>OMAN01000200.1_pt1 | contig 34375 bp, 31 predicted proteins | sample 1644701 | NCBI WGS metagenome assembly OMAN01 (sample SAMEA103958124, study PRJEB25191) | human gut metagenome | biome: human-associated habitat [ENVO:00009003]; feature: intestine environment [ENVO:2100002]; material: feces | place: Germany | collected 2013/2015 | reverse complement strand
TAATTATAAACGTTAGAAACAAATAATTCATTACTTTTTATTTATCTTGAAAAGAAATTTTATTTATATATACTAGAAGTGAAGGAAACAAAAATGAAAAAATTTAAAACATTATTATCAACTTTAATTCTTCTTTCACTTCTGAGCGCTTGCAATGGTACAAATAATTCATCTACTACTAATTCATCTAACTCATCAAATACTACCATTTCTACTAGTTCAAGTACTACCAATTCATCTACAACAAGTAAAGATAGTTCTTCTTCATCAACTAATACAAGTTCTACAAATCCTAGTTCTTCATCCACAAGTTCTAGCTCTAGCTCAACATCATCTGCCCCTATAAACACCAAAGATAAATTAAAAGACATAGTTGTTGGCAACTCTTTTAATGGTGATGTTGTTATAGCTGGAAAAAGAGGCAATGATTTCTATGTAGAAGATCAAACAGGATATGCCTTTGTCTATTTGAATAACAATAGTGACTATAAAGAATTGCAAATTGGAGATCAAGTAAATCTTCAAGGCAAGATAGTAGAATTTACCAACGCTGGTATCATTCAGATAAGCACAGTAACTTCAATGACCAAATTGAAATCTAATTGTGCTCTTCGCTCTATTAACAAAGTAGAAAATTTTGACCAAATCGATTCTTATAGAATGGGTAGAATTGCCATAGATAATGTTGTTTTAGAATCAAAAACTATTAATTCTGGTAGTACTGATTCCAGCCTTAAAATATCCAAAAATGGAAAAACATTAACTATATTCATTGGAAAAAGACTTGATTCTCAAGTAAAAAATGATATCGAATCAATTTTTAACACTTTAAATACCAAAGATACTTTTTCTATAAACGGAGCCTTTGCCGATTATTATAAATCGTCACAGATTGTTTTAACTTCTGCTGATCAAATTGTTGCTGATGAACTTTCTTTTGAAAAGAAAGTTGCCATCGTTGAAGCTAATTCAATTTCTTCTTTAAATAATTCCAATGTTTATAAAGATATATCTCTTCCTACTTCAGGTTTATATAACTCTAAAATTGAATGGACTTCTTCAAATACTTTAGTAGTTAGCAATTCTGGAAAAGTTACAAGACCAGAAAATGGAGATGTCAAAGTTACTTTATCCTATGTTATTACAATAGATAATCAAAAGACTACTTCCAAAAATATTACTGTTAACGTCAAACAAAAAGGCAATACAAACTACGAATATGTTTATGTTGAACCTAATTATAGTGGCACATATTACAATCAAATAAGCGATGAATTAAGAGGAAAGGATCTTTTATTACAATTAGATAATTTATTGGATTCCACTTCTCATCCTACAATCAACTTCACATATAAAGGACTAATGTCAGAAGTATTTCCATATACCGATGGAAAAGATGGAAAACTATATGCTTTCTATCGTGGAACTTTAGCAAGCAGCGGTTCGATGAATAGAGAACATGTCTGGCCTAATTCCCGTGGTGGAAATTATGTTGAAAGAGATCCTCATATGGTTAGACCGACTCTTACCAGCGATAATTCAGGAAGAGGAAATGCTTTCTATAACGAATCAGGAAATTATGATCCAGGAGAATTTGGTGCTTATCAATATCGTGGAATCTGTGCAAGAATTATTTTCTATTGTGCTGTCAAAGCTCAAGAAAATGGATTAAACCTCGTCGATAAAAATACAGATTCAACATCAAATAAATCGATGGGAAAATTATCCACATTGCTTAAATGGAATTTAGAATATGATATCGATGCTACGGAAATACAAAGAAATGATGTTCTTTATACAAAATTCAAACATAATAGAAATCCATTTATCGATGATAGAAATTACGCCTGTAAAATTTGGGGCGATACAAACGCTGAAACTCGCGGAGTTTGCTCTGGAAATTATTAAAAAATAATTTTAAAAAACTTCATTTATAAATTTCTTTAAATGAAGTTTTTCTTTGCAAATTTTTTTCAATAAAAAAGATTATTAATTTGAAAATATCAAAATTAATAATCTTTTAAATTTATTTAATTAGTTTTTCTTTGGCTTTCCAAGAAGAGTAAACATATTACTCTTATAAATTTCAACACCAGGTTGATTGAATGGATTTATTTCAAGAAGATAAGCTGAGAAAGCACAACCTCTCATAAAGAAATACATTAAATTTCCTAAGTTATATTCATCCATCTTATCGAATGATAAAACATTTACTGGAACATTTCCGTTTTCACTATGAGCTGCTAAAGTACCTTCATAAGCTTTATCATTGATAAAGGATAATTTCTTGCCTTCTAAATAATTCAATCCATCAAGGTTTGCATCATCATGTCCTACTGTTATATCAGCAAAATGATGTTCTGGATGGATAACTGTTTCAAATAAAACTTTATGTCCATCTTGAACAAATTGTCCCATACTATGAAGATCAGTAGTGCAAACTATAGAATCAGGAAGTAATCCTTTACCATCTTTTCCTTCAGATTCCCCATATAATTGTTTTAACCATTCATTCAACATAGCAAAATGTGGTTCATAGGATACATACATTTCAGCTGTATAACCTTTACTATATAAGAAGAATCTTCTAGCACCATATTGATATGCAACATTTTCTTCAAATGGCTTAGAATATTCAACTTCACCATCTTTAACACCTTTAAGGAAAGCCTTAACATCAAGTCCAGCAACAGCCATTGGTAAAAGACCAACAGGGGTGATAACAGAATATCTTCCACCAACATCATCAGGAATAGTGAAGGTTTCATATCCTTCGATATTAGCTTCTTGCTTTAAAGCACCACGGGCTCTATCTGTTGTAGCAACAATAGCATTCTTTAATTCTTCATGACCATATTTTTCAATAATGATTTCTTTTAAAAGACGGAAAGCAACAGCTGGTTCAGTTGTAGTTCCAGACTTTGAAATGACATTGACTGCAAAATGTTTATTTTTAAGAGCTTGAACAACTTGATAAGTATATTCGCTTGATAAAGTATTTCCTAAATAATAAATAGGGAAATTATCTTCTGGAAATAATCCCTTAACAGCTTCAATAGCTGCACGGGCACCTAAATAGCTACCGCCGATACCAACTACGACTAAAGCATCATAATTTTCTCTGATTCGTTTTGCGGTACTAAGTAAACGATCTAATTCACTTTCTGGAAATTTAGAGGCATAATCTAACCAACCAAGGAAATCATTACCTGCGCCACTTTTTGAATCAATAATATTTTTTACTTCTGCAAAAGACTTTGCACCTTCAACTTTAAATTCATTTTTTAATGGACCAAAAGTATTAAGTTTAATCATTTTATTTCTCCTTTTTGAAACTCCAATTCAGCATCAATCTGTTCATCTAATTTTTTCATCAATGGCGCATAATCAAAAGATTCCATCAAATAAATCTTTTTATTTCTGCGTGAATCAAAACCTAAAGAAGATGGATAATTATTTCTAGGTCTTGAAAGAAGAGGAACAATCTTATTGCCGACAAGATAAACTTTTATAATATCGCCAACTTTAAGATTTTTTCCCGTTTCCAAGTAAGGTAAATCTTCAAAATAGCAAACCTTTTCACTTCCATCAAAGAAGCGTACTTTGAAACTTTCTTTTGTGATTTCGATGATACGACAAACTAATACTTTATCCGAAGTTAACATACATTTTTATTGTAATACAAAATAAAAAATAAACTTTAAGTAAACGCTTACAGCAAAAATTATTGTATTTTTATGTTTTTTTTACATTTTTTTAAACTAAAATCACGGTTTTTAATAAAATAGTGCTATACTTAAAAATATGATAAAATTAATAGGAATTGATTTAGATGGTACTCTTTTATATCCTAAAAGACATCTGACAGTATTAATAAGGAAAAATACTAACTTTTTAAAAAGATTCATTGCTAAAGGTGGAAAAGTAATCTTTGTTTCTGGACGAAACCCAATGATGCAGAAAAAAGTCGAAAAAAAAGTTGGTGCTCAAATTCCTATTTTATGTTGCAATGGTTCTTTTCTATATAAAGATGGGGAAGTGAGCAACAATAGTCCTATTCCAACAAATACGGCAATCGAACTATATTCAAAAATGAAAAAGAAATTTGGAATATTAGCGTGGGTACTTTTAGATTCAACCAGCCACATGTATACAACTTTTCATAATATCGGTGGTTTTTTATCAACTCTTATAAAATTTGTCAATTTCATTTCATTGCAATACCGCGAACATATAACATATGGTGAAAAAGAATTTGTAAAAGCTTTAAAGAATGGCGAAAACTATAAAATAATGCCTGTGTTTGGCCTTGGCAAAAAAGGAAAGAACTCCGCCGAACAAGCTTATACAGCAATAAAAGACTTATTTGGAGATCAAGTTTCAGTATTTTTATCAGATTCAGCTATCGAAATATCGGCTCTGAACACTAGCAAGGGAATCGGATTAAAAAAATATGCTGAAGAAAATAACATCGACCTTGATGAGATTGCTGTTATCGGCGACAGCGGAAATGATATATCAATGTTTGAAATAACAAAAAACTCCTTCGCTATGAGTCACGCTCCAAAATTTGTTAAAGAAAAAGCTAATTATATTGTTGATAGAGTGTACAATATGGAAGAATATATTGATAAACTTTAATAGCACTTGCAAAAATACAATTTTTAAGTTAATCTTTTAGAGTTAGATAATGAGGTATATATGAAACAAACTTTTGATAAAAAATTATTTTTTATAACATTATTTCTAGGTTGGTTCGGCATTGATAAATTATACGTTGGAAAAGGAAAAGCATGGAAATTCTTCCTTGTCAAATTTGCATATTTATTCGTTTTAGTCGGCATTGTTTGGAACATTTATGATCTTGTTAAGATCACAAAAAACGAATACAAACTCGATGCCAGAGATTATTTGCTTTAATAATTTACTAAAGATTGCCCGCCACTTATATATTATAGTAGCTTTTGGCAATCTTTTTTAGTCTTTTTTTATAACAATAAATATATCATAATAAATATGAGGAAAAATCCTCATACCACAACTGAAAGGAGCTATATCATGAAATACCAGATTGTTGGAAAAAACGTTGCAATAACTGCTGCAATGGAAGATGCCATTCATAAAAAGATGGCTAGAATAGAACGTTATTTTGACGAAACAAAGGAAGTCAAATGTGTAGCTACTGTATCCACAGCCCACTTGAATCAAACAATTGAAATTTCAATTTCCACTACTCATTTAGATTTACGTGCTAAAGTAACTAAAAGTGATTTCTACGAAGCTTTAGATAAAGCTGTTGATCGTCTTGAAGATCAAATGAGAAAAGTTAAAACTCAACTCGATCGTTCTAAAAAACCTTCATTAGGTGAAAACATTCGCTTAGAAATGCTTCAAAATACTGATGCCACCGATACAGAAATCGTTCGTCGTAAAAAACTTTCTTTAACACCGATGGATCTTGATGAAGCTTTGACAAGAATGGATGCTCTCGGTCACTCCTTCTTCATCTATCTTGATTCTACAACCGGACTTGTCAATGTTTTATATCTCCGTGAAGATGGCGGATATGGCTGCATTGAAATCAAAGAATAAACGGATGAAAAAAAGGGACTATTCATTATTTCTTATCCCTCTCGTTTTATTAAGTGTCGCCTCTTGTTCTAATAATAAAACAATTAAGACAAGTACAACATTAACTAAATCGATTCCTCCCTGCTCCAGTTCTGGGGCAGAGGAGGTTTTAGTTTGCACAAAGAATCAAACTAGCGTTCTACCTTTTGATTCTGGTGTAACTATGACTTTGTATGGCGATGATGCTGAAAATGAAGAGATAAAGACAAATTTTGTTAAAAAAATGAGCTATTATTCCGCTCTTTTTGATCGTCATTATGACTATCAATATAGAACAAGTCTAGATGAGAAATATCAAGATTTAATAAATGTAAAAACAATCAATGATACAATATCCGAATTGAATTCAATGGAAAATAATTCTTCTAAAGATCTAGTTTTACCAGAAGAATTATACCAAGGATTAAAGATAGCAGTTGATTTTTCATTAAGAAGCAACTTAAAATATAATTTAAGCATTGGCTCTTTATCTACACTTTATGATGATAATATCACTAATGCTCAAGCCTTTGAATATCAAAACTATCTTAACCAACTGAGCAAAGACGATTCTAAACTTTATCAAACTCTTGTTATGCGAGACACACAAAAAGTCGTTGTCAATAGAGATTTCGATAAAGATGAATATCAAAAAGCTTCAGATGCTGTTTTAAATAAAGAAGAACTAGAAAACATATTTACATTTAAAGAGAATAATATTTTAGAAATCAGAAAAGTAAAAACTACCGATTCAAAATATACAACATCAATTACTTTAGGCGGCTATGGAAAAGGATATGCAGAAAAGATATTCGCTTCTATGCATCCAAATGTTGCCTTTTTACTCAATGGTGGCTCTTCTTCTATCATGACACAAAATGTCAAAACCAACGGGAAGCCTTGGAAAATAAGAATTGATAATCCATTATATAGGCAAGAATCAAGCTATGTTAGCTCAATGTATGGATTTATTTCTACACCATTAAGCAAACTAAATGAATCTGAATTTTACTTTGAAAGTCAAAACAGCTTCACTCTTTCAACTTCCGGATATTACAATAATTACTTCTATACTTTAGGTGATAATGATGAAGTAATTCTTTATCATCATATTATCGACAGCAACAAAAAAATTAGTGATACTTATTTTGATTCAGCTTCAATTATGATTGATGATCCTGGATACGCTGATATGTATTCAACTGCTTTAATGAATTGTTCATCTTTGCAAGAAGCAGAAGAATTAAGAAATTTGCTCGATAGCACTTATAATTTTTCCACATGGGCCTTTTATACTGCTCATAATAAATTGAATTTTGAACAAACAATTAAAGCATATATTCCTGAAGCCCAAAAAAATAAATTTCATCTTATGACAAATAAAGAAGTTGATAATCTTTATCCACTAATCACTACATTCAACTACTTTTAATTCAATTCATAAGGATATAAAGCAAAATATAATTTTTGGTATGGCGAATAATTGGAGACGATTTTTATTTGAACTTCTTCTCCAGTTTCGTCATCTTTTTTTATGCCATCTCCAACATCATAAACATCATCATAACTTCCAGTTCCAGAAGTTCCATTAAGCTTTAAATATAAATTATTAAACCATTCTCCAATATCATTTATAACTGTATGACTATTCCAAAATTCATTGTTTCTCAAATGATTATAGCCAATTGCTGAATTGAGCATTGAATTATATTTAGAATAAGCTTCATCATCTCCCATATAATTTGAAAGTTGCAATATCGAATAGAAAGTATTCATATAAGCCGAATATCTTAAATATGGTTTATCACTGGTGAGATTTATATAAAGACTTGTTAAATTTGCATCATCTTCTCTAGTGACACCTTTCGCGTGTGCAAGTTCATGTCCAATTGTATATGGAAGATTAGAAGCAGGGATTTTATAATTGATATTTGCATCGCCGCTTGGAGCAAAAAAGACTCCTTGAATCCATAATTCTGTATATAGCCATGATGTCAAATACATCTTTTTAGTTTTTGGAGTATAAGAATTAAAATAGTCTGAATCAAGTCTTTTATATTCTTCTTGCATTATTGAAGATAATTCTTCAAAAGAATAAGGGGAAATAACATCACCATCTTCCTTATATTGCATTTGACTAGAAACAAAGTTAAAATCTTCTAAATAATAGCTGATTATTTCATCATAATATGTATAATCAATTTTTTCTTCATATTGAACTATATCCACTTTCTTTCTGTTATAAGAAACGCCATATGTTGCTTGAAAAATCGAAATTGTGCATACTGCAACTAAAATGATTGCTGTTATCGATTTAATACCTTTGATTTTATTTTTCCTTTTGAAATTAATTATCATTATCACAAAGAAAAATATTACTATTCCGATTAAAAATATTATCCAGAATTCTAACATTGAAATAGGAAACAAAGAAGAAATTCTCCCGATAATATTTTCATATAAAAAGCCAAAATTTCTTGTCCACCATTCAGCAAATTCAACATTGCTTTTTAAAATAGATAAACAAATAAATAACAATATGCCAAAAGCAATCAAAACTATTTTTATTATTTCTTTAACAGAAAAATATTTAGATGATTTCATATTTTTATTTTAACAAATTAATTATCATTTGTATCAGTATATTTTTTCATTTTTTAAAAATACTATTAATGGTGATAAATATGAAAGCAGCATTCTTAGTAAATTCTAAAAATAGATTGACAAATATTGGAAATAATCAAAAAGTAGAAATATTTGATATTCAAAATGGTTTAATAGTTCCGCTAAAAACTGTATTTTTTTCTGACTATGATAATTTATTTGAAATTTTGATTTTAAATAAATGCAACATACTTGTTGTAAATTCAATCGATATAGATATTTATAAAGAACTACAAAATTATAAAATTGAAGTTAAGCACTATGGAAATATAACATTGAATAGCGCTCTATTAATAATTAAAGAAAACACAATTTATAATCCCATAAAAGAAGAACAGCAATTTGTTCAAGATTATGAATTAGGAGCTGATTTTTCTTTCGTTGATTATTTTGATGACGATGATATTGGAGGCTCCTAAAATTAGACATTTTTCCTTGTCCTTTTTGCATATAGTATGCAAAAGGACAAGATTATGAAAAAATATATTTTATATAAATGCGCTGATAATGAATTCTATGAAAAGTTCTCATATTTAAATCAAGACGAACCTGAACTTTACCAGCAATCTTGGTTAAAAGTTTTAAAATTTGATGAAATATTATCATGTTTAACACAATCCGATAGAAAAAGAAAAGATTTATTTATACATTTAGATCATATAGATTACTGCAATAGCATCACATATAATCACGCGACTATCTATGTAGAGAACAACAAACTTGTCCTCGAAGAAGATAATAGTGACAATTTGTTAAGACTTATTCTTTTAAGACTTGGAAGAATAATTTTTTTAGATTACAGAAATAACTATATAAAGACAATAAACCATAGATTAAACATATAAATAATGTGATGAAAAATTCCGCCATTTGTTTTATAATGTGTGCGGAAAGGAGACACACTATGGATCAATATCAAATTATAGAAAATCTTATCGATCTTTACTCACCTGATGATGAAGTTCGTCTTGAAGCATTACTTGCAAAAAAAGAATGGATTCTCGACCGATTTTATGTCCCCTATTCCATTTTACCAACATCAGAAGATGGCTATTCTGATCTTTATGCTTTAAAGAATCAAGCTTTAGCTTTTCATAAAATTAATCTTCCTAACATTACCAATAAAAGTACGGCTAATATGATTGAAAGATTTAATTCAAGATTCAAACTCTTGAAATTATATGAAAATCTTCCTGAAAGACCACATAAACATATTTTTTATGCAAAAGTTAATTTTCGTCGCTTAGATAAAGATGAATACAAAGTATTAGTTCCTTATTTTTTCTATTGCTTAGATCCAGAAATTGTCAAAGATTCCAATATTCCTAACGATATCCGCAAAGTTATCGCTTATGCTATTTCTGGTGAAGAAAATGAAGCTGTGCAAATTATCGATAATAAAAATCTTGATAAAAACATTTTTAAAATTGACTGTTTTGAAAAAATATATGTTTATGATGATTTAACTCAAAGTGAAATAGCTTCTATAAAAGATCTTGCAAAATATTTACAATTACCGGTGGTGATGGTTCATGTTGGAAGAAAAAAAGTTAAGTAATGAAGAAAAAGAAAATCTTCAAAAATCTGCTGAATTACTTTCACAGGTAGTCATAAAGAATGATTCTAATCCTCTTGGAGTAAAAATAATCAAAGATTCCTGCTATCAGCAGCTTCTTTTCGCTCATAAAACTGATCCTGAATTTTCTGATTGTATATTAAAACCAAAAACAGAATTCTATATAAAGCAAGTTCGTTTGATTCTTATTAAATTTCAATTGACATTAAAAGAGAGAGATTCTTTTTCTGTCAACGGAATAAAATTAAGCGATGCTCGCTCTCTTATCGCTAATGCTATATTAAATCTTCATAAAGAACTTAATTTACCTTATGCTAAAGGAGATCCACGTATTTCTTTAATACCAGATCTTTTAAATAAAACAATATCTCAAGGAATAGGTATTATAAGGATGTTGAATCTCGGCCTTTATTCCGAAGCTTTTTGCTCTTGGCGTACTTTTCATGAGTCTATTTGCATTATAAAACTTCTAATTCAAGGCGGAGAGAAAACAAGACAAGCTTATTTAAAACATATTGTCTATTCCAACGCCTTTAGAGGCGGAGTTGAAAATGATGATGAACGAAACCATATTTTCGATGTCATGAAAAAAGAGATGAAAGAAAATGATCTCAAGAGTAAAGACATGAAAAAATATATCGAATATGGTTGGTTATATTCTTTAAACACTTTTGATAAAAATAATCCAGATTATAAATTAAATTTCCGCGATGGCATTCAAAGATGCGCTGACTTAAGATATTATTCCGAATGGTATGAAGCAGCGAGTGAATTATCTCATAGTTCTGCAATATTTTTCTATTCGCAAAGCCAATATTTTACTGATTTAACAATTCATGGATTCTACGATATGCTCAATGTTTTAGATGAAATAATTAATTCTTATTATTCAAAAAATATTGCTACATTCTCTGAAAATTCTAAAAATAATTTCAACTTGATAGAAGAAGAATTTCACTCTATGGTAAAACTATTGACCAAATATTTCAACGATACCTATTTTGAAGGAGAAGATCCTAATGTCAACGACTAAAAAATATATTTTAACTTGTACAAAACTAGATGATTTTGGAAAAGGCATTTGCTATATGGATGGTAAAACTGTCTTTGTCGACAATCTTTTACCAGGAGAAAGTGCCGATGTTGAAACCATTTTTGAATATGGAAAATTAAATAGGATCAGAGTTCTAAAAAGATTAAATAATAGCCCCTATAGAGTAAAGCCACTTTGCAAATACTATCAAAATTGTGGAGGATGTTCTCTTCAACATCTTTCCTATGAAGAGCAATTAAAATATAAACAACAAAAAGTTAAAGACCTAATAAAAAAATTTGCCAAAATTGAAGTAAATGTTGAACCGACTATCGGATTAAAAGAACCACTTCATTTTCGCAATAAAGTACAAGTCCCTCTAGCTTTAAATAATAAAACAAAAAAAATAATCTCTGGATTCTATCAAGAAAACACACATAAAATCATTCCAAATGATGAATGTCTTATCGAAAGTACTATATCAACTGAAATAAGAAATTTAGTTTTAAAAACATTGAATGATTTTAAGATTCAACCCTATGATAGAAAAACAAATAAAGGAACTGTCCGCCATGTACTTATAAAAGTATCTGAATATTATAATTCTGTAATGCTTTGCTTTGTTACTGCTACAGATGACCTTTATGGTGCTCAAAATATAATTAAAACATTATTGAAAAAAGAACCACGAATTAAAACAGTTGTTCAAAATATCAACAAAAGAGACACCAATGTTATTCTAGGAGAAAAAACACGAGTTCTTTATGGAACAGGGCAGATAAAAGATCGTCTCTGCGGATTAGATTTTTTAATTTCCGCAAAATCTTTCTACCAAACAAATTCTAAATTAACAGAAACTTTATATAATACAGCGATAAACGCCCTTCAACTTACCAAAGAAGATACAGTTTTAGATGCCTATTGTGGAACAGGTACAATTGGACTAGCAATTTCTAAATATGTTAAAGAAGTTGTCGGAGTTGAAATCGAGCATTCTTCAATTCTCGATGCTGAAAAAAATAAGAAGATAAACAATATTGAAAATATCAGTTTCATCGAAGATGATTGTACAGAATATTTAATGAATAACTGCGAAGAAGGAAAATATTCCGCTGTAGTTATGGATCCACCAAGAGCTGGATCAACTAAAGAATTTATAGCAGCTTTAGAAAAAATATCTCCAAGACAAATTGTCTATATATCCTGTGACCCTGTAACACTAGCTAGAGATTTAGGGTATTTCACAAATTATGAAATTAAACGTGTTATCCCTGTAGACATGTTTCCTCATACTTTCCATGTTGAGACTGTGGTGTTGCTACAACCCAAAATAGGCCGAAATTAAAGAAAATCCTTGAATTTGAGTACTTTTATAAGCATTTCAGCTTCGAAAGGAACAAAGAAGGGTATCTTGAGAAGAGATTGGGCAAGACCTACTCGATTGAGGTATTCGTCCATCTCGGTTGAGTTGATACGTTCTACCACCCATGAAAAATAAGCCAAAAGAGGCGATAAACGCATATAGACTATGCCGTGCTCCAGTCTCGATTGGCTTTTTCTTTTCGACGTCGCAACCTGTGATACGAGGTAAGTGGGGAACTACGCTTAAAAAAGCAAGGAAAATGTGAGACTAAATTGAGACTTTGTTAGGAAAGTGCTATACTAGAAATGGTAAATTCATATTGTGAGGTGATTCGATGCTTCAAATAAAAAAGATGCAAAATGTGTTTGGCATATCAGGCGTTGAAGGGGCAAACGATTTAAAGAAAATTAATGTTGTTTATGCTCCAAACGGTACGGCCAAAACATCTATTTCTGATGCGCTGAGTCTTATTGGGCAAAATAGGTATAACGACATAGTTGATGTTTACGATAAAGATAAAAAAGCTTCTTTTGAATTAGAAGTCGATGGACAAGATTATACTGAAGAGAACTGTCCTAAGTTTTGTCTTTTGAAATATTCGGGAATAGAACAATATGATTTAGTGGAAAATTGTTCAAACCTTGTAATATCCATCCAAGCAAAGGAAGAGATTTCGGAATATTTAAAGGCTATAGATCACTCAAAAGAAGCTATTAAAGTTTTGATTGAAGGAAAGTTTGGTAAGAGAAGCAATTCACCCGCTTTTAAGAATGCCTTTAGCGCGATTGCAAAAGTAGAGAACTTTGACGATCAAGATTTATATATCAAACTAATTAATAAAATAAACTTTGATGAGCAACCTTTGCCAATTAACGTAGATGAAAACATATTTTTAAATTTAATTAATCAAAAAATGCAACAGTCTAGTGACACCCCGGAGTTTAAAACTGGAGTTACCGATTATTTTGAGACTATAAAAAAGTCTTCTAATGAAGCCGGGAGACACGAAATCTTCACAAATAGCTTTACTATTGAAAGCCTAATTGCATTTCAGGAGAACGCAAAGAAAACAGGCTATTATAGCGAAGATAATCCAACCAGAAAGTTGTTTATCGACAATAAAATTTTAGGCGAAAAAGACATCGATAATATTATAAATGATGAGATTAAAAGAATTTTTGGCAACGAAGAAGCAAAAGAAAAATTTGATTGTCTTAAGAAGACATTAAAAGGAAACACTAAAGCAATAAACACTTTGGAAAAGAATCCTTTATTGATCCCACTATTGAAAGACTATGATTGCTTTGTCAGCAGCATATTCGTGACACTTTTTTCAACAGATTTACAAAAATTTAAAAATGAGTTAGAAATCATAAAAAAAGCCCAAAGCAATATTCAAGCTATAAAAGATAAGGATCCTGAATTTGATAGCAAGATAAGTGAAATATGGAATAGGTTTTCCTCAAGATTTAAATTAAAGAAATTTGATTTACGTATAGATAACAAATTCAATGCAATGATAGGAAAGGAAATTCCATCTTTTTCAAAGTATATTCAAAATACCAATCGCAAAATTACTGACCCTAAAGAATATAGGCTTAGTACTGGCGAAATTAAGATTTATAATCTAATAAACTTTATTTTGACCGTTGAAACTTTGTTGCTAAAAAACGAAAAAGTACATATTGTTCTTGATGATGCAGTTGATTCGTTTGACTACAAAAATAAGTATGGGATTATTGATTATCTATTGGAAATCAAAGATAACCCAAATGTTCAAATAATTATTTTCACACATAATTTTGATTTCTATCGTTCTTCTATTTTGGCGTTTGGAAAAAAAGAAATTGGTCAGTTTTTTGCCTATAGAGACAAAAACAATTTGGTCACTTTCTACGATTCATCAAAGCAAAAGTATTATCTTGAAGTTTCGAACTTTAACTCATGGAAAGCAAATCCGACTCCAGAACAGTTTTTTGCTTTAGTTCCTTTTGCTAGAAACCTTTTGCAGTTAAAAACTTCAAGCAAAAATGACGCTGTTAAACAAATCGATGATTTTCTTCATTTTAACAAAGGCTTAACTGATAAAACTATTGGCGAATTGCACATTCTTCTTGAACGGGCTATGGGGGTTCAATTGCCACGCAACTTTAAACATGACGATATTTATGCTGTAGAGTTGAGCAAAACTATTGACGATTTAATCGATAAAGAAGCAACTTTGGTTGAGACTGATCTTGAGGACAAAATCTTATTGGGCATCTATATTAGAGTGTATTTAGAACGCTTCTTATACATAAACCACCTTTCACAATCTGGTTCGAAACCTGATTTGGCTGATAATGTTTATGCGAGAACTTCAAATCTTATAAGAATTAATCGTCAATTTTTAAGCGAAGACGATTTGGATAAAACCATTGAAGCTAATTTGATTTCACCATGCTATTTGCATGCCAATAGTTTTATGTATGAGCCGTTGGTCGATGTTGGTTTAACGGAACTGATTGAAATGGTCAAGTGGATTAGGGACAAAAACAAGGGATTAAAACTATGAATTATGACTACAAAACAATGATTATTACATTAAGAAACAAACTTATATTAACTCAAGAAGAGTTTGCAAAATTACTAGGTGTTTCTTTTGCATCAGTCAATAGGTGGGAAAGAGGACACCATGAGCCAACTACTAAAGCAAAAAGAAAAATCGTAGAGCTTTGTAGGAAAAACAAAGTGGAACTAATTACAAGTAAAGAGGAGAAATAAATTATGGCAAAGAAAGAAAAGAAACAGAAACCGTTAGAACAGGTTTTGATGGAGGCGTGCAATAAACTCAGATCCAACATGAGCGGAATCAACTATATGTATTTCGTCATGGGGTTGGTATTTTTGAAATTTGCTTTCTTAAAATTTGAAAAAAGACGCGAAGAACTATTAAGCGGCGAGGATTCTTTCGCCGCTGACATGCCTTCTTTTTATGCCGAGAAAAATGTTTTCTATATTCCGGAGCAAGCAAGGTGGAGTTTGATTAAAGACAACGCCAAGAATAGCAAAATCACTCTAAAAATAACGGAAAACGGTGAGCTGAAGAATAAGGATTTCACCATTGGAATGCTGATTGATCACGCTTTGGAAGAATTGGAAAGATGCAATCAGCAATTGAAAGGCGCGTTGCCAATAGGAATTTACTCCAAAACGACGCTTCCTTTATCTAACTTTGCTTCACTAATCGATGAGATAGATAAAATTCATGAAGACGCTGAGCATCCAATGAATGATCTTATCGGCAAGACCTATCAATACATGCTCAATGCATTCGCTATCAAGACGGCCGATGAAAAGGGCGAGTTCTATACGCCAGACAATATTGTGGATTTGATCACCACGTTGATTGAGCCGTACAAAGGAAAGGTGTACGACCCTTGCTGCGGATCGGGCGGAATGTTCATTCAGTCGTACAAATTTGTGGAGGCGCATCGCGGAGATGTGAATTCAATTTCTGTTTATGGACAGGAATCCAATCCCGACACCTGGAAACTAGCAAAGATGAATCTCGGAATTCGTGGCATACCAGCAAACTTGGGCAAAAAAGAAGCAGACACATTCAGTGACGACCAGCACAAAGACGAGAAATTTGACTTCATAATCGCGAATCCACCATTCAATCTCAAAAACTGGAGAGGCGAGAAGGAGCTGGTCGATGATCCAAGATGGAATGGCTATGGCGTGCCACCAGTTTCCAATGCCAACTATGCCTGGATCCTTCACATGCTTTCAAAACTATCACTTAACGGCGTTGCGGGATTTTTGCTAGCAAATGGCGCTTTGGGAGACACCGATACAACAGAAATCAGGAAGAATTTAATTAAGAACGGGAAAATAGAGGCCATTATCGTCCTACCTAGAGAAATGTTCTACTACACTGACATTTCGGTGACTCTTTGGATCATGAACAATAACAAAGGAGCCCGAAAGGTAATTCAAGATGGGAAAGAAGTTTTGCTAAGAGATAGAACAAACGACATTCTTTTCGTGGATTTAAGAACGAAGGGGCATAAGACTTCGGATGGCTATGTGGAACTTGATGAATCCGATAGATTGCAAGTCAAAGAAACACTAAATGTATGGCAATCTCCAAATTGGAAAACAATTTACAAAAATGTTCCTGAATATTGCCAAAGTTGCACGATAGATGAGATTAGAAATGGGATGACCGACAAAAAGCAAAAAGAAAATGGCACCAATATTCAAGTTTCTGAAGCTGATTCTCTCTGGTCTCTTGTCCCATCTAAATATATTGAGTTCATCGATCACGATTTAAACATCGACTTTGAAAAGGAAATGAGCCGTATTCAAAAAGAAATGAAAGAATTGCTTGAGAAAGAAAAAGAGTCTCAAAAGCAATTGGAAGATGCGTTCCGAGGCATTGGATATGGCATTGAGTAGATTGGGTGATTTTATTGAACTGGTTGATTTACGCAACAGCGAAGGCGAATATGATACCAAGTCGTTAAAGGGCATTTCTATAAATAAAGTATTGACGCCAACGAAAGCTGACACGAGCAATTTGAATCTTAGAACATATAAAATTCTTAAGCATAATTGGTTCACTTATTGCACTGTTACATCCAGAAACGGCAACAAAATCAGTTTGGCATATAATGATGAAAAAGACTGCATTGTTTCTTCTATAAATCCTGTTTTTAAAGTCAAAGACGAATCAAAAATTCTTCCACGATATTTGATGATGTTTTTCAATCGCCCCGAGTTTGACAGGTTTGCTCGCTTCAATTCATGGGGGTCTGCACGAGAAACATTTTGCTGGGACGATTTTTGCAATATTGAATTAGAAATACCTTCGTTAGTAATTCAAAAGAAGTACGTTGCAATATATGAATCAATGCTTGCAAACTTGCGTTCATATGAAAAAGGATTAGATGATTTAAAACTGGTCTGTGAAGGGTATATAGAAAAACTACAATCGACTACTAACAAATCATATTTAGGAGGTTTGATAGTTAGCGTCTCTAGAAAAAACGTCGATAACAAAAATGTAATGGGCGTGTGTTCAGATGGCATATTTACCAAAACAAAGGCGAATATCTCAAATGTTGATTTAAGTACATATTCTTTAGTTAAAAAAGGGGATTTTGCTTACAATCCATCACGTATAAATTTAGGCTCAATAGCCTTATGTGATGAAGAATGCATCGTTTCGCCAATGTATGAAGTTTTTTCAATTAAAGATTCAGAAATTTTGGATTGCGGTTATCTACACCTTCTTTTAACAAGAAAAGAATTTTTAAGATCTACTTCATTTTTTGCGATAGGGTCTGTTAGGGACACATTTGATTTTGATTTGCTTTCTAAGACTAGGATTCCTCTTCCTAATATTGATGTGCAAAAAAGAGTAGTTGCCATTTATGAACAAATTAAGCTTCGTAAGTCAATTTCGGTCCAAATTAAGAATCTCATGAATAATTTAATACCGGTTTTAATTCGCGGCTCTATTTTAGAAGCAAGAATCGAGGATAAAGGCCTATGAATTTTCACGAGGAATTAAACCTGTTTGTTTTTGATTATTTGACAAATGACAAAACGAATGCTGCGTTGCTACTTGATGGCGAATGGGGAACGGGGAAAACTTATTATGTAAAGAATGCTTTGATTCCATTTCTTGAAGCCAAAAAGAAACAGGTGGTTTATGTTTCTTTGTATGGGGTAGAGGATGCTGAATCTCTAAGCAAAAATATATTTACCGAATCTCGTTTGAAGGCAGTTAATTCGACCGCCGGAACCATAATCTCTGGTACTGCTAAAACAGTTATACGTGGTATTTCAAGCTATTTTGGAGTTGATCTTAATGGCGGGGTTAAGGAGTGGAGAAAACTAGCAAAATTTGCCAACCTAAAGGATAAATTACTAATAATTGACGATATTGAAAGACATTCTCCGAGATTCAATATCATTGAAATCCTTGGGTACATTAATAATCTTTGCGAACAAGATGGAGCAAAGGTTTTACTCATTTGTGACGAAAGGGCATTACGTTCGATTGGATTGTCTAAAGAAGAATTAGAAAAGTACAAAAAAATCAAAGAAAAGACGATAGGAGACACTATTAAGTTCTTCCCTGATTTAGATGAATCCATGGCTTCAATTCTTAGAAAATATGATTTATCTTCTATTGGAAACGAAGAAGATCTCGTCAAAACGTTGAAAACACTAAGTAATGAGAAAGATATATGCTGTTTTAATTTAAGGTCGTTTTCTAGGGCTTGCCAAAAAATGTTTAGCATTTCTGAGAAAATTAATGCTTTGCAAGTAGAAGATAATGGTGTCCTTTCCGATTTTATTAAAGCATCTTTTTTTGGATTAGTTGCTTTTTATTTAAGACTATCAAAAGATTCTTCCTTGAGTTATTCTTCAAATTTTGGAATATCTTCCTCAGAATTGGGGACAAGCTGTTATCCGCTTTATAAATATATATATGATTATTGCATATATCAGGTTTTTGATGCCAAATCGTTTAAACAGGCCTTTTCACTATTTTTGAAGCAAAAGCAAAGTCAGGAAAACAATGAAGTAATTTCGATAGTGCAATCCTATTATTTGGTTAGTGACAACGATTTAAATAATGGTCTCAAAAAATTAAATGCTTTAATCCATAATGGCTCAATAGCTTGTGAAAGTTTTACCAGTATTGCCACATATTTAATTGCGATTAAACATTATTTTGGTTATGACATTCATAACATCTTAGAGGCAATGGTAGAGCGAGCGCAGAGAGAGCGGTTTTCACAAGAGCTTTTAGACTCATTAGATTCCTTTTCTGGATATTATTTGGACGAAAAAGATTGCATGAACGCTTTTAATGATTTTAAAAGCAAATTGAAGGAAGCCATTTTGTCTACAAATATCACTTGCAAAAATAATTCTCTTAATACGGGGAACCTTTCCCAATTTATTGATAATATTTATAAAAACAAGGATAGATGGATGATAAGCGAGGAAGGTTTTTCCGCATATGTGAATTTTCAAGAATTTCTTGAGTTTGTTCGGAAGCCAGAATGCGATGCAAGATGTTTAGATGAAATAAGAGGATTATTTTTATCTTTGTATTCAGGAATAGCAAATATAGCTGATTTTTGCTCTAAAGATATAGAACCTATTAGAGCCATAAAGAACGGAATCATCGAATTTCAAAAACAAAGTCATCTAGGTGGGAAGGCGAAAGAACTACAGCTTAGATGGTTTTCGCAAAATTTAGAAAATATTCTACTTCGGTTGGGAGAAGGAGGCGATGAACATGAGTGAATATAATTTTTCTGAATCCTCATTTGAAATTGCCGTAATTGATTTGCTTAAGCAGCAAGGATATGAATATTCAAGTGGGTATGATCTTCATAGAACAAACGAGGAAGTCATTCTTGTTGATGACTTTAAGGACTATCTTTCAAAAAGATACTCTTCTTTAAATCTGCAGGAATCGGAAATAGATTTCGTTTTGCATAGCCTTTTGTCCTCTAGGGGAACTTCGCTTTATTCGACGATGAAAGAAACTCTGGCAGCGCTTCGAAACGGCATAACATTGGATAGAAATGCTTACGGCCTGAACAACGAATATATCGAATATTTTGATTATGATAGAAGCGAAAATAACGTTTATAGAGTCGTTAATCAGTTTGAGGTGAAGGACCTTTCTACTAGAAGGCCAGATGTTGTGATTTTTATCAATGGCATACCTGTTTCCGTGTTTGAACTGAAAACCATAAGCGATTCTGACGTTAAGCTCTATGAGGCTTATGAGCAATTGCACATTCGATATACGAGAGACATTGAAAACCTCATGCGCTTTTCCTTTATATCCGTTATATCCGATGGCGTAAACACAAAATGCGGATCCTTATTTGCTGATTACAAACACTATTTCCCTTGGAAATCAACTGATGGTAAGTCCTATGCAAATGATGGTGTAGATAGCCTCGTGACGATGATTCAAGGACTATTCGACCACTCAAGTTTATTAAATGTTTTAAAGAATTATGTGTATTTTCCTGATGTGTCAAAACACGATTTGATGGTGTTGCCAAAATACTCTCAGTATTATGCGAGCGAGTTATTGTTTGGAAACATAAAAAAACACATGAGACCAAAAGGCGATGGTAAGGGCGGAACTTATTTTGGAGCAACTGGATGCGGAAAATCGTACACGATGCTTTTCTTGGCGAGAAGATTGATTACTTCGCCAGAGCTTAATTCCCCAACAATAGTTCTTCTTACGGACAGAACCGATTTAGACGATCAACTTTCCAAAACGTTTGAGGCATCTAAGGAATATCTAATTGATAAGAACACGATGAACGTTCCTTCAAGAGAAATCCTCAAAGAAAAAGTTAAAGGTGTTACTAGTGGTGGCGTTTTCTTGATGACGGTTCAGAAATTTGACGAAAACGTAAAATTGCTTAGCGACAGGGATAACATCATTTGCATTTCGGATGAAGCGCATAGGACCCAGGTTAATCTCGATGCCACTTTAAAGATTGGAGACGCCGGAATCAAAAAACACTACGGTTTTGCCACCTATTTGAGAAATTCTTTCCCTAATGCTACCTATGTTGGTTTTACTGGAACGCCAATTGACGCGACAGTAAACGTTTTTGGTCCAATTGTTGCTTCTTATAAAATGAAACAGGCGGTAGACGACGGCTCAACGGTAGGAATTGACCTTTTACCGGGGCCTTCAGCGGTTAGGCTTGATGACGCGAAGATGGCTATTGTAGACAAATACTATGAGGACCAGCAGAAAAACGGAACAAATAAATATGAAGTCAACGAATCAATAAAAGAGATGTCGAAAATCAGGACGATAATCGACAATAATTCTAGGCTTGATTTGATTGTCGACCATTTTATTAAGCATTATGAATTAAGGGTAAAAGAAGGGGCTACCGTCAAAGGCAAAGCAATGTTTGTTTGCTATGATAGGAAGATAGCTTTTAAGGTCTATAAAAAGATAATAGCAAGGAGACCAAAGTGGAATGTTCCTTCCAAGACGCAGGAAGATGAGTCAAGCCTTTCTTATGAGCAATTAAATAAGCTTAGACCTGTAGAGATGGTTAAATTAGTTGCTACTAGAGGGGAAAACGACGAACCTGACTTATACAATCTTTTAGGAACGGATAAAGACAGAAGTGATTTGGCGGACCTTTTCAAAGACGAGAATTCAAACTTTAAGATCGCCATTGTTGTTGACATGTGGCTTACCGGATTTGACTGCGAATGCCTGGACACTATGTATCTCGACAAACCATTGGAGAAGCATAACTTGATTCAAACCATATCACGGGTTAATCGGGTTTTTGAAGGAAAGGACAAGGGGCTGATTGTTGATTACATCGGCATCGAGGCTTCTTTGGCAAAAGCCATGCAGCTTTATAGCGGGGACATCAACCCTGTAAGTGAAATTGAAGCATCCTATGTTATTTTCAAAGATCAAATGTCTTTGATTGATGATTTGATGAACGGATTCGATTATTCCAAATTCGAGAACGGAACTGATTTGGACAGGCTACTCACTTTGCAAAAGGGGATGGAATTCGTCCAAATGAAAGAGGAGAGAGAAACACGCTTCATGGTGCTAACCCAAAGAATGAAAAAAGCGTTCGACATTTGTGTTGGAGATCCTAGAATCAAAGATGCGGAAATGTTCAAACTTCATTTCTATTGTGCAATCCGTTCCGCAATCATGAAAATAGGCCGAGAGGGAACACCGGATTCGACGAGGATGAATGAAGAGGTTAAGAAACTTGTCGATGCTTGCATTTTTGCTTTAGAAAATCAAGACGAAGGTGAACTAACGAAAACCGAAATATTCAGCGAGGAGTACCTTAAAAAGATACAGGGAATTCCATACAAAAATACAAAATTCAAAATGCTCCTCGAGATGCTGAGGAAAGCCATTTCAAAATATTCACACACCAACAAATATAAAGCTGAAGAGTTCTCTAAGCGCATGAGAAACTTGGTTGATAAATACAACAACAGAGATGGTGAAATATTGGTTTCCAGCGATGATGTCATCAATGATTTTATCGATTCTCTAAGCGAAGAAGCACAAAAAATACTTGAAGACATTAAAAAAGATGCTGATGAATTTAAAAAAATAGGGATAACTTTTGAAGAGAAGGCTTTTTACGATATATTGAAGGCCATTAGGGACAAATATCAATTTGAGTATTCCGAGGAAAAACTTATCGAATTAGCAAAAAAGGTTAAAACAATTATCGACGATAAAGCAAAATATACAGACTGGTCTTCAAAATCGAACATTAAAGCCAGCCTTCAATCGGACATCATTCGACTTCTGAATCGAAACGGATATCCACCAATGACCTTTGAGGATGTTTATGAGAAGGTCTTAGCCCAAGTCGAAAATTTCAAAAAATACGAAGTTTAAGTCTTTTGCTGCAACTTTAATTGATGAGCTGAACAAATTATTGAATACATGATGAATTTATAGACACAAAAAATAAAATATAAGGGAGGTGAGTACATATGAAATCAATTATTGCCAAAATAAGGCCACCATTTTTGTCATTAATAAAAAGCGGTATAAAAAAACACGAATATCGCCTTGCCTCCCCAAAATACACCTCATTAAATGTAGGTGATAGGTTGGTCCTTATCTCAAATCAAGATTCAAGGGAGTTTGCTGTTACACGAGTTAATAAAATAACGAAGTTTTTCGATTGGAAAAGCGCATTACAAGAACATTGGCAAGATGATTTTAATGGTCTTTATTCAGATTTCGACGAATTGTTAAAAGAGTGCTATAAATTTTATACGGCTGATGAGATCAAAGAATACGGGATTGATGTTTTTGAAATTGCGTTAGATGAACCGGAATTTCAAAACGCAAGATTCCTTCTGGATACAAATATTATCGTCCAAAGGGAAAGTTTGAATAATTGTTGTTCTGAAATCAATTTGGTATACCAATCGATTGATAAGTTCAAAGGAACAAAACTATATCATCCCATTACCGCAAAAGAATTGGATGGATATAGGGATAAACTGATAAAGACGGCGATGATGGCCAAGCTTAATTCATATGAGAAATTAAGTGAGACTACAATTTGTGATGATTATTTCAAACAGATCGTCTTGCCTTTTGGGAGTGACAAAAACAGTGAAAACGATAATGAGATTCTCTATCAGGTATACAGCGGAAGAGTTGATTTTTTAATTACCGAAGATCGCGGTATTTTGAGAAAAGCAAAAGAGCTGTATTTACGAGATAGAGTAATGAGCTCGAATGAATTTCTAACGACGATTGAAAGGCAAAACCCAAGCTTGATTGATTACGATGCGTTGTCCGTTTCCCTGGTTAAGATTGGTTCGCTGAATATTGATGATCATTTTTTCGATTCTCTTCGTGAAGATTATGGTGGGATTGCATTTAACCAATGGTTAACGAAAAAATCAGAGAGCGATGCTTACGTCTTCAAGAACAATGAAGGTATACAGGGATTTTTATATTTGAAGACTGAGGAAAAAGACGAAGACTATTCTGATTTCGATCCTCAGTTTATGCCGAAAAGAAGGCTCAAGGTTGGGACGTTCAAAATTAACAGCACTGGGATTCGTTTGGGCGAAAGGTTCCTTAAGATCATCTTCGATAACGCTTTGAAACGCGATGTGGACGAAATTTACGTCACGATGTTTAGGAACAAGCGCAAGGAAGTTGCTGGTCTGAAAAACTTGATGGAAAAATGGGGGTTCGTCGAAAAAGGCGCAAAGAAAAATGGCGAGATTTACCTTGTAAAAGACATGCGGAATTACGATGATGCAAAAGGCCCAAAATTCAACTACCCGCTCATAAAAAACGATTCAACCATTTCTTTTTTACCGATTGTTGCTAGATACCACACGAAACTATTTCCTGACTTACATCTGAAAAACGAAGATGCCACGTTCTTCGATGGCGCATGCAGCTATGCAATTGAAAAAATATACGTCACCGCATGGAATAACGTCGATTTAGAACCGGGCTCTCTTTTGTGCGTTTATTGCATGGCGGATTATAATAAAAGATACCGTTCAACCATAACTGGAGTGTGCGTTCTCGATGAGGTGATTAAAATTTCGAGTGTCGATGAGCTTGTGGAGAAGTGCCAAAATAGGTCTGTATTCACGGAATCTGAATTGCGTGAGCTTTATAACAAGAAAAGATTCACGACCATTGTAAAGGTTTTGTATCTGAAGCCGTTTGATCATAAGGTGAATTACAACTGCTTAGAAATTAGAGGCTTGCTTGGCACAAGAGGAGCCCCTCAATTAAATTCAAAACTTTCTCGTGAAGAATATCTCGAACTAGTTAAATTAGGAGAAGAAGCAATATGAAAAAAATAATAATTTCAATAAATCCAGAACATGTGAATAACATCATAAATGGGACAAAAAAATACGAATATCGCACCAAGGCAGCCAAGAAAGATGTCAATAAACTGATCATTTATGAGACCATGCCAATCAAAAAAGTGGTTGCCGAAGCTGAAATTGTCGAGGTCCTTGCCCTCGATCCAAATGCTCTTTGGGAAAAGACGAAAGAATATTCTGGCATAACGAAAAAATTCTTCGATGAGTATTTTAAGAACAGAAAAATCGCTTATGCTTATAAGCTTGGGAAGATAAAAGTCTACGATGAGCCAAAAGCTTTGGCGGAATTTGGATTGAAATCAGCCCCGCAATCATTCGCTTACGCAAAATAGTCCTATTTTTCTTCTAAAGGGCTAATTTCCGACGCTTCAACTTACCTATTAGGTGAGGGAGCGTCTTTTTCTTTAACCAGAACTCCGTGAAGAACGGCTTATTGCAACGTGGAAACGACGCTACGCCCTTATTCTTTATTTACATACGCAATCTAAGAAGTGGCCGAGAATGGGAAAGGAGAAAAGAAAGTGAATCTCATTAGACCGCAAATCTATTTCACCAAGAAAGACGAGATTGAGAAGCTGGAAGATGACTTTAGGAAGAGCAAGGAGAAAAGCGTATCTGATTATCTAAGAAACCTGATTATGCTCGGATACCAAACGAAGATGAAAGAGGATTCTGTGTCCATAAATTCTGAGCTTAGAAAGCTTCGAATGGAAATGGAGTCTTCGAAACAAGATCTAAATCTTATAAAGGAATGCGTGTTTGCAATGTACAAGTTTTTGGAGTAAAAGGAAAAGTGAATGATCTTCTTGTGTCCATTTCCGTTTCGTATTTCCCGAGAAACTTGAAAAGGAAGAGGCTTTTCTCTTCGATAACGAAATCATCTCTTGTGTCTTTCGAGTCTTCTTTGAAGCGCGTCGGCTCCTTCCGAAAAGGAATCTACGACGCGCTTGGGGACGTGTGGCTTATCAAAATCAATGTAACAAAGAACAATTTAGCTTTTTCTTTTTCGCAGCCGAAATCGCTTTTCTATGTGATTAAGGAAAGGCTCAAGAGCTTGCTTGAAAAGATGGATTTGACCTATTTGAACGTCTCATGGTTCATCGGGGTGAATCACGCTGATGAGATATTGATCGCATTCTATGAGAAGGAGCCGACGTTCTATAGCATCAGAAAGAAGAAATACGAATACAGAAAAGGGAAGATGGCTTTGGATGTCATCTTGGATTTCAAGAAGAAGGTGACGAAATCGCTGATGAGATTGGGGGAAGTGGAGGAGCTTCTAAGCTAAGGGAAATCACAGATTTTTGTAAACAAGATAAGACGGGCCACAATCTGCCACAGCAGCCTGTGTAAATGTCAAGTGCCCGTCAGGGTCTTGTGACTGGGATACCCAGCTCACGGCAAAAAAGGAGGAAGGATCTTATAACGGATAAGGAAAAAGAATTGGTGGTGGAGATATACGCTTCTTTGAAAAGAGGCGATTTCAAGGAGTATCAAAAACTGAAGGAGGATAAGCACCTATCCAGAAGACAAAGGAAAAGGATCAAGGATGAAACGATAGATAGAATCGTATCATCCCCATTGTCGAACAGGATGATTGAACCGACAGCCATTGACGAGAAAGCTTTGGATTGCATCCTTGAGATGGGGATGCTTTCGAAGATATTCCATCTTGGCCTGATTGACGAAGCTATGTTTCTGAAAACAAAGGAAGACATTTTAGGAAGATACCACGTTTCTTATTTCATCGTTTTGCTGGCAAACGGAGACAGGATTGCCGATACGGGAAACCCTTGAGTTTGCTCCATGTGGGATGAGTAGCAGCGTCCCCATGGTATAATGGGTTTGGAGCACGGCTTCAAACTCTATATCTCGGCAAAACAAGGAGGAAAAAGAAATGCCTGATATCAAAGTTATTAAAGCCAATGCCATCCTTGGAAAGAAAAGCCAAGGGAAGAATTGGAGATTGAGAGTGGCGGCCTATTGCCGCGTCTCCACGGATGGTGAGGAGCAGATTAGCTCCTACAATTCGCAGCTCTCATACTACAGGGAATACATCTCTAAGAACCCAGACCGGATCATGGCCGAAATCTACGCCGATAAGGCGATTACCGGGACCAAGGCCGACAAAAGGCCGGACTTCATGAGGATGATCAACGACTGTCTAAACGACGAAATAGATATGGTCGTTACCAAATCCATCTCAAGGTTCGCAAGAAACACCGTAAACACTCTTCATTACGTCAGAATGTTAAAGGAAAGGGGAATCGCAATCTTCTTCGAGGAGGAACATATCAACACACTCTCTATGGATGGCGAACTGATGCTGACGGTTCTCTCTTCCATTGCTCAGCAAGAGGTCCACAACACGTCCGAGCATGTGAAGAAAGGCCTCAAGATGAAGATGGAAAGAGGCGAGCTTGTCGGCTTCCAAGGATGCCTTGGATACGATTATCATACCGAAGACAAAAGCGTCACCATCAACGAAGAGGAGGCCGAGACCATCCGCTACATCTATCGAAGGTATCTCGAAGGGATGGGATGCATGGTCATCGCCAGGGAATGCACCCAGTTTGGCTTCAAGACCAAAGCGGGGAACACGACTTGGCACGATTCAGGGATAAGGGGAATCCTCAGAAACGAGAAGTACTGTGGCGACATCCTGATGGGGAAGACCTTCACGGTCGACCCAATCACAAAAAGAAGGCTCAGGAACTTCAGTGAAGAGGACAAGTACTACCTTGAAAACCATCATGCGGCAATCATCTCGAAAGAGGATTTCATGGCGGCCCAAACAATTCTTGACAATCGTGGCACGCCAAGGAGAATCGTGGACAGGAAGAGGCAGGAAAAGCTCTCAAGACAATATGCCTTCTCATGCATGGTCAAATGCGGATATTGCGGTGCGACCTTCACCAGAAGAAACTGGCATAAGGGGAAAGGCTATGACAAAGTCGTTTGGCAATGCGTGAACAACACCAAAGGCGGAAAGAAGTGCTGCGAGCGTTCCAAGGCCATTCCGGAAGAGGTGCTCGAAGGCGCGTTTATCGATGCCTACAACTACCTGTCAAAGAACAAGAAAGTGTGCTTCGACAAGCTCTATGAGACCATCAAATCCAATCTCAAAGATGAAGATCTCGCTTCTCTCATCGGGAAAAACGAGAGGAAGCTATCTTCTCTCGAATTGAAGAAAAAGAACTTGGTCGATTTGAAACTTTCCGACGGGATAGACGAAAAGAACTACAAGGATGCTTTTGATGACATCGTTGGCAGGATCAACGCCTTGAATGCCGATTTGGAAATGCTCAAGGCTGATAAGGAAGCTTTCGATTCCAAGGTGGAAAAGATCAAGCAAATTGAAGCTGTCATCAAGGAAAGGAACGAGATTACCACATTCGACCGCTACCTATTTGAAGTTACAGTTGAGCGTGTCGTCGTCGGCGAGGAAAACGACCCTTATAAGATCAAATTTTTCCTTAAGTCGAAGCAGATTTACGAGGTCAATGCCATGGAGTACATCCTCAAGAAGAAAAGAGGGGCCCTGATCAATGGAATTTCGTATCAACACAAAGCAGACGACGTTGGTCATCAGCCGTTAGGCAAATCTTCCAATACATGTGGAGACTGTGGTGTTGCTTAGTCGCAAAAATGGCTAAAAAAGGTCAAAAATCATAAAAAGCTGAAGGATTTCCTACTTCTTAAAAAAGCGGGAAGTCCTCTTTTTTGTTGCAAAAATCACTATAATGCCGGTAAAGCGGTAAAAATAGGGCCTTTACTAGAGGGTGGAAACAAATCGACACTCAAAATGAACGCCCATCCTACCTCGTATCGACACAGTAACAGGTGACTAGCATCTATACACGATGGAAGGAACAGGTCAAAAAGCCCATAATCATCGGCATTTTCGAAAATTCGTGATTTTCTCATTTTTTACGCTTTCAGGATACAGTGCAACTACACATTCAACCTGGAAAACCGATTTTTAGCCTAAAAAGAGGCAAAAACAGGGGTATAGTTTGATTGAAAGGGCAAAAAACTCGAAAATCGTTATCACATCAATAAAAAATAGGTTTAGAAAATTTCGATATTTGTTAGGAATTAAAGGGAGATAACACATAAATAGATATGAATCATTAATAATTAATGATACATCTGTTACACTAATAATGAAATTAGGTGATACGAATGAACCAAAATTACAAAATACTAGAAAAGATGATAGAGAGCGGAGATGGAAACCTATCCAGAAAAGATGCAATCGCAAATGGTGTTCCACCTGCGTCTTTCGCAAGATACGTAAGTTCCAATCGTCTCGTCAGAATAAGGCGTGGCGTTTACGCGAAAGACGGAGCCGTCGATGACCTCTTCCAACTTCAAAGAAGATATCAGAGGATTGTCTATTCCGGCATAACTGCGCTTTATCTCCTTAGGCTGACCGACAGGATTCCGGATTCGATTGAGTTCACAATCCCTAAGGAGTGCCGCGTGAGAAAAGAAAGCATAGGGTGTAATGCTATTTGTCACATCGAAAACAACGAGGAGCTGTTTCATTTGGGAAATGTCAGTACCGGAACCATGTTCGGGAACAACGTCACTTGCTATTCAAAGGAAAAGATGGTTGTGGAGATGATACGGAAAAGGGACGATTATGATTCCGAACTTTTCCTCAAGGCAGTGAAGACGTTTTTGAATGGAAAGGACAAGGACATGGACTTCCTCTTCCAATACGCGAGGATGAGGAAAGTGGAAGAGAAGGTATATCAGATTCTGGAGGCAATGGATTATGAGGATTAACAGGGATTCGCTTTTTATGCGACACGGAAGGTTTGTTTTCAACAATTGATTTCTTAATTTGCTTGTTATAGTTGCAAATATTTAGAAAACATAAAAAAATGCCACAATAACTATGAAATAACAATGACGCAGTGTATAATAATAGTAAAGGAGGCAGGCTATGAGACTATACAAACGGGAGAGGTATCTGTCCAAAATGCGCGCTTTTTTCCACGACGATGACCTCATCAAAGTGATAACTGGGATACGCAGATGCGGGAAATCCAGCCTCATGCAGACCATAGCGGAAGAACTCAAAGAAGGTGGCGTTGCGGAAAACAACATTATTTACATCGATCTCGATAAACGTGGGTACAAAAGCATTCGGAACGCCGAACAGTTAGATGCATTAATCGAATCCGCCACGCAAGCGAAAGGGATGAAATACCTTTTCATAGACGAGATTCAGAACGTCGAAGGCTTCGAAGAGGTAATCAACGGGTTCAGGTCGGAAGGCGACTATTCGATTTTCATAACTGGCTCAAATTCCTATTTGCTCAGTGGGGAGCTCGTGACGAAACTGACCGGTAGATACCTTGAGTTCGAAATGTTTCCACTGACATTCGACGAATACGAGGACATGAAGAGGTTTTATGGGCGGGAGATAAACCCCAATGCCGAAATAGAATTGAATAGCTATATTTTGGAAGGCGGATTCCCACGAGCTATTCAAATTGACAGTCCTTCGGATAAGCGCACCTACGTGAAGGGAATCATCGATGAGATCTTCGAAAAAGACATAAAACGAAGAGTGAAAATCAAGGACGTTCAGTCCTTTGAATTGGTTCGGAATTACATCATCAACAATTTCGGCGCGACGACAAGCATCAACAGCCTGCACGAAGCACTTCTCAAAAACGGCATGGCCATCAGCCGCGCGACGGTGACTCGGTATATAAAGACGTTGGTTGACGCAAAGATTCTGTACGAATGCAAAAGGTTCGATATGAAATCGAAAAAAACGCTTTCCGGAGAGCAAAAGTATTACGTTGCCGACCTAAGTTTTTACTACGCGATGAACACGGACAACCGGATCAATTACGGGCCGACGCTGGAGAATATCGTGTATCTATACGCCAGAAGCCTCGATTACGCGGTAAGCGTGGGACGCATCGGAAAGCTGGAATGTGATTTCATCCTCAGGGATGTCAACATGGATTATTCATATGTGCAGGTGGCTTATAAGATATTGCAGAGCAAAGATACGGAAGATCGAGAATACAGGCCGTTAGAGAGCATACGGGATAACTATAAAAAATATGTGATGACAACGGACTATATCCTGCAAAAGAGAAATGGAATCCTCCATGTTAATTTGATGGATTTCATAGGCGGGGGAAAACAATTTTAAGCGTAGGACTTGCCCATTAAAAACATGCCAAAAGCGGATGCTACGATTAAAAAAATGGTTTTTAAAGAAAACACCGATTCAGGAAAAATCGCAATCGGCATGGGACGGGGTAGAAAAAATCATTCCCACGCAGAGAATAAATTACTGGTTTTCTGCTCGAAGAAGACGACTTATGCAGGGGGCTGTGGAAATCCTATGCGAGGAAAGCGGGCTATGCCTACTTTGAAATGAACTTCAACAAACCAATTTATTCGGTGCTATATAGTGTAGGCTTTTGGAGCAATTCTGAAAATTTAGATGGTACTGCTGCGCTTAAAATAAAAGACAGCAATGGTAATTGGACTCAAATGACCAATTTGCTTTCTCTTCAATTAAACGCTAGAGGACAAGGGCTAAAACGATATTCTAATTATTTTCCTAACGGAATTTATGAGCTCAAATTTGAATGCACTGCCACAGCAACCGGCAGTAGAAACATGGGAAGACTGTCAATTGATGATATTGTTTTTGGTATGAAAGTCGGAAGCAACGATAATAATTATTACATTACAAATTATAGAAAGACTGTAGCATAAGGATAGGAGATGATTGGCACGATGAAAACAAATTTGAAGAAAATATTTGCATTATCCCTCATTTCTTTAGCCTTGTGTGGCTGCAACGAAGGAGCGAATGTCGCCATTCTCAAAGTCGGATTTGATAAATGCATAGGTACCTCTTCTCCTACTCCTCAGGTGGGCCTTGCATTCACTTCTAAAAGTAAGCAATCACTAAATGCTGCTTTTGATGTATATGTAGGCGCTAGAAAAGGTTTTTCCGAAGATTGGGAAAACGATCTATGAGGTTGCAATCCGGGATATGGGAAGTTCGCCATTAATAGAGAGATTAAAACCGAAGCTGGCGAGACTTTCAAAAACGATTACATGATTATTGACGATTTTCCAAACGAGGAGAAATACCTCTTAACCTATGAGACTATCGAAGGGACTGTAGATGGTGTCATTCCGCATTACATCGGTTATATTGAAGATACGTTTGATTTCTCCTCTATTGATCTAGCAAAGGGGAAAATCGGGTACCACATCGTTTTTTACGATGATATAAATCAAAAGCTTTTCGATGAAAATGTGTATCTATATGGCATTTATTGGGGCGGCACCATGAATTTTGAAAAAGTCAATGAAGAAGTTGTGCTCTCCATATAAATGTTCTTCGGCCAAAGCGAAATTCTTGCTGATCTTCAAGAGGGAACCAAATGCTTAAGCTTCCAGGGGTCGGAACTGCGCTAAACAGTTTTATGCATGTTTCCGTGATTGGTCATGGAATGCTGGAACTAGCGATAATTTACAAAACCACCAATGCTTATGGGGTAACTATTCACAAGATGCAAAACTACGAGATATACTCGGACGATAGGCATCCAAATATCCAGAATATAAAAGCGATCATCGATTCGTTACTGTCACAGGCATTAAGCACCAACGCTGTAATCAAAATTACAATCGATGAAGCCAGAAATTACGTTTGGGTTGGTGGAGAACAATATAGCGGACGATTGGTTTTATAAATAGTCTCTGAAAATGTCATTCATTTAAATCATAAAAAATAACTGAATGATGCAACCCATACATGTAAGGCGTGCAGTTTTTGCCAGTTGCACAGTCATGTTCAAGTTGTGGTAGATATGTTCCTTTCACACTGTGCCTCGTATGGGTAGACCAGTTCTTTGCGTCCATGTTATGCATGTTGAGACTATTGTGCTGCTTCAGCACAAAAACGGCTAAAAAAGGTCAAAAATCATAAAAAACGGTTGGATTTCCTACTTCTCAAAAAGCGAGAAATCCTCTTTTTTGTTTCGTAAATGCATCAATAGCGATAAAAATAGAATTTTTACTCATATGGAGGAATATTAAAAAAGAACAAAAAGATATCAACACATTCAAAATATCTGCTAATAAAAAATTCAACAATATTTGGCTAGAAAATGTTTATAAATTAAATTATGTTAATAATGAACTAGTCAAAACAAACATAGATAAAGTTACATATAATAAAACACAAGATTCTATTGCTTTGAATTTAGAAAAGAATGAAAACTGTGTTGGATATTATTTTGAAGTTAAAGTTGCATATATTCTAAAAGATATAAGAGGCTTCATGTACTATACAGGTTCAATGGTGTTATTTTAAATAAATTTGAATTGTGGTCCTAAAAAAAATTAAGGCCATTTTTTTATTAAAAAATAAATTTAAAATTATCTTATTCCAATATAAGTATTATTTGTAACATTATCAGCATTTTCAAGTGCAAAAAATATTGATAATTGCACCTGAAATTAATAAAATAATATTATAGGTGCAATTTATGAGTGTAAAAAGTAATTTCTTTAAACTAAACAAAACTGATTTTGACAAATATTTAAATGATTTAAAAACCTCAAATAACAGCATTCATTTATTGGAAGATAAATTCTTTTTTAATCAAACAGTTGAAATATCTAATATGGTAATATCCTTAAATAAAAAAATCCTGGGATTAGATTTTATTATCAATTCTTTTACAGAATTTTCAAAAAAACAAATAATTCAATCATTTATAATTGATGAAATTGAATCTACAAATAAAATAGAAAATATTTTTTCAACCAAACATGATATTTTTAAAATAATTAGCGAAGCATCTAAATCCAAAGAAAAAAAGATTATATCTATTGCCAATGCCTATCAATATTTGTTAGAAAAAAAAGGAACGTACATAAAGTCTATTCAAGATATTAGAAATCTTTATAACATTGTTTTAAAAGATACTATTGAAAAAAGTGATTTACCAGATGGCATATATTTTAGAAAAGAACCTGTTTATATAACTAATGGAATTAACAATATTCATGTAGGAATAAGCGATGAAGAAAAAATTAATAAACTAATGAATGAATTTGTAAACTTTTATAATTCCAAAAATGATGTACTTATTAAAATGATTTTATGTCATTTTATGTTTGAATATATACATCCATTTTATGATGGAAATGGTAGACTAGGTAGATTTTTATTTTCTAATGGAATTTATTTTGAAACTAAAAGTTATTTTTCTTTTGCTATATCTTCTTCTTTATTACATGAAAAAGATAAGTATTATAAGGCTTTAAAAATAGCAAATGATAAATATGAATTCGGTTGTCTTAATGCATATGTAGAAACTATTTTAATAATTTTAAACAATCAAATTGATTTGTTAATAAAAAAGATAAATACAGAAAAAGCTAAATTAAATGACTTTAAACTAAGTTTCAAAATGACAAAATCAGAAGTAAAAATTTCAAAATTGATAAGTGAAGCTTCTATCTTCTCATATTTTGGTGTTTCAAATGAAGAAATACTTAAAGAAACTCAAGTTTCCAAAAGAACTTTAATTTATACACTGAATAAGTTTAAAGAAAAAAATATTTTAATCGACACTAAAATAGGTAAATTTGATTATCATAAATTCATTATTTAAATTTTTTA
>OMAN01000180.1_pt1 | contig 36592 bp, 39 predicted proteins | sample 1644701 | NCBI WGS metagenome assembly OMAN01 (sample SAMEA103958124, study PRJEB25191) | human gut metagenome | biome: human-associated habitat [ENVO:00009003]; feature: intestine environment [ENVO:2100002]; material: feces | place: Germany | collected 2013/2015 | reverse complement strand
GTTGGCCCCAACGCGCCGCTTTCCACAACGGGCCGCGCTTACTTTGGCGACCATCTGGAAGGAACGGTCACAGCGACCGACTTCAGCGAATATACAGCCAGCGGAGAAGTAGAGCAAACGTTGAACAATCCGCTTGCAAAGCACATTCAAAGACTCAACCAGATCCGCCGTGCAATCCCGGCGCTGCAGAAGGGCCAGTATTCTACCGAGAATGTGTCGGGAGATATGGCATACAAGCGCCGTTACACGGACGATACGGTCGACAGCTTTGTATGCGTATCGGTTACCAATGCCGCAACGTTTACAAATATTCCCAACGGAACATATATTGACGCCGTTACGGGCGATGTTAAAAACGTAACGAACGGCACGCTTTCCATCGCGGCTTCCGGTAAGGGCAACATGCGCGTGTATGTGCTCAGCTCCGGCGGGTTTGACGGAATCAGCGGAAAAATTGGTACGGATGGTACATATTTGAAATAATGCAATGTTTTTATCTTTTGATAAAAACAGAAAGCGGGACAGGCAAACGACCTGTCCCGCTTTTGTCATATAAAAGAGAAAAAGAAAATGGTTTGTTAAAAGAATGCAAAAAGATGGAATATTTACTTTTATGCGTCCATATGTTATGATAACTTAATAAGCGTTGTGTCGCGTTATATATGGGAGGTTGAAGCTATGGAGAGTCTGGTGGAATTTAAAAACGTGTATAAACGCTATAAGATGGGAGAGGTTGTAATTACTGCTGTGGATGGCATTTCGTTTCATATTGAACAGGGTGAATTTGCCGTAGTTGTCGGTTCCAGCGGGGCCGGAAAAACAACGGTTTTAAATATTTTGGGCGGTATGGATAAATGCAGCGAAGGGGAAATTTTTGTAGCGGGCAGGGAAATCAGCGCGCTGAAGGAAAAAGAGCTTGCTTCCTACCGGCGGTATGATATTGGCTTTGTTTTTCAGTTTTATAATTTGGTTCCAAACCTGACGGCTAAAGAAAATGTGGAGCTTGCAACACAAATTTGTAAAAACCCTTTAGATGCACAGGCTGTTTTGGAAAGCGTAGGACTTTCAGGCCGTATGGACAATTTTCCCGCGCAGCTTTCAGGGGGAGAACAGCAGCGCGTATCTATTGCAAGGGCGCTGGCCAAGCGTCCAAAGCTTCTTTTGTGCGACGAACCAACCGGCGCTTTGGATTATAATACAGGCAAGTCCATTTTAAAGCTTTTGCAGGCCACTTGTCAGAAAGAGGGTATGACAGTTGTGCTGATTACGCACAACCAGGCGATTACACCTATGGCAGACCGCGTGATCCGCATGAAAAGCGGAAAGGTGGTCAGCAATGTTTTAAACGAAGAACCTCTTCCGGTAGAAGAAATTGAATGGTAATCCCAAAACGGGAAGGCATATAAATAGGTTTAATGCCTGTAAAGTATGCAGAAAGAATGCCAAAGACGCGGAAATGAAGGCAGTATCCGCATGTCTAGTTATCATACATGAAAACAACTTTTTATGGTTATAAAATAATACTTCTCTGTTTAGAAATAGGATCAGGCTACTTAAAATGAAAAGAAAACCAGACAAAATGATGGAATGCATGCCGGCAATAACCAATGATAAAGAGGGAGAAAGCGGTAGTCATTTAAGGCAAAAAGCGGCAGGAAAGGAGGAAACCCATGACAAAATCTTTGCGAAAAAATACCATTCGGGAAATTACTCAGACAAAGGCACGTTTTCTTTCCATCCTGGCTATTATAGGATTAGGCGTGGGTTTTTTTGTTGGTGTAAAAGCAACCAGTCCTGCCATGGTGCAGACGGCGCGTACATATTATGCACAGCAAAACCTAATGGATTTTCGTCTGGTTTCTACAGTGGGATTTGACGAAGAAGACCGCAAGGCGGTAGAAAAACAACGCGGAATTGTACAGGCGCAGCTTGCCTATACGGCAGATGTGATTGTCAGCACAGAGGGCGCCGGAAACGTGGTTCGTCTGATGTCTCTCCCGCAGGAAAGCGGTAGCGTCCAGCCGGTAAACGATCCGGTCTTACTGGAAGGAAGGTTGCCGGAAAAGTCGGGAGAAATTGTAATTGAAAAAAGCTCCTATGAGGGAGCTTTTAAAATTGGCGATACCATCTGTATTGAAGAACAAATGGGCGATACCAGTGCTTCCGATGTGCTGCATACGTTGCAATATACGGTAGTGGGAATTGTGCAGTCGCCTGTATATATATCGTTTGAGCGCGGCACCACTACAATTGGAAACGGCAAAGTGTCGCAGTATATGATGATTTTGCCGCAGGATTTTAAATATGAGCGTTACACAGACATTTATGCGGTGACGGAATATTCAAAGCAGGGCGGTTCTCCGTTTGACGGGGCTTACCAGGAGGTTGTGAACAGCAGCAAAAAAGCATTGGAGGAGCTGGGAAAGGACCGCATAGAAATTTTTGACCAGGAGAATATAGCGCCCGCGCGCCAGGAGCTTGCAGACGGGATAGAAACCTATGAAAAGGAAAAAGAAAATGCGCGGCGGCAGCTTGAAAAAGCAGAACGGGAGCTTACAGACGCGCAGGAAAAATACGACGACGGAATCGCACAGGCGGAAAAGGAATTGGAGGATGCGCAGGAGGAGTTGGAGCAGGGGCAGGAAAGCCTGCCCGGCGCTATAACAGAATTTTACGAGCAGATGCAGCAGGGGCAAGAGCAGATTCTGGCATTAGAACAGGAACTTGAAAAAGCACAGCTGCAGTATGAACAGGGAAAAAGGGAATATGATGAGCAAATTGCCGCTGCACAGCAGCAACTTGAGCAGGCGCAGGAAGAGTATGAAAAAGCTTATGAGGAATTTTACACCTATACAAAGCCACAGACGCTTGATAAGCTGGAAATTACGCAGGGGCTTTTAAATGAAGTTTCAAAAAACATTATATACCTGGAGGAACAGCTGCAGAATGCAACAGGCGAACAGGCCGAACAGCTCAAGGAAAGCCTGAAAAAAGCAAAGGAACTGATTGCGGCCTACCAGCGCGAAATTGATTACGGCCGACAGCAGCTTGCAGATGGAGAGCAGCAGCTACTTGATGCAAAAAGGGAGATAGACGCCGGAAAAGATACGCTTGCACAGCAGAAAGAGCAAGGCGCCCGGGAACTGGCCCTGGCCAAACAGCAGATTGATGCAGGGCTGGCGCAGCTGGAAAACGCAAAAAATGCCTTGTCTGCGGCAGAGAACGACGGTAAACAACAGCTTGCAGACGCGCAGCAGCAGCTGACAGACGGCAAGACGCAACTGGAAGCCGGCAGGCAGGAACTTGAAAAACAAAAGGAGTCTGGCCTTGCACAACTGGAAACCGGAAAGCAGGAGCTTGAAGAAGCGCGGGAGAAAGCGCAGCGGGAGCTTGCAAAAGCAGAACAAAAATTAAACGACGCGCAGGAAGAACTGGAGGCATACAACAATATACAGTGGTATGTGTTTACAAGGGATGACAATCCGGGGTATGCAACGTTTTTGGAGGATACAAACAGAATTGATGCGGTAGCAGCCGTTTTTCCATTGTTTTTCCTCCTGGTTGCGGCGCTTGTATGCCTGACGACGATGACGCGCCTGGTAGAAGAGCGCAGAACAGAGATCGGCACGCTCAAAGCGCTGGGGTATGCTTCTGAGAGCATCGCCGCCAAATATATTATTTATGCAACGCTTGCAGGGCTTGCAGGATGCCTTGTCGGCATAACATTAGGGCTTGTAATTTTACCAAACGTTATTTTTAACGCCTATTGTATGATGTACGCTTTGATGCCGCTGGTTTTTGTTATGCCATGGGGCTATATGGCAATCGGCATAGCGGCGGCGCTGGTTTGTACAACAACAGTGGCGTTTGTGACCTGCCGCAGGGAACTGCGAATAAAGCCGGCAGCCCTGATGCGACCTAAAGCACCCAAAGCGGGTAAGCGTATTTTGCTGGAACGAATCCCGTTTTTATGGAATAAAATGGGCTTTACCTCGAAGGTAACGGCAAGAAATTTACTGCGATATAAAGCACGTTTTCTCATGACCGTGCTGGGTGTTGCAGGTTGCACGGCATTGATTGTGGCTGCGTTTGCCCTTAAGGATTCCATAGGAGTTATTGTAGATAAGCAATTTACAGACATTCACAAATATGACACGATCCTTGTTACAAAAACAGCCGGCACTTTAGAACAGACACAGATGCTGTATAATGATGTAATTGCCGACAGCCGTGTCGAAAATGCGATCCGTGTTAACCAGACAGCTGTTAAAGCTTCCTCTTCCAATGCAAAGGATACGGTGGATGAGGTTTACATAATGGTTCCGCAAAATGCCGGTGATATGAAAACGATGATTGACCTGCATGAGCGAGAAAGCCAAACCCCCATTGTGCTTTCCGACGAGGGCGCAGTGGTGACGGAAAAACTGGCGTCTACCTTACATTTGCAAGTGGGGGATGAGATCATCTTTTCCAACGAAGACAACCATACATATAGCGTGCCGATAACGGGAATTTGTGAAAATTATATATATGGGTATATTTTTCTTTCACCGCAGGTTTATGAGAAAACATGTGAAGAAGAGCCAACCTTCAATATGATTTTAGCTGTAACAAACAGCAGCGATGAAAGTGTGCAGGAAGATTTTGCACAGGATATGCTCAGCCGTGACGATGTAGCGGCCGTTTCATTTACAAGCGCAGGGGTTAATAACTTTAAAGATATGATAGAAAGCTTGAATATGATTGTCTCTGTTATGATCATTTGTGCCGGTGCGCTGGCCTTTGTGGTGCTTTATAACCTGACCAATATTAATATTGCGGAGCGCGTCAGAGAAATTGCGACGATTAAGGTGCTCGGGTTTTATAATAAAGAAGTCAGCGCCTACGTATACCGCGAAAATATTGTTCTTACGCTGGTCGGCATTCTAGTTGGACTGCTTTTGGGGGTTGTATTGTCAGGCTTTATTATACAAACGGTGGAAATAGATAAGGTCATGTTTGGCAGAGAGATTTATCCTGCTACTTTCTTATGGGCCACAGGCCTTACAGCGCTGTTTTCTTTGCTGGTAAACTGGCTGATGTATTATAAGATGAAGGCTGTGAGCATGGTGGAATCTTTAAAATCTATTGAATAAGCAGTCCTGTGAGCCCCGTACAGACCATGGGATATACTCTTGCAAGCTGTGTGTTTTTTATGTAAAAACGAATCTTTTCAATGAAAAAACAGGCGTACCAGTTGGTACGCCTGTTTTAATCTTAAACAGCGCGCTGCCTTTTGCCTATTGCGGTTCTACAAATGGCACGCCCAGATATTCTGTTACAGACAAAGCAAGGTTTCTTGCAATCAACCCAATGTTGTCGCGGATCCACTGTGCATCTTGTGGATTGTCATGGTAGGCAATTTCTATCAGTACGGCGGGCGCTTTTGTCATACGCAATTCTGCAAGGCTTGTGCTGCCCACAGTTTTTACACGTGCAGGGTCGGGATAAATTGCTTTAAAGTTGTTGGCAATAATATCTGCAGCGGCCCGCCCGCGTTGGCTGTTTGTATAATAATATACGTCCGTGCCCTGAATTTGGCCTGACAGATTGGGCGGTGCGGCGTTGGAATGCAGAGCCAGATGCAGATCGTAATTTCCGGCGTTTGATAAATTGATAGCCTGGCGCAGACTTTCGTTTGGATTGTTACGCCCCACTGTGATGCCGCTTGCAACCAGATAGGGGATCATTTCGTCGGCCACCAGGTTCATATAATATTCTTCGTTTCCACCGTCCACATATGGGTTAAATTCCTGTGTGGACGGGCTAATAAATACAGACGGCATTGGCAATCATCTCCTGTTATTTCTTAAGCCATTATATGCGAAAAACATGGCCTTATGACACAATTGCAACGCTTTTGCAAAGCTGTTATGTAAATTTTGCAAAAAAGGCTTCGGTTGTCATTTGATTGCCCCGCAGATAACGGCCAAGACCGTAAAGGCATTTTTTGTCTCCTTTTGTTAAGCTGTTTACTCTTTCTTCGCAAGTGAGCGTTGCTTTAAAGCCAAGTTCCTTTATTACATCCAAAGAAGCGTTGCTGATCACGCCAAAGGGATAGGTAAATGTGTTGGGTGTGACAGAAAGCTCATCCTGAAAACGTTCTTGCGCTTTTTTTAAATCTGCGGCAAGTATTTCTTTGTATTCTGCTTCGCTTTCTCCGGCTTTTTGTTTTGCGCCGAGCCGCGCGCCGGATCTTTTATGCAGGTTGTAAGAATGATTTTGCAGCTCCACATAGCCGGAAAGCGCCATTTCCTCCAAATTTTCCCAAGTGGCGTTGGAATAGTAGGCAGATACATCTATGGTTTTGCTATATTGGTCGGTATATATGCCAATGGGGGATAAAACCATTTTACAATTGTATTTTTTCAACAATGGAAAAGCATACAGGTAATTGTTGTAATAACCGTCGTCAAAGGTGATCATGATCGGTTTTTCAGGCAAATCCTTTCCTTTGTAAACGTAATCAATCAGGTCCGCCATCACAACGGTATGAAATCCGTGCTCCGTTATGTATTTTAAATCTGTCTCAAAGGTGTTGGGGTCAATTACATATTCTCCTTGTAAAGCCGGGTCTTTTAGTATGGCATGGTACATAATGATAGGGACGTTTATGCGTTCTTTGCCCGGCTGCGCGCTGGCGGTAACAGCGGGATCGTTGCCGGAAACCATGAACATACCGCCCAAAATGACCAAAGCCAGGCACAAAACGCACACCATACCCTTCCGGATGTGCAGGTTTAAATACATTGTTGACATCTCCATATTTAGTACTAAGATCAATTCTTAAAAGGCAAAGGGACAATTCGAAATACGGTTTAGCTTTCATAAGTAATAAAAAAGATAGGAAACGGCATACTTGCGTGTTATAATTTTAATTGTACAGGCATGGATAAATCGGGATTTGTGAGGTGGTTATAAAAATGGTGGCATTCTTACGCTTAAGAAATATCTAAGTGCATAAGGCTATGTTAAATAGTTTTATGCAGAACCAGAGATTTAAAACTGTTTAATAAAGGAGAACTAAAATGACATTTCAGGGCAATGTGCTTAAAGAATATTTAAAAAATGTATATATAAAGTAGAACAACATTTTCAATGGTGCTAGAAGTACTTGTGTGGCAGAAACTTTCTGCCACACAACTTCCAATTTGCTAAAGGGTTTGGGATATTCCAAACAAGCGAAAATGCAGTATATTTTACAAAAAGGGGACTCTTTTCCCGTGCTTGCTACGCTACGGAACTTTTTACATCCATTATTGCAACTTTGATTGTCCGGGACATTTCGTTGGGTGCGGCGGGATTTCCTTTGCTTTTTTTAATTGCCCACACTTTGTATGGAAACGGTTTTAGAGAAAGGAATGGAGTATTTTATAAAAAATTTTATGAGTTAAAGGGCAATTGTAAAGAAATGCCTTGCCCTATCAGCATTCATGCCTGTAAAGCCTTTGTTTGTATGGCCTATTAAACCCTACTGCGTAACATAATGGCGTGAACCAACATGCTTTTATTCTGCCCTTATAGGTGTGGCAACGTCGCCCTATTTAAGATACTTCAAGCATTTTCTATAAACACTTACAAAGACTTATAAGACGGCTTTCACCTATATAACCAATAAAAAATAAAAAACATAAAAATTTACTCTTTACATTTTTATGGGGATGTGATATGGTATATACATAAACAAGAATTATTACTATTTTTAAAGGGCAAACGGTATGAGAAGACAAAACTTCAGCAAAAAAAGGGAAGCAATTCTTCAGTCCATCTGTTCTACAGCAATTCACCCCACTGCAGAATGGGTCTATAATGATTTAAAGCCGCGCTATCCTGATCTGAGCCTTGGAACGGTTTACCGGAATATCGCTCTGTTCAAAGAACAGGGTGTGGTTGCTTCTGTAGGTACGGTAGGCGGCCAGGAGCGTATTGACGGTAATACAAAACCGCATGCGCATTTTATCTGTACAGACTGTGGCGCAGTGCTGGATATTCATGAAATGGAAGATAACAAATTACTTGATTATTCCGTTATGGATACGTACGGCCTTAAGGTGGAGTATCATAATCTGTGCTTTTATGGCAAGTGTACGGCCTGTCAGAAGAAAGATGAGGAAAAAGACGCCTGACCGTCCGTTTTTCGGACTAAAATATTTATTTTAATAAGTGGAGGAAAAAATATGAAGAAATTTGTATGTTCAGTATGTGGTTATGTACATGAAGGCAACGAGGCGCCGGACGTATGTCCCTTATGCAAAGCGCCGAAGGAGAAGTTTAAAGAGGTTGTGGAAGACGCAGGTTTTGCAACCGTGCACGAGGTTGGGGTCGCAAAGGGTGTGGACCAGGAAATTTACGACGGACTGGTAGCGAACTTTAACGGAGAATGCAGCGAAGTGGGCATGTACCTTGCAATGGCAAGAGTAGCCGACAGAGAAGGCTATCCTGAAATTTCCGCCGCTTTTACAAAATATGCGTTTGAGGAAGCGGAGCATGCCGCAAAGTTTGCTGAGCTTTTGGGCGAAGTGGTGACAGACAGCACAAAGAAAAATTTGGAAATGCGTGTAGAGGCTGAAACAGGCGCCTGTGCAGGTAAGTTTGAGATTGCAAAGAAGGCAAAAGCGCTTAATCTGGATGCCATCCACGATACCGTTCATGAAATGGCCAAGGACGAGGCCCGTCATGGAGCTGGCTTTAAGGGATTGCTGGAACGTTATTTTGGTAAGTAAACCAGGTGTTTTTTCCTTTATAAGCCCTTCCCTTTTCGGTTGAATTATACGCTTGACAACGAAAGTTGCGTTGCAATATTATAATAACATAAATAAGAGATAAGAACACATATGTGAAAAGAGAGGGAGCGTATGCTCATTTTATTTGTACTGCTGGCTGTAATTGTTATAGCCGCTGTTGCATACGCCAAAGCAGCAGATCATGGTTATACAATAGGAAAAGGCCTTTTTAACAGCAGCGGCAGTTGTATGGACGAAAAGGAAGCGGACATTTGTGAGCATGAATATTGGAACAAAAATAAACTGAAATAAAGCAAGAACTGTATTTACAGCAAAAGACCCGGTGCAAAGTACTATGCACTGGGTCTTATTTTTTTCATTTTATTTTTACTGATAAAGCTGCATATCCTCGGCAGAATCAATTAGCGTATAATCATCACCCATAAATGTTTTCAAGCCGTCTTTGTCCGATGCTACGTCGTTGGCAGAGACAAGCATGTATTCCGTTTTATCCGCTGTAGAGGCATAGTAATTGGGTACATGTACAGGTTTTTAGAATTATACATATGGGGAATATAATATCCATTTGCCGTTATGGAAGCGTCTTTTGGGATTGTCGCAATCAGTTCGTTATATGCCTGCACGGTGCTTTGCACAGTGCTGTTGTAAGAAATTAAATTTTGCATACGTGGGGGAAAAACAGGAAAAAAGACATAACCACGCATAAGGCGCACGAAAGCAGTACGGTAAACTGTTTTTTCTGTACGCATCTCTTTAACAGCCAGGAGCGCTATATAAATCAAAAGTGCTGCAACACCAAAGGGGTACTGGTAGTTGATATCGTACTGGTACTGCCAATTGGACATCAGGTCTACCACCAGCATAGGGATTAACAGCAGGAAAACAGATTTTTTCTGCCCCATAAGCGGAGTAAAGGCAAGCGGAAGGAACGGCAAAAACGCCGGCAGCAACAAAAACAGTCTGCAGAACAAGCGGTGTTTCAGGCCTGGGTACAATCATATAAAACGGGAGCAGAATATAATAAAACGGGGAAAAATGCACACCAAAATGCGACATAAGAATGTTTCGTTCCACCGTTGTGTCCGGCAGCCCGGTTGTGCGCATGTTTTCAAACATCTGTGTAAAAATGCCAAAGTCAAAATTATGCGCGGTATAAGACTGGTAGCGCGCAATACATGCGTACGTTGTACGCTCCTTCATTTTTGTTTCTCATGCTCTGCCTGCACCTATTATACAAAAAATACCGGAAAATGCAACGGAACAGGGCGGCCAAACCATTTCCTGCCAGGCAATGCGAACGCTTTTCTATGTTAAAGAAAACAAAAAACTTTACGAAACGATTTTGCTATGGTACAATAAAACGGTAAAATGTTATATAAAGAAGGAGAGGATGCTCAATGGATTGTATATTTTGTAAATTGGTCGACGGATCGGTTTCCACAAAAAAAATATATGAGGACGAGCAAATTTTGGCGTTTGAGGATCTTTCGCCGCAGGCACCAGTACATGTATTGGTGATCCCCAAGGCGCATATTTCAAATACCAATGCGCTGAATGAAGAAAATAGTGCGGTGGTTGCGCATATTTTTGCAACTATCCCCAAAATTGCGCAGAAAATGGATTTGTCAAATGGATATCGCGTTGTAAACAATTGCGGCCCGGACGGTGGACAAACGGTGTTTCACCTGCATTTTCATATTTTGGGTGGGAAAAAACTGAATACGACGATGGCGTAATATCTGATAAAGAACAAATAAAAGGGAAGAGGAAAACATGCAGGAATATGAAATAACCATTGCAGGCTGCCGGCGTAAGCTGCCGGTTTGTTCTGTCAATAAAGACCTGTCTATCGCTGCGTTTATTATGTTTGGCGATGTGGAAATTACGGAAGAGTGCGCAAAGGCGCTTTTACAGAAATGTTCTGCGCATGATGTAATTTTGACGGCGGAGGCAAAGGCAATTCCGCTTTGCTATGAAATGGCAAGGATTGGCTGCCGAGATTATGTAGTAGCAAGAAAAACGGTGAAAGTATATATGCACAATCCGATCAGCGTTCAGGTCCGATCCATTACAACACAGCGTGAACAGTCGCTTTTTCTGGCGGAAGATAAAGCCAGGCGCTTACGCGGGCGCCGCGTTTTGATCGTGGATGATGTAATCAGCACAGGAAATTCCCTGCATGCACTGGAAGAGCTGGTCCGGCAGGCAGGTGGAGCCGTCGTTGGAAAGGCGGCTGTGTTGGCGGAAGGTGATGCTGCAAAACGGGACGATATTATTTATCTGGCGCCTTTGCCGCTGTTTATGCAGGGTGCAGCGGATTAAAGATGGAATGTTTATGGGGAATTCCCATGCTGTTTGAATTACAGGTATGGGAACTTCCCTGTTTTTGCATAGAGGGGGAAAGGCATGAAACGGCCGTTGGCTACCATAGGATTATCGTATCTGTTTGCATTGGTTGTAGCCTTTGCCTGTGGGGAGAAGCAGTCTTTTTATCTGGCGCTTGCACTTTTGCCTGCTTTTGTGGTTTCTCTGTTTGTCAGGCCCCTGCGCAGGCAAAAGGCCGTGCCGGCAGCGCTTTTGTCTGCCTGCGTTGCGTTTGCAGCGTTTTTTGCGGCCAATACGGCCATTGCCAAACCTGTAAAAGTTTTAGAAGGGCAGACCGCTTTTGTCACGGGGACCATAGCTGATCTTCCATATGAGCAGTACGGAAGATATTATTATACAATAGAAACAACACAAATTGCATATGAAGGCGCCCCGCAGCAGATTCGTTTTATGTTATCGCTGAATTCTCCCATAGAGGCGGATTTTTTTGACAGCATTTCCTGCCATGTGCGCTTCCGACAGGTGTATGAGCCGGCGCAGGACTATTATGCGGCAAAGGGAATGTTTGTGTCGGGCAGTGCGCAGGAGGGGGATGTCCAGGTTACGGGAAACCCGGACAAGCCTCTGTATTGCTACGCGCTTTACGCAAGGCAGGCAATCTCGCAGGCAGTACGCGATATTATGCCTGTACAGCAGGCCTCCCTTACCAATGCGCTGCTGCTTGGTGATAAGCAAGGGTTGAATCGGGATGTAAAAACACAGTTCAATATAACCGGCGCCGGTCATCTGATTGTGGTTTCGGGATTGCATATGTCGGTTATTGCAAATTTTCTCTATATGTTTTTTTACAAATTGTTTAGGCGCGGCCGCCCGGCATGTATGGCTTCAATTTCCGGAATTTTTGTTTTTATGGCAGTCACCGGATTTACGCCGTCTGTGATGCGCGCCGGTATTATGCTGGTTATCTATATGGCCGGCAGGCTATTCCACAAGCAGGCGGATTCTCTGAATTCGCTAGGGCTTGCAGCGCTTCTGCTTACCGTTTTCAACCCACTTGCGGCGGGGGACGTCGGCATGCTGCTTTCTTTTGGGGCGACGCTGGGGATCATTTTGCTTTATCCGCCGGCGGAAAGATGGCTGGATGCAAAGCTTAAACATTTGAAGTTTGGCGCTGTACCGTTGCGTTTTGTTGGAACAACGCTGCTTGTGTCTTTATGTGCAACAGTTATGACCATGCCGATTATGTTGTTCAGCTTCGGTACGTTTTCTTTGTACTTTCTGCCGGCGAATCTGCTGCTGGTATGGGCGGCGCAGCTGGTGCTGATATTGGCGTTGCCTATGGCACTTTTGCCTTTTTGCGGGATATTTTCGTTTTTGGCATATCCGTTTGCGTTTGTGATAACGGCTCTGTGCAGCTATATGCTTTTTGTTTCGGAGCTTTTAGCGGGCCTGCCGTATGCGCAGGTCAATATAGATAAGCCTTACATATGGTTATGGATGAGCGCAACCCTGATTATGGTGGCAATTGCAGTGCTTGGCAACCGGGGCTGGAAGCCTGTAAGGGCAACGGCGCTGCTGTCGCTTGCAGTTTTGTTGTGCGGTATTTTGACAGATACGCTGTTTCACATGCATACGGTTACGCTGAAAATCCAGGATACGGGAGACGGAACCAGTGTCGTTTTAGAGAATACGTCGTCACGCGCGGTTTTATCCTGTGGAGGCAGCCCGGATCAGGAGGCGCTTTTGCAGTATCTGGAGGATAACCCCAAACCTGTTGATCTTTTGCTTGTTACAACCGGAAAGCGCAGTACGCGTTATGCAAAAGAACTGGCGGAGCAATTTGACGTGCAGAATATTTTACTGTATGATACAGAGGGAAACGAAGAGCTGGAAAAAGCGCTGGCAGAAAGTGAAAATGAGGTTATACGCTTCCAGGGGCAGCGTCAGGTCCAGCTTTGGGAAAATATAAAAATAGAATTGCTGCCCAAAAACGGCTGCGTGTGGGTTTATTTGCAAACGCGGGATCAGGACGTGCTGCTTTGCCCGGACGGAGGCCGTTTACAGGACGTGCCTGCTGCGTGGCGTAATGCGGATTTGTGCATACTGTCTGTTTTACCTGAGGATTATTATCTTTTACGCAGCGGCAGCCTGGTTATTTCCAATACCGTTGAAAAATCCACAGCACAGGCGTATATGGCTGCACCGTATATTCAATATATTGCTGCTACGCCGAACAGCGGGGTGGAAATTATGCTTGCAAGGTGAGCAGGGGGAAAGGGGTGAAAATCCATGGCGAAGCTTTCGGAAACAGAACTCAGGAAAAGCATAAAAGAGCAGAATATGGAAAGCATTTATTATCTGTACGGCAATGAAAAGCTGCTGGTGCGCCATTACACCAACAAGCTAACCGAAAAAATAGCAGGAAAATCCCCGTCGGAATTTTCCTTTCATGTATTCAGCGGTGCAGACGATATAGACCAGATTGCCATAGCGGCAAATGTTTTACCGTTTATGGGCGGAAAAAATTATGTAAACATAAAAGATCTGGACGCTTGCAGACTTTCGGATACTGCCTTTGCAAAGTTGCTGGAGATGCTGGCAAACCTGCCGGACACAACGTCTGTTGTAATCAGCGCGTTGACGATTATGCCGGATATGTCTAAAACCAAAAATAAAAAGCTGGTTGCAGAGATTGCGCGTCTTGGCGTTGTGGCAGAGCTAAACAAAATAGGCCAGGCTGCGCTGGAAAAGCAGTTGGCGTCCTGGGCACGCAAGCAGGGAGCAACGCTTACAGAAGCAGAAGCGCAAAGGCTTATCCGTTATTGCGGCACGGATCTTTCCACGCTGCAAAACGAGTTGGAAAAGTTGTGCGCCTATGCGTACGGCAGAGAGATTACACAAGAAGATATAGAAAAAACAGTTGTGAAAAATTTGGAAGCCCGCGTGTTTGACCTTTCTAAATTCGTTTTAACAGGCCAATACGACAAGGCCTTTGGACAGTTGGATATGCTTTTTTATCAGAAAGAAGAGCCGGTTAGTATTTTGGCGGTGCTTGCCAGCGCATATGTGGATATGTACAGAGTGCGTGTGGCTATTGAAAACGGGAAAAAGACTGCCGATATAGCAGCGTGTTTTGACTATAAACGCAAAGAGTTTCGACTGACAAACGCACAGCGTTATGCAAAGGGCTTGCCGACTGCAGCGCTCAGGGAAAGCCTGGCCGCGTTGATTGAAGTGGACGAAAAGATGAAAAGCACACCTTGTGATAAGCAGGTGCTTTTGCAGGAGCTGATTGTAAAGCTTATGCTGCTTGCAAAGAAGGAGTATGACGTTGGTTAAAATTAAACAGGCGATTATTGTAGAAGGACGGTATGACAAAATCAGGCTGCAGTCCATTGTAGACGCCCCAATTATTGAAACAAACGGATTTCGGATTTTTAAAGATAAGGAAAAAGTGCATTTAATTCGCTGCCTTGCGGAAAAAAGAGGCATTTTGATTCTAACCGACAGCGATGGAGCGGGTTTTGTTATACGCAATTATTTAAAAGGGATTGTACCGGAAGAAAGTATCACCCACGCATATGTGCCGGCAGTGCGGGGAAAAGAAAAACGAAAGGCAACAGCTTCCAAAGAGGGCCTTTTGGGCGTAGAGGGGTTTGGTAAGGCGCATATTATACAGGCGCTTAAAAACAGCGGCGCTGTCTTTCTGGGCGAAGAAAGTTTGCAAAATGCACACTGCCCTATAACAAAAGCAGACCTGTTTGCATTGGGTTTGGCTGGAGGAAAAAACAGCGTGCAAAAGCGGAAGGCGTTGCTGCAAAAATTGCAGCTGCCTGCATATCTGTCTGTAAACGCAATACTGGAATATATCAACTGTCTATATACAAAAGAGGCGTTCACTTCGCTTTTAAAGGAGCTAAATTTATAAAATTTGTTTATTTGGTATTTTTTCCCTTGACTTTTTTCTTTTTTTAAGTATAATAAAATCATAAAATTGATAATAATTATTAATTTTAAAATTTTATTAAGGAAACGGAGGAATTTCCATGGAACTGAAAGGATCAAAAACAGAAGCAAATTTACTCGCAGCATTTGCGGGAGAATCACAGGCAAGGAATAAGTATACATACTTTGCATCCAAAGCAAGAAAAGAAGGCTATACGCAAATTGCAGAGTTATTCCAGCAGACGGCCGATAATGAAAAAGAGCATGCGAAAATCTGGTTTAAGCTGCTTGGTGGTATTGGCACGACTGCAGAAAATCTGGAAGATGCTGCAAACGGTGAAAATTATGAATGGACAGACATGTATGCCACGTTTGCAAAAGAAGCAAAAGAAGAGGGTTTTGATCATATTGCGTTCCTGTTTGAAGGCGTTGCCGCAATTGAAAAAGAGCATGAGGAACGTTACAGAGCTTTGCTTAAGAACGTAAAGGAAGGCGAAGTATTTGAAAAAGCCGGCGTACAGGTTTGGGAATGCGGAAATTGCGGCCATATTGTAATTGGAACAAAAGCCCCGCAGGTATGTCCCATATGCGAGCATCCGCAGGCTTATTTTAGAATCAAAGCAAAAAATTATTGATGCCTGCTCCATATTTTTTCTGTTGGAGTACGAGCGCCGTGGTCAGATTGCGACCGCGGCGCTTCTATTTTTTTAAATCTATGCAATGACCACATGCCGAAAAATAGAGAGAAATTGCAGAAATACAAACCGTTGTATTAAATATGCTGTTTTCCGGAGGAAAGTCTTTTAATAAAATACCATAAAACAAAAATATATGGTTTAAAATATAAAAGGTGTAACCTGTCCATGCCCATTTGCATATACTATTGTAGGATATGGAGGAAGAAAGGAGAAAGCCATTTGGAAAATGATATTTTTAAATTAAAGGCAATGGAATACGGGATTTCTCCACTGCCGGAGGATCCGGTTGTTGCAATGGCATATGTGCCCTATCAAAATTGCGACAAGCTTTTTTCTGCCGAACAAGGCGTAGTAATGGGAACAATGTTCCCCATACTCAATAAACCCTTTACGGGCTGTGGAGGTAGAAAAGCATGACAGAAAGAGAAATGCTCATGAGAAAAATAGCAGCAAATGATTTTGCTGTTGTGGATCTTCATTTATATTTAGACACGCACCCCAATAACAAACAGATTGCTCAAAAGCTTGACGAGTATGCTGCAAAGGGCAACATGTTGAAAAGAGAATATGAAGAGCGGTTTGGTCCGATCACACCGGGCGAACAGGGTGGCAACCGCTGGGCATGGATTGCCAATCCATGGCCATGGGATAAAGCAGGGGAGGAGAATTGCTAAATGTGGGTTTATGAAAAAAAATTACAGTATCCTGTTAAAATAAAACAGACGAATCCAAAGCTTGCACAGGTTATTATTACGCAATACGGCGGGCCAGATGGAGAGCTTGCCGCTTCTCTGCGCTATTTGAGCCAGCGCTTTAGTATGCCTTACCCTGAATTAAAGGCAATTTTGACCGATATAGGTACGGAAGGGTCACGGTGGCACGCGACATTGAAAAATGGCGCCATACCGCCATTTTTTGCGCTTGAATTTTCCGAAAAACCGGGCGGAACATTGGGGTCACAATGACGCACGGGCTCTTTTGAGGTGTTTTGTTGTTTTTCATGGCTTTTTATGTTCCTTTGCTTTATTATTGAAGCGGGGTGCCCCGCCTTTTTTATTTATCTGCAAAAGCAAAGCCTTCCATGCTCTTGGGATACTCCCAGTGTAGCAAAGAAGGCCAAAGATAGCGAATGTGCGAGTTGTTTTACTACGATACGTTTTTTCTTTTGAAATCAGGAAACCCTATTTTTATCTTTGCATGAAAGCGGGAGGGAAAAAGAACATGGAAGTCTTTGAAAAATATCTGCTGAAAATCAAGAACGAAGCGCACCGTTCCCGGATGCGGGAAGTGCTTGCCTGGGTAAAAGACACTTTTCCGACGCTGACGCCGAAAATCGCCTGGAACCAGCCAATGTTTACCGACCACGGCACGTTTATCATTGGATTCAGCGCCGCCAAGCAGCATTTTTCCGTCTCCCCAGAGGTGCAGGGAATGACGGCGTTTTGCGATGTCATCACAAAATCGGGATATAGCCAGACAAGCAATCTCTTCCGCATCCAATGGGAGGAACCGGTGGACTTTCCCCTGCTGGAACGCATCATCTGGCACAATATCGAGGACAAAAAGGATTGCACCACCTTTTGGCGAAAGTGACCACATATGGGGAAGGCAGTTGTTTTACTTATCTTTTGACGCCGTCAGGCTTTCCAGCACATAGGTCCATTTGGCAGGCAGCAGCTTCAAATGCACCTCCATGCGCCGATTAGGGTGGGCGGTGATGCGCTCCAGCAGGCTTCCGTAGAAATTGCCGGAGGCGGTCTCGCCGCTGACAATGCCCGTTACTTTGGCGCGGATATCTTTTTCCAGCGTGGCGGTCTCGTAGGACAGGCTTTCCCGCTTTTCCGCCGCCGCGATTTTTTCGGTGAATTCGGTGATACGGCGGTCATATTCAGCGTTCATCAGCTTCATGTCATCCTTGGAAATATTTTTGGCGAAAAAGGCATCCAGGACGCCTTTTTTCTTTGCCTCAATTTGCTCCAGTTCCTTTTTCAGTCGCTCGGCATGGAGTTGGTTGCTATCCTGAGAAGATTGAATGGCCTCCAACACCATACGGGTGATGTCGCGGACAATGGCGTCTGTATCCAGCTTCAGCATTTCTACCGACTGCCGCACCATCTCCATCCCCACTTCGTCCCGGAGCTGATAGCTCACGTCGCAGCCGACCTCATTGCCTGCCGGATCGATATGGTGCTTGCCCTCCGCCGTGGCGGTGCCGCACCTCCATGCCTTGTAGCGGCTGCCGTCCTTTCGCCTGCGGCTGCGGGAGACAAAACTCTGACCGCATTCGCTGCACTTGATTTTTCCCGACAGCGGATAGCGGTTGCCGTGACCGGTGCCGTATTTGCCATCGATATCCCGGCGGGCAATTTCCCGCTGGGCCTCCTCCCACAGTTCCCGGTCTATGATAGGCTCGTGGTGATCTTTGAGAAAAACAAATTTCTCCTCACCGCGGTTGTATTTCTTCTGATGGGTGAGATAGTCGGGGGTAATGGTCTTTTTCTGCTTCAAGTCCCCGCAGTATTTCTCGTTGCGGAGGATTTTTAAAATCACGGTATTCCGCCAGCTTGTGCTGCCGGTGAGGGTTTTGTAGCCCGCCTCCCGCAGCTCCCGGGCGATCACGGTGGTGCCTTTTCGCTCATGGACATACTTGTGAAAAATCAGCCGGACAATTTCCGCCCCCTGTGGATTTACGGTCATTTTACCGCCTTGCACATCATATCCCAACAGGGAGCGGCCGAACACTACCCCCTGTTCCATCCGGCGGGTCTGGCCCCATTTGACGCGGGCGCTGGTGGAACGGCTTTCCTCCTGCGCCATGGTGGATTTGATGGCCAGCAGCATTTCCGAATCCTCTTTGAGGGTGTTCATATTGTCGTTCAGGAAGAAAACGCCGATTCCCATTCGTTTCAGTTCCCGGATGTAGGTGAGGCTGTCCAGTGTATTGCGGGCGAATCGGGAAATCTCTTTTGTCACAATCAAATCAAACCGGTGGAGGCGGGCGTCGCTGATCATGCGGTTAAACGCCGCGCGCTTTTTGGTGCTGGTGCCGGTGGTGCCCTCGTCGGCGTAAATCTCGTAAAGCTTCCAGTCCGGCTGGCGGTCAATGTATTCCCGGAAATACCGCTGCTGACTTTCAAAGGAATTGGCCTGATCCTCTTTATCTGTAGAAACACGGCAGTAGGCTGCAACTTTCATTGCTTTTGCTCCTTTTCTTCTTGCGATGTTTTGTGCGGTTTCGGCTTGCCAAAATCGTGGCCGTTCCGGCCGCCAAGGCACAAAACTCGTCGTGCGAAAGATTTATCCTTCACACTGCCTTTATTTTTCCTTCATTGTTGTAGTAGATCTATCTCGAAAACACGAATGTGCGAAATTGATTTTGCTTTATGTAAAGCGGGAAAATGGTTTCCCGCAATGCTTTCAAATTTGATGATTCAGTGTGTCCAAACAGTACTGAAATTGCATTTCGTTTAAAATGCCCTGCTCTTTCAAAGCAAGCAAAACCGTCTGCTGGTACAGTCGGTAAAATTCCGGTGTGGCCGTTTTGCTGACTGCAATTTCTTCGGTACATTTTAAAAATACCGCTTCATTCCCCATTGGCCACACCTCCCGCGTCAGCACAAACTCCATTTTTCTCGGGATGATTTTGAAAAGTCATTTCTCGATCATTCCGTTGTGCTTCCTTTCCCCCAAAAGCCTTCAATTTTTCGGGGTCCCGTAAATACTTATGAGGGAAGATGTTTGGCTTTGCCTGTCCGCCGCTTCTTTTTGAGTGAAAGTGCTTTACATACCAAATGAGGCGATACTTGGAAACGCCGGCGCCAACCAGGCCTTTTTGAGCTGTTTGAATCTGCGCTCCATGCTGCGGCAGACAGCGCTTTCATCAACGCACTCCAGGCGTGCAATTTCTGAATAGCTCTTCTTTTCCTAAAAGTGAAGCTGAATCCCTTTTTTTGCACTATTTCTACAAGATCATGCAGAAGTTTTTGAAATGGTTAAGTTTCCCTATCTGAATTTGAGGCCTGGCTGGATGAGACATCGAGGCTGAATCGAAAGAAAAAAGGCGTAAAGAAAAAGTGCCAGGTGTAGAAGAAATCGTTTCTGTTCCCATCTTTTTTCACCACAAATCCATATAAATCCCTATTAAACATTGAATTTTTACGGGTGATATGGTACTCTTTATTTTGTAGAATTATAAGCTCATGTGAAAGTGAGGTTTATGAATGGATTCTCATATCGAACGCTGGTACTCCATGAAAGAAATTTGCGAATATCTTGGTGTCAGCCGGGACACCGTTCTCGCTTGGATAAACAAAAGAAGTATGCCCGCAACGAAAATTGGCAGGCTGTGGAAATTTAAAATTAGCGAAGTAGACGCATGGATGAAGTCCGGCGTTGCCGCTGAGAAATAGTTGGTGAGTTCAATGGACGAAAAGAGATTGGAATTATTCGAAGAAATGCTGAAAGCCATTCTTTCAAAGTATGACTCAACTGTGGAAAAGTTGGCGAAGCTCAAGACGGAAGGCAAAGAGAAAACCGTTACCTATCGCCAACTTTTTGCCAATAAGCTGCAATTTCAAGCGATACTATCCTATTACCGGACATATGGTCTTATAGAGAATGAAAAATAATGAAGGAACAAATAAATACGGTACTTCAAAACAAATTAAAGTTAACATCTGCTGAAAAGCACCTTTACGAATAATTTCAGCAAGCATGAAATTTAAATGTAGAGAAGTCATAAGAAAGTTGGAGAATGACTATGGCCATCAGTAAAAAGCTTGAAATGATCCATCACAATGGGCAACCGGACGGCATTCGTTCCATTCATCGAAATCTTTCTACTATGACGACCTATGTCATTCCGAGGCCCTGCTTTCAGAAGCGAAAAATATCTCCGGCATACATCGATCGGGAATTTATTATTTGATCAACGAAAATGACGAAAATAAAATCGCTCAGCTTTATATTGGTCAAACCCGGAATGGCATTGCCCGGCTGGATGATCATAATCATTCCAAAGACTTTTGGAATAAGGCCATTATGTTTTTTGCAGAAAGCAAAACCTTTACACTGGATATAATCAGCGGTCTTGAAGAATTTGCGATAATGAAAGAACAAGAATTAAAATACTATAAGATTGAAAATAATATCGTACCAAAACATGAGATTGATGAGTATGATCTTGCGGCAGTGGAAGAAATCTACGATGAAATCCAGTTTATTATGGCAACACAAGGCTATAAGATGAACGATGCAAAAACTACATTGAATGAAGCGGACATATTACATACAACACGCAACGGCATCGCCGCTTTTGGCGTCTATGACGGCGAAAAGTTTGAGGTGCTGGAAGGTTCACAGGTCAACATTGATAAGCCTGCACATTTGCAAAGATATAATTGTCAGAGGGAAGAACTTCTGTCTCAACAATCTATTGTGGATGTTGACGGTAAGTATATTTTGAAAGTGACATTAGATTTTAAAACGCCCAGCGGAGCCAGTGATTTTGTTCTCGGCGGTTAACTTCCCGACGGCGGCAAGCAGTTCATCATTGACCGCCGACACATGGACAACGGGGCGTATGGTCGCCCGCCGTATCGCTTGCCGGAGAAATTCGGACTGGCTGATACCGTAAGGGGCAAGCCGCTGTGTGAAGTCGGCGTATTCTTCCTCAGACAGCCGGGTTTTCACAACGCGGCTGCGGTGGGGCGTGTTGTATCGCTTTGGCATGGTCGTAACCTCCTTTCACTTATCACAAAAAATGGGCGGGGCTGTTAGGTATTTCCGGGGTAGTTCCCGTCTGCCGGACGGAAATATTTTTGCGGCGTAAGCCGCCATAGCAGGGTTTGGGGAAGGCGCTCCCCAACAAGTTTTCCACAGGGGCAAAAGGCGCGGTAAGCGAATTTTGGTACTGTGGTAGAAACTTGCTCTAAGTAAGCCGCAGACTTTCCCTTATCCAGCACATAGCCCCGGCGCGGGGGCGGGAAACGCTGATACCGGCGGGAAATATCCGGCTGCAGTGAGGTGGGGCTGCGGTGTGCCGTTTCCCTTTGCCACTCATAAAGCGAATGGAACGTCGGTTTTTACCCACTGTTTTTCCTTTCCGCTAAAGATACACTTGGAAAGGGCTTTTCTGCCCGCTGTGCGGGGCTTTTTGCAAAGTTTTTCTTGTTTCTTATCGTTCCGGCGGCGGGGGAAAAGCCAATGCAAAAAGAATAAAAATCTCTCCCTATTCCCTACAAACCATGAAAAAGGAAAAATGACGGGGATTTCATAAAATTTTTCTCTTTGTACCTAAAGACGGACAACTTTTCAAAATGCCAAATGGACGACAAAAAAGCAGCAAATCTTTTCAGACTTACTGCTTTTCGCTGCCGCCGGTGGCGGTGGGTTATTCAATTAGTTTCACAAACTGGAATTTACTTAGCAGACTCGTTTATCCACTCATCAAGAAGTTTTTAAGTTCTGTATCTTCCCACAATTTTATTCGTGTCTTACTTTTACAAATAGAGCATAGAAACCATTCTATTTTTTCATACTAACCCCTCACCATTGATTTACTCATACTATTCGTCTGCTTTTTTGCTGTATATCACAACTGTTAAAATCGAAACAAATACAATCACAGTATTTGCTACAACAGTTCCTGCCCAAGATGTTGTAGTAGTTGCAAAAACAGAATAAGCAGCATTAAACAAGGTATGAAATAGTACGCACATGAACACATAGCTTTTGCCCGATATTTTGCAGATTGCTCCAAAGAAAAACCTCAAAGCCATACATTGTATGGCAAACATTCCAAAATTGATAAGTCCTTCTTCATGATTTGTTCCTGGTATGAAAAAAAGCGGAATATGCCATGCAATCCAAATAATACCGGATAAGATACAAGATAGAACATAACCAAATTTCTTATTCAGTCCTGGTTGCAAAATATATGCCCAACCTGTTTCCTCCAAGCCTCCGATAAAAAGATTACCTGGTAAGGAAAGAAAAAATGTATAAAATGGGAGCGTTAATTCTACACTTCCTATAATAAGAGCGTGTATTGAAAAGTACAGAATAAGTCCTGCAACAACAAAGAAATACGGGTATATGTTGTTTTTAACGTAAAAAACAGTTTTTAACCATTCCCAAATGTTTATTGTTTTGTTATTTTTCTTTAAGACGAAGTAAGAGGCAATAGCCGGTGACAGAATATAGATTGCAAAAGGAATATCCATACAAAATTGCGGTAACGTATTAACTAAACCATAAACTCTATATCCCAATTTTCCAAGAACAATTAAACTGCTTGATACAAGATAGGCTATACAAAATGTTAGGACAGTAAAATGCACTATAATTTTTTTATCAGTCAAAATTTTCTCCCCCCATATCATCTGTATAGTTTCTATACTGTATATGCGCTATACAAAAAAGCAAAAAATAATATTTCGTATAAATAGCTATTATCAATTTTTATTTTCAGAAATTTGTTTGTCAAGGAATTGCTCAAATTTTTTTAACATCATAAACAAATCGTTATAAGCACTTTCTGGCATTTCTCTTAATACTACAAAGATTTCATCACTTAGCTGCTCATGAAGTTTTTTATGCCCTTCATAATAGTTGTCCTCCACAACTTCCAATTTGTCACTGGCTTTATTATACTCTATTTCGTCACATAAGTATAGCTGTCTGCGGCGTTATCTGCCAAAATCGTATTTGAAGATTGCGGTCAATAGCTTTTCTGTAAGGCTTTGTGCGTCTATGCGCCGCTGTAACCCTCCGGTAGGTACCGAAGAACTGGCGCATCTGGAAATGATTGGTGCAATTGTGTACCAGCTTACCCGTGACCTTACGCCGGAGCAAATTAAAGAAGCCGGTTTTGACGCTTATTTTGTTGACCATACAACGGGAATTTATCCGTCGTCTGCAGCGGGTGTTCCATTTACGGCGGCATATTTACAGTCTAAAGGCGACGTCATAACAGATCTGCATGAGGATATGGCGGCCGAGCAAAAGGCCAGAACCACATATGACAATATCCTTCGTTTCACAGACGACCCGGACGTAATAGACCCGATCCGTTTCTTGCGTGCAAGAGAGGTCGTGCACTACCAGCGTTTCGGAGAAGGTTTGCGTATTACAACCGATAAGCTCAACAGCAAAAACTTTTATGCGTTTAACCCATCGTTTGACAGATGCGATAAAAAAGAAAAATGTGAAAAAAAGGCGGAGGAAAAAGGTATGGACCGCGAAAAAAAATGGGATTGTGAAAAAATGTCTGACTTTAACAAAATGCCAGACTGCAACAAGCGGTAAAAAAGTAAAATACAAAAAAGCGGCCCGGTACAGTTTTGTCCGGGTCGCTTTTTGACAAAATATTTTTTACGAAAGAATCCCACGCTTGCGGTAAAGAAAATTTGCGCCGACCGCCAGAAAAAGCGCAAAAATAAGTAGCGGGAAATAGGGAAGAAGCAAATCTTCTATCTGTTCTATCCGGTTCACAGAAAGCATGTTGATATAGGTAAGCGTGCTCATATTGGAATAGATACAGAAAATTTCATACAACACGTTGATTAAAAAGGGTATGGCAATTGTCCTACACAGAAGCATTAGAAAAAGTGTGGCGGAAGCAAAGACAAGCGACTGCACCATCATCAGCAAATAATCCATCCAGTAATTGTCAAGAAAAATTCCATATAATGCAATAAGTGCGGTTACATGCAGCGCATACCAGATAAAGATCATAAAAAAGTCTGGCAAAAGGCCAGGTTTGTAAACATACAGCAATTCTTTCCCATTGCCTTCCGCATATTCACGCAGCCCAAAAAGAATCCACCATGTTGCCATAAATGGAACATACCGCTGCAATTCCATAAAACTCTTTAAAAATGTGGTTTCGCTCATGCCGGTGCTGCGTACATGTTCTATACTGAGCACGGGAAGTAAAAGAAATAAAACAGCAAGCGGAACCCAATAAAGAAAACGCAGGCTTTTTAAATGGTAATAGGTAAGCCGAAGCAGGTTCAAATTTTTTTCAATGCGCATAAAAAACCATCCTCCACAGTGGGGGGCTGCACCGTTCCCGGCTGTTCCTGTGCCGAAAGCACGCGGATCATTGCGCGCCCGTTTTCCTCTGTACGGTCTTTTACGAAAAAGTTGCCGTGCAGGTTTTGTTCCATGCTTTGTTCCAGAAGGTAGACCTTCCCCTTTGCAAGCTGTGCAATTTGCGCACCTGTGCCGTCTGCAATCAATCGTCCTTTGTCCATAATCAAAATATGCCCGCAGGTGGCTTCTACGTCAGACACGATATGGGTGGAGATCATTACGGTGCAATTCCGCTTTATGCGCGCAAAAATATTTTTAAACCGCATGCGTTCCTCCGGGTCCAACCCCGCGGTGGGTTCGTCAAATAGAATAATTTCCGGCTCGCCCAGCATTGCCTGTGCAATCCCCAAACGGCGCACCATGCCGCCGGAAAGTGAAGAAATGCGGTCGTGCATGCGGTCGGAAAGGTTTACTTCTTCTACATATTGTTCAATTTGCGCCTTTTGTTTTGGCTTGGGTATATTTTTTAAAGTGGCAAAATACGTCATCATTTCAAAAACAGTCAGCTCGCGGAACATGCCAAATTTTTGCGGCAGATAACCAATGGAAGCACCGTTTGTTATAATGCTGCCGCTTTTGGGGCGGTACAGCCCGCAAATACAGCGGATCAGAGTGGTTTTTCCTGCTCCGTTTGGGCCAAGCAGGCCGTAGATGCCATACCCAAGCTCTGCTGAAAAGTTATCAAGCGCTTTTTTCTTTTTAAAAACTTTGGTACAGTCTGTTATTTTAAGCATAGCAAAACTCCTTTACCAGGTTTTGGGCAAACTGGTTGATAAATTCACGGTTGTTGCACCACAGGATCATATGGTCGCCCAAATCCACCATGGGGCCATACCCTGCCCAGCCGGCAAAAGTATCATAGGTTTGAAAAATCTTTTTTTCCCGCAGGTCCAGATGCCGCGGCGCATTTGAAACCTGCTCTGCTTTTGTTACGGCATTTTGCAGCTCTGCAAGATAATCGCCGTCGATCGGACGCGATTCAAACCCGCCAATGCTCAGCGAACAGAAGCGAAAACCGTTTTCTTCTTCTTCTGTTAAAAAGCCGCGCATTAAAGTCAGGCAATCGCTTGTGCCGGAAAAGGCGTTTTTCTCTCCTTCTATGGCTGGCAGGTTGCAGTAAACGGGCTTGCCGCCGCCGGCGCGCACGGTAAATTGGGAAGAAAAACCGTTTGTTACAGGCGTATATCCCTGCTCGCCTTCGTTTATATGGTGAAACCCCGCGATGGGATAATACGGAAAACATCCGGGCAGCAGCGCGGCCTGGCTGTTGCTGTATAAAATGGGGCTGTACCCGCTGTAGCACAGGACCACCGTATTGCCGGACGGCGGGGCCTGCACCGTTATGTAGTCGCCGTCGCGTACATAAGAAAGCGGGCTTCCGCCTGCGTCTGTCACAGAAGATACCTCATACCCACGGTAGAGCGTAAAGATATATTCGCCGCTTGCCGGCGCGGCTGAAAGCGCCATTTGTACGGTGGCGTCCAGCGCCCGGCCAATTTGCAGGTTCATATTATAAGCCGCAACGGTAAAGCCGGCTGCCTGCTGCTTTTGGGGATGGTCGCGGTAATATTCGTAATCCCCGCGGGAGATGCTGTCGGGGTAGGGTCCTAGCTTCATCTCGCTGCCGCCTGCAAAATAGCCAAGCAGGTTGCCGCCTGCCAGAAGCAGGCACAGCAATACGCTTGTAAGGCGCGCCCGGCTTTTTTTCTTTAAAACAGCGGGCAAAGCCAAAGCCAGCAGCAAAAAGCACCAGAACAGCGTCAGGTTCCAGCGCAGTGTTTCGTTGGAAAAACCATACTGGAAGTCGGTAATCCACGTGGTATTTTGCGGCAGCACCTTGCTGAAGATCCATTTGGCAGGCCAGAAATTGATATGGCTGCGGTCGCTTGCAAGACCCGGCAACATGTCGGACATGGGGCTTAAAATAAAGATGACCAGCGCCATTACGGCATATGCCGGTATGCGTTTGAGCCGCAGCGCAAGGCAGCCGCCCAACAGGCTTGCAAGCAGGCACAGCAGGAAGATGTCCAAAAAATTCACCATTAGGATATGCCCGTAATACGAAAGGTCTGTTACACCGCCGGCAATGGCAATGCCCAGATTAAAACAGCTTGGGATGAAAAACAGCAGAAAAACCAGGCAGGCAGGCACGCAGAAAGCGCTGCCGTACAGCCGCGCCTTGCCGTGCCTGTGCGCGGCGGCGCATTCTGCAAGCCCGCTGTGGCGGACCGCATAAATATATTCATAAGAAATATACAGGCTTACAATAAAAAAGGTCAGACTTCCAGCTTGCACTTCGGAAAGATAGCGCATAATATCCCAGTTTAAGGTGTAAGAGTAACATTGGTACACCATATAAGCCGTTATGCCCGCCAGCAGCAAAAGCGCTACCACAGAAACGCGCCGGCGGCGGAAAAAGATCTGCAGGCTTTTCAAAAACAGAACCAAAGGCACACTTCCTTTCTGTAAAGAGTAAAAATTTGCCCCGCGTGCAAAGGGAAATACACGCGGGGCAATTGTAGGTTTGCAGATCTGTTAATTAAACGCGTGGAACTTGCCTTTTGCCGCGCAGTTTTTGCCGTTAAACCACCAGGAGTTCATTGTGCCCTTCCAGTCTGTACTAGTGCTTCCTGTGTACTGGTCCCATCGTGTTACTTTTATAGTTTCACCGGGTTCAGCGAAAACATGGTGTGATTCTTCGTAATTTTTTCCAGGAATTTTATAATAAAGATAAAGATTCACACCATCATGGGAGGAGGGATAGTTGGTCAAATACTCCACGTTACCGGCATTGTAATTGTACAAATAGGCATTTGATTCCGTCTGACTCACGTTTAGCATCCATGTCTTTGATGCTGCAGATACAGGCATGGTGGCCGCGGCAGAGAGCATCAACACGGCCGCCGCAATAGCAAGCAGTTTTTTTCTGCGCATATTTTGTCACCTCCTTGCATGTATTTTTTTATATTTATACGCGTATAAAATATCTGTTTATATGCTTAAATTATATTTGTTTTACTGTATAATGTCAATTTATTTTAAAAAATATAATAGAAATTTTTTGTTTAAATTTTTATATATAATAAACAATAATAAAAATAAATTTGTTTTATATTGCAGAAAAACAGAAATAAAACAGGAAAAACAACGGCGCGGGCAAATTTCTTTGCCTGCGCCGTTGTTTTTTGCCCGGCGTTTTATTTCCCGTCCACAATATCCTCTAATACCTGAATCAGGTCCTGCAAGGTGTAAAGCGCAACGTCCCGGTTGAGTATTTCATTTTTTAAATCAATCGATAAGCTTTCAAAGCGCGGCCGCAGCTCCGGTGCAACATAGGCCATCCTTTTTTCACCTCAGCATTCTTTGCTTATTCTCTGTCTTCGCCGCCGGGGCCGTCCCTGCGTGGTCGGCGGTCTGGGTAATATTTTGTATTGTTATTTGTCCATTGGTTGTTAAAAGCGGTTTTTTCATTTGCAGTGTCTGTAACTTCCGGCTGCGTTTTTTGCTGCTTCTTTTTGTTTTCCATTTATCATAAACTCCTTTTGCATTTTTATTAGCGTTTCCATGTGTTGTTTTGCTTATACAGAAAAGCCGGTTGTCTTGAAAAAGAAAGGTTGCCCAAATGCAAAATTTAAGGTAAAATAAAAAACAAAGCAAATTTACTTTTTATGGAAAGGAAGCAGAAAAATGACGCAAAATCCAATTGTTACAATAGAAATGCAATCCGGCGCGGTGATCCGGGCGGAGCTGTATCCGCAAACAGCGCCAAACACAGTCAACAATTTTATAAGCCTTGTCAAAAGCGGTTTTTATAACGGGCTTACGTTTCATCGTGTGATTTACGGTTTTATGCTGCAGGGCGGATGTCCGGACGGAACAGGCTGCGGGGGCCCCGGTTACAGTATTTACGGGGAATTTTCTCAAAACGGGTTTGAAAACACGCTGGAGCATACACCCGGCGTTTTGTCTATGGCGCGCGCTGGAAACCCTGATTCCGCCGGTTCCCAGTTTTTTATTATGCACAGGTCGGCGCCCCATCTTGACGGTGCTTACTGCGCTTTTGGAAAGGTGATTGAAGGGATGGATACGGTAAACGAAATTGCACAGTGCGACACAGATATGCACGACCGCCCGTTGGATCCTCAGATTATGCGGCGCGTGACGGTTGACACTTTTGGGAAGGAATACCCGGCTCCAGTTACCTGCTCTTAAGTGCAAAACAGCGGGCTTTGGCAAACGCCAAAGCCCGCTGTTTTGCAGATGTTTATAAAACAAGAGAGGGCGCCGTATATACCCTGGTGGCAAGTTCGTTGTCCAGAAGGTACAGCCCTTTGGAATCGTTGCCGAACAACTCCATTTTTTTGATCAGATTTTCTGCATTGGTTTCCTCTTCGCCCTGTTCCTTGACAAACCAGTCCAAAAATTGCATAGTGCGAAAATCCTTTGCTTCATAAGCGGCGTCATAGATCGTATGTATTAAAGAGGTTACATACTGTTCATGTGCAAAGCCCGCTTTCAACGGCGCCATGTGGCAATCCAGCGCCTGATCCGGTTTATCGATTGCTTCCAGAGTTACTTCTGCACCGTTGTTTAACAGATATTGCACAAACAGCATAGCATGGTCGCGCTCTTCCTGCGCCTGAATTTTATACCAGTTGGAAAAGCCGTCAAGCCCTTCCCGGGCATAGTAAACAGAAAAATCCAGATACAGGTATGCAGAATAAAACTCCTTGGCAATTTGCGTATTAATCAGTTTAACGATTTTTTCCTGTAACATAAAAAAACTCCTTTACAATCTTTTTTCCTATTATAACACCTTGCTTTTACATATACAAGTCGCGAAAGTATACAATAAAGCTTGTATTTTGTGATTTATCAAAGCTTTCATTCATAAATTGTTAGTATTAAGTTCAGCTTTTTTTCACTTCCTTTTCAAATTCCCGTCAAAATCCCGGAGTATGATAAAAACAGATCGAGAGATCAGACAAAAAAGTATGTCAAACACAGTGTGTTCCACACTGGTAATAAACGGAGGTATAGAGTATGAACAACAAGCCTTACGAACCATTTGAAAACATGCAGAGCAAAGAACCAGAAAAAAACGACGCCACATATCATACGGGTACAGACATGTCTGGCAACACAGGCGGAGCAATATACGGCGGCGACCCTACAGCGCAGGAGCGCCACGCTTCCCAGCAAAGTGCATATGTTCCGCAGGAGGTATATGGGTACCAGACACCTGAAGAAAAACCGTATTCTTCCCAAGCGGGTCAGGAAGCCCAACCCAAAGAGGTTTACAGCAGCACGGCGTACATTTCGGGCGTTCCGCAGGCAATGGAGCCCTATGAATATACCGAGTCTTCAAAAGCGCAAACGCCTGATCGGCAGGATTATGCCGACGGCTACCATACGCAGTATACGTCGTCGCAGGCGTATGCAGGCAACAGCGAGCAAGCACCTTATCAGACAAGCGCTACCGTGGTAACGCAGGGAACCCCTTACAGCGCGCCCGGCGCAGAATATTCCAGGCAGCAGGCAGCAAGCACAAGAAAGGAAAGAAAAGCGCAAAAGAAAGCGCAGAAAAAAGGCGCGGGAAAAGGGTTTGTAGCGGCGGTGATGGTGGTCGGCATACTGGCCTCCGGCGTGCTTGGTTTTGGCGGCGGATGGCTTGCCAGCAATTTGGGAGAAAGCGGGGTCATCCCGACCAGCGACGGCCTGACCATTCAAAAGGTTGTAAACACAGCAGAAGGTACAACGCAAAGCAGTGAAGGGGAAATGACCACCTCACAAATTGTGGAGGCAACGGTTGACAGTGTTGTGGAAATTACTACAGAAGTTGTAAAAACGGGCAGCTTTTCCCAGCAGTATATTGAATCGGGCGCCGGAAGCGGCGTTATTATTTCTGAAAACGGCTATATTTTGACCAACAACCATGTAATTGACGGTGCATCCAAAATTACGGTTACGCTGAAGGACGGCACAAGCCATGACGCCACGCTTGTCGGCACGGCGGAGTCTGTTTTGGATGTAGCCTTGCTGAAAATAGATGCAAACGGATTGAGCCCCGTTGTAATGGGAGATTCTGACGCCCTGCAGGTTGGCGAAAAGGCCGTGGTAGTCGGCAACCCGCTTGGACAGCTTGGCGGTACGGTGACAGACGGTATTGTCAGCGCCTTAAACCGCGATATATCTATAGACGGCGTTACTATGAACTTGCTGCAGACAAATGCTGCAATCAACCCGGGCAATTCAGGCGGCGGCATGTTTAACGGAAAGGGCGAGCTGGTTGGACTGATCGTCGCAAAATCTACAGGGATGGAAGTAGAAGGCCTTGGGTTTGCAATCCCAATCAACCAGATTACGGATATTCTGGACGATTTAACAGAATACGGCTATGTAAGGGGAAATATTGATCTTGGCATTTCTATGCTGGATATCACCTCTGAGCAGATGGCGCTGATGTATGGCGTGAGCGACACAGGCGTATACGTGCTCAGCGTGAACAATGGCTCTAACGCGCAGGACGCAGGCTTTCAGCGCGGGGATCAAATTCTTTCTGTCGATGGGGAAGAGGTAAATACCAGCAAAGAAGTGACGGAAATCATACAGAAGCATGAGGTTGGAGAGACCGTTACTGTGAAAGTCAAACGCGGCGGGCAAACAGGCGATTTACAGTTTGTGCTGGAGGAACAGGTGCCAGATTCCTTTGCTTCTGCGGATAACGGAGACAACGTAGACCCGTTTGCGAAAAATGGTGGAGATTCTAATGGCAACGGCGGATTCAGTATAGACGATTTTTTTAATGAGCTGTTTTAATATAAAAAAGAAAGTTTTACAGTTTCCTCTTTATCATAATGTGTGAAAGCCGCTATGCCGCAGGATATAAAACATCCTGCGGCATAGCGGCTTTCGCCGTGCCTCTGCAAGTTTTTTATTCTTCACTGAATTCTTTTGCCGTAAGCGCTTTAAAGAGCATGTTGGCGCACATATAAACATTTCCGCCGCCAAGCGTCAACACAAGATCTCCGGTTTGAGCGTTTTGGCATATATATTCTGTAATTTCCTCAAAGGTTTTAAACCACACGCTGCCCGGTACCTTTTCTGAAAGATCTTTGGCATATATGTTATAGGTGTTTTCTTCCCTTACGGCGAGGATCTCAGAGATAACCGCCTTGTCTGGTATGGAAAGCGCCTTTGCAAAATCATCAAGAAGCAATGCGGTTCTGGAATAGGTATGCGGCTGAAAAACGGCCCATACGCGGGCAAACCCCATAGACATTGCGGCGTTCAGGGTTGCCGTCAGTTCCGTTGGGTGGTGGGCGAAGTCATCTGCAATGGTAATACCGCACGGTTTACCCAAAATTTCAAAGCGCCGGTGTACCCCCGTGAATTTTTCCAGATTTTCTGCAACTGTGCGTGGAGAATCCCCAAGGAATAGAGCGACACAGGCGGCTGCAAGTGCATTGAGCACATTGTGTTTTCCTGGTATATTCAGTGTTACAGACGTAAGCTTTTTTCCTTTATGCATCAGGTCAAAATGTTGTACGGCGCCGTGGGTTACCGTTAAATTTGCTGCATAGTAATCATTGTCCTGGTTAAAACCATAACGAATGGTTTCCAGTGGTACGCCGTTGATTGCTTCCAGTGTATTTGCATCGTCCCCATTTATCACCAGAAGCCTGGAGGTTTGGCAGGCAAAACGATGAAAAGAACGCTTAATATTGCTTAAATTTTTAAAGTAATCCAGGTGGTCTGCGTCAATATTTAAAATTACAGAGATGGCTGGCGTCAGCTGCAAAAAGGTATCTACATACTCACAGGCTTCGCACACAATAATATCAGACTGCCCAACATAGCTGTTCCCGCCTATATATGGTAGTTTTCCACCAATAATCGCCGAAGGGTCAAAGCCGCTGCCGATCAGTACCTGCGTAAGCATTGCCGTTGTAGTTGTTTTTCCGTGTGTGCCGGCTATTGCAATCGAGCGGTTGTAGCGCCGTGTTACAAGCCCCAGCATAACGCTGCGCTCTATAGCAGGAATACCGGATATTCGCGCCGCCTGCAGTTCGGGATTATTATCCTTGATTGCGGCAGAATAGACAACAAGCTGCGCGCCCTGTATGTTTTCCGCCCTGTGTCCCATATATACCCGGATTCCATAAGATTTTATTCTGTCAAGCGTGTCAGATTCATTCATATCCGACCCGCTCAGTTCAAAACCTTCTGCTTTCAAAATTTCTGCAAGCGGGCACATACCAGACCCGCCAATGCCGATAAAATGGATGTGATGCACATCATCCAGAAGCTTTTCGGTATACAAATTAACACTCCCAATCACGCACATAGTACATTCTATTATATAACGCAAGCCGCATAAAATAAATACCTTTTTTATTTTCTTTCACAATTTCTCAAAAAATTTGCTTACTTTGTATTTCTTCGATTAAAAAGATAAAAACGTATTGCCTGTTATATGTAAAAATGTTACAATCAATAAAAACAAGGCATATAAAAAAGGGGGCTGTTTTATGAAACGGCTTGTAGCAATTACTTTAATTTTGTCGTTACTTTTAAGCACCGCGCCTTTTTGCGCGCTTGCGGCAGAGCAGGGAGGAGAAAAGCCCGAGCAGGCGTCTGTGGCAAGTGCATCTTTGGAGCTCTCCCTGTTCCAAAGTGGCATTTCGCTTTCGGGCGCGCGGGCGGAACAACCGCAATATGCGGCGGCGTTGGAAAAGCTGGAACAAGGTGTTTCCAATTATATGTCTTCCGTTAGAATTGACCAATATAACATTCCATTAGACCAGTTTGCAAATCTATTTGCAGATCTGCTTTATGGAAACCCGCAGTTTTTTTATCTGGATCCCTATGTGGAATGCCAGTATGATCAGGATTCTTTCATCATTTACAGTATGGAATTGCACTATTTGTACAGCCTGGAAACAGCTGAAACCATGAAAAAAGAGATTGACAAAAAAGTGTCCCCAATTATGGACATGGCAGGAAAACTACAAAGCGATCTGGAAAAAATTTTGTATATTCACGATTATCTTGCGCTCAATTGCTCTTATGATGTGGAATTATCCCGTGATTCTTACAATATATACGGGTGCCTGATCAACCGGCGCGCCGTATGTCAGGGATATGCGCTTGCAAGCAAGTACTTGTTTGATTTGCTCAACATTCCATGCAATTTTGTCAACAGCGATCCAATGAATCACGGATGGACGCTTGTTGAGCTCGACGGCAGCTGGTATCATATGGATCCTACATGGGACGACCCCCTGCCGGATATGCTGGGGCGTGTGAGGCACCAAAACTTCTTGAAAAGCGACGCGGCCATGCGTGCAAACGGCTACAGCGGATGGGATGCGGACAAGACTGCAGACAATACAAAATACGATGAATATTTCTGGAACACCATCAGTACCGCTTTTATTGCACTGGACGACGGGCTTTTCTATATATCAAACGACGGAGTGCTGATGAAATGGAATGCGCAAACGAACCAGACCCAACAGCTTCCCTCGACACAGGGAAAATGGTTTTACTGGGGGAACCCATCAGTGTACTATACGGAATATTACGCAAATCTTGTACAGGCAAATGGCCTGCTGTACTATAATACAGACACAAAAATTTATTCCATCAAGCCGGACGGGACAGACAACAAGGCGGTATTTGAGCTTCCAAAAGACGCGCAGGGCTATATATACGGAATTCAATTTATTGACGGTGAACTGGTCTACGCATTGAAAACAAGCCCAACGGCAGAAGAAACGCTTTGCCATGATGCCGGGATTTTGGATACTTCTTTCGATGTGGAGCAATCTTCCTATACTTTGGGCGATGTAAACGGCGACGGCGTTATTTCCGTGTCGGACGTATTGCTGGCACAGAAGAAGATTGCCAAAATACTGGAACTGACACAACAACAGTTTGACGCTGCAGATGTAAACCGTGACGGAGAAGTTTCGGCATATGACGTTACACAAATCCAAAGAAAAATTGCAGGTATGATCAGCGGCTTTCAAACGGCTGCTTAAAGACAAAACAGAAACGGATGAGAACATTTGACACTTAAAAAAAACGATTGTATAGAACTTACAATTACCGGCATGACAGCCCAGGGCAGCGGTGTGGGACGTTATGCCGGTATCGCGGTATTTGTTGCAAACACAGCCGTTGGCGACCGGCTAAAGGTTAAAATTATCAAAACATCAAAGAACTATGTAATTGGAAAAATAGAAGAGATCCTTACACCCTCTCCGGCAAGAATCCCCGCAGACTGCGAAGCCTTTAAGAGCTGCGGCGGCTGTGTTTACAGGCATATCGGCTACGAAAGCGAACTTGCTATCAAGGAACAGCGGGTCAAAGACGCGCTTGCGCGGATTGGCGGTTTTACACAGATCAGGGTTGATCCCATTATAGGCGCGCCAAATACGGAAGGCTATCGAAATAAAGCGCAGTTTCCTGCAGGGCGTGGGAAGGACGGCAGGCTTCTTTTTGGGTTTTATGCCTTTAAAAGCCACAGGATTGTTGAATGCAACGGCTGCAGGCTGCAACCGCCTGCTTTTGCACAGACGCTTGCCGTTATACGGGAATGGGCCGTCCAATATAATCTTTCTGTATATAATGAGCAGTCGCATACGGGCAAATTGCGCCATGTCTATTTGCGCTATGGTGAGAAAACCGGTGAGCTGATGGTATGTCTGGTTATAAACGGCGAAAAACTGGAAGGCGAACAGGCGCTTGCACAAAGCTTGCAGGAAAAAATAGAGGGTTTTCAAAGTCTGATTATCAATATAAACCGTGAAAGGACAAACGTTATATTGGGAAAAACATGCCGTACCGTTTATGGACCGGGCTTTATTACAGATATTTTGTGTGGGTTGCGTTTTAAGCTTTCTCCTTTGTCTTTTTATCAGATTAATGCGCAACAGGCGGAACGGCTGTATGAGAAGGCCGGGGAATACGCGGCGCTCGAACCGGGCGAAACGCTTTTAGACCTTTATTGCGGCACGGGCACCATCGGCCTGACCATGGCTGGACGGGCGGGCATGGTAATCGGTGTTGAAGCAGTGAAGCAGGCAGTGCTTGATGCTGAGGAAAATGCAGCATATAACGGTATAAAAAATGCACGCTTTATCTGTGCAGACGCCGTTCAGGCGGCACAAATGCTGAAACAGGAAGGCATAATACCAGACGTAATTGTTCTGGATCCACCCAGAAAGGGCTGCGACCGTGTGCTGGTGGATATAGTCGCCGGCATGCGCCCCAAAAAGGTGGTTTATGTTTCCTGCGACCCGGCGACCCTTGCGCGCGACTTAAAAGCATTCTCCCAAAGCGGTTATATACCGCAGACGGTGACCCCTGTGGATATGTTTCCAAGAACAGCACACGTTGAGACGGTAGTACTGATGTCAAGGGTTAGCAATGAGCCATGCAGGACGATGGACGAATTGCACCCGTGAGCTTGCTCAGACGGGGGCATATTCGGACAGCGGACTATACGGCGAATGCCGTGGATGAGCGTAGAAAGCTTGCTTTCGTAGCGAATCAGCATGGCGGAGTTTGAACTGAAAAAGTGTAGGAAACAAGGGATTTCCGGGAATTGGGACTGTTTGGATAACGGTTCTGGCTCCCGGATTTTTTATGCGTGCTTACTCTGTGGAAACATATCGAGGGGGAAAATAGGCGGAGGGTTGAGTATATAGGATTGGTATGGATAAGTTGAGTAGACAG
>OMAN01000160.1_pt1 | contig 40419 bp, 30 predicted proteins | sample 1644701 | NCBI WGS metagenome assembly OMAN01 (sample SAMEA103958124, study PRJEB25191) | human gut metagenome | biome: human-associated habitat [ENVO:00009003]; feature: intestine environment [ENVO:2100002]; material: feces | place: Germany | collected 2013/2015 | reverse complement strand
TATATATAGTTATTTCGATATGCTTGTTTTTATGGGGTTTTTTAGACATATCTGTTTTCTACTGTGACATAGCTTTGCTGGCGCCATGAAAAAACGGAGGTTGACAAGTCAATATATTGTGTTAAAATTCTAGATAGCAATCAACTGGAAAAGATTTCCTTATTCTATAAATATATTTTTAATATAAATTAAAATGGCTCTGGTTGCCTTAGTTGCATAGATAAGGGGAGGTCTTTTATTTTTATTGGGGAAGATGTCTGTTGATCATGTAAACGTTTTCTGTTTACTTTTTATTGAGCCATCTTAGCTGCTGATAGACCTCACAGGAAAGAACCTGAATAAAAATGGGTAAAAGTGATGCGGCGCGCTGCCCTCACTTTTTATTAAGCCTTTTTTGCTTTAAAATGTTATTTATATATTGATTTACTATATTAATAATGAAAGGCGGTAGCGATATGAAAGCTTTTGGGAGGCAGACTTGCAGTATAAGAAAAAAGTCTGTGTCGCTTTTGCTGGCGGCGCTTTTGCTTTTTTCCATTTTTACAGTGGCTTTGTCCACCGTTGGGATGTTACGTGCGCAGGCTGCGGATGATTATCTTTATATACCGGTTTCCCTGTATGATTATAAGTATGATAATCAGATCAATACGCCGGGAGCAGCACCGGACGCGGGGACAAGATCCGGCGGTTACCCAAATAAAACGCCGTATAACCAATTTAATACCGCTATTTCAAACTCCGGTTATACTGCTCCGCTGTATTTTGGCGATTTTTACCCGGACAGCGGCAACTGGAGCCAGACTCCGTGGGGACTGAGTAATTTTTACTGGGGCGCTAATATTGCAAACCAAAGCGCCACCAATGCAGCCGCGCAGGGACTGGTGGACGACACCCTGACGGACGGAAAACTTACTCAGAACGGTAAAGAACTGCCGTATTTCAGTAAAGACTGGTTTAATCTTAACCGGTCGACAGGTACGAACGCCGTAAACACTATATCTTTTGAATTTTATTCAAACGGCAGCTGGTGGCAGGATACAGCAGACAGTGCAAAACGGACGTTTATACAGGGCAATACGTATACATACACAATACACAATAACCAATCCAGAACGTTTACACAAACGGAAAAAGGCGATTCGACCAGAGGAACAACCTTTATTGTGAACCTGGACGCTTCCACCGGATGGGCCAGCAAACCGGAAAAGGTAAGGCTGAACATTACCTCTGCTTCAGGGGAAACAACTACAGAGGAAGTAAATATCACTGTAAACGGCGCCCAACGCCGCGCAACCTTCGTGCTGGAAAACGATTCAATTTATGCTGCGCAGGGACAGAGCTATGCAGATATTTATGAAAATATAGAGTTTCCGTTTTACCAGACGGTGGATAACGGCGTAACCTATTATGAATTTGACTCGGAGCAAAGAAATCTGTATTTTGACGGCAGCACATTCACTTATACAGACAACGCCGTTTACGACACAATGATGAATATGAGCCAGTGCAAGCCCGGATTTTTCCCGTTTAACAACGGGAATCCCAGCGATAAGGGAAAGCTGGATTACGGCTTTGGCGCAAAATTTGAGATCCCATTTTCCATGACGAGAGACGGGAAAATCAACGGGCAGGACATAGTATTTGAATTTACCGGCGACGACGACGTTTGGGTTTTTATTGATGGAAAGCTTGTACTGGATATGGGCGGCGCGCATGCAAAAAGCAACGGCAGTATAAATTTCAGCACCCAAAAAGCGACTGTCACAACGGGGGCGTTTGATGGTAAAACCACAAACCAGTCGTCTGCAACCAGCGCATCTGTGTTTGATTTTTCAGAACTGATAGATTTTTCCAATCCCACGCAAACGCATACGCTGACCATGTTTTATATGGAAAGAGGCATGTGGGAATCCAATATGAAGCTGCGGTTTAACTTTCCGCAAACCAACACCTTTACGATTGACAACCGCACAAGCTTTGAAGGCGTCAACAGCGCGTTGCTGAAAGATACCATGAAGGAAGCCGACAACGATGTCGTTGCCTATAATTTTCAAAACCAGGGATCAACGCAGGCGGGAGATTCCGGGCTGTATCCTTCTGCCTACGACGTTACGAGGACGGTAGAGGGGCAACGCACGTTGCTTTATCAAGGCACCGGCGCAGAGCCGGTGCCTACAACGGGTTATACCATATATCTGAACGCACAGTCTGCCGGATGGACCACGCCGTATGTATGGGCGTGGGATACAGGAGAAGCCGGACAGGACCACCAAATGGCTTATGACAGCGAAAGCGGATATTATTTTTATAACTTCCCGGCTGAGCCGGAAAATCTTTTATTTAAAAACGGCGCGGGCTGGGGCGGTATAACGAAGACAGCCGATCTGATCCCGGCCGGTCAAAACCTGTTTACGCTCCATGCTGCGGGAACGAGCGGTTCCTGGAGTATGTATGGTACAGGCGGGGCACAACCACAGAACGGCGATAATTTTGTTCCTGACGGAAACAACTGGACAGAGGTAGGAAGCCAGGTGCTTACAGAAAAATATGACGTCCATGCAAGCCCCAAAACATATGTTTCCGGCGGGCAGACGCTATTTTATGGCCAGACGGCAACGTACCTGAACCAGTTTACAAGAGAAAGCCTCCTTCAGCTGCGGCAGGAGGATATACTGCAAAGGCCCACACGTGTACAAGGGCAGGCGGTTATTTTAAACCAAAGTCATAAAACACTTTCTGAATATTATGATACAGTTTGGGTACTCAGTGATGTGGATGAAAATGTTCTGGGCGTAGGGGAGAGTAATACCTATGTTGCAGATAACCTGCTTGCAGCAGGCAGAACAGATACATTTGCATATTCCAATCTTGATACGGAAGATATTGTTCGCAGCACTGCGCAGAAGGTGGTATTTCAAAATACCGTAAAAACAGGTGATATCATCTTTAAAAAGGAACTGACGCAGGCGGCGGCGGCTTTAGGCGCAAATACGGAATTCTCGTTTCAGGTGCAGATACACAGCCTTTTCGGCGGGACGGATCATACGTGGAAAACCTATCCCGTAAACTATACAGTTGACGGCGTTGCGTACACGGCTTCAAGCGACGGCATTATCAAACTGAAAGCCGGCCAGACAGCTACGATCAGTGGTGTTCCGGTGGGAACAGTGTATAAGGTCACGGAGGTAAATATTCCTGAAGGGTTTGAGATTGGCTCTGTTGGCGGCGACAGCGCAAAAACCGTGCTTGCAGGCACTGTAACGCAAGACGCCATGACTGCTGCACAGGGGACGTTTGTCAACGATTTGAGCAGTGCGCAGATTACTATTTCAAAAAGAATCAACGAGCTTTACTATGGGCCGGACGATAACCCGGCAGGACTTGCCGAAGATGTAAACATTGCGGATACGGACATTCCCGGCGATACGCACGGCTATGAAAACTATACCGGTGCGGAGCAGTCGTTTGTCTTTACGGTGGAGCAGTTTGCAGAGCGTATGTGTACAGGAGAGCCGGAAAAAACCTTTTTTGTGGTTATCAGTTTTGATAAGTCGGACGGCGAGAACCTTGTAAAATCGGAAACAATCGACGTCACGCCGGGCAAATATTATAAAATTACAGAAGACACGCAGCTTGCATGGAAATATGACCTCTACGGCATTTCGGTAAGCAATGATGGTACAGGAAATTCCTATAAAGATCAAAACGCAGCGTATTTATATGCAACGACACAAAACCCGGTTGCGGAATTTGAAAACAGAAAGACCCAGACAAAAAACAATATTGAAGGCGATACAGCCCTTGTTGTAAACAGGTTATCGCCGGCAGAAATGTAAAAGAGGCGAATTTGTGAAAGCGCTGAAAATTATTGACAAAATTCTGACCGCGCTGCTTGCTGCTGTGCTGCTGGTAACCGTTGCCGCGGTTTATCTGCCACAGATTTTTGGATATATGCCCTATGCGGTGATCAGCGGGAGCATGGAGCCGAAATACGGTGTAGGCAGCCTGATTTATGTAAAGGAAACCCCGGCAGAGGATGTTCAGGTGGGTGATGCGGTTACATTCAAAATGGGGCAGACGGTTATCACGCACGCGGTTATCGAAGCAAACAGGGAAAACAACACGTTTAAAACACAGGGCCTTGCGAATATGACAACAACAGAAGGCCCGTTCCCCTATAGCCAAATTATAGGAAAGGCAAGCAACTTTTCTATTCCATATGCGGGTTATTATTTGAACTTTCTAAGTTCGGCAGCAGGAAAAATCCTTTTGCTATGCGCAGTTGGAGTAATGCTTCTGCTTATGGTTGTCCAGAAGCTTTTGCCAGACGGAAAAAACAGAAAAGACCGGGAAAGAAACGCTTTTTTCAGAGGTGAAATGTATGAAAAAAAATAATATGGGGCACGGCGTAAAAAAACTTATCACAAAAAAACGTGTGCTTGTTGCAGCAACAGCAGTTGTGGTAAGCAGCATTGCGGTATTTGCCACCATGGCGCAGCTGTCGGGAATAAGTAACGACAAGGAAAACCCCTTTGCCCCGATGACCATTACGGACATCCAGATTGAAGAGCCTTCCGGTACCGACTATGTAATGGACGAAAACGATACCGTTACGACAAAACAGGTAATGGTAGACAATCCGGATGGAGAATCAAAAAAACCTGTGTTTATACGTGTCAAAGTTGTACCATCGGTCAAAAATGCACAGGGTGCTTTTACAGACGGGCAGGTTGAAATTGACCAGTCAGCAACCCAGATAAATGAAGATTGGGTCTATGAAGACGGCTACTACTATTATAAAAAGGTTGTGATGCCCGGCCAGCGTACAACGGAGCTGTTTAAAGAAAGCACGGTAAAGCTTATCTGCGATCTGCAGGAAGGCCAAACCGTTGATCTGGCGGTGATTGCAGACAGCGTGCAGGCAATCAGCAACAAGCCCGGAGAAAAGGAAACAATTACAACATCTTTTGCAAAAGAGGCCTGGGGATTTGACAGTTTTGAAACAACAGTCCCACAGAGCTGAACACATATTTATTTTGCAGGTTCATTAACCCAACTTTACACCAGATATGCAGGGGTTAATATAGAAAGCACATCATTACAAACTTTTTAGGAGGAAAAAACGATGGAAAAAACAAAAAACAGCAGGCTTAAGAAGGTTGTTCTTGCAGCAACGTCCGTGTTGGCAGTCGCTTCGATCACCGCGGGGTTGACGGTTGCCATTCTGTCCGACACAGACAGCAAAACAAACACCTTTCCCGGCAGCCCGGCAATCAAACTGCAGCTTAACGAGCCGTTGTGGGATGGGTATACAGACGGTCAGGGCGACGGTACAACGGTCAATCCTGCCGCGCAGAACAAAGATGACCTTGGCCTTACCATTGCAGGCAATTATCAGCCAGGTTCTGTTATCCCGAAAAACCCGGCGCTTACCAATACGTCTGATGATGCAGCGGTAGAAAGCGAGTATATGGCCATGAAAGTGGAATACCAGGTGCAGGAATCTACGGGCGGAGAATTTATAACGATTACCGCCGAGCAATTTGCAAGGCTTGCATCCATCAATTTTAATACGAACGCATGGACAAAAACCGCGACCGATGCAAGCGGTGCAGATTATTATTGCTATGGCACGGCAGATACGCTGACAGCAGTTGCCAAGGGCGCTGCAACAACGCCGTTGTTTACAGAGGTAACCGTTACGAAGAACGACGAATTTGTGATGAGTTCTACGGGCAAAACAACCTATGATCTGGGCGACGGAAAAACCATTACATGGGATGCCAATACGCTTCCGCAATTTAAAATTCTGGTTTACGGTTCTGCAATTCAGGCAGATAACAATACAGATACATATGCAAACAATACAGCCGCGCTGCAGGCTTTGTTCGGCTAAGCAACAAAAACAACCATAAAGCGACACGATGAAACTTAAAGAAATAAAACGGAGGATATTTCAATGGAAAACACAAAAAGAACAAACAAGCTTTTAAAAGTAACCCTCTCAGTCGTTGCTTTGGTACTTGTAGCGGCTGTTACATATGGTATTACCATGGCTTTCCTTACGGCAAGGTCTAATGATAAGACCAACGTTTTTACAGCGGGTGACAATGTAGACATTATAATTAACGAGCCCAACTATGATTTGATAACCGACCACACCTATAAGCCCGGCGATATACAGGATAAGGACCCTTCTGTTGAAAATCTCAAGGAAGAATCCTATATTGCTATGACGGTTGAGTTTAAGGTTAAAGACGGCACAGAAGACTATGTACAGAAAACGTATGGAGAATTTAAAAATTATGCGCATTTTGGCATTATGAACAGCGGCAATTTTGTTGCAGATACGGTCAACGAGCAATGGTTTGCAAACGCCAATAATGCAGATACATCCACAAAGCTTGTATATTATTACAAAGGCGACAATGCCGAAGACGTGCTCAAGGCAGTTGCTACGGACGCATCTACCGAAGAGCTCTTTACAAAGGTTCAGTTTAATAAAGACATAGCAACGGTAGTCAATGCTAAGGCTCCCGATGTGCAAATCCTTGTAAATGCTTATGCAGTGCAGACGACCGACACAGATATTACAGACCTGAATCAGCTGATAGGTATTTAATAAAAGAAATCAGGGCTGTTGATTGTACCGAATCATTGAAAAAAACGGGGTGATTGCTTTTGAATAAGAAAAAATTATTATGTATTGCCGCAACCCTGGTGCTCGTTGCAGTGCTGTCGGTGGGCGTCACCCTGGCGGCGTTCAAGGCAAGTGTAGAAACCATAAATACGTTGACTTTCGGCAATGTACATGTGGATTTGATAGACGTGTATACCAAACCTGAAAAAGGCGTTGTACCCGGGCAAACGGTGGAAAAAATTGTTTCTGCCAAAAATACGGGCTCCAATACGCAGTATGTACGCCTGCGGCTTACAAAAAGCTGGTGGGAGGGTGGTCAGGAACGCAGGGACCTGGACCCTTCTTACATTGAATTGAATTTTGTAAATCCCGATAAGTGGGTTTTGGGAGAGGACGGCTATTATTATTATCAATTACCGCTGACTGCCGGCCAGACGGCAGAGAACCTGATAGAATCCTTTTCGTTGCCCAAAAACTGGGATATGGAAGGTTATACGGGGCTTGACGGCCATATTGACGCGTTTGCAGAGGCTGTGCAATATGAAAACTTTAAACCACAGCTCAATGCGCAGGGGCAAATTGTCGGCTGGAATGATATTGCCATAGAAAATGCGGTCGACCGCGTTCCACAGCAGGGAGAAATTCAGGGCGATACCGGCACAAGTGTGATTTACCAGCATGGAGCGGAAAAATTTGTAACCTTACCGGATGAAGATCTTTTCAAGGGCTTTAAAGGCCTGATGCCGGGAGATACAAGAACACAGGCAATCCACATTGGCAATGAGGATGAAAAAACGTCGTTCATATACCTGTATGCCCTGCAGGCGGGTGAAGACGCGTTTGAAAGCGCGGAAGAAAGGGCAATTTCTGATGAGCTTATGCAACTTTTGACAGTCACGATTAGCAATGAGAAAGATCATTCTATAATCTACAGTGGAAAGTTGTATGGCGAAGACGAAAGTTTCAGCATGTATGGGGAAGCACAGGCAATTTGTCTGGGCGGTTTCGCACAGGGTGAAAGCGCCGACCTTAAGGTAGAGTTGCAGGTACCGGCAGAGCTAAATAACCGTTATGCAGACGCTGTAGGCAAAATTAAATGGATCTTTACCTGCTCGCAGGAGGACCCTTCTGTAGAGCCAACCGAGCCAACCACGCAGCCGGCAGAACCGCCGAAGGCGCCGGATATTGTAACAACCGGCGACATATATTCAGTTCCGGCACTGGCAGCGGCGGCAGTGACAACGGCGGCGGCTCTGGCAATAACGGTGCTACTGCTCAAAAGAAGAAAGAAAAACAGCGTGAGTGAATAAAAAACAAAAATTGGATTATACTATAAATGTCTGATAAAAGCACACGGCAATAGGGTTATCCCTATTGCCGTGTGTTTCTTGTAACAAGTAAATTGAAGGAAGGAAAAAACTACAGAATATATTGTTTGATTTGATAAAAAAGACTTGTTTTTTAGGAACTTATATGTGATATCCTGAAAATCAAGTGCGCGTACTTTCAGATTAGTTGACATTATCCCACGGAAAATTTATAATAGGCACATATAGATAAGTTATATATCGTAGTTTTGTATATTATGCATAATTTGGTAGTATGATAAAAATAGTTTATAACCTGATTTTTTATATAGGAAGGTGACCGTATTTATGGATGTAAACGCAGGACAAATTTTAAATCTTTTGAAAAAAAATTTAATTTTGATTCTTGCCATTTCTATCCTTTTTGCCGGAGCGGCATTTGGTTTTACAAAAATTTTTATTGATAATACGTACCAAAGCACCGTAAAATTTTGTGTATCTACCTCAGACAGGGGCTCAGGTTCCATATCTGACGATGTAACTGCCTTTGCATATGCGCAAAGGCTTGTCAATACTTATATTGAGTTGTTACAGACAAACAGCTTTTTTACAAACGTTGCAAAAGAGCTTGGCGACCGTTATTCTGCAGGCCAGTTAAAGCAGATGGTTACCTTTTCCAGCTTGAACGACACAGAAGTTTTTCAGGCGCAGGTCATTGCCAAAAGCCAGACGGAAGCAAAATTGGTTGCGGATACGGTCGCGCAGCTTGCGCCCGGCGTGATTGCCAATTATAACGAAGATGCAGAACTGAAGGTTGTAGATCCGGCCATGGTCCCGCAAGACCCAGTTGCGCCAAACCCGGTTGTAAATACGGCAATTGGTTTTGTGTTGGGGCTGCTTTTGTCCATTGCATTTGTTTTTATCAGAAATTACTTTGATATCCGGATCAAAGCGTCCGACGATATCACAGCGAAGCTTGGGCTGCCGGTGCTGGCATATATTCCTAACTTTGAAAGTGTTGCAAAGCAGAATACGTAAAAAAGAACAGGTAGTTTGTCAGGCGGCAGCCATAAGCCCGGCAGTCACGGTAAATAAAGTAAATAAAACAGACATTTTGTGGTTAGGAGTAGAAAAGTCATGTTTAAAAAGACAAACCGCAAACCTTTAAATACAGTAGATCATTCTGCGACGCTGAACTTTCAGATTAAAGAAGCCTATAAAACGGCGCGGACCAATTTGGTTTTTTCTGTGATTAAGGAAGGTTGTAAAAAGATTGTCGTCACAAGCTCGTTGAAATCGGAAGGGAAAACAACCACTGCAGTCAATCTTGCTATAGCGCTTGCACAGCAGGTAGATACCAAGGTGTTGATAATTGACTGCGATCTGCGCAAGCCAAAGGTCGACCGCTTTTTTAATCTTTCCGCAGCGCCCGGGCTTACGAATGTACTGGGAAAGATCCATACGGTTGATGAAGCCGTTCACCATACAAAAATGGAAAATCTGGACATCCTGTGCGCGGGCGTGATTCCGCCAAATCCATCGGAACTGCTGTCCAGTGAGAGCATGAAGCAGTTGCTTGCTTCTTTTTCTGACGAGTACGATTATATTATTTTGGATACCCCGCCGGTAAACGTGGTGGTGGACGCCTTGCCGCTGATAACAGAAAGCGACGGCGTTTTGATTGTTGTCAGAGAAGGGGCTTCCACTTACCCGGAGTTGCATAAGACGGTGGAAGCAATTAAAAGGGTCGACGCGAAAATTTTGGGACTGATTATCAATGGCGTTGATACCAAAAACGGGAAGGGTGGTTATTTTTACAGATACGAATGAGTAAACGCCAATCTGTATACCGTAGTTTTTATAAACGTATATATAGGGGTAATTTTATAGGAAAAGATAAGTCGGTTTGGTAAAAGAGGGGTGTTATTCTTGGATAATATCAGAGAAAAGGAACTTATAGACCGTATGACAAAAAATTTAACCGGCAGAAAAAACGTGCGGGAGAAGAAAAAACTGTATGCAGACGATAAAAAAGTTTACGCTTTTATAAAAAGAATATTTGACCTGTTTTGTTCTTTGCTGGGTTTGGTGGTTTTGTCCCCTGTCTTCTTGATCAGTGCGATTGCAATAAAGGCGGAAGACCCCAAAGGTACGGTTATCTTTAAACAGGCGCGCGTAGGGAAAAACGGAAAGCAATTTCATATTTATAAATTCCGCAGCATGTGCGAAAATGCTGAGGATATGTTGGACGACCTTTGCGAGCTCAATGAAAGGGACGGCCCGGCGTTTAAAATAGAAAACGATCCGCGCGTAACAAAAGTGGGCGCTTTTCTGCGGAAAACCTGTATTGACGAGCTGCCACAGCTTATAAACATTTTAAATGGGAATATGAGTATTGTGGGGCCAAGACCGCCGCTAGTAACGGAGGTAGCGCAATATAATGATTATCAGATGCAAAGGCTTTGTGTAACGCCCGGGCTTACCTGTATATGGCAGATTAAAAAGGGAGAAGATACAACCTTTGACGAATGGATTGCAATGGATATGGAATACATAAGAAACAGAAGCGTATGGCTGGATATAAAGTTGATTTTTATGACAGTTGCCGTGGTCTTGGGCGGTAAAGGTGCAAAATAAAAAAGGGAGGCTTATGCCGTGAATGTCTTATATGCAAGTGATGATAAATTTGCAGGCATACTGGCAGTTTCCCTTGTTTCTTTGTTTGAAAATAACAAGCGGGAAGAGGCGCTCCGGGTATATATCCTGGACGACGCGATTTCACAGGAAAACCGAGAAAGGCTAAACGAAATATTTTCCACATACGGAAGAGAAGGCATTTTTTTACAGATGAATGATATAGCAATTCCGGATGCCTTTATATCCGCCAGATGGCCGAAGGTCGCGTTTGTACGCCTGTTTATTGCCGATGTTCTTGACAGCAGCGTGCACCGCCTTCTTTATCTGGACTGTGACACAATTATACAAGCACCTTTGCGAGAACTGTGGAAAACCAATCTGGATGGCAATATTATTGCGGGCGTCAGGGATTGTCTTAGCTTTCGCTATCTGGAAAACCTGGGTATGGACAGGAAAAGCCCGTATATCAACAGCGGCGTGCTTTTGATCGATTTGGACCGGTACAGGGAGCATCACGTAAAAGAAAAGGTCCGGCGTTTTATCAAAACATACGCCGGCGTGATCCGTTATCCTGATCAGGATGTGATCAATGCGGTTTTTGAGGGGAAAATCTATACGCTCCCGCCGCGATATAACACGCTGACGCTTTTTTATGATTTTTCCTATAGCGCCATGTGCAAGTACAGAAAACCGGAAGCCTATTATACACGCCAGCAGATAGAGCAAGCAGTCGCCTCCCCTGTGATCATACATTTCACTACGTCTTTTTTATCCTTGCGCCCATGGGTGGAAAATTCCCGGCACCGCTATAAAGAACAATTTTTATACTATCGGTCCCTTTCTCCATGGAAGGACATGCCGCTGTGGAAAGATAACGCCAACGGGTTGAAAAAAGCCTGTGTAAAAGTTTATAAATGTGTACCGCGTAAATGGGCGGTGGCCTTTTCTGGCTTTTTGCATGCAACGGTTGTACCGGTGCTTAAAAAGAGAAGAAATAGGGGATAATATACGGTGGAAGCAGAACGTTTGGCTTTTATTGACGCAATGAAAGGAACAGGAATTATTTTTGTGGTTGTAGGGCATGTTTCTATGATACAGCCGTTGAACACGTTTCTATACGCGTTTCATATGCCGTTATTTTTCTTTGTTTCCGGTTTTTTTGTTCTTTTCTTCCTAAAAACAGAAGTTTATTATTAGAAAATGCAGGAGTATTCTAATTCCCTATTTATTCTTTGCGGGGCTTACCTTTCTTTATTGAGCGGCAATGGAAAGAACAATGCGAGGCCAGACGGATATCCCTGTTTTGTCGGACCTTTTGAATATTTTTGTTGCACAGAGAGGGTCGGAAGGATATGCTTTTAATGTGGCTTTGTGGTTTTTACCCTGTCTGTTTGTTACACAGATTGTCTTTTATGTTGCCGACCGATATATAAAAAATCCCTATATTCTGGCGGTTGCCATAGCAGCCCTGTCTGTGGGAGGATATGTTTATAATCTGTTTGTTCCTTTCCGTTTGCCGTGGTGTGTAGACAGCATGGCAATGGTTTTGCCCTTTTATGCGGCCGGGTATTTTTTGGCCCGCAGACGGTGCAAGGGAGCGATACCAGTGCTTTCCGGAATAAAGACGGCGGTTGTGGCTGTGGCGCTTATGGCGGTTTTGCTTGTTTGTGCTTATGCAAATGGTCGGGTGGATATGGATACCGGCATATATGGCAACTATTTCTTATTTTATTGCGCTGCGTTCGCCGGTATCTTGTTTTTCTATCTTTTTTACAGCCCTCGTTGGATTCGCTGTTTGGGGACCGGTTCTCTTGTAATTATGTGCATACATGAACCGCCTAAGAGGGTTGTTATTCAGTTAACGTCTCTGGCGGCAGGAATGCCGTCTGATGTTTTGTGCGCCACTATCTTTTTCGTTTTACTCGATGCAGCAGCGATTCTTTTCCTTTGTATGGTGTTTTACTTTGTAATCAACAGGTTTTCCCCTTTAGAATTGGCAGGACAAAAAAGGGGTGGAACTGACCTTGTATTTTGAGAGGATGCTTCATGTTTTATTTCTTTGAATTTGTTACCTTTGCATTTCCAAAAGCGGGCGTTCTTGTTGGCAGCGTGCCGATTACGGTGGCAACGCTTCTTTTTTTGCTTGCACTGCTTTTCAGTATAAAAGGCATTGGCTTTATGGTAGACCGATATAAGGGTTTTGTCATAGGCTACGCGGTTTATGCGTTTTTTGTACTTATGCCGCTTTTGCTGAATATTACAGCCACGGACATCGGCAACATTACCATAGCGCTTGTTATGCTGGCGTCGCCTTTGGCGATTTTAATTGGCACGCAGGCGGATTTTGAAAAAACCGTTAAAATCATTGCTGTATCGCTGATTATTGTAGGACTTTATGCAGTTGTGCAGTATTTTTTTGGCGTGGAAAGAACGGCTATTCCGGGGGTGAACATTGCATACGGCGATTCGTTTTCCAAAAAGACAATTGGATATGGCATGTCGAGCCAGGGGTTGGACGCACTGAAGATGCCGTCCACTTACCAAAACGGAAATGGCGCGGGGCTTTTTTATATTATGTGCCTGCCGCTGCTGTTTTTTTGGAAGGCGAAAAGTACGTGTTTCCGGATCATACGGATTGTAGCGATTCTGGCTGCCGTGGCGGGCGTTATGCTTTCCGGCTCCAGAACCATTTTAATTCCATTTGTCGTTATTGCGATTCCATCACTGCTTATATATATCAAAAGAAAGCTGCCGGAAAGGGTGCAAACGCTTTATCTTGGCGGGTTGATCCTTGTATTGATCGGCCTGGTTTTATATGTTTTTATAGCGGACAGCCAGTTTATTCAATATTTTATAGACCGCTATATTGTGCAAACATTGTCTGACCCAACGGCTTCCGGCAGAACAGAGCAATTTGGGGATGTACTTTCGATGATCTACAGCCTCAATGCGCCTGACTTCCTTCGCTTTTTCTTTTTTGGCATGCCGTGGAGCGAAGCAAGAATGTCAGAAGGCGTATTGTATATGCTTTCCTATTACGGCTTTTTGTCGTTTCTATCTTTTCTTTTTCTGTTACTTTATCCGGTCGTTTTCGTGTTTAAAAGAAATAAAATTTTGTCGGTAGGCCTGATTCTTGTCTTTATCGCATTTTTAGTGGACAGGTCGTTCAATTACCCGCCGTATCTGATTAATTATTTCTTTTTGTCGGGATTGTATATGCGGCATACGGATATCATAAGCAAGCGGGGCTGCAGCCCCGCAATTGGATAAACGGAGGGTGCAAAGTGAAATTAGCAGTTGTAACCAGTGGATTTTTGCCGGTTCCGGCAGCCAAAGGAGGCGCTGTGGAAGCGCTGGACGATTATCTGATCCAGATGAATGAAAAATATGCAGCGTTAGAGCTTGAAATCATCAGCATTTATGACCCAAAGGCGCAGGAAATGGCGAAAGCTTTCCAGCAAAGCCATTTTACCTTTGTAAAGCCCAATCCTCTGGTGCTGCCGCTCGACCGTGTTATTTATTTTTTGGCAAAGAACGTGTTGAAAAAAGCAAACCATATGTCCTACCGTTATATTTTGCAAAGATTAAATTATATTGGCAAGGTAAGCCGTATTTTACAAAAAAATGCGTATGACAAAGTGATGCTTGAAAACCATTCTACCCTTTTCAAGGTTATACAGAAAAAAAAGAACGCAAAAAAATATGAAGGCCGCTACTATTACCATATACATAATGAGGTGAAAAGTACGTTTGGCTGTAAAAAGGTAATGCTTGGAACAAAAAGGGTCATAGCGGTAAGCAATTATATTAACCGGACGTTGTCAGATTTTCTTGGCGGCTTTCCCAAAGAGAAAATGACGGTTCTGCGCAACTGCGTAGATACGGACCGATTTTCTAAGGAAGATAACCGGGCACTGGTCCCACAGCTGCGGCGCCAATACGGCATTAAAAACGACGAAAAAATACTTTTATTTACCGGGCGTTTAACGCAGGAAAAAGGAATCCGCGAACTGCTTCTGGCTTTCCATATGCTTTCTGACCCAAAGGTAAGGCTGGTAGTTGCGGGCGGCTATTTTTTTGGCAGCGGTATGCAGGGCTCGTTTGAAGAAGAACTTAAAGAACTTGCCAGGAAGGCGGGCGACCGGATTATTTTTACGGGGTTTGTTCCATATACGCAAATGCCTGCGCTCTATGCAATGGCTGATATTGCGGTGATTCCTTCTGTCTGGAACGATCCGGCCCCGCTTACGGTAATAGAGTCCATGGTGTCTGGCTTGCCGCTGATTACAACGTATTCCGGCGGCATACCGGAATATGCAGACCAGGAGGCGGCGATTTTACTGCCCAGAGATGCGCATTTGCCGGAGCGTTTATGCCAGGCGATGCAGAAGCTTTTGCAGGATGACGGCCTGCGTAAAAAAATGTCGGCCGCCGGGCGCGCCAAGGCGCAGGAGCTGAATCTGGATCATTATTACCATAATTTTGTAGAAATAATAAACGACCGACGGTGAATGTTATGAAGCAACTGTTGAGTATTATTGTTCCTGTTTATAATGTAGAGAGCTATTTGCAGCAGTGCATTGAAAGTATTTTATCCCAGAGCTACCGCGATATAGACCTGATATTGGTAGACGATGGATCGAAAGACAGCTCCGGGGCAATTTGTGATGCATATGCGGAAAAAGACAGGCGAGTCCATGTTATCCATAAGAAAAACGGCGGTGTTGCAGATACAAGAAACACAGGGCTGCGGCATGCAGCCGGTGAATATGTTACGTTTGTGGACAGTGACGATTTTCTGGCGCCGGACGCCTACAAAACCCATATGGAAAATTTGCAGAAAACAGGTGCGCAAATTTCCATATGCGGATTTTACAGCTACTATCATCCGCAAAAGATTCTCCCCAAGAGGCAGGATGCCTTTTATGCCGTTTTAAACAGTGAGCAGGCAATTCAAATGTCTACCTCTTTTGATTATTTTGGCATAGCCGTGTGGGACAAAGTGTTTAAAAAAGATCTGTTTGAAGGGATAGAATTCCCTGCAGGACGGCTTGCGGAAGACTGGTTTGTTGTTTATAAGCTGCTTGACCGAGCGCAGAAGATTGTATATGACGCAAGGCCGTTTTATTATTACCGCCAGCGCCCGGGCAGCTATACGCATGATAAGCTTGTAAGCCGGGATAATATGCTTGCAAGCAAGGAAGTTTTAGATTTTGTCACAGAACATTACCCAAATATTCGAGAAGATGCATTGTTTTCGTATGTGTTTGCCTGTGTGGGCGTATATAACAATCTGATTCTTTATAATAAAAAAGATAAGGCCGGCAGAGAACAGCTGTATAAAATTATCTGTAAGCATTATAAGAGGATTGCGCGGAAATGTCAGCTGTCAAAAAGCAGGCGCTGCCAGCTGATGCTTTTACGGTATTGCCCGCCTCTTTATACGCTTGCTTTTCATATTTTTGATAAAAAACGGAGAAAAGAGTTACAATATGCAAATTGAAGGAATTTATTTTGGACATATGCAGGCTTTTCCTTTTTGGGCATAAGTCCAGCTCAGAAAGGTATGTAGCATGGCTTAGAAAACAGGGCGTCAAAGTGGGAGATCACACGCATTTTTACACGCCGTGGGAAATATCGGTCGATGCGCAGCGGCCCTGGATGATAGAAATTGGTAGCCATGTGCATATCACGATGGGCTGTACCATTTTACAGCACGGATATGACTGGGCTGTGTTGCAAAAAAAGTATGGGGAAGTGCTTGGCTCTTATGGTAAGGCAAAGATTGGAAACAACGCCTTTATTGGACAAAAAACCATTGTACTCAAAGGGGTGCAAATAGGGGACAATGTTATTGTGGGCGCCAGAAGTCTTGTAAACAGGCCGCTTGCGCCAAACGGCGTTTATGTCGGCGTGCAGCGATGCCTGTGCGTTGGAAAAATAACAGGAAAATGGGGCGGTTGAATGAAAATTGGAATTATAACCTTTCATCGCGCGGCCAATTACGGCGCGTTGTTTCAGGCGTATGCGCTGCAGAAAACGGTAGAGAAATTGGGATGTTATGCGCAGATTATTGATTATGATTGTGAAACAATCCGCAAATGTTCCTCTGCTTCGCATATGGTAGGCAATAAATTGAAAGCACTGGCAAGGCTGCCGTTCCAATATTTTGTCAGGAAAAAGAAGCTTGCGGTGTTTGAACAGTTTATTGACAGGCATTTGGAATTAAGTGCGCGTTATAGTACCATGCGACAGCTGGTTAATGCGCAGAGAGAGTACGACAGGCTGATTACCGGGAGCGACCAGGTGTGGAATACGGAATGCGCCGGGTTTGACCCTGCTTATTTTCTTTCTTTCGTCCCGGATGGAGTAAAGAAAAACGCATATGCCGCAAGCTTTGGGTTTTCCGACTTACCATCATCTTACGCAGAGGAATATAAGCGGCGTCTTAACGGGTTTCATTGCATCTCCGTCAGAGAGACAAGCGGCGCAGAAATTATAAAATCTCTGCTTGGATATGATGTGCCGGTAGTGCTTGACCCAACGCTGCTTTTGGCCGATGAGGACTGGAAAAGTATAACGCCCGTGCTTCCCGAACGGAAAAAGGGGTATATTCTGGTTTACAATGTATTAAAACCAGTGCAAATGCTTCATTATGCCCGGCGTCTGGCAGAGAAAAAGGGGATGGAGATTTTATACATCAACGACGAGACCCACAAAAATTTTGACTTAAAGCACCTGCGCGCGCTTTCGCCGGAAGGGTTTCTGGCGCTGTATAAAAACGCCGATTATGTGTTGACCAACTCCTTTCACGGCACAGTGTTTTCGATTATTTTTAAGCGCCCATTTCTATCGGAAATAGAAGTATACAAAAACGGCGTGGTGGAAAAAAACGGCCGTGTGCTGAACCTGCTGCAGGCGCTGGGCTTGCAACAGCGCACGCTTGCACAGGGCTGCCAAATTGACGATGCAATCGACTGGTGCATGGCAGATCAAAAAAAGGCGTCGCTGCGTGATGCGTCGCTGCGTTATCTGCAGGGGATTTGGAGGGAAGAAAATGGGTAAAAATATTGTGTTGGTGCTAAATGCAATTTTATACAACCGTGGCTCCGAAGCGCTTGCACGGGGGCTGGTTCAAATTTGTAAGCAGGCGGACAGCACATGTTCCATTACGTTGGCTTCCAATGACAAGGGCTTTAAGAAAAAGGCAAACTTGCCACAGGTAGATAAATATATCAGCCGTATAGACCCCAATCTGGCAATAAAGTGCCTTGCGGCCGGCTTTGGACGCATTTTGCATATGCAGAAGCTTTCTGTTCAGATTGCATACCATGAGCTTTTGCGCAGCGTATCCAGTGCAGATCTGGTGATTATTGTCGGCGCGGATAATTACGACGCCCACTATAATGGGGTAGACTCCATGCATGAGCTGAACCTGGCAATTGCAAAACGAACCGGTTGCAAAAAGCTGTTGTATGACTGCTCGCTTGAAAAAGCGCATATGACAAGCGCTGTTCTGGAGGATATTGGAATGTTTGACGCAGTAACAGCGCGCGAATGTATAACGCTTGAAAATTTTCGTTGCGTTCTTCCGCCGGATAAGCTGTATTACTTCCCGGATCCAGCCTTTTTGATGGAGCCCGAAGAGGTCTTATTGCCAAAGGGTTTTCAAGAAGGCAATATGGTAGGCGTCAATTTAAGCGGCCTTGTGCTGCAGCCTGCTTACGGCGGCAGCGAAGAGCTGATTTTGCAGTCGTATATTAATATGATCGATTATATTTTACAGAATACGTCTATGGGCGTAGCGCTGATTCCGCATGTGATGAACGGTGCGGATATTTGTGCGCTTGACAAAATTTATGCCAATTATACAAACAACAACCGGGTTGTCTATAGCAGGAACGAGCAGCTGTCCGCACCGCAAATTAAATCCATCATTGCAAAGTGCGGCCTGTTTGTCGGCGCGCGCACGCACGCTACAATTGCGGCATATTCCAGCTGTGTTCCAACGCTGGTTGTGGGGTATTCCGTGAAATCAATTGGAATCGCCCGGGATTTGTTTGAAACCGACGAGCATTTTGTTTTACCCGTGTCCAAACTGCAGCATGTGGACGCATTGAAAATGGGATTTTCCTGTCTTTATAAAAACAGAGCATCCATAAAAGCACGTTTGGAAGCATGTATCCCCATCTATAAAGAAAAGGCGGCGGCTACAGCGGAACTCATTCAAAAGCTTTTATAAAAATATAAGGAGCGCAATCCATAAATGATAGAAATTAAAGACAAGGCAAAATGTTGTGGCTGCAGCGCCTGCAGAAACGCTTGCCCCAAATCGTGCATTGATATGATAGCGGATCATGAGGGGTTTCTGTATCCGCAGGTTCGAAAAGACGAATGCATTGCTTGCGGCGTCTGCGAGCGCGTATGCCATCTGTTGCATGATGATAAAAAAAATACCGGCTTTTCCAGCTCTTTTTATGCCGCGTATAATAAGGCGGACGATGCGGTGCTGCAAACGAGCTCTTCCGGTGGAGTGTTTTGGCCGCTTGCAGAATATATGATCGGCCAGGGCGGCGTAGTATACGGGGCGCAACTGGGGGAAAATTTTCAGGTGGCGCATAGCCGTGCGGAAACGTTGAAAGCATGTGAAAGATTTCGCCGTTCCAAATACCTGCAAAGCGATCTGGGAGATACCTTTACCCTGGTCAGGAAAGATTTAAAGTCCGGCAGAAAGGTGCTTTTTTCCGGCGTGCCTTGCCAGGTTGCAGCGCTGTACCGATATTTGGGCACAGATCACGAAAACCTGTACACCTGCGATGTGATTTGCCATGGCGTACCTTCCAAAGCCGTGTTTGACCGTTTCATTGCAGAGCTTAACGAAAAGAAAAACGACCGTGCAACGTCTATCTGTTGGCGCGACAAAAGGAACGGATGGGGGCCAAACCATATTTCCATCCGCTTTGCAAGCGGGAAAGAGCTGATAACAACCTCCCGGGAAAATCCATATCAGACCGGTTTTTTAGACGATTTATACCTGCGCCCCTCATGTTATGCTTGTAAAGACGCCAGGCTGCCGCGTGTTTCCGACATTGCGCTTGCAGATTTCTGGGGTTATCAGGGCAAGTTGCTGGAGGGAAATAAAAATAGGGGTCTTTCTATTGTGATTACATCTTCGGAAAAGGGAAATTTTCTTTTTGAGCAGATCCGCTCAAAGCTGGTATATGAACCTGCTTTAAAGGAAACCGTTATGGAAAAAAGCCGCTGTACCCACAGTGCGCCTATGAAAAACCATTACAGGGAAAAATTTTTTAAAGAGTTCCATAGCGGGCGTTCCTTTGCATCCTTGACAAAAAAATATATTCATTTGCCGTTTGCAAAAAAAATGGCACGCAAGTTCCGGGTAAGGCTCTTGCATGAAATGTGACGGCGCCATGTGATTTTGCACGTGTTTTGAGAGGAAGTATGCTATGATTGAAGTAAAAGATCAAAGCAAATGCTGCGGCTGCAGCGCCTGTGCGAATATTTGCCCGCACAATTGCATTGAGATGAGGCCCGACGAGGAGGGCTTTCTGTATCCGCAGGTCGATCAGCAGGCCTGTATCCACTGCGGATTATGTATACGGGCCTGCCAGTATTTGCAGGAAAAGAAAATAAAGCAGACCTGTGCGCAGCCGCAGGTATATGCCGTACAGAGTAAAAACGCAAGGCAATGTATGGGGAGTACCTCAGGCGGCTTTTGCCAGACACTTACGGAATATGTGATTCAAAATGGCGGCGTGGTGTTTGGCGCCGGTTATGATGAAAACATGAAAGTCCACCATACATGTGCGCAAACGCTTGCGGAATGTATGGCGTTCCAAAAATCCAAATATGTACAAAGTGAAATGGGCGATTCTTATAAAGAGGCGGCGCGTTTTTTGAAAAAGGGGACAACCGTTCTGTTTACGGGAACGCCCTGTCAGATCGGCGGGCTGTACCAGTTTTTAAACAAAGATTATGAGAATCTGATTACAGTAGACGTGGTGTGCTATGGCGTTCCCTCCCCGCGTATTTTTGCCGATTATGTTGCAAGCATACAGGATAAAAACGCCGATACGTTGACACAAATTGATCTGCGGGATAAAAGCAGGGGCTGGGGAGAGTTTTATATCAGCCATTCTTTTGCAGACACGGCGAAAAACGCGGTTTTTCCTTCCGATAAAGACGAATATTTTTCTTTGTTTTTATCGCATATGGCGACCAGACATTCCTGCCATAATTGCCTGTACACGCATTTACAAAGATATTCTGATTTTACTGCAGGCGATTACTGGGGTGTTGAAAATTTCCCCCCACCGCTTGTAAAAAGCCGTGGTATATCGAAGATTTTAATCAACAGCGACAAGGGAAACGTCATATGGAGCCAGATTAGCCATGCCTTTTTGTCTGTGCAGATGCCGCTGGAAACGGCGATCCGCCCCAATTTGAAGGCGCCGCCGCAAAAATCCCCAAAGCGCGACTTGTTTTACAGGGACTATATGCAAAACGGGTATGCTTATGTTATGAAAAAATATATCCGTAAACCGTTTTATAAAAAGGCATACCGTTCCTTAAAAAGGAGCGCCGCCAGATTATTGAAAAAATAAAAAACAGGACAGACAGGAGGGAAGGCCGGCATATGCGTATAGATCAAATCAAAAAGAAACTGCAAGGTTCCAGCGGGTTGAAAAATGTGTTCAGGATTTCTTCGGGTACGCTGATCGGCCAGGCGGTGTCCTTTATTACGCTTCCTGTTTTTACACGCCTTTACGGAGCGGAGGTGATTGGCGTATGGGCCATCCTCAACACCATCGCTACGGTTATTAACGCTTTTTCAGACGCCGGGCTGATCCGCTCAATTATGATGGAGGATACTGAAGAAGGGATGCTCCAGGTTTACCGCGTAATCAGTACGATCGGCCTTAGTGTCAGCATTATAAGCGGGGCTGTAATCTTTGGCTATTATACGCTGTTTCCCTCTGACGATATGATTGTCAGTCCATGGTTTCTGGGCGTGTTTATATTGGTGGCTGTTTTTACGCTGCAGCAGACCCAGGTGTGTTATTCCTGGCTTAATAGAATGAGCGAATATAAAGTACTGATGAAAAACCCGATTATTAACAACGCCTCGTTTGGAGTTGTCGGTATTTTACTTGGCGTGCTTGGATTTAAAGAGTATGGCTATTTTATCGGATGGATCATCGGGCAGCTTTTAACGCTGATTCATATGAAGCGTTTTTTGCCAAAGAAAATGTTTTTGTTTCGTTTTAAGGCGTATAAAGATGTTTTTAAGGAGAAAAAACGTTTTGTACTTTATCAGATGCCGACCAATATCATTACAGTCTTTAAAGACCAGCTTCCGGTGATGTTGATCCGGGCTTTTTTTGGCACGACGGTTCTGGGATATTATTCCATTACGGTGCGTGTGTTACAGATCCCTATTACGCTTCTTGCAAACGCTATAGGAAGGGTGTTTTACCAGACCACGACAGACATGAAAAGAAGAGGAGAGCAGTTGGGCGCATTTGTCTATAAAACGCTGACAGGCGTTATGAAAGTAGCCGCGGTACCGATTATTCTGCTGATGTCTGTAGGCGATGTGGTGCTGACGTTTTTCCTTGGTGAGCAATGGCTTGAGGCCGGCAGTATGCTGCGGATTTTAGCCCTGCAGTGCTTTTTTATGTTTTTAATGACCACCATGCAGGGGATTACCATTACAATCGACAAGCAACAGTATTCTATGCTGTCTTTTGTGGCGCTTTCCTGCGCCGTTGCGTTAAGCCTGGCTGCCGGAAAGTTCCTGTTTGATCATTTAAACGTGGGGCTTGTGCTGCTTGTTGTTACTTTTGTAATTATTAATATTATTTATTTTTGTGCAATCTTAAAAGTGCTGAATATATCCCGAAAAAAATACCTTATGCACGTACTGGCCTATATGGGAACCATATTGGCAGGGTCAGAATTAATCCGCGCGGTTTTGTATTTTTTTCACATGGTTCCAGGGTTTTAGGCAGGCTTCTGTACATATGGATGATGAAAAATGCAAAAGGGAGATATTCCTTTTTGCATTTTTTATTAATATAGATAAAATTTGTCTTGTAACTTCTTGCAAGTGTTTATAGAAGTAGGGGAAAATCTTGAATTTTCAAAGGCTTTCCTGTTCCAGCTTGTATCTTCTCATAACGCCGTCTGAGTTGGTTTTGCACAACCGGGCGCCATTTTGGCACCACAAAGAAAAACGCAATTCGTTTACAGTATCCATTCCTTTGCTAAAAGTTTCGTAATAAGCACAGGAAAAGGGTATCCTTCCCGTGAAAATGCCTTTCATTTTTGCCTGTTGGGAGTGCCCCAGGCCCTCACAAATATGAAATTATCGACGAATTAGAATTCCTTTCATGTACTGTGTTTCATTGTGGGTTTCGTATATAATAGCCTTTTCTTCTTCCGTGCAACCTATCAGTATTTTAATTTCAGAATCTCTTTTCATTAAATCAACAGTACACATAATCGCATCTATTTTTTTTCCATTCGTCCCGACCCATACGTCTATCCCTGCACCATCCATGGATGCGGTATCTTTCAAATACCCATAATGGACTTTATAAATGGAATCAGGGTATTTGGGATGTGCAGTTCCTTTTGGCCTATCTATGATGATTTCTGATTTGCCGACTAAGGCATCTAATGCACTCCAGAAACTATTATCAAATCTGTGCATGAAATTTCCTCCAAACTCATATTTATCAATTTCTATGATAATAACACAAAACTGTGAATTTATCTATTATCGTTTTTGCCTTTACAAAGCAGCAGAGCCATTCACGCTCGCCAACGGTCAAAATGAACGCACTACGTCCACCACCCAAGTGCGTCTGCCTCTGCTTGTATGGCAGACAAGAGGGAGAAAGCAACAAGTGCTCTCGCTCTCAAACAGTGTGGTATTTCCTTATATTTGCTTTATATAGCCATAAGAAATTTAGGCGCCATTTGGGCGCCAAAGTGTTAAAAATTAATGCTGCCTTGCGTGTCTTAACCTGTGAAAAGGTCAGTATTCTCAAGGCTTTTTCAGGTTAATAATTTTTGATACCACAAATTCAAATACTATTTTTTATTATAATATAAGAAAAATACTTTTGAAGAAATTTAAGCCGTGCGTCTGAGCGTATACTATAACAGAACCAATTTATGGAAGAGGCGTTACAGTATGAAAGCATTGATTACAGGAGCAAGTTCCGGTATCGGCAGGGACATGGCAAGAGTACTTGCCGAAAAAGGCTGGGATTTAATTTTGGTTGCAAGAAGAGAAGACCGGTTATTTGCATTAAAGAAAGAGTTTGCAGGCGTACATGTGCGCTGCATAGGTGAAGATATTTCTACAAAAGAAGGCTGCATGAGGCTGTATAATAATACCAAAGATGAAAAAATAGATATGCTGATTAACAATGCAGGTTTTGGCGTTTGCGGCACATTTTTGAAAAATGATCTGGACGAAGAACTGCGGATGATCCACACCAATGTGATTGCCGTGCATATTTTAACAAGGCTTTTTGTACGCGATTTTGAAAAGCGGGGAAGCGGCATTCTTTTAAATACGGCATCCTTTGCAGGGTTTATGGCCGGGCCGATGCTCACGGGCTATTACGCCACCAAAAGCTATGTGGTGCGCCTGACACAGGCGCTGTATGAAGAGCTGCGCCAAACCGGCAGCAACGTGCGTGTGAGCGTTCTGTGCCCGGGCCCGGTTAAGACGGAATTTGACAAGGTTGCGCATGTTAAATTCAGCTTGAAAGGCCTTGACAGCTATGCAGTTGCACAATATGCCATAGAAAAGGCGATAAACGGAAAGCTTATCATCATACCGGGGGTGCAGATGAAACTTGCAAAATTTTTTCTGCGTTTTGTCAGCGAGAAAACCATGCTGAAAATATCTTACAGACAGCAAAAAAGGAAAAAATAAAGGAAAAAATCTTATTTTCCAAACTTGATATTTTTACTTGCCAAAGCGTTAAATTGCACTGCGCTGAAAACAAATCAAGCTGCAAGGAGGCAGAGATATATGACAGTAAGCTTGCTGCTGGCGGCGGTAATTATTTTAGTATGTATTGCTTCGAGCAGGCTGTCCGGAAGACTGGGCGTGCCTGCTCTGTTAATTTTTATTGTGTTGGGTATGCTGTTTGGCTCCGACGGAATTTTAAAAATTCCATTTGATAATTATAATTTTGCAGAACAGATATGCTCGGTCGCGCTGATTTTTATTATGTTTTACGGCGGATTTGGGACAAACTGGAGAATGGCAAAGCCTGTCATTGGCAAAGCGGTTGCACTTTCCACGCTTGGGGTTGTTATAACAGCCTTGCTCACAGGACTGTTTTGCTATTATGTAGTAGGTTTTTCTTTTCTGGAAAGTATGCTTGTCGGTGCTGTGATCAGTTCTACCGACGCAGCTTCCGTGTTTTCTGTTTTGCGTTCAAAAAAACTGGACTTAAAAGACAATACCGCGTCTTTGCTGGAAGTGGAAAGTGGAAGCAACGATCCGGCAGCCTATATGCTGACAATGATCATTCTTACCATTATGGAGGGAAAGGGTGCGGATACCATATTGTATATGGTGTTTGCACAAGTTATATTTGGTGTGTTGTTTGGCGCAGGTCTGGCACTGCTGTCTGTTTTTGTGCTGCGCCGTCGTTGGTTTTCATCCGACGGCCTTGACGCCATGTTCGTTCTTGCAATGGCCGTTTTATCCTATGCGCTGCCTTCTCTTGTAGGCGGAAACGGGTATCTTTCCGTTTATATTGCAGGTATGATTTTAGGAAACAGCAGAATTAAAAATAAAGTTCCCCTTGTGCATTTTTTTGACGGCATAACAGGCCTTTCACAGATCGTTATCTTTTTTTTACTGGGCCTTCTGGCGTTTCCTTCGCAGATCCCGCAAATTTTATTGCCCTCCATACTTATTGCGCTTTTCCTTACCTTTATAGCAAGGCCGGCGGCGGTCTTTTTGATCCTTACGCCGGTCCGGGCGCCGCTGCGCCAGCAACTGCTTGTGTCCTGGTCGGGTTTACGGGGGGCGGCGGCCATTGTTTTTGCGATCATGGCGACAGTCAGTAAAGCCTATACGAAAACAGACGTTTTCCATATTGCGTTTTGCGTAGCGTTACTGTCTGTTGCTTTTCAGGGGACGCTGCTGCCTTTAATTGCAAAAAAACTTTCTATGGTTGATGCAGAATCCAATGTTTTTAAGACTTTCAACGACTATCAGGAGGAAGTGGATGTACAGCTGATCAAAACAAAAGTGCCGCAGGGACATCCCTGGGAAGGAAAAACCATTGGACAGCTCAATTTGGTGGCAGATACATTGGTCGTTATGATCAGGCGCGGGGACGAGCAAATTGTACCAAATGGAAATACGGTGATTACAGCCGGCGATACGCTTGTTATCAGCGGAGCGGTTTACAGAGATGATAAAATATCGCGTCTTACGGAAATGACAGTGGATCATGGCGATCCGTGGGAGGGCAAGACGATCAGGGATATTTCCCTGCCGGAGCATGCTCTTATTATTCTGGTAAAAAAAGAAAATGGAAAGACAGTTGTACCAAACGGAACGACAAAAATTCACAGCGGCGATATTCTTGTACTCAGTGGTTATGACGAATAAATGCAAATGGTAAAACCAAAGCAATAAAAGGAAAAAACAGGAAAAAAATATGGGATAATGTATAATTGTGCTGAACAATAAAAAATAAATTTATATACTTGCTCCGTGAAGGGAAAGTTTTTTAATTTTATATATGTTGCACAAAAAGTGCACAAGAATTGTATTTTTCTGTCATTTCTCTTGTATTTTTTGCCGTTATACTCTATAATATTAACTAAGATTCATGGGCGTTCGTGCGCCTTGCACAAAAAGAATGAACAATTCTTTTTATTTGCGGTTGAAATTCTCAAGGAGGAAAACAATATGAAAAAAATGGCAAGACGGTCGGTCAGCATTTTGCTGTCGCTGCTGATGTTAGTGTCGGTATTCTCTGCTGGCACAATCACGTCCAGCGCGGCGTCATCTGGTGTGACAGTCTATTATGACAACACGACGACAAACTGGAATTCAGTTGGGATTTATCTTTACGGGACCAACACTGCGGGGCCTGTGGCGATGACAAGAGTGACGGATAATCCCAATTATTCCAATCTATGGGAGTATACAACTACGAATGCTCATGATTATGTAATATTCCTACAGGGCACTTCATGGGGAAGTAGTCAAACTGCAGGTGGCAATGCTACACCGTTGCTGAATAATTCTACAACAGTGTATAGGGCTGACTCTAACCAGAATAATGCGACTGTCAGCACAAGTGCGTATATCCCTGCAACCACGCAGCCGGGAGAAGCCCCCGCCGCAGTTTTAAACGGCACAAATGCAATGTTTTACATAGGGGTTGTTTCAAGCTATACCGGGAATGATCTGGGTGTGACTGGTACGCAAAACCAGGCTGCGACAATTCTTGCCAGCAATACCACAGTGGGCGGCACGTCGGTTAAAAATCTGGGCTATGTCAATGTTCCGGCGGAAGGTATTTACAGGATAACGGATAATGACAGCTGGGAGGGCGATTTTTTGCTCGATCCTCCCATCGCGGGGGACTGTTATATTTTGGGAGCGGATCAAACGATTCATGCTACAAAAATTACAGATTTTTCATTGAGCCAGACCACTATCCCCGCAGGAACAAGCAGTATTAACCTGACAGCAACGGCTTCTGCAACGACATCGGCGATTGGGTCGGATCAATATATTCAATATTATATCGATAACCAGTTGGTTTATACCAGTGAAAAGCTTACGTCCATTACAGATACAACCACGCTGGATACCTCTAAATATACCGCGGGCCGGAAGATTACAATTCAGTCTTGTATTACAGACGGCAGAGTTTATACGCCCGGTCCGGTACAAACGTTAACGGTTACAGAGGATGGCCCTGCTGCGCCAACAGGCCTTACCTTTACCCCCGGCGATAACATTGTTACAGGAGATGGTACCTCAGCGGCGTCTCCCCTTCAGTATTATTCCGGAAAAACTGCCAAAATTACAGCGTCTGCATCCCTGCCCGAGGGGCTTGCCGAAAGTGAAACCACTTATGTGGAATATGCAATCGGCAATCAGCAGGGCCCGCAGACAGAATATGTAAAAGACCCGTCTCTGGTATTCAACAGTACATCTGGCGACAATACGATTGCCGCAACGCATCGTTATCTGTATGCAAGGACCGTTACAGACGGCGAAACATCCGGCGCGGTATCGATTGTGTTCTATACAAAGTGCGTTAATGTAACCGCCACAATTTCCACAATTGAGAAAAAAGACGAATCAACAAGCGAAATTGGCGTTGCCTTTGTGGGCATTTTTCCGTACACAGGGTATGGCAGCGCGGTAGTGACGGTAAAAGACGGGGAAACGCAGATTGCGCAGAAAACCTATACACAGGAAGAGCTTGCGGCGCAGGCTTCAGACGGGGCGTTTTCTGCTGCGCTTACGTTCCCCCAAATTACATCTGCCGGGGAGCATCCCATTACGGCTGAAATTACTTACGAAGGCGTAACAGCTGTTTCTGACCAATATGTATTGCCGGATCCTACCATCCGCACAATGGAAGCGGTTGCGTATACGGAAGGGGAAGAAAGCACAAAAGGCGGTACGGTACAGGTATCCGATGCCAGTGTATTGCCCGGCGAGGAAGTTACCTTTACGGCAACGGCAAATGCAGAGTACCAGTTTAAGGGTTGGTACAGCGACGCGGCGCTTACAGACCTTGTTTCCGACCAAGCAACCTGCACCTTACAGGCTGGTGAAGACAATGTAAAGCTATATGCGAGCTTTTTAAAGGAATTGTATCTGCGTTATCATACCGGCGATGATAATATTACCACGGTTCCCATGCAGTGGGACCAGCAGAACAAATATTATTATTACGATCTGACTGCGTCCCAGGGAACACAGTATATTTATAAAATTACAAAGACTGAGAGCAGTTGGGAAAACCATAATTGGAACGCAACGCCCAACGCCGGCGGAGTAGAATGTGCGATCGGCACAAGCGGGAGCGGGGATTTCCAAATTACCGCGGCGGAATCAGGAAAGCTGACAATCATTTTCCTGACCGACGATACGGGCCGCTATCTGCTGGAGGGGATTACCTATGACATCGCATTTGCAAAACCCAATTCTCTGTATGTGCACGCGGTGGTTGGCAACGATACAGACAAAGACGGCTGGTCCAAGGTTGAAAATATAAGCGGCAGAAATTATTTCTTCCTGCCGCCCACGGCCAGCGATACGCAAATTGAAATATTCAACACTTTTGGGACAGACGTTACAATTAACGGAACCTCTATTGCGCCCGGCCAAAAGGGAACGGTTTCCTATACAGCGGGTACACCGCTTGCAATCAGCGGCGCAGACGGGCTTACATCCGTTACCGTTATGCGTTCCAACGCGGAGGGCGCGCTGTATATTAACAGCACGGAGTATGAGGATCTGATTGGGTATCTGTCTCAATCAAAAGAATTGTCCGCAAAGGGTACGGCGGCCATTGCCTCGGGTACGACGGTTATAAACGAAGACGTTAAAAAGATCAAGGGCAGAGGCAATACAACATGGGAGCAGCCCAAAAAACCGTTTAACGTAACCTTTTCAGACGCCGTAACGGTAGATGGCCTGACCGACACAAAATTTTCACTTCTTGCAAATTATCAGGACGCTACCCTGATGCGCAATAGAATCCTGTACGACCTGTCTAACGAAGTGGGCATGCCTTATGCGCCGGATTCCCGTTTTGTGGATTTCTATGTCAATGGCATATACCAGGGCTCTTACCAGATGAGCCAGAAGATTGAGCTTGGTGAAGAGCATGTGGTAAACCTTCCGGATAATGCAGAGGGAGTTACAAGCGATTTTAACTTTATTTTAGAACTGGATAATCTGGACAACCAGACGCCTGATCCGGAAGACGTTGTGATATCCAGCGAAATTAACCGGGCAATTTTAAAAGGCCCCGATCTTTCAGAGGATGCCTTGATTTCTGCCGGGCAGCTTTCGTTTATGCAGCAAAAATTCAGGGAACTGGAAAATGCACTGTATAATGGCGGTACACTGGAGCAGCTGGCGGCGGTTGTAGATTTGGATTCCCTTGCAAAGGCGTATCTGATCAACGAACTGGGCAGAAATATTGACGGCGGCCTGCGCAGTACATACTTTACGTATAGCGCGCAGGAAGACATATTCTATGCTGCGCCCGTGTGGGATTTTGACTGTGCGCTGGGCAATTTGACAAGCACGGCAAGAGAAGGCTTGCAAACGGCAGATAAAACGGGCTGGTTTACAAAGAATGTAAAGATCAGCGGTACCAGTTATATCAATGCGCTTGCACAGGCGTTTAATCTTTCCGGTACGGTAGACGGAAAAACGTATGAAGATATTGTGAAAAATGCATGGGCAAAGGAATTTATGCCGGCAATCAATAATATTATTCTCAACGCCGGACAGGCAACCGGGGAGAATGGCAGACTGATGAGTATAGTGTCTTATGACGACAATCTGTCCGCCTCTGCTGAAATGAACTATTTGAAATGGCCTGTTCCCACATATGGAAACGGCTTTACATGGATTCCGGATGCAAGCCCGGAAGGCTATGCGGAAACCTATGAGGGCATGACGGCCTATATGAAAAACTGGTTGCAGACGCGCGCCACATGGATGACCGACGAACTTGCTTCCTTTGTGTATTCCGCACCGGCAACGGTTCAGGTTGAGCTTAATCAGGAAGTGTATTATGCTGACGACAGTCTGGTTATTACTGCGTTGGCTTCTGGCGCGACCTATTGGCTTTCCACAGAAACGCAGGTTTCTGCCGAAAGCTTTGACGATCTTGCAGGCGCGACTTATACGTATCAATTTTATGATGGAGACGATCTGCTGCATACAACGACCGGCATAGTGGGATCAAACGTCAGCTATACAATTCTGCCCAATACGTTTGAACCAGAGAGCGAGCATAATTTCTATGTTCGTGCATTTGCAACCCCTTCTGAAGGCGCAGAAGGAACCACAAAGGACAGCGACCCGGTTGCAAAAACTGCACAGTCTTCTGTTGTATGGAACAATGCAGACGCCGCGCTGGAAATTTTGAAAGACAGCATTGCCGTTGAAAAGACAACTGAAGAAGTTGCAGACGAAAAAATACAGAGGACAAACAGCGTTTATGCAAACAACGGTGCCTATTCTGTAGTGGCTTCTGGTGTGGAAGCAACGATACGCGGTGCAGATGCAACCGTGTCTTATATCTATACGCTGACGCCGGACAGCGGAGCAGAGCAGACATTGGAGGACAATACAAACTATGTTCCGCAGGCGGGGAACTATACGCTTTCGGTAGAAGCCGAGGCTACCGACGGCATACGTACTTATCGATATACGCTGCCAATTAAATATTTGGTAAACGTACAGGCCAACGCGCTTTCTGGAACAGACCTGAAGGCTACGCTGGACGATGAACCGGTAGATATTTTGGCAGAAGGGATTTACGACCTCCAGAATTTCCCGGCGGAAGATGATACGAAAGGAAACTTTACTTTTACAGCGTCGGCATCTGTTACACAGCCTGTGCCTGTTCCGCAGGATGTTGTATACAGCTATACTTTAAAGGAAAACAATGGCCAAGCAGCTGTGATAACAGACGAAGATGCAGACGACAGCACGCTTACGTTTAACATTCACGACAAGTGTACAGCGGGCAATACGTATGAGCTTACGGCTGTAGCCCAGTATGAGTCGGCAGGAATTTTACAGACAAGCACAAAGACCTATAAGTTTTCAGTCAAAAATACAGGTGATCTGGTAACCGTGTTCTTTGGCGCACCGGCCGCGACCTGGGACGTTGACGATGTTAGGCTTTATACAAAAGAAGGCGACGTTTACACGCCGGAGATTATCGACGATGTAACAGACGCAGATGGCTGGGTCACAAAAATTTCTCCTGCAGGCGGAGAGATTTCTGTTTACGGTACAGGCTTTGCGGCCACGTCCATTGCAACAGCCAGACCGAATAACGGCGTGTACAACGGCACGATCGTTGTTTACAAGGCGGTGCTTCCTGCAGAGCAATGGTTTACAATTGGTAACGGCAATACCGATTACGAAGCGCCAGACCAGGATAGCCCGGCTTATTTCCAGGCGCAGGAAGGCGGACTGTATTATGTATACGGTGAGCCCGTAAACGTTACTTCACAGTGCAATGCCACGACCATCACAGATTTTAAAATTTCTGCAGTTGCAGGCGCGCCTGTTGAGGAAACCGACCAGGCCACTGCCGCGTTGAATGAAACCATTACGTTTAAAAATGTGCTTTCAAGCCGGTATGCTTCTTATCAGACGCCTGTAAAAGTGGAATATTATATTGGCGACCATATGGTTGCAAGCACGGAAGATGCTTCCTCTGCAACTGTAACGGCAGATTTGCTTTTGACTAATACGCCAAATGACCCTTCTGACTTTGATTTTGTTGTTGGGAAAAGCTATAAAATCAGCGCTGTTGTAACGGACGGACATTACCGCATTACGTATCCGAACGTGGTAACAATAGCCGTTACAACACCCCAGGCAAGTGTTACCTCCATGACGAAATCACAGGTTTTCTCAGGCGATTACCTTGCTGTCACGGTTATTGGCAGAAACCTGACCCAGGGCGGGTACAGAGTCATCGAAAATGACGGCAGCGTGTCGTATTTAAACCGTTTTGTAAACGATACGGAAAATGAGATCCGCATAGCCAATCTCAGAGCGGGACAATCTAAAATTGTTCAGGTGTATGACGGTGATAATGCGCTTGTCTTGACGCGCATTTATTCCAGGGGTACGTTCAAAACAGAAATGGGCACAACTACGGTTGATGTCAACGTGGCGCAGACCAATAGCATCTTATGGCTGGAAGACAGGTACCAGGGCTATGTGGGCAAAACACTAACTCCTTACTTCCAGATCTATAACGCTGCAAATCCGTTGCAGGGCACCGGCTGGCTGCCTATGGAACGTACGAATCTGGAAGAAGATAAGGGATATTTGTGGTACTTTGATTTTACAAAGTATTTAAAAGATAACCCAGATTCTGCATTGCAGGGCGTTACAGATTTGCGCGTCCAATTTAGTAAAAACAGCACAGGCGCCGACGCTTCTGGCGTAAGTGTATTGAGTGCACCGCCATCACAAAATTTACGGTATGGAGATAATCTAACGTATACAGGTGGAAATCCTGCTTCCGTCAATGGACTGGTTACCATTATGGATAAGGCAGAAGTTCCCGCGGAAATCCAGGTTCCATTGGGAGCGGGCGTAGCGGCAACAGATTATGATATTATGCGTGGGGAATCCGTCCAAATTTACGGTATTGACCGTGCAAACAGCGACAATGACGATGCAACGGCGCACATGGAATATACGCTTTCCTATGTCAAGGACGGAGGAGAGACGGTAAATATTTCTGATTTTACTTATGACACCGACGACAACAACAAGCTTGTATATACCTGGACTGCACCGGAAGGCCCAAATGCTGACGGTGAATATGTGTTCACCATCACCGGGAAAAACTCTGACGGGACGCCGGCTACAGACAGAATGGCTGTTCACGTGGGAGAACCCTCCACAACAGCGCCGACGGATTTAAGCTATATAGGCGATACGACGGCCAGGCATATGGAAACGCTTAACCTGGTTGCACGCGCCTCCGGCGGTACCAATAAGCTGCATTTTGATTTTTATATGCAGTATCTGGATGAAAACGGCGATCTCGAATCGGAAGCGCTTGTAGGTACGACGGACACAACAAACAGTTACCAGGCAAGCATTACTGTCACAGCGCCGCAGCAGGAGGTAGCCGTTAAGAATTATAAAGTGCGGGTGGTTGCTTATTCGATTGATCCGGAAACACCAAACGACGGTTCGCCCGGCACAAAGGATAATCCGCTGGAAATTATCCAGGATATTACTGTAACAAGGGAAGATACGCACAAAATCTATTTTGACCCGTCTTGGTCAGGATTGGATGCAAACAACCCGTTTGTCAATACAGATGAAACCGTTACATTAACCACTTCTACCGGAAGAAAAGTATCCATGGTTCTTGACCCGGAAGATGAAAACGCAGAAAGAAAATATGTATTTGTAGGTTATGTAACGGAGCAGGAGCTGCAGGGAACCATGACGTTTGGCGGCGACATGGAAAATGGCTCAACGCAGGCAGTTGTAACAGAATCTGCACCTATGCATGCAGGCTATATCTATACCATGTCTACAATCGGTAATGTGTGGGGCTCTTACAATACAAACACAGCGGGCAGTGGGTCTATAGATTTTGACACGGACTACAGAACGTACTACCCGGAAGATACAGACTTTACAGATCCTGAATATATCAGTACGGCGGACCAGAGCAAAGTAAAATATCTGTTCTTTGACAATTCTGTTACCAAGTGGAAAGAAGTATGGCTCTATACATGGGGCGGCTTTGATACAGGCACAGAGCAAACGGTTGTACAGATGCAAAGGCTGGAAAATACAGAGGGAAGAGATATTTATTATCTGGAGCTTCCGGAAGGGTCTTTAGAAGCCTGGGCCAACGCGAACGTTCCTTCTGCAAATCCAGACGCAAATACGCAGGGCTTTATGTTTGTTGACCGCTCCGGCGGAATGTTTGGTTACCAGTATATGCAGTCTATTGATATTAAAAACTGGACCGGTGGCATTAAAAACTCAGATGGAGAGATTATTGCAGAAAATGAATTCCACTTTGCAGAAGACTTTAAAAATGGGCATATTATTTACCCATACTTCCAGGCCAGTCAGTATGCAAGAATCAATCAGGCGGACAGCGCGGCGGATACCGCTTACAGATACCGTGCGTATATCCAGATGATGACCGACTACTTCTATCAGAATGTGCAGACAAAGAACGTTACATTCTATGTGGATGCGCATACCAGTACGGCAAATGCAATTGTAATTAACAGAACATCAACCGACAGCGGTCTTTACAGTTATATTCCCAATTCAATCGAAGCATATAGAACCATTGACCAAAGTACCGTTTACAGTGTTACGTTTGCCGTGCCGTATACGGTAGATACAGAAACCCTGCAAAACGAGATTATAGCCAAGTATGCGGTAACCATAGATGGCGTAACGTATGGTGCAACGCTTGATGAAAACGGCGATATTGCAACGGGCGGGATTGTACCGGCTGCGACAGCGCTTGATACAAGCGAAATCTGGATTGATCTGCCCAGCAGGGTACCGGCGCTGAGTATATCTGAAAACAGAGCCGACATTATTGCATACAGACATAGTACTACCGTGTACAATGTTACAACGGGCGGTTCGCTCAATTCTTTCTCTGCCAATATCCATTATAACGACGACGTCCTTGTGCGCTCGGGTATTGGCCATTATTCCGACGGTTACTACACACTGCAGTATGCTTTCCCGGATGAAACAATTGCAGATCCGCTGAATATCTCCGTGCAGGCGGCAGCAACGCAGACAGAAGAACAGAAAAAGGCGTATCGCTTTGAAGGCTGGTTCAGAGGCCAAACGCTTGTACAGGAACCGTTTGACACGCTTGGTAATGAACAATATACATATGTATATACGCCGGTCAGCACAGACAGAGTGAACTTTACGGCTCGCTTCAGGGTAAGAACAGGTGCAGATACATACACCTCTTACTTTATATTGACAAAGGATATGCTGGCAAGCAAGGAGAATCCATGGACGGTAGAGGGGCTCAGATGGCAAGCCTTCAACGCTGCCGGCGTGGAAGATGCTTCTGTTATCGGCGATGGAAAACCGGTTGACATTGAGCCGGTCACAATGGTTAACGGAATCAGCTATGATATTGACGGTTATATTTTCAGGGTGAGCTATCACAGCAATATTGCAACGATCCGTTTCTATGAGGATGGCGTAGATCCGGCCACCGAAACAAAGCGGGCGACAGCGTTGCTCAATGTGGCAGACGGTATACGAAATAATAAGGTATATTATATAACAAGCTATAACGATTACCATTCATCAATTGGCATTGCAGATTCTGTTCACGGGTGGTATAATCTTAAGTATGTGGCTACATTCGAGTACCCGGTGGAAACAGAGCGTTTCTATCAAGACGGCGATGTATTGACGCACGAACAGCTGCAAAGCGTCGATACGGTTGTAAAACCGCTTGAGGTATATGTTTCTGCAGACCTTACAAAAATATTCCCAAGAGTGGACAGCCGCGTAAATGAATATTTCTGGCCCGCACCTACAGCAGACCAGCTCAAATTCAGGGAAAGCAACACGGTCAATATTATTCCGCAAAAGGTAGAAACCAGGCAATATTCGGTAACGCTTGTCAATGCGCTGGAAGAAGCCGGCGGTGTGGAAGTATCGGTGGGTACGCTTAACAGTACGCCTGAAATTAAAAATATCAGTTCGAAGCCAATTGAAGTAGAGGATGAAACTTCGATTCCCTATGTTCAGTATACAGATCCGAACAAAACCTCTACACAGGTGGAATATCTTTACGGCATAACAGTTGAAGCACCCAGGGAGTCTACCGATGCGAGCGGTGAAACGTGTACTTTCTCTGGCTGGTACGACGTTCATTCCCGGCAGATGGTTTCCTACAGGGAGAAGTTTACTACAATTATAACGCAGGATACGGTGCTTATGCCTGTATACAGCGATAATACAACGTTGCATACGCAAATGCCGGGAGCGTCTATTGATCAGGTTATTTATGAAACCTATGTGGAAAACTCTGTAGATAAAGTAAAAATTGTATATTCTACACGCCTAATTAATCCAATGGCGCAATCTAATGCAAAGCTGTACGTACAAAGAGCAATTATAGACGGCAGCCAGGCGCCCACTGAGCAGGATTGGTCTGCACCTGTGGATATTACCGCAAGCCTAAACAAGGATAACCGCGGCAATGTGCTGATCCGGGCCAATATCTATGACGAAAGCGGCGCGGTGAGCACAACCAGGTATTATTTACGCGCTTATGTGGAATACAAGGACGAAGACGGCACCATTCAGAAAGTATACAGCAATGTTGAAGTCGGTTCGCCGGTAAATATTCCAGGAATTTTAAATTGATTCGTTTAAAGTATTCTTATAGATGGGAATTTTCATCAAAGACAGATGGGAGGTTCTGAACATGAAAAAAAAGTATATGGAACCAGAGGTTGAGAAAATCCTTTTTACATTTGAACGGATCATGCTTGACCCTAATGACCCTGAGGTAGGAAGTATATACGATCCCGGCATTTCTGATCCGCCGGAATCCATACCGGATATTGACCCCTGGGGCTGAAAGATCATGATTATCGACGGACGGGTATACCCGTCCGTCGTTTTCCGTTCAAAGTATAAAGAGGCAGCATAGCATCATTATGCGTGTCGGGCATAAATGCGCTGTGGAAGGTGTATTTGCGATGAAACGTGCATACAAAGAAAAAAAGATTTCTGTTTTTAAGCCGCTGGATGCACTGGTAGCATTGGCGGTTTTTGCGGTTGCCGCCGTTTGCATGCTGGCAATGTTTTTTCGGGAATCCGGCGACTTAAAAGCGGTAGTCCGGCAGGATGGAAAAATTATAAAAGAGGTGGAACTGCAAACCGTGCAGTCGCCTTACCTTTTTCCTGTAAAGGGTGATATACCGCTTATCATTTTGTTTGAAAGCGACGGCGCCTGTGTAAAAAGCTCCGAATGCAGGGACAAAATCTGCGTCAATACCGGTAAGCTTACCAGGGCCGGACAAATGGCAATCTGTTTACCTGCGCGGGTTACGCTTGAACTGCAAAGCGTGGAAGGTACAGAGAATACACCTGACGCAATAACGGGGTGAAAAAATGGAACAAAAATATACAGCCAAAATGATGCCGAAGTTTTTATGGCTTACGCAGACGGCACTGTTTAGCGCCGTGGCCGTCATACTGGCTGCACTGGAATCCATGCTTCCGGATTTCCCCATACCTTTACCGGGGGTCAAGCTGGGGCTTTCCAATATAGCAACTATGTTTGCGACCCAAAATCTCGGGTTGGCGTCCGGGCTTACCGCAGCGCTGTTTAAAGCAATTTTTGCAGGGCTTACCAGGGGCGGCATCGCTTTTATTATGAGTCTGGCAGGCGGCGTGCTCAGCACACTGGTATTTTATCTGTTTGTTTGCGTGAAAAGCAACTGTTTTGGTTATGTAGGAATTGGGATCAGTTGTGCAGTTATGCATAATACAGCACAGATTGGCATTGCTGCGCTCCTTACGGATTCTTCTGTTTTTATTTATTATCCGGTTCTTTTACTGGCTTCCCTTGCGGCAGGAGCGGTTACGGGTATTGCTGTAGGAATTATGATGCCGGTTTTTCGCAAAATACGTTTTTTCTGGTAGCAGGTAAGGCGTGCTTTAAAACAAAAGTGCAAAGACAGCATTTTGTGCGTTTTATATGTTTAATATGCATAAAATTTTAGAAAACTATTTTCAAAAACCTTTAAAAATGTTATAATGAACAAACAAAAAAAGAGCAATTTGTATTTAGAGAATCTGTATGGTTTATTGCAGGTTGCGGGCGCTTATTTTCAGCGGCTCGGATTGACGGCCCTGAAAACCATGCAATATTTGTTTTATACGCCTGTTAAAAAAATTAGTGTTCCGTATGAAAAATAGAATCACCCTGGCGCTGATTACAGATGAGGGGAAAAACATGCTTTTTGGTTTACTTAAAGGCGATATACTTTTAATTATTGGCGCTGTGTTGTCATTCATAACCGTGCTTTTGTTCTGGCGTGTCAAGAAAAACAGTTTGTAGCTGGCGGAAAACAGCGGAAAATTACGTGCGCTGATGCATATGCCCTACCGGCAGGTGCGCAGATCTGTCCAGGGAAAGTTTAGCGTGCATAAGCTGCTTTTGTTTTTTCTTTTTCTGGTTTTTACCGTTGCCTTTTTTCTGTGGCTGTATATGCAATGGGGGATAGTAACAGCAGCGTTTCTGTGCTTGCCCTGTGCTGCGTTAACGGCTGCCTTTTTTAATGAATTGGTTTGGTTTCTGGCCTATTTGATCAGGAAACTGCTGGCTATAGAAAACGCCAGAATGAGCACGTTGTTCTCTGTAAATATTGTTATGCTGCTTTTCTTTTTTTTGAACCTTTCATTCCATTTTCATATGGAACGGACGGCTTCATTTGTTTTAGCGATATATAATTTACTGTTTTGTTATTTTTTAACATTTATGCTGCTGCTTTTGCTTTTAAAAGAGGCTGGGGAAAAAACAGAACGCTTACGTTTAAAAATCTTTGGAAATCCACCATTTTAATTATTTTGTTGTTTTTAGTTATTTTGGCGGGGCTTTCCTATACAGGTTGGCTGCACCGTGCAGATGCGTTTACCGGTATGGGAACGTATTCTTATTTTGATATGTTTTACTATACGTGTGTGACGTTTGCAACTGTTGGGTTTGGCGATATTGTTCCTGCAAGTATTTTTGCAAAAGCCGTTTGTGTTTTAACAATTGCAACAAGCATTGTATGCGTCACTGTTATGCTCAGTACGGTTATGTCTGTCCGGAAAAATGAAGAGAACCAACCTTTTGGATAGGATGTGAAGGAAAATGAAAAATCCGTTTATCCATATAGATGAAAAAGATGGGCAATACCTTGCGGAAAACTGTTCGTTGAACAAGCTGGTTTTGGCAAAATTACCGGTGCAGGGGATAGAGGACGGCTTGCAGGGAAAAACAGCCGACCAGGTTTTCAGTACGCCTGTTCTGATCCGCGAGATGAAGGAAAATGCTTACCGCTTAGGGATCGATCTTGCAAACACGCCGCAGCGCCAGCTCCCGCTGGTATTGGAGCAGCGCCTGACCGACAGCCGAAAGGAGATTGCTGCAGCGGCAGATGCGTTGGTCAAAAAATTTGGTTACCGGTTGGGGATGATTTTTCTGACATTAAAAAAGGGGGAAAAAGAAAACCGGCGTGCACGCCCTGACTGGAATGACGCCCACTGGAATTATTGGGCCGGCTTGGAAACGGTTATTTTGGTGGGTGGCCTGGCAAACGGACTTTTGGGCAGGCGTTTAAAACATTATGCAAACACGCTTTTTAAAATGGCGCACATTAAACCGTATAACTGGGTTTTGTTTGACAATGCTTCATTTGTGGGCGTAATGGGCTGTGCGTCCCTGATTCAAAAACCGGAAGGAATCAGCACGGTTTTTGATTTTGGGCAAACCAATATCAAGCGCAGCATCGTCAGGAAATCAAACGGGGATTTCATTGGCATTACAACACTTCCCTCCTTTGAATCAAAGTACATGTCCTGCGATGCGCACAATCCGCAGGAGAGAATGCAGGAAGCAAAATGTCTGCATAAATATTTACTGAAAATTATATTGAATACTTACTGGGAAGCCCGGCAGTATGGGGAGGTAGGGGACGAAATTATTATAAGCATTGCAAGCTATACGGTCGGCGGACGGTTAAACGACCGCCGCGGCGGTTATGCAAAGCTGTCTATACTTTGCTCAAATTATGCGGAATGCCTTTCTGAAGAACTTTCGGGCAGGCTTAAACATAAAGTGAAGGTAACGCTTGTGCACGACGGTACAGCGGTAGCGCTTTATTTTGCAGATTACAAGAACGCAGTATGCATTACAATGGGGACGGGTTTTGGCGTTGGTTTTCCGGATATACATATAAAATAAAAGCCACCCCGGCTGTGCTATTATAAGC
>OMAN01000157.1_pt1 | contig 41695 bp, 43 predicted proteins | sample 1644701 | NCBI WGS metagenome assembly OMAN01 (sample SAMEA103958124, study PRJEB25191) | human gut metagenome | biome: human-associated habitat [ENVO:00009003]; feature: intestine environment [ENVO:2100002]; material: feces | place: Germany | collected 2013/2015 | reverse complement strand
GGCAAATACATAAAAATATATAAGTATTATATTCTTAATTATTAATTAATATATCCTATATATAAAACTTATATAAGTCAAAAAAGTAAAAGTAAAATTTCATTTGGTATTGAATATTTTCTTTTGTTTTGTTATCATTAATAAGGTCACTTTTTCTTGGCTCTAACCCTCCTCGGATTTTTGCTCGGAATTAGCGTTACTTAGAAAGAGGAAAAAAATGGAATTAACAAAAGAACAAATCGTTGAATTAGCCAAAACTTATGGTAAAGATGAACACGATACAGGTTCCGCTGCTGTTCAAGTTGCTATTCTTACACACCGCATTAATAATTTAACTGCTCATCGTAAGACTAACATTCATGATGAATCTGCAAAACGTGGCTTAATGATTTTAGTCGGTAAACGTCGTAGATTCTTAAACTACATCGACAAAAAAGATCATGATGCTTATCTTGAACTCATCAAGAAACTCGGAATTCGTAAATAATAACCTGGCCTTGCCGGGTTTTTATTTTGAATAGGACCTTAAATTCAATTGACATTAAAAGGTTATTATTATAATATTTTTAAGGATGGTGAAAAATGAAAAAAATAATTCTTGGCATCGATGGAATGAAATGTGGAATGTGCGAATCTCATGTCAATGATAAATGTCGCAAATTTTCATTTGTAAAAAAAGTAAAATCATCACATGTCCAAAATAAGACTGAAATTATCGCAGATGATGATGCAGATTTAGATGCTCTTGTCGCTGCAATAGAAGAAGACGGATATCGTGTTACTGATAAGTCCATTGAAAATTATGACAAGAAAGTTTTTTTCTCCTTTCTAAAAAAGAAAAACTAATAGGAGGTTAACAATGTATCAATTAGTTTTATTACGTCACGGTGAAAGTGTTTGGAACAAAGAAAACCTTTTCACTGGTTGGACAGATGTCGATCTTTCCGAAACCGGTAAAAAAGAAGCTTATAACGCTGGTGTCGAATTAAAAAAAGATGGATATTCCTTTGATGTTTGCTTCACTTCGTATTTAAAAAGAGCTATTCACACTTTAAATCTTTGCCTTGAAGCTATGGATGAAGAATATCTTCCTGTTACAAAAGCTTGGCAATTAAATGAAAGACATTATGGTGCTCTTCAAGGATTAAATAAAGCTGAAACAGCTGAAAAATACGGCAATGATCAAGTCAAACTTTGGAGAAGAAGTTATGATGTTATGCCACCTGCTCTTGAACCGACAGATGCTAGATGCCCTCATAATCAACCAGCTTACAAGAACGTTGATAAGAGTGTTCTCCCTTATACTGAAAGTTTAAAAGAAACTGTTGCTCGTGTTGTTCCATATTTTGAAGAACAAATCAAACCACAACTTTTACAAGGTAAAAAGGTTCTCGTTACAGCTCATGGTAATTCATTACGTGCTTTAGTTAAGTACCTTGAAAATATGACAAATGAAGAAATTGTTGAACTCAATATTCCTACAGGTGTCCCACTTGCTTATACATTCGATGAAAACTTCAACATTGTCGAAAAGAAATACCTTGGTGATCAAGAAGCAATAAAGAATAAAATGCAAAGTGTTGCTAACCAAGGCAAAGCAAAAAAATAAATTAAACTTAAATCTAAATAATTTGACCGCTTATTAATTTAAGCGGTTTTTTAATATAGAGAAACATATCTTTTTTAAAAAGAAAATTTGCTCTATAATAATAAATATGAAAGAAAACGAAAACAAACATATTTTTGCAAACACATCACAAAATTCCAAAAGCTATTCTCTAAAAGATCTATTTTCATCGCGAAAAAAATATTATATTCTTTGTTTAACACTTTTGGTAATTTCTGGAACATGTCTCGGTATTAATTTTTCATTAAAGAATTCAGGAAAAAAATACTCAGATTATTCAAACTTTTTTGTTAATGATATCAAATCACAATTTAATATTTCTGAAAGTTCCCAAAATGATGAAGGAATAATCGAAAACGATTATTATGTATATTATTATCGTGATACATGTTCAGCATGCCAGGATATTTCTCCTACAATTTTTAATTACTTAGATAAAATTGCTTCTTTTGCTGATCCAATTATAATGTACTTATTAAATACCGATAATGTATATTCAAATTATCAATTTGGAAGTGATTTTTTATCAGCAGAAGCCTATAAAAATAATCTGATAAATATTTCAAGTGAGGATGAAATAATTTCTTTCTTCCAAAAAAATACAATAGTTACCCCTATGTTATTTCATATTTCAAATACCAAAATTGCAAATGTATATTTAGGAACCGAGGAAATTACTTCTGTATTAAGTCTTAATGATTATTCTCAATATCAAACCATCGATAAAGTAACGGAACAACTAAATCAAACAAGTGAGCATTATTATATTTACTATTATGATAATTTAACCGAATCGAGAAAATATAAAGAACAGATTTTAAATTTTGTTAGTCAAAATAGCAATTCTATAAATTTATATTTTGCCAACGCTGAAATATTAGGTATCATCGATAAATCAATTGACAAAGATTTCAACAAGGGACAAACTTCAAGTGTTTCATTGCGCGTATCTTCGCTTCCTTATCTAATAGAAGTTGAAAGAAAAACATCGGTGAATTCATATATCGGCTTTGATGAAATTTCTCAAGTTTTAGGTATAAATAATGAATAAAGTTGTCATTATCGGAAGCGGATGTTCTGCTCTTGCCGCTTGTTATTCACTTTCCAAAAACAAAAATAATAAAATAACCTTAATAACCGCTGATGATTCTTTAGGAAAAAAATATCTTGTCACCGGAAATGGCAGATGCAATATTGGAAATATAAATGCTTTTAATAAAAATTACAATTGCTATATTTCCAATAATAATTTCATCCCGTCTTTTTTTAATGAAGAAGACCAAAATAATTATTATTCTTATTTAAAAGAAGCAGGCATTGATCTTTTTTGTGATGATGAAAATCGTCTTTACCCTTTTTCATTTACCTCATCTAACGTAAAAAAACAATTAACCGATATCGTTATCAATAAAATAGATTACATTCTAAACAAAAAAGTGATAAAAATTGATTTAAACAAAAAATATATTTTCTTAGATGATAATACTATCATTGATTACGACTATCTTGTAATTGCTTGCGGAGGCCTTTCTTCTTATAATTTTAATAATTTATTTGAAAATTTAAATATAAAATCCCACCCTTTCATTCCAGCTTTAACTTCTATAATTCCAAATTTTACTTGGCCGAAAAGAATTATCGGACAAAAAGTTAAAGGGCTACTAAAAATTAATGTTAATGGAAAAGAATATCAAGAATCTGGTGAATTTTTATTTAAAGAAAAAGAACTTTCTGGAATAATGATATTCAATTCTTCGTTGCTTATCAAAGAAAATCAAGAAATAGAAATAAATCTAGCTAAATATAAATCTTTCTCTGCTAACTATAATAATTATCTTTCTTATTTGCCATTAAAAGTTGCTGAAGAAGCGGATGAGCTCCCATTAAAAAATGGCATTTTAAGATTTAAAGCAAAAGTAGCAACAAATTCCAAAAATTCACAAGTGTTAAAAGGTGGAATAGATTTATCCGAAATAAAATTAACTAATATGTCCCTAATAAATAATAAAAATATCTTTATCATCGGCGAAGCTTTAGATTTCACTGGTCTATGTGGCGGATATAATATTATGGCAGCAATAATAGAAGGATTGAGAGTTTCTATAGATTAAAGCATAATTATGCTATAATAATGTTGAGGTATTAATATGTCAAAAAAAGTTCTTATAAAACCTATCACAATATTAAGAGATACAAACAAGATTTCCGAAATATGTTTTAAAGAAAATCAGCCAATATACATAACAAAAAACGGTGAAAATCATTTAGTTATTATGTCTGATGATACCTTTAACAACATATTATCTAAAGATAATGAAGCAGCTAAAATAACATATACAGCTTCAAATAATTTAATTGCTGAAAATAAAAATCCCAATCCGTTATCAATCCCCAATAATACTTCTGACAATTATGGATTTACCAGAATTGGTTTACATGTTTTCGAAGAATCAATTGCAGATATAAAAAAGAATACCGAATCTATTATTGAAGAAATAAAAAATGGTATAAAAAACAAAGAAAAAATAATAGTATTTCCCGAACTATGTTTAACTTCTTATACATGTGGAGATATCTTCTATCAAGAACTTCTTTTGCAGAATATAGATTCTGCTCTTTTAAAAATAGCTGAAGAATTCAAGCATCAAAAAAGATTAATAATAATCGGTACTCCATATCGAATAAAAGGAAAGCTATATAATGTCGCAGCAGTCATCAACAAAGGACATATTTTAGCTCTAATACCAAAAACATATTTGCCAAATTATCATGAATTTTATGAAAAAAGGCAATTTACTTCAGGAAGAGATTTAAATACTTTAATTCCAATAGGAAAAGATTTAGTTCGAGTATCCAAAAATATCATTTTTACATCAACAACCACTTCAAGCATTTCTGTCGGTATTGAAATTTGTGAAGATTTATGGTCAGCTAATCCACCATCGACAAAACTCGCTCTTAATGGTGCTACAATTATTTGCAACCTATCAGCATCTAATGAATTAGTTGGTAAAAACACTTATAGAAAAGAATTAGTCAATTCTACATCTGCGAGATTAAATTGTATTTATGCCTATGTTTCAGCAGGAAACGGAGAAAGCACACAAGATGTAGTTTATTCTGGGTCAGCTTTAATTTCAGAAAATGGAGCATTACTGAAAGAAAAAGAATTATATCAAAATGGTTCAATCTATTCTGATGTCGATACAGAAAAAATAATAAAGGAAAGACACTTTAATACATCATTTGAAACAGAAAACAAATATGAAAATATTCCCGTTGAAATCGATGATGAAGATTTAATCGAAAGATACTTTTCACCTCATCCATTTCTTCCTAGATCCGACTCAGCTTTGCAAGAAATACTTGATATCCAAATAAATAGTTTAATAAGAAGAATAAAACAAATTAACTGCAAAGCAGTAATCGGAGTAAGTGGTGGCCTAGATTCTACTTTAGCTTTAATTGTTTCAGTTGAAGCGATGAAAAAGTTAAATAGACCAACAACCGATGTTTATTCAATTTTACTTCCAGCATTTGGAACAAGTTCAAGAACAAAAAGCAACGCTCAAGTTTTAGCCGAATCTTTAAATACTACAGTTGAAATCATCGATATCAAAGACTCTGTAACAAAACATTTACAAGATTTAAATCATCCTCTAGACTTAATGGATACAGCCTATGAAAATGCCCAAGCTCGTGAAAGAACCCAGGTATTGATGGATAAAGCCAATATGGCAAACGGAATTGTCATCGGTACAGGAGATTTATCTGAATCTTGTCTAGGATGGTCAACTTATAATGGTGACCATATGTCCAATTACGCTGTAAATGTTTCAGTTCCTAAAACTCTTGTTATCGACATAATTAGATATTATGCCAAAACACACGAAGAGCTCTATAATGTTTTAAAAGACATAATAGATACTCCTGTTTCCCCGGAACTTCTTCCGACAACTAAAGATGGAAAAATAGCTCAAAAAACAGAAGATTTAATCGGTCCTTATGAACTTCATGATTTCTTTATTTTCCACTATTTAAGAAATTATTTTTCACCAAAGAAAATATTTAGATTAGCAAATATTGCCTTTAAAGATAAATATGAGCCAACAATTATATTGAAATGGGAAAAAGCATTTTTCAAAAGATTTTTCGCAATGCAATTCAAAAGAACTTGCATTCCTGACGGTCCAAAAATCGGTTCGGTTTCCATATCCCCTCGCGGAGATTTAAGAATGCCAACCGATGCATCTTCAAAAATGTTTCTTGAGGAATTAAACGAAATCGAAAAGAATTTAACCGAATAAAAAGACTGAGTTCTACTCCCAGTCTTTTTTGTTTTTGATTGAATACAAGCAACTTTAAATCAATTATAAAAGATGTACGTTATGTTTTAAGCAATAAGCAATATGTTCATCACTCCAATATGAAGCTTGAACTTCTCCGATATGTGCTTTCTTTAACATGAACATACATATTCTCGATTGCCCAATTCCACCACCTATAGATAATGGTAATTTATTTTCTAAAATTGCTCTATGGAAAGGATAATCTTTCTTATATTCCTCATGTTTAATATTTAATTGATTTTCCATACTCAAAGCATCAACTCTTATTCCCATACTAGAAATTTCAAAAGCAGAATTTAAAACTTCATTATAAACAATTATATCTCCATTTAAATTCCAATCATCATAATCTGCTGCTCTTACATCATGAGGATAACCATTTTTCAAATTACCTCCTATGTGTTCTAAAAATACAGCACCATATTCTTTAGCGACAACATTTTCTCTTTCCTTTGGAGTTAAAGCAGGATACTTATCTTCCAATTCTTCCGATGAAACAAATTTGATTCTTTCTGGTAATTTTATTTTCAATTCTGGATATGTCTCATTGACAATTTCCGATGTTTTTAATAAAGCACTATAAATTTGTTCAACAACATTCATTAAGTATTCTTCATTTCTTTCATCAGAAGTTATTCTTTTTTCCCAATCCCATTGATCAACATATAATGAATGAATACAATCTAACTCTTCAAAAGGTCGTATTGCATTCATATCTGTATATATACCTTCAAAATTATATTTAGCTAAACTATATCTTTTCCACTTTGCTAAAGATTGCACTACTTCCAATTTCTTTTGATCTTCTTGGCATAGAAAAGAAACAGCTTTTTCTACTCCACTTAAATTATCATTTAAACCAGTTTCAGGATCAACAAATAAAGGAGCTGAAACACGGACTAAATTTAAAGCGCTGCTCAATTCTTTTTCAAAAGTATCTTTAACTAATTTAATAGCTTTCTGTGTCTCATTTAAAGTTAATATACTTTCATACTTTTCCGGTAAAACGTTTTTCATTTTAATCATCTTTTCTTAATAAAATACTAATTCCCTTAGCTAAAACATAATAAGCTGGAATTGTTAAAAATATAATCCACAAAGGATGCCAAAGCTCTAATGAAAATCCAAAATATAAATAAACAACTACTAATAAAATTGGATAGCAAAAATATTTGGCACTTTTGCTAACTATGCACTTTCCGATAGAAGCAACAACAGGAATCAATAAAAATAATAACCAAGCTGGATGCCACAAATTATAACCAAATCCCAACCAAAGAAAAGCTGTTACACATAATAACGAAAAAAACGAAGTTGTTAACCACATAATAAAATCATTTTTCTTTTTGTTGTTTTTATTTTTAGAAGGCTTTTTATCATCCTTGACTTTTAATTCCGCTTCATCACAATGATACACCTTAGCTATTTTTTCTATTTCATCAGAAGAAGGAGTTTTCTCACCTATTTCCCATAAAAAAAGCGTATCTTTATTAACACCAATTAAATTCGCCGCTTCTTCTTGCGTATAATTCATTTTTCGACGAAGTGCAATAAGTCTATCTGCTAAATTAAAATTCATAACAATATTTCCTCTTAAATATTTTACGGACAAATGATATAAAGTTCAATTAAACTTTAAAAATCTATATAAAAAAAGTACTAATCGTCCGTTTCGACACCTATAAACTACCTGCTCGTGTTTCCACAAACAATACCCAACCCACGATTTCTTCACCCATAGAATTATTCCTAACGGCTTAAGGTTCGCTACACTTGGCGGCAAATATGTGACTAGACTTTCACTAGTAAGATTAATGCCATGCCTGGCACAATATTTGTTGAGGTAAGATAACGATACCTTTTTTGCAGAGGGTGTTATCTTACCTCTTTTTGATGTATGTTAGATAGCATAACTCTTTACGTCGGCTCCTATCTGTCTGAAATAGGAGATACTTTCAGTAGGCTTGTCGCCTGTATCAACTCTGCCGACAAAGCTATAAAAGATTTCGATTTTGCGGGTGTTCGTTTCCTTATCCAGTTCGTGAATAAGAATACGGTCAATAAATTCATGGACGTTTTCGTAGGTCAGTTCTTCAATCGCTGTGTATCTGCGTACCAGTGCGACAAACCTTTTTACGTCCGCGCTGCGCTCGGTGGCGTTGTCGATTTCCTGTGACAGCTCCGCAATCCTCCGGGTCAGCGTCTTTTTTTCTTCATCATAGCCGGAAGTCAGAAAAGCAAATTGTTCATCTGAAAGTTTCCCTAAAGCGTTGTCCTCGTAGAGCTTGCGGAATAAGATGTTCAGCTCGTTAATACGGTTCTGCGCCTTGTCAAGTTCTTTCCGCTGCTGTGTCAGCGTCTTTTGTACTGCCTTTGCGCTGCACTCGTTGGCGGTTTCGATAAACTCCTGTTCATGCTCTTTCACATAAGACGTTACTCGCTGCAAGTCTGCAAGGACAAGTTCTTTCAATACGCTTTTGCGGATATAATGCGTAGTGCAGAGCATATCATTTCTTGCCCGGTTGCGGTAGTTGCCGCAAGTGTAGGCGTGTTTCCGTTCAAGCGTCCCGGCTCCGCGTACTGCATACATTTTGTAGCCGCAGTCCCCACAAAAGAGCAGCCCGGAAAACAGGTCAATTTCATCAACCTTTGTCGGGCGTTGCCGGGTGGCAATCCGCTTCTGTGCAAGTTCAAAGGTTTCTTCATCAATCAAAGGTTCGTGAGTGTTGGGGAAGAAATACCTTTTTTCCTCCGGGTTCTTTTTCGTCTTTTTCGACTTATAAGATACCTTGTAGGTTTTCCCGGTTATGGTATGCCCTAAATACTCTTTCCTTGTCAGAATGTCGTACAGTGTCTTATCCGGCCAGTTGTACCATGCGTTGAGCTGTGGGCGGGGGTGGCGTTTGCTCCCTGTCCTGCGGTAGCGCAGTTCCCCGACGGTCAATATCTCATTGTCCCGCAGCCAGTTCTGGATTTCACACATACGGTCGCCCCGTACATACATTGCAAAAATCTGTTTTACGACGTGTGCCGTTTCCGGGTCGGGTATCAGATGATTGCGGTTATCCGGGTCGATAAGGTAGCCGTAAGGAGCTTCGCCGTTGACGCGCTCGCCTTTCTGTGCCTTTGCCTGTTTGACAGCCCGGATTTTCTTTGAGGTGTCGCGGGCGTAAAACTCGTTGAACCAGTTCCGCAGAGGGGTAAACTCGTTATCTTCCCTCGCTGTGTCTACACCGTCGTTAATGGCAATGTAGCGCACTTCGTATTCGGGGAAAACAATCTCTATCAGTTCGCCGGTTTTCAGATAATTACGTCCCAGACGGGAAAGGTCTTTTGTTATGACGGTCGCCACGTTCCCGGCTTCAACCTCATGCAGCATGGCTTGAAGCCCCTCACGCTCAAAGCTCACGCCGGAAAATCCGTCGTCTACAAAAAAGCGTGTGTTGAAAAAGTGGTGTTCGTCAGCATACTTTTGTAAAATCAGTTTTTGGTTCTGTATGCTTTCGCTTTCCCCGGCTTGCATATCTTCCTGGCTCAATCTGCAATATAAAGCGGTAATCTTGTCTGTCTGTAACATTTTGTCCTCCTTTCCGACGACAGACAAGCATGGTATTTGTACTGTCTATATTATACCACATACCGCTGCCTGTGTCATGTATAAAATGTGAAGAAACGCCCTATTTCCGGGCGTTTGCGGGGTTCAGCTCCATGTCCTTGCGAATGAGCTTCTTTATCTTTTTATCCAGTGTGTCCGTTGCGCGTTCACTTGCGGACGAACATACAAGGTAAGTAACTTTTCCGATTTTATGCTCCGTTGTGGTAACGGGCGTCTGGTTTTGCGTCAAAGAAAATCCCCCTTTCTTTCGCAAACATATAATACAGTCTATGAATAGCAGCAAGTCCACTATTCAAGAAAACAAAGGCTTTAATCGGACGGTTATTAGCATAACCTCATGGGAATTTCACCCCGGCATGGTTCTCATGCAGCCCTACCCATTGCCTGCGACGCTCTTAACGCTCGGACTGTGGCTGTAAGGAAGTATCATTGTATATTTTGCGTGTCGTCGCCCGCAAGCCGCTACACTTGCTTTCCGGCGCGGTGTTGGTCGCTCGGCTGTCCGGGCGGGGATAACCTCACCCGGATAGCGTCATGGCGCACCCACCGTATGGCTCGGCGCAAAAGGAACGTATCCGATTTGCCCTATGCTGCGCCGCCGTTATCTTGCGCCGCTTTCTTTGTCAAGGTTCAGAATGGCTTTGCTGCCGCGTCAGCAGCGGAACGGAAAAGGGGGAGAGAGAAAGCGTCCCGCCGCTGCGGTTTATTCCTCTGCCTTAAAGGTGAGGACAGCCATCATCAGTTTTGCTTGCAGCCGTTCCCGAATGTCGTGGTCTACGCCAAAATAGACGTTCCCGCGCTCGTCGTACAGCTTCCGCATGGAGAGGCGGGCTATGTAGCCGCTGAAATGCTGCAAGACAATCTTCATAGCGTCCGGGTCGCCCTTTGTCGCTGCCAAAATGACAGGATAGGGAACAAGGGCTTTTTCCGGGTAGCCGGGTTCGTTACCATTCGTCCCATTCATCAGCATTTTCCTCCAGATATTTTTTTAGCAGCTCAAAAGAGCTTGTCCGCCTGTACTGTATCGTGCTTCTCGACGTATCGAACAGCTCCGCAATCTCGGTGTCGTTCATTCCCTCGAAATAGTACAGGAGTACGGCTTTGCGCTTTTCTTCCGGCAAAGTACGGATTGCTTCAAGAAGCAGCTTCGGCGTGATTTTCTTCCCGGCTCTTTCAAAGGCGATTTCCCCTTTGAAATATTCATCAAAGGTATGAAGCTGCCGCGCTTCTTCTAAGGTCAAGTCGGAAAAGGTAATCTCCCTTGCCTTATGCCTGTGCAGCTCTTTGTGAGCGTCACACGCTTCATTGTGCAGTACCGTATTACAAAACTTCTGGAAAGCGCACTGTTTTATAAACTCCCTGCTATTAGGTTCCACATTCTCACCCCCTTTCTCGTTGGAAAGTTGGTGGTGCTTCCCCCTTTTCGCGGGGCAATACTGCCTTTTGAAAAAAACGCCGAAGATTTTCGGATTTTTTTCAAAAAATTTTTTGAGCAGCAAAATACGCCTGTCCGAAAAGCCCGGACAGACGTATAGGTATTGTAAGCGGTATTCAGATGATTAGACAGTTCATATTGATAGACGTAGTTTTCCCCGGCGGTGGTCGGGCTTTTTTTGATGTGTCAATGACCGTCGGATTTTGTCGATATGGTATGTGCTTCATGGCGGCTACCTCCTTTTAGCCGCCGCTTTTAACAGTGATACCGCGTCATTTCATTAGAAGATAAAAAGAAACGGCGGCTTTGGTTTTTCAAAGCTGCTGCGGAAATCAAAGAACGACAAGCAACAGTTCTGATTTTGCTCCAATATGGTTATTGGGGGCACAAATTAAATCAAAAAAGAGCCGATAACAGCAGTATTTCAAACTGCATATTATCGGCTCTGCGTCTGTGCGTCTGGCTCTTTTAATTAAATTATTTTTGTTGTTTTTTGGCTTTATTATATGTATTAGCTAACTGTCCACAAGCTGCTTTAATCTCTCTACCATGAGAAACTCTCATGGTAACTTCAAGTCCTGTTTGCTCTAATTGATGTTTGAACGCAACCATTTCTTGTTTTTGTGGTGCTCTAATTTTTGAATTACTCGTCGGGTTGTATTGCAGCACGTTAATCATAACATTTTTGCCCTTAAACCATTTTGCAAGTTGCCTTATATCTGAGGAACGGTCATTTATACCTGGTAAAAGCAAATACGCAAATACCACTTTTCGATTATGCCTTTGTGAATAGGACAATGCTTGCTTAACAACATCTTCAATAGCGTACATGTGCATATGAGGAATGATGCAGTTTCTCGCAGCCTGTGTTGCTGCATGTAAAGATATTGTCAACTGAATTTTTAGATGTTCTTCGCGCAATTTTTTTAATTGATTAACTGGACCAACTGTTGATACGGTAATGCCGTCGGTTGGAAAGTTAAGTCCATTTCTATCTCGAAGAATATGGATTGCTGCAATCAAGTTGTCGTAATTGAATAAAGGTTCTCCCATTCCCATAAAAACGATACGATTTACTTTTTGACGTATCAATATGACCTGTTGCACAATTTCAGATGGTGTTAGATTACGAACGAAACCATTGCGTCCGGACTCACAAAAAATACAGCCAACAGAACAACCAACTTGCGTACTTACGCAAACAGTCCCACCATCTCGCCGTTTAATAAAAACCGTTTCGATATACCTGTTGTCTTTCAATTCATAAACATACTTTTCAGTATCGCTACTTTTATAGACTTTTTTTGTTGATATTGATAGATTTTTTTTGTGAAATGGCTGTTTATACAATTCCGCATATAAGGCTCTTGCTTTATCCTCTCCAATTACTTCCGACATTTCTTTGTAAGTAAATCCGTATGGGTCATTCAATATTTCCGTAAGTGTACTTTTAGGTAAGTGTTTCATTTAATATCCTTCCTTTTGTTTTTCAGAGTTTTTGATTATGATTTCTAATTTTTCAACATCAATGATATGTGTTAATTTACATTTAGGGCAGAAAAGAGGAAAATTTCTTAATACCGTATTATAAAATACTTGAACCCTCGTCTTTCCGTTACAAATTGGACATTTTATCCAATATTTTTCAAGCATAATATTTCTCCTTTTGTGCAAAAAAATACAGGTCAATTCTCAACATGAGCATTGACCTGCATTTATACATATAACACTACAACAAAATTAAGGCATAGTTTTTATACTATGTCTATACATCGTTAGTTTTGTTGTATAGCATACGCAAAATAAGCATGACAAAAAAGCCCATATTGAAAATGGGAAAAATCTTTTTTGATTTCAATGCTTATCGAATACGCATGCTATGTAACATAAACATTTCCCCCTTTTAATAATACTATACAAAAAAAGCGGCTAATTGTCAACATATACATATGAATTATTTTGGCTAACTGATTGAATTGTGTAGACATATCCAAGAAGAAAGGGGAACAGTAAAATGTAACAGGGTGAATAACTATGGCAAAAAGACCAGTACCGAAATACGATTTCAAGGCTTTTGGGGCAGCGATAAAGGCGGCGCGGACAGGGCGCAAGGAGAGCCGCAAGAAAGTGAGCGACGAAATGTTTATCTCGCCGCGCTACCTTGCGAACATTGAGAACAAGGGGCAGCACCCAAGTTTACAGATTTTCTTTGAGCTTATGCTCCGCTACAATATATCCGTAGACCAGTTTCTTTTGGAAACGCCGCCAGAGAAGAACACGCAGCGGCGGCAGCTTGACGCGCTTCTTGACGGTATGAGCGATACAGGCATACGGATTGTGAGCGCAACGGCAAAGGAGATAGCGGAAGTCGAAACAGAGGGCAGATAAGAAGTGTCCGTCAGAATTGAATAAGGTTTAGAGAGCGTTGTAATCTTTTTTTGAGGATTGCAGCGTTTTTCTTTTGCGGAAGTTTGGCAAAACCGGGCATAGCTCCGTAGTAAGGCATAAGGGATAAAAACATTCGTAGCAAGCATAGGAAGCGGGTACCCACTTCCGTATTTTCCCCTCCCGCGCTGCGGCGCGTCGGTTGAAAATTGCTTGTTGGGAAGTGTCCCAAACCCTCGGAACGGAAAGGAAAGGAGCGAATACATGAACGGACGCAAAAGAACGGTGCAAATCAAATTCAGAGTGACGGAAGCGGAACGGGATTTAATACTGGAAAAAATGAAGCTCGTACCCACCCGGAACATGGCGGCATATCTGCGGAAGATTGCCATTGACGGGTATATCATTCAGATAGACCATGCCGATATAAAGGCAATGACCGCAGAGATACAGAAAATCGGTGTCAACGTCAACCAGATAGCACGCCGCGTAAACGCGACGGGGAACGCATACCAAGAGGACATAGAGGAAATAAAGGGGGTGCTTGCGGAGATATGGCGGTTACAAAGATTAAGCCTATTAAAAGCACTCTAAGCAAAGCCCTTGACTATATCGAAAACCCGGACAAGACGGACGGAAAAATGCTTGTGTCCTCTTTCGGCTGCTCCTATGAAACGGCAGATATTGAATTTGAATATACCTTGTCCCAAGCACTCCAAAAGGGGAACAATTTAGCCTTTCATCTGATACAGTCCTTTGAGCCGGGGGAAGTCGATTATCAGAAAGCCCATGAAATCGGAAAGCAGCTTGCCGACGCGGTAACAAAGGGGCAGCATGAATATGTACTCACGACGCACATTGACAAAGGACACGTCCACAATCACATTATTTTCTGCGCCGTAAATTTCGTAGACCACCGCAAATATAATTCCAACAAAAGGAGCTATTACGGCATACGGAACATGAGCGACAAGCTGTGTCGGGAAAATGGCTTGTCCGTCGTCGTTCCCGGCAAGGGCAGCAAGGGAAAGAGCTATGCGGAGTACCAGGCAGAAAAGACGGGTACAAGTTGGAAAGGCAAGCTAAAGATTGCCGTTGACGCGCTTATCCCCCAAGTTTCCAGTTTTGAGGAATTGTTGCAGCGGTTACAGGCGGCGGGCTATGAGATAAAGCCGGGGAAATATGTGTCATGCCGCGCCCCCGGACAGGAACGCTTCACCCGTCTTAAAACCCTCGGCGCGGATTATACAGAGGAAGCCATAAGGGAACGGATAGCGGGCAGACGGGCAAAGGCGGCGAAAGCCCCCAGAGAGCAGCGCGGCGTTTCGCTGCTTATCGACATTGAGAACAGTATCAAGGCGGCGCAGAGTAAGGGCTATGAACAGTGGGCGAAAATCCACAATCTGAAACAGGCAGCAAAGACCATGAATTTCTTGACGGAACATAAGATTGAACAGTACGCGGATTTAGTCAGCCGGATTGAAGAAATGGCAGCGGAAAGCGGACAGGCGGCAGACGCATTGAAGGACGCGGAAAAGCGGCTTGCGGACATGGCGGTGCTTATCAAGAATGTTTCCACCTACCAAAAGACAAAGCCCGTCTATGACGCATACCGCAAGGCAAGGAACAGGGAGAAGTACCGCGCCGGACAGGAACAGGCGATTATCCTACATGAAGCCGCCGCAAGGTCGCTGAAAGCGGCGGGCATTGCAAAGCTCCCGAACCTTGCCGCGCTGCAATCGGAATATGAAGCCCTCCAAGCGCAGAAAGAAGCCCTTTATGCCGACTATGGGAAGCTGAAAAAGAAAGTCCGGGAATACGATATTATCAAGCAGAACATTGACAGCATTTTACAGGCAGACAGGCAGCCGGAACGGGAAAAGGGAACAGAGCGCGGATAAGGATAGCAAAATCCCCGCCGCTGTGCTATGATAGGGCTATCAAAAAGCAGAGGAGCGTTGAGCATGGAAAACCAGAAAATGCCGGAATATGAAACCATACGCGCCGCCGTTGCCGGGGAAAAATGGGCGGTGGAGAAAGTCGTGGAGTGCTACAAGGACGAAATCGACAGGCTATCGACGGTAGCGGTCAGACAGCCGGACGGAAGCACGAAACAGGAAATCAACGAAGATATGCGCCAGTCCATCACAAAGAAGCTGATAGAAGCCCTCCCGCAGTTCCCGCTTGAAGAAATGGAAAAGGGAAATGTCAGATAGGCAAAAAAAGAACAGGGCGCGGAAGCCAGTATATGACTTCCGCGCCCTGTCTTTTTATGGGTGCTGTTTTCGTGAATGTTACGCAGTAGAACGCCATTTTTGGGGGTAAAGGTATAAAGTATCGCCTATCCGATTTTCACGCCCGGAAAGCCCTGTAAATCAAGGGATTTTCCGCGCCTACTGCGTAACAGGGGCGCGTCTTTTCCTCATGCGCTCGGCGGCTTGTCTGCGGGTGATACGTTTCCGGCAGACGGGGCAGTATTTGACACTGTTAGAGGTTGACGCAAAGAACGCGCCGCACTCGGTACATTTCTTCTTATCCCCTGTCTGGTAAAGCTCCGCATAAAGCAGCCTGTCGGCGGGAAGCACCGCAACCCGGAACCACTTGCAGAGAAGCGAATAGGAAATGAGCTGCGGACATACGCACTCGTCCCCGTCGTCCAGTAAGATACAGTTCCCGTTATCATAATTGCAGCACGTCCGGCGCACAAGGGCGTTGACTTTCCGGCTCTGGGGCGGCGTCAGCCGCTTAACCCCGTTCATACTTCATCAGCGGCGTAAATGGGAAGCTCTGCAAATTCCGCTTCGGTCAAAGCGTCCACTTTGGAAAGGGTGCGCTTTGCAAGCTCCCGCATATCCGCGTCCATGTAGGGCAGCGCGGCGTTGACATTCTCAATCAAAGCCCGCTTGCCGCCCTCGTTGTAAATGCTCAAAAGGTTTGTTTCTTCAACAGTCAGTCTAATCATGCTCATACCTCCATATCGTGATTTTTTGTTTTTGCCGCCGCCTTTTTCGGGGCGGTCTTTGCCTTGTCTGCTTTAAGCTGCGCCCGGATAGAGGGGCGGGGCTTCCTTATCTCCCTGTCCCGGTTCTCCCCCTTGTCAATCAGCGCATACGTCCCATGTCTGCCCTCGATTTTGGAAAAGGAAAGGGTCTTGTAGGGCAGCATGGAGAAAAGGCGGTCAGTGTCCTTTGTGGCTGCAAGCCGCATGAACGCCGGGGAAAGCTCTGCCATGAAATGGGTCTTGTTCGGGCTGTTCGGCTCGTAATGCCGCTTCATTTCCCGCACAATGCGCCGCGCTTCCGTTTCAATCAGCCCGTCCCGCAAAGCGGCAATATGCGCCTTGAAATCCCCCGGCGAAAGCTGCTCCCGGCTGCGCCGTTCTTCCTGTAAGAGCGATTGCAGCGCGTCCGGGTCGTTGGGTACGGCTTCAAAGCGTTCAAATTTCCCAAGCTGCGGGTCTGGGGTTCCGTCAAAATATCTCCCGGCTTCCTGTACCCTTTCCCCATGCTCATAAATCAGCTTCACCGTATCGGCGGGCAGCTCCTTTTCCTTGACGCGCTCATAATGTTTAGAGTAGTCCAGTTCGTACAGATTGCCCTTGATTTTCCCGCGCTCCTTTCCCGTCAGCTCGATTGCATAGGCAAGAACGCGGTCGCTTGTCTGCTCCATGTAGAAACGCCATGTGTTGTGGGGCGCGGTGTCTTTGAGGAAAACGTCGCGCTCCCGGAAACAGTGCGTCCCGGACGGGCGGCAGAACCACAAAAGTGTTTTGTCCTCCCTGTGGGGGCTTGCCGCCGCCTTTGCGATAATCTCTTTGTCAATGTCTAAGTCGCTCTGGTAAAAGCCTGTGTTCTGCTTCATAATCGCTTCAAGGGAAGCAAACAAATCCATGTTTTCAAATTTGCTCTGTTCCGGCATGGGTCAGCTCCTTTCCAAGTCCTGTGACTTCTGCTTTGCGTTTTTCTTCTGTGCCTTTTCCTTGTCGGCTCTAAGCTGCGCCCGGATAGAGGGTTTCTTTTCCGGCTTCGCTCCCTTGCCGCGCTCCTTGTCGGCTTTGACAGCGTTAGCCAGGTCAACAAGGGAAATCTGCTCGCCCGCCTTTACCTTTGCTTCCAGTTCGTCAACGGTGGGGGTGTTGTTGATGATACCGTCAATCATGTTCCCGTTCTGCTCTGTGGTCTGCTCGGCGGTTTTCAAGGGATTGTCCCGCTGCGCCTGTTCTGCGGCAACGGCAAACGCCCGCGTCCCATTCCCCATAATCAGATACTTTCCGTCGTCCGACTGGTGGTGAAAGCCATATCCGGCGGCTTCTATCTGCTCCCGGCTCATGGCGGTCACATGGAAAGTCCCCCTCGGTGTCTTGACAGTTTCGCCCGTTTCCAAGTCGTCCGGGGTAAGCTGCTTTTGCTCCTGTAAAAACTCCGGCACTTCCCGAAAACCTACACTGTCAACGAAATGCGCCGCGTCCTGTCCGTCCTGATGAAGCACTACCACGTCGGAAACGGAAAGGCTGTGTCCCTTAAAATCTTTGGGGTGGTCGATATTGAAACAGGTGTAAATATCTTCAAGGGAAGTTTCCGGCGCAAGGGGCGCGGAATAGACAAGCTCATAGTTCGCCCTGTCAACCACATTTCCCGCCGCCTGCAGGCGGTCGTATGGCTCAAAGCGGAAATCCCTTGTTTCGTCCCCGCCCTTTATCTGGTAAATGGAAAAGGTGTCTTTGTCCTGTCCGGCGGTCTGCGCCGTTTCCTGTGCCTTTGCGTAAAGCTGCTTCACGTCGCCCTCGGTCAGCTCGCCGCTTTTGAGCTGCCCCATAAGCTCGCGGCATTTCTCCGGCGTTCCCGTATAAAGCACGTCGCCCATTTTCGCCCGCCCGTTCTCCTGTGTCACATAGGCTTGCAAGAGGTAGCTGTTTTCCCGGCTGTCGCTGTAAGGGTTCCGGCGCACTCTGTAAATCGTTTCCGGGGTAAAGGCTTCTTTCGGGGCTGCGCCCGCTTTTTCCTGTGCGCCGGATTTTCCCGGTGCGGCTGCTTCCGGATCCGGCTTCTCCGGCGCGGCTTCCTGTCCCTCTCTGGTGGGCTGCTCCTGTCCGGCGGTCTGCTCCTTGTCCTGTGCCTTTTGCAGCTCCGCTAAGTTCTCGTCTATGGAATTGATAATCTCGGCGGCTGCGCTGCGTATCGTTTCAAGGGAGCTTTTCAGCTCGGACAGCTCCCGCCCGCTGCTCCACCCGGCGACATAGCCGAAAGAGTAGTCCGACGTGTCAAGCCCGTAATGTTGGCAGACAGTATAGGCGACGCTTTCCGCTTCGACTTCGCGGGTGCGGCGGTCAACGTGGGGCTGCTGCTCGTCCTTTGGCGCGTTGAGGTCAATGTCGTGCAGCTTCGCATGGGCGATTTCGTGAATAGCGGTCTTTAAGGTCTGTAATTCGCTCATGCCCTCGTTGATAGCAATGCGCTTGTCCTCCAAGTGGTAGTAGCCATGAGAGCCGCCCTCGATATTCTCAAAGGCGATAGGAACGGGGGAAGTCTTTTCAAGGGCTGCGAAAAAATCCTTGTAGCGGTCAACGTCGCCTGTCAGCTCGTCAACCGCAATGTCCGGCAGCTCCTTTCCCTCGGTCTGGGAAACGTCAAAGACGGATACCACCTTGTAGGCGGGTATGGTGACTTCCTTTTCCTCGGTGACGGGCTTCCCGTCCTTGCCGATAACGGGCTTCTGCGTGTGCGGGTCGATTTTCTGCATTTCCTGTTTGATTTTATAGGGTGACGGAGCAATGATTTTAATTCCCTTTTGCCCTTTCATCACGTTTCGTTCAAAGTTGTTCTTCCAAGCGGAAAAGCCCGCCACAAGGGAAGCGTCCGGCTTCTGCATGGCGATAAGGACGGTGTTTCGGAAGCTGTAATTATGGAATTTTGACATGACTTTCAGATATTCCCGGTAACGCTCGCTGTCAAAGAGTTCCGCAATACCCTGTTCCAGACGGTCGGTAATCTCTTTGAGCTTTTCGGCGGGCTTCTCGCTCGTCAGCACGATAGGGATAACCGGGCGCGGCTCCTGTGGCTGCTCTGCGGTCTGCGCCGTTCTCTGCCCCGGCGCGGCTGCGTCCATTTCTACCTTTGACGGGTCGGGTCTTTCCGGCTGCGGGGGCTGCGGCGTTACCCGGTATTCCTCCGGCACGTCGCGCCCGTCGTACCATTCTGTAAAGGTGTTGCGGTTGTTGTAGATATAGCCCTTTTCGGTAAACATACCGTCGTCGTTAATGGAAGCGTCCCGCCCGTATTCCTCATACATGAAATACTTTTTCGCTTCTTCGGGAAGTTCCGGTTCTTCCAGTTCATCAACCAGATAACGCCCGTATTCTTCTTCATTGTGGACGGACGGATAAATCCAGTAGCAGTCAAGGTTCTGTGCAAGGTTGATAATGTCCTGTAAGCTGTCGGCATGGTCGCCGTATTCAATGGCTGCAATGAATTTCTCCCGGTCGTCGTCAAACTGCATTTCCAAGAGCTTCCCTAAATAGTTCAGCTCGTCGGGGTGGGAATACTCGCTTAAATGCTCCGTCAAGCCGGGGATAGTGGATTGAAATTCTGTGAAATGCCATTCCTCATAGTGCTTGAAGTCAATCCCGATACGGTCAAAGACTTCTTTCAGATGTTCGGCAGTCGTGGGGAATGTCACCCATTCGCCCGCGGGTCTGCCCTCGGTGTACTTCCCAAGATTGGAAAGATAGCCGCTTAAAATCGGTTCTGCCATTTGTTCGCTCCTTTCTTTTTCAATCATGCGGTGCATAAGCTCAAAATCCTCAATGCTCATGCTCCCGTCAAATACATAGGGGTTAAAATCCTCCCCGTCCCGGTAGGGCTTTTCGGAAAAGGGAAGCCCCGCTTCATGGGCGGCTGCCCTCGCTTCCTCGATAACCTCCGGGGGAAGCCTGTCGTCATGCGCTCCGATAAAACCGTCAATGTCGTTCATGCTGTTTTCGTAGTGGTAACGCACTCCGGCGGTCAGCTCGTCAAGGCTCATGTCCTCGCCTAAATGCCCGCAATAGTAGCCGTTTAAGATAACGGCGGCGGGGTCAATGCTTTTTATTTCCTCTAACCGGCTCCTGTCCTCCGGGTAGAGCGTATCGTCCATATCAAGATGAAAATATTCCGCGTTCCATGAACGCCCCTGTTTCCAGAACGCCACCCATGCGATACCGTCCCTAAGCTCGTCTTGATAGTCCTTTACGGTGTCCCGTAAACTTGCCATAGTGAAAAACCTCCTTTCTCTGCGGCAGCGTCATAAGCTGCATTTTTTGGCTGCATGGTCTACTACGGGTACGCCCGCATTTCTGCCAAATATTTTTGAAAATTTTTAGAGGGTGAAGCCCTCCGCAAAAGAGGGTTTGGGAAACTTCCCAACAAGCAAAATCCCCGTCCGGCGCGTCAGCGTCGCAACGGGGATTTACGGAAGTGGGTACCCGCTTCCTATGCTTGCTATTCAAGTTTTTAGTTCTTCTGCACTTCGATACGGTAGTTGACGTATTTCCCGCCAGTGTCAGCCAGAACGATAGTTCCGTCGTAGGTCTTGCCTGTTTTCGGGGAGTAGAGCTTCTTCACATTCGCCTTGCCGGATTTAAGGAGCGCGGCGGCAATCTTCGCGGAAAAAGCGGTCTTGCGTTCCTCGAAAAAGCGGTCATTCTTCCACATGACAAAGGCACATTCTTTGTTGCTGCAATAATAGTTTTTCTTCCCCTCATGGACGGGGGAACCGCAACGGGGGCATTTGCCGACAGAGGGCTTTTCCTCCCGGAACAAATCCTTTTTCCCGTCCAGTGCTGCGGCGTGTGTCTGCACAAGCTCCCGCGCCATAGCTTCAATGCCGGACAGAAATTCGCCGGGGTCTGCGGCTCCCTTTGCTATCTGCGTCAGATTGTTTTCCCATTCTGCGGTAAGCTGTGGGGAAGTGAGTATATCCGGCAGAATACAGATAAGGCTGTTCCCGTTTTTGGTAGGGATAAGCTGCTTCCCCTTGCGCTCCGCAAAGCCGCCCTTTACCAGTTTTTCAATGACGGCGGCGCGGGTGGCGGGAGTGCCAAGCCCCCGGCGTTCCGCGTCCGGGTCGGTGTCCCCGTTCCCGGCGCGTTCCATAGCCGACAAAAGGCTTGCTTCGCTGTGGGGCTTCGGCGGCGTTGTGGTATGCTCCGTTACTTTTGCGGCGGGGTTAGGAAAGCCCTGTCCCTCGGAAAGCTTCGGCAGCGTCACGTCTGCATTTTCCCCGTCCTCCGCTTCGGGCTTATCTTTCAGCGTCGCCCGGTATCTGCGTTGAAGCTCTTTCCAACCCTCCGCAAGTACGGTCTTTCCCCTTGCGGTGAAGTCTGTCCCGGCGCATGAGAAAACCGCCGTAACCGCTTCATAAATATGCGGCTCGGCGGTGGCAAAAAGCAGACGCGCCCCCGCAAGGGTAAGGATATTCTTCTCGCTTTCCGGCAGCGCGTCCGGGTCAGCCTTTGCAAGCTCCATAGTGGGAATGATTGCGTGGTGGTCTGATACTTTTTTACTGTCTAATACCTTTACAACCTCCGGCGTGAAGTCCGCGCCCGCCATAAAGGGGAGTTTTTCGCAAAGCAGCGCGATAATGCCCGCTGCGGTGCCGCCCATGTCGTCAGTAAGAAAGCTGCTGTCCGTCCTCGGATAAGTAAGGAGCCGCTTTTCATAAAGGGATTGTGCAAGGTCAAGGGTCTGCTTCGCGGTGTAGCCGAAAATGCGGTTCGCTTCCCGCTGCAAAGAGGTAAGGTCAAAGAGCTTCGGCGGGGCTGCGGTTTTCTTCTCTCTGGTGAGGGAAACGCATACCGCCGTTTCCGCTTCGCAAGCCCCTTTCAGCGCGTCGGCTTCTGCCTTGTCGGAAATCCTCCCGCTTGCCGCTTCCGCGCCGGATAAATCAAGGCGCACATGATAATATTTTTCTTTCTGGAAATGGGAGATAGCCGCGTCCCGGTCGGTGAGCATTTTTAAGGTCGGGGTCTGGACGCGCCCCACGTTCAAGGTCTTTCCATACAGGCAGGAGAAAAGCCGGGTGGCGTTAATGCCGATAAGCCAGTCAGCCTTTGCGCGGCAGAGGGCAGACGCAAAGAGCGCGTCGTATTCCTGCCCGTCTTTGAGGGAAGCAAAGCCCGCCTTGATTGCCCCGTCCTCCATTGAGGAAATCCACAAGCGGCGCATGGGCTTCTTGCAGCCCGCCGCTTCGTAGACAAAGCGGAAAATCAATTCTCCCTCGCGCCCCGCGTCACACGCATTTACCACTTCGGAAACGTCGGCGCGGTGCATAAGCTCTTTTAGGGTTTTGAATTGCTTCCCCTTGTCCGGGTCAACGGCGTACTGCCATTCCTCCGGCAGAATGGGTAAGCTCTCAAAACTCCATTTTTTATATTGCTCCCCGTAGGCGGCAGCTTCCGCAAGCTGTACCAAATGCCCGACGCACCATGAAATGAGGCAGCCGCCGCCCTCGATATATCCGTCTTTCTTTTCCTTAACGCCAAGCGCGGCGGCGATAGTCTGCGCCACGCTCGGCTTTTCTGCAATAATCAGTTTCATTTTCTGTTCTCCTTTCGGTTGTTTTAGGTTTGAAATTGGTTTATACTTTAAGCATTACTATAAGAAACAGGTGACAATATGAAATCAATACATACTTTCGATGTTTTTGCTCCTACTGATGAACAGGAAGAAGCAATGAATAAAAAACGTGGCGGGCATTACAGGCGCGGTAAAAACAAAGAAATGGATTACTTTATTGAGTGTGCTACTTCGCTATTTCCCAACAACCATTATTCAAGGTTCACACCTATATATGATACGACAAAAGAGTTTTATCAACTGATTACTTCTTCCGATACAACAGAAAGAGCTATACTAAATTGGATAGCTTCTAATCGTGCATGGAATTATTTGTTTGGCTTATTACGGCATTATTACAGAACAGGACACCATGACGATAATTATATCTTTCCAGAGTTCAAAATCGGGTCGGCTTATGTGGCTGATTATCTGCTCATAGGTAATAGTTCAGACGGTTATCAATTTGTCTTTGTGGAATTAGAAGCTCCCAACGGGCGGATAACAAAAGAAAAAGGTACTCGTTTCGGGGAAGTAATCAATAAAGGGATTGAACAGGTTAGGGATTGGCAAATGTATATTGCTGCAAATTGGAATGTAATTGTAGCAGAATTGGAAAAGCACTCATTCTCCAATACAAAGTTACCCAGACAATTATACAAATATTGCCCTTATCAAATCTACTATGCTGTGATAGCCGGACTCCGTAAAGATTTTGAGAATATTCGTGATAGAAAGCTCCAACTGCAAAATGAAAATAACATAACACTTTTGCATTACGAAAATCTCATAGATGTTGCAAACGAAAATTAAAAGTCCATTTTCAGCGTTCCGGCTCACTTGCCTTTTTCTCCTGTACCTGTTTCAGACAGTAGCCCACACAAGGGAGCTGCCCTTTGTACGGACAGGAAGCGCAAGCCGGGGAATGGGGAACGGGCGGCGCATTGTCACGCCGCCCGCCCGGTCTTTGTATCATCATCTTTTCAAAGGGATTGTCGGTAAACAGGGTCATGCTTCCTCGTCCTCCTGTTCTTCATCAGAAAGCCCGTCCCCCTCGTCCGGCTCGTCCTCGTCGTAGTCGTCAAAATCGAAATCTTCAAGGTCGGTGCCGCCCTTGACGTTTTGCTTCGGCTTCATAAACTTAAAATAATAGAACGCGCCCCCGCCGCCAAGAAGTGCCACGACAAGGAAAAGCACAAGCCCGCCCGCATTGCCTTTCTCTTTGGGCAGCTCCGGCGGTTCCTCGGTTTCCGGCTCTGCTTCCTTGCCGCTGCAAGCGGTCATGTTGTCCTTGCAGACGGGGCAGCTCACATTTACCTTTCCGGCTTCGCATTTTTCGGTGCAACTGCAAACGGCGGGCGGGGCTGCTTCGGTGCTTCCGTCCTCCATAAGTGCTAAGAGGTCGGCTTCGTCCACTTGATTAAGGAAATGTACGGTGTTCTCGCCCTCGTCGTCCCGGTCAATGAGGATATAAAAGTAATTGCCGTTTTTGGTCGTTACGGTGATAAGCTGCTTGTTGCCGCCGAAATCGTCTACAAGGGTCGCGTTCCCGTCCGGGGTAAGGGGTTCTTCCTTTTGGGGTTCCTCGTAGACAACGCCGCTGTCGTTGGTGTCGTCCTCTCCCTCCGGGGTCTGTGCAAAAGCGGTGACGGAAAAGCCGCCCGAAAGCATAAGGGCGGCGCAAAGTGCGGTCAGTGTTCTAAGGATTTTCTTATTCATTCTCGGTGTCCTCCATTTCTTCGGTGTCGTGGTCTGCGGGTTCTGCGGGGTAGCCCGGCGCGGCTTCCATGCCCGGAATACCGCCCCCGGAAAGCATAGCGGAAAGCTCATGCGGGGAAAGGCGCATGGAGCGCACAAGCTGTACGATTTGCAGGTTTTCCGCTTCGGTTTTCTGCGCTTCAAGCCCCCTTAATTTATTCTGGTACTCGGTGATTTTCTCGCGGGTCTTTGCAATCTCCTTGTCGATACGTTCAATTTTGTTCATAGCCATCAATAAATTTCTCCTTTCAGATTTTCATTTTTTTGTTGTCAGTTCCAATTCATTAAGCCGTAGCCCTTGATACAGGAGTAATTGACGGGGTAGCTCTTTATCTTGCAGGCGTCGCCGGAATTGCCCTCGACGGTATAGACGCGCTCCCCGTCCGTCCCGATAACAAGCCCTACATGGTCTGCGCTCCCGTCCCCGTCCCAGTCGAAAAAGATAGCGTCGCCGGGGGCGATATTCTCATAGCCCCTCGCGCCCCATTGCCCGCGTGACTGGAACCAGGGTACGCCCTGTGACTGGCACCCGGCAAAGCGCGGCTCGCTTTTCCCGGCTTGATTGTAGCACCATGAAACAAAACAGGCGCACCATTCCACGCGGCTGTTAAATCCGTACCAGCTCCAAAAGGGTCGCCCGCCTACGTTGCCGACTTGCCGCTTCGCAAGGTCTACAACGGCGGTGTTGCCGGGGCGTGTGCCGTTTACAAGCTGTACGCCGCTTAAATCCTCGGACGCGCCCATATCGGGGGAGCCGCCGCCGAAAATCAGCGGCTTGTTTCCGCTTGTTTCCAGATAGACGCGGTACATTTCAAGCTGCTGTGGCGTTAGAAGTTCCTCCGCAATCTCGGAAATGGGCTTGTTCGTCAGCTTCACGTTGAGGATATGGTACTCGTAGGGTACTTCCTCGCTGGTCGTTTCCCCTGTTTCCGGGTCTGTGCTTGTTTCTGTGCGGTAGCGGATTTCCGTTTCTTCCGTCAGCGTCAAAGTGTACTGCATGGCAAAGACGCGGTTTAGTTCTGCCTGTGCGCTCTGCGGGGTGTAGGTCTGTAAAAGGGCGGTGAGGTAGGACGCTAACTCATGGGGGTTATGCCCGATACTGTCAAGGTCATAGCGGTATTCGTCATAGCCGGGGTGGGTGCTTTCGATATTGTCAATCTGCTGCTGAAGCTCGTTTTCCTTTGCGGCGTAATTATTTTCCGTCGCCACAAGGTCGCTGTCCTCCGACGTGTAGGAAGTCCCAAGTATGCCGTTCATCAAGCCGGAGAACATGGAGCCGCAAGAGGAAAGCCCCGCCGATACCATGATGAATAAGAGCAGCGCGGCAACGGCGATACATACGCCCGCCGGGTGCCGCCCTACAAAAGCGATTGCCTTTTTTGTTTCCTCGGCGGTCTTTTTTGCCGCCTTGCGGGTGTTCTCTGCGGCTTTCTGCGCCGTTTTTGCGCCGCCTTTCCTTGCCGACTTTGCATACTGCCGCTTGATTTGCTGCTTCTGCATGAAGCGGGAAAGGGGATTGCCCGCAATCTGCGGATTGTCATGTAGGGATTTATGGTACTGGAAATCCACATTCGCCTTGAACGCCGCTTTCTCTGCCTTTGCCGCCGCCCGGTAGGGTTTGAGCTTGTGGCTGCGGTAGCCCTCCTTGACTTTCCGCGTCCCGTACTTTGCGCCGCGCTCTGCCAGTTCTTCGGATTTGTGCGCCCCCTCAACGCCGGAATTGTCCTTTTCAACGGAATGTATCTTGTTGTGGACGAAAATACCCGCTTCCTGTGCGGGGCGGGATAGCGGGTTATTGTGGGGCTTATTCCTTCCTATGGGCTTTTCCTGTTCCTCAAAATGTAGGCGGGTCTTGCCTTTCCCGGTGGCTTCATCAAAGGTGCGCTCCCGTACAAGTTTCTTTTCTTTGGGGATAGCCGCCTTTGCCGCGTCCAGACGGTCGGCTGCTTTGTCCGATTTTCGGATATACCTTTCAAGCTCCGGCGTTGCCCGTTCCTCGTCGGTAAACTGCAAGCGGGAAGATTTTTCTTTTGCTGTGGCTTCTGCCTGTGCTTTCCTCGCCGCCTTTTTGCTCGCCTTTCTGGTACGCGCCCCGTCGATACGCTCCAAGACGCGCTCGGCTGCGGCGGTGTCCTGTTCCCGTTCTGCCCCCGGCGCATGGGGAAGCGGCGGCGCGGCGGCTGTGGGCGCGGGAGCTGCGCCGCCCGGTATGGTCTGCGCTGCCTGTTCCGGCGGCTGCGGTGCTTCGGTCTTTGCAAAGTCCGCGTCCCTTATCCGCTTGCTGATACGTTTCTTTTTCCCGGTGGCGGCGTTTACCTCGACAGCCCCCTCGCGGGTCATTTTCTGCGTGACTTTCTCACGCGCTCGATACTGTTTTATTTTTCTGTCCCTCCAATCCGCGCCCTTGCAAGGGCGCAATACTCGGCGTTTATCTCAATGCCTATATAATGCCTGTCAAGCTGCCTTGCGGCTGCTCCCGTCGTGCCGCTGCCGAAAAAGGGGTCAAGCACAACGCCGCCTTTCGGACAGCCCGCCTTGATACAGGTTTCGGCAAGTTTTGGCGGGAACGCGGCGAAATGCCCGCCCTTGTAGGGTACGGTATTGATAAGCCACACGTCCCGCCTGTTCCGCATGGTCGGCATGAGGGCTTCGTCGTAGTAGCTGCCGCTTCTCGCCCGGTTAAGCCCCTGTACTTTCCCCTGTCCGGGTACTTCGTCCGCATATTTCTGTCCCGCGCTGCGCCCGGTGCGGTACCGCGCCGCCGTTGTGGGGGCTAACGGCTCGGCTATGGCGGCTGCGTCATAGAAATATTTCTTTGACTTCGTAAGCAGAAAGATATGTTCATAGCAGCGGGTAGGGCGGTCTTTCACGCTCTCCGGCATGGGGTTTTCTTTCTGCCAGATAATGTCGCTCCGTAAATACCACCCGTCAGCGCGTAGGGCAAAAGCTAAAAGCCAAGGGATACCGATTAAGTCCTTTTGTTTGCAGCCGGAAACGCGGTTGTTTTTTGCAATCTGCTGTCCGTTTCTGCCTTTCGGGTTCTTCGGGTCTGCATGGTAGCCCTTGTTCCCTGTGCCGCAGTAGGTGTCCGCGATATTCAGCCAGAGCGTACCGTCAGAACGCAGTACCCGGCGCAGCTCGCGGAAAACCTCGGTCAGCCTGTCAATGTACTGCTCCGGCGTGTCCTCCCGCCCAATCTGCATATCAAGCCCATAATCCCTAAGCGCATAGTAGGGCGGGCTTGTGACGCAACAGTGTACGCTTTCCTCTGGAAGCTCCCGCAAGGCATAGAGCGCGTCCCGGTTGATGATGGTGTCAGTTTTCAGCCCGTTCATGCTTCGCCCACTTCCTCCGGCTTCGTCGTCATTACCCGGTAAAGCTCGGTGTCTTTCGGGAAGCGGTCTACAAAGGGCAGTACCACGTTTCCGTAGAAGATAAGCCCCTCGCCCGCTTCGGTGTGGGTAACGTACTTCATCTGCTGCGGGGAAATGTTAAGCTGCTTTGCAAGGATAGCTCTATCTCCGGCGGCTTGATTGAGCATGAGGACAAAATCAGAGTTTTCAAAGATATTTTCCACTTCGCGGCTGCTAAGTAAGTCTTTGACGTTCTGCGTAATGGCTGTGGGTATGCCGCCCCACTTTCTGAAACGCTTCCAAATCTCCACGCTGTAAGCGGCGGTCTGTTCCTCTTTCAGAAGCAAGTGAAATTCGTCCATATAGTAGCGTGTGGATTTCTTTTCTGCCCGGTTGACCGTTACCCTGTTCCATACCTGGTCTTGCACAATGAGCATACCTAACTTTTTAAGCTGCTTTCCAAGCTGTTTAATATCAAAGCAGACAAGGCGGTTTGAAAGCTCTACATTCGTCCTGTGGTTGAATACGTTAAGGCTTCCCGATACATAAAGCTCCAACGCCGACGCGATCCGCGCCGCTTCCGGCTCCGGCTGCTTTAGTAGCTCGTTGTAGAGGTCGCCCAAAATCGGCATATTTGCCGGGTCGGGGTTTGCTAAAAACGGGCGGTACACGTTTCTTACAGCGCGGTCAATGACCGTCTTATCAATCGGCTGCAAGCCCTCCTTGCCGCCAATGACAAGCTCACACAAGGACAGGATAAAATCGGATTTAAGCGCAAGGGGGCTGTCGTCCTCGGAATAGTTGAGGTTAATATCCATAGGGTTCACATACTGGGGCTTCCCGTCAATGCCCTTGCCCGTAGGCGACAAACGGATAACTTGACCGTTCAGACGCTGCACAAGGGAGAAATACTCGGCTTCCGGGTCGCAGATGATAATATCGTCGTCCGTGATAAGGAAAGCATTTGTCATTTCCCATTTCGCTGCAAAGGATTTACCGCTTCCCGGCGTTCCCAAGATAAGCCCATTCGGATTTTTAAGCTGCTTGCGGTCGCAGAGTATCATGTTGTTTGAAAGCGCGTTCAGCCCGTAATAGAGGGCTGCGCCCGTCTGAAAAAGCTCCTGCGTGATAAAGGGGATAAAAATAGCGGTGCTGCTTGTCGTCAGCCCTCTTTGAATAGGGATAAGGTTTTCCCCAAGAGGGATAGAGGACATAAGCCCCGCTTCCTGCTGATAGTCAAGGCGCGTCAAAGCGCAGTTATATTTCTGTGCAATGCCCGCCGCTGCGAAAATGTCATTTTCCAGTTTCCGCTTCGTGTCTGCCATGTTGACGACAAGAAACGTGAGTAAGAACATTCTTTCATTCCTGCTCTGTAAATCCTGCAAGAGATTTTTCGCTTCGCTGCCAAAAGTGGCAAGGTCAGAGGGAATTATATCCATGTCATAGCCGCTGCGTACCGCTTTCTTCTGTTCCTCAATCTTCATCTTGTCAAGGTCAGTGATTTTCCGCTTGATAGTCTTGATAGCTTCGGTCTGGTCGATACTGCGGATATGCAGGTTGACGATAACGCCCGTTTCCAAGTCCAGAATGTCGGCAAGCATACGGTCATTTAATTCCGGCGCAAGGATTTCAAGGAAGCTAACCGCCCCAATCTTGCGCCCCATGCGGAAATATCTGCCCTCGCCAAACTGAAAAGAGGACGGGGCGATAAAATCCTTTGTGGAAAGCCCAGACGGGGCAAGCCAATCCCAAGAGAATGAGAACGGTTCCGCGTCGGGGTGGAATACGCCATGCAGCACGTTTAAGCGTTCATAGCCGGATAAGGGGCGGGCAGACGCGCCCAACACCTTAAAATTATTCAGTATGTCGGTTTCGATACGGGCAAGGCGGGCTTTTGCCGCCGCCGGATTGTCTGCTTCGATACTGAATGTGATGTACTTGTGCTTCACAAGCCCGTTGTTGCCTTTACTAAGCTGATTTTTCAGCATATCCGAATACTCGGTGCGGATAGAGTTGAAAGCGTCGTCCTGCGCGGGAATGTTGATAGCTTTCTCTGCCTGTTCCCGCTGCGTCCCTTGATTGATGAAAGAAAGTTGCACCGAAACGGAAGCGTCAAAGTAGTTGAGAAAATCGCACCAGTTTTCAAAAATGGCGGTCTTGTCGTCTGCCTGTGCAAGCTGATAGTTAATATCTTCAAAGGCAATGGATTTACTGTATTTCTTTTCCGATACCTTGCATATCCCGTCCGGGTACATGGTAAGGTAGGGGATTGTCTGCTGCGCGGTGTGGGCTTTCCCGTCGCCCTTTGCCTGCCGGATAACCTCGGCAATCTGCTTTTTCTCGGCGCGGGAGAGCTTCCGGGGCGGGTTAGCCCCGGCGTTTCTTTTTCCCGCTGCCTTTTTTGTAGGTTCCTTTTGCAATCGCTGATACCTCCTTTTCCAATTTTCTCTGCCGTTCCAAGACGGCATATAAATTCTGTGTCTGATAGGGTCGCTCTTTGGGGGCAATGAATTTTGTCTGTATGATGTGCTTTGCCACCACTTCAAGGGGCTGCCCGTGTTTCTCATACATGGCGAACAGGAAACAGGGCAGCATAACCGCAATCATTACCACCGACGCAAGGCTTGTGCCTGCGCTGTCTTTGAGCAAAAAGAAAAGCGGAAGTCCTAAGATAAGGGCAACCGCAAAACAAATGATTTGCCGTTTTGTAAGGTTGAAAGCAACCTTTGTTTTGACTTTGGATAAGTCTTTCGGTACGGGTACATACGCCAAGCGTAAACCTCCTTTCTGCGGGGAAAAGCCCCGCGTGTCTTTTAATGTGCGTTGAATATGGATTTTGCCAGTGCGCCGGATTTGAACAGGGAGAAGCAGAGAATAACGGTGTAGGCTGCAAGGGAGAAAATCGCGCTGTGCAGGTTATCCGCTATAATCATACTGTTTACCAAAACCGCATAAATGCCGACACATACCATAATCAGAAAGCCTTGAAAACCGATAGCGAACAGGGCTTTGAGGTAGTTGTTCCCTATCTGCCCCCACTCTCGGTTTGTCATTGTTGCAAACGGGATAGGCGATACCGAACAGTAAAGGTAAATTTCTATCATTCTGCCGTAGAGGATAACGGTTATCAGTACGGACATGATTTTCATGCACAAGCTCACAAGGCTTGTTTCCATGACAAGTAAGAGCAGTTCGGGGATTTCCATTGCTTCAAGCCCGTCCTGCATGGAGCCAAGGGCGGCGGCAACGTCTATATTTGTGTTGCCGCCGATTACCCCCGACGCGCCGGAAACAACGTGCTGCGCCATATCGAACACCGCCATAGTAATATCAAAGGTGTGCGTAACAAGATAGACCGCTACAAACGCTTTGAATACCCACTTAAAAAACATGAACGTGTCAATATCGTGCATATTGTTCTTTTCCGTTACCATGCTGATTAGCTCGTAGCATAGGACATAGGTAATGACAAGCCCCGCAATCGGGACAATCACGTTTTCACTAAGCGCGCGTATCATGGAAAATACGTTTGCGTTCCACGCTTGCGGGGTCCTGCCTACCTCTGCGGCGATAGTGCCGACTTTTTCGTTTACGTCCCCGAACATAGTTGACAGATTACCGTTTATGGCTCCGATAAGGATTTCCTTTATCCATTCGTTAATCGCGTCAAGTATGCTCTGCATAAGCCTTTACCCGCTTATCTTAACCGAACAGCCCGGAAAGCAGCGGTACAAGGGTCATGCCGATAAGGGCAACGCCGCCGCCCGCCATAAGCTGCTTCATGCCCTGGCTCTTTGCTGATGTGTGATAAAGAAGTAGTAGAAGTGTAAAAAATTTTGCCGTTCCTATCCGGCGTTTGCGCATTGCGCCGGATAGGTCGGGCGGTCATTCGGGCAGGTCTACCTTGCCAACGAAAGAGTAATAAATATCAATGTCCTGTCTGCGTGTGCCGTTCTCGTCATAGCTGCACTCATGCACAACGATTTTCTCCACAAACTCACGCAAAAGGGTAGGGGTAAGTTCTTCAAAGCTGGTGTACTTGCGGACAACATTCATAAACTTTTCTGCGTTTACCGTGGCTTCCTGCGCTTTGGAAAGCTCTGCCCGGATAGCGGCGGCTCTCTCTTTCAGTTCTTTCTGCTCGGCTTCATAGTCTGCCGACAGCTCCGTGAAACGCTCGTCTGAAATGCGCCCGGTCACGCTGTCCTCATACAGCCGCTTGAAGATAGCGGATAACTCGCTGATACGCTTCTCGGCGGCTTCCAGCTCCTTTTTCCTTGCGGCGTTCCTGCGCTTGCCCCCGTCCTCGTTCTGCTCGATCAGCAGCTTCATAAACCGGGCTTCGTGCTTCGCTGCATAGCTGGTGACTTTCCGCAGATTGTCGGTCACTCCGGCGGTCAACAGGTCGGTGCGGATAAAGTGCGCCGTACAGTCACGGGTACGCTTCTTGTAGCTCCCGCAGATATAACAATCCTGCTTGCGGGTGGCGTTCTGGTAACGCTGCTGGTAAAGGACGCTGCCGCAGTCGGCACAAAAGAGTATGCCGGAGAATAAGCCCACTTCATCATAGCGGTTCGGGCGTTTGCGCTGCTTGCGTAACTCCTGCACACGCTCCCACATCTGGGTGTCAATGATAGGCTCATGGTGGTTCTCGAAAATCGCCTGTTTCTCAATGGGGTTCTCTACGCTGTGCTTGGTCTTGTAGGACGGCTTCTCCGTCTTGAAGTTTACCAGACAGCCCGTGTACTCCCTGTTTTCAAGGATATGTACCACGGTATTGGTCGCCCACTTGCACTCATAGCCGGGGTGGTAGCGGCGGGTGCTTCCCGTCCGACGGTATTCCAGCGTTCCCGGCGTGGGGATCTCCTGCTCTGTGAGCATACGGGCTATCTTGGTCGGCCCGTTCCCGGCAAGGCACAAGCTGTAAATCTGCCGCACAACAGGGGCGGCTTCCCCGTCAATGATAAAATTTTCGTCCTCGTCCATAAAGTAGCCGTATACGGGTTTGCTCGTGACGGGCTTCCCGCTCATACCCTTAGACCGTTTTACTGCTTTGATTTTCTTGCTCGTATCTCTCACCAGCCATTCGTTAAAAATGTTCCGCAGAGGGGCAAAATCATTGTCGCCCTGTGCGCTGTCCACTCCGTCATTGATAGCGATAAAGCGGACGCCTTTCTGTGGGAAAATCATTTCCGTATACATTCCCACTTGCAGATAGTTTCGCCCTAACCGTGACATATCCTTGACGATAACGGTGCCGACTTTTCCGGCTTCAATGTCCGCAAGCATGGCTTGAAAACCGGGTCTTTGGAAGTTCGCCCCAGAATAACCGTCATCTGTGTACCATTGCAGATTGGAAAAGCCGTTCTGCTTCGCATAGGTTTCAAGAATACGCTTCTGGTTTGAAATAGAATTGCTCTCACCTTGCAGCTCGTCCTCGTGGGATAATCTCGGATAAAGGGCGGTAATAAGGTTTCGGGTGGTCTGTCTTAACATAGTGTCCTCCATTTCCGACAGCCAGCCCCACTATTCCGTATGACTATCATACCACACGCCGGGGCTGGCTGTACAGTCCTTTCTGCTTCTTTACGTCCCGTCAAATTGCCGATTTTTGTGTAGCAGCTTCCGCTTCCAGCACTTTCAGCATTTTATCGGCGGCGGTGGCGGTGGTGTCCTGCTTGAAATAGCCGGAAACGACAAGGACAGAATTACCTATGCGGATTTCCGTCACGCAATCCGGGCGGCGGGTGCTGCGGTCATTCTTTGGGGTGTTGGTCATAGGCGGCTCTCCTTTCTGTTCATCAGCTTTTTCAGTTGTCCCATTTTCTCCTGCGCCGTGGCTTTTCGGAAGTTGCTCCCGGTAAAGCGGACAGGAGAACACATTTCAATCAGACGGTCATAAATGCGGGCGTGGGCGGTGTCCTCCGGGTGCTGCAAGTCCTCCAGCGTGAGATTAGTCGTGACGATCAGCGGCCTGCCGCTGCGGTAACGGCTGTCAATCACGTTGTAGACCTGCTCTAAGCCGTATTCCGTTCCCCGTTCCATTCCAAAATCGTCAAGGATAAGCAGCGGGAAGCTGCAAAGTCGGGAGATATATTCATTCCTGCCCTCAAAGCTGGCGGCAAGGTCACCCAATATCAATGCAAAGTTTGTCATGCACACGGGGATTTCACGCTCCATAAGGGCATTTGCGATACAGCCCGCAAAATAGCTCTTGCCTGTGCCAACGCCGCCCCATAGCAGATAGCCAATGTTGCGCTCTTTCATGGTTTCCCAGTTCTCCACATAGAAATGGGCGTGTTCCATTTGCGGGCACTTGCCGTTGTCGTTCTCAAACGTCCAGCCCTGCATAGCCGGGTCTGTAAAGCCCCGCCGCTTCAACCGCTCGACAGTTTCAAGGTGACTGCGCTGTTTCTCTGCGGCTTCCCGTTCCTCACGCTCTGCCCGCTGGCAGTCACATTCTGCCGGGTGGCGGTCACGCCCCAGCCATGCGGCGGTTTCTTTGGGGAAATAGCCCTCTTTGGGCTTGTGGCACTTCCCGCAGTATAAAAGCCCGTCCTCGCCGGTGTAGTCCTCCGGCTCCGGCGTGGTGTCGGTCATATTCAAAATCATTTCATCAAATCCATTCGTCATAAGCTCTCGCCCTCCTTACAGGTATAATCGGGTATGCCCTTTTTCGGGGCTTTCTTGGCTGCGTCCTCCTGCGCCCACTTGAAAATCGTGGCTGCATGGCTCTTGTATTTCCTCCCGCTGGAAGCGATATGGCAGGATAGGCGGTCAATGTAATACTCCCACTTGCCGGGAAGCTCTGTTTTCAGCCCGTCAAGCTCCGTATCGGAAAGAATGACATTGTGGTATCTGCCATAGGCGGCGGGGGCGGGGTGTCCCGTTTCTAACTCTCTCTCTTTTTCTATTTCTATATCTATCTCTTTCTCTATCTCTATCTCTGGTGGACAAATGTCCGCTCGATATGGTGGACATTTGTCCGCCCCTGTCTGCGGCAGGGCTTTTTGTTCCTGCAAAGCCAGCCGCGCCCTGCGCTTGCGCTCCCCCTCGGTAGAGGACTGGCCGATTAAAAGCTCAATGTTGCTCATGTAGAGTGCGCCGCTTGGCAAAGGCTCCACAAGCCCCAGCTTCATAAAGATTTTCAAAGCTCTCTCTACGGTACCTACCTGCTGGCGGGTAATGGTCGCAATCATCTGGGCGGTGTAGGGGATATTCTCGTCAAGCTGCAATTTCCCGCCGTTTTTCAGCGATTTCAAGTACAGCTTCAAGAGAATGTTGGAATAGATAACGCCGTCCTGCATACTTTCCAGCAGAACGATTGCATCATCGTCAAAATAGCTCTCTTTCAGCTTGAGGTAGTAATATTTGCGGTTATCTGCCATAGGCTGCGTCCTCCTTTTTCCAGCGTTTGGAATAATAGCGAGGGCATAGTATGATAACCGCCCGGAAGCTCTGTTTGCAGTCACGGGTGCAGCCCCGGCATAGGTCGTTGTAAGTGATACGGTTGCGGTGGTTGAGGAAGAAAGACCATTCCAGCCGCCGCTTCTTGCTCATTCTCGGCAATGGTAAGCTCCTTTCTGCCGTTCCTATCGGTGTAGCGGGATAGGGGGCATTTTCTGTATGTTCTCGGTATCATTTTCGGGCTTTTTCTGCCCTGTAAGCCCCGTTTGGAAGTCGGGGAGTATTGCGGTAAGGGTTCATATCATACCTGTATTTTTGTAGGGTTTCGGTATCATTTCGGGGCGGTCTTTAACGCTCCTGTTCACGCTTTTTCTGCTGGCTCGGTGCGCCCCTTAAAATCTGGTCGATATTGCGTCTGACTGTCTGAAGCTCCTGCGCCCGCTGGCGTTTCTCCCGGTAGTCGTTATATCCGGCGTTCTTCTGGACGGTAAGCTGCTCAATCTCCCTTTGCAGGGCTTTGCTGGCTGGCAGCTTGGTTATTCCATGCTCCCGGAAATAACGGGCGGCTGTGTCCGCTATGATAAAATCGCTTTCGTGCTGTTCCCGGTAGGCTCTCCGGGCTTTCTCCGATTTCTGCGCTTTCAGACCGTCACGGGCGGGCTTCGTGCCGATATAGCCCAAAAGGTTGCGCTGCAATTCCTTTTTCTCCCGGATAGCGGCTTCCAGCCCTTTCAGTCCGGCAAGGCTCTCCTGCGTGGCGGTGTTGGCTGCGGAAATGGCAGCGTCCAGCTCGTCCGGGGAAGAAAAGCCATACTGCTGGTAGAGCATGAGGGTAGCCGACATCTGTTTGAGGTTGTGCATGGTCGCCCACTTCTCATAGCCCCGTCCTTTCCCCTCGGCTCGCTTGGCGGCTATGTCTACCATGCGCTGTACAGCGTCATTGTTCGGGGCGTTTTTCGCTTCTTTTTTCGTCCGTAAGCGGTCTTTGATACTGCCGGGGTATTCCGCTATGGCTGCGGGTTTTTCGGCGGCTCTGGCGGCGTTCTGCTCCAAAACGGAGAGGACAGCAGCCCGGTCAAAATCGTCCCCCAGCTTCCGGGCGGTAATTGGCTTCGTCCTGTCCGGCGTGAGGTAACTTAGCCGCCCCCGGCTCTCCTTGACGGTCACACCATGCCGGAGAAGCAGGGCGGCAAACTCATCAAAGCCGGAAGCAGCGGCAAGGGCTTCCCGGATAGTCCGGCGCAGCTTCGCCTTATCCGTTTCAAACTTGGTCTGCCGGGGCGCGATACCGTCCGCAGCAATAGGGGCGTTGGCTCTGTCAAGGGCAGCCTGTCCTTTCTTCTGCGCCCAATACTCACGCTCGGTAATGCGTTCTTTGCTGCCGTTCAAAAGGTCTATCTGGTAAAGCCCCTCGCTGTGGCACATCTCCATGACTTCGGCTTTCAGATAGTTCATAGCTGCGTCCGTACAGCGGTGCTTGCAGCCTGCTTTCCTGTCCGCTGGCCTGTCCATGTGGGGCAGCATGGGAACCTCCGCAATCCGCAGACTGTTAATGACGATATGCACATGGATATTTTCGGTGTGGCTGTGTCCGTCCGGGTGGGTGCAGACAAGGGCCTGGTGTCCGGGGAAATGCTCGGCGCAGAACTTCTCGCCCAGCTCCTGCGCCCGATCAACGGTCAAGCCGTTGTCCGGGCCGTCCCGTGGGTCAAAGCTGATGATGTAGTGGTGGCTCTTTACGTCCTCCCGTTTCTGGTTCTTGCCGTAGCGGAGATTGGAGCGCATACAGGCAACGGCAAAATCCTCCCCGCCACAATTCAGAGAGGATATGCGGTAGTCTACCCTCGGTATGAGCCGCCCGTCTGCGTCAAGGGTGGGCTTCATGGTAAACTCGTCATGCTCGAATGTGAGGTATTTTTCAGCGTCCCCGTAGTTGGCATTTTTAGAGCTGATATGTTTGAGTATCGCCAACGGCTTCACCTACTTTCTGCAAGACTTCAAACTTCAAGGCGGCAAGGTCGGCGGCGGCTCCCCGCACTTCCTTTTCCAGCCCCCGGTAGGGGCTTCCGTATTCGTTCAGGCTCCGGGCAATCTGGTTTAAGTTGCCGCCGATTTTCCCGTACTCTGCCGTGAGCTTGGAGAGGGCGGCAAGCAGCCCGTCATTGACCGGGGAAACGGTGACAATGGGGCGTATGGTCGCTTTCCGTATGGCTTGCCGGATAAACTCGGACTGGCTGATTTCATAAGCCGCCAGCCGCCCGGTGAAGTCGGCGTATTCTTCATCGGTCATGCGGGTCTTTACCACATGACGGCGGTGGGGCGTATTGTATTTCTTTCGCATGGTCTGTGACCTCCTTTCTCGCCCGACAGGGCGCATAGCAGGGTTTGGGGAAGGCACTCCCCAACAAGATTCCCGCAGGGGCAAAAATAAGCGGAGAGCGAATTTTGGCACCTCGGTAGAATCTTGCTCTGAAAAACTCCGGCGTTCCCCGGCTCCCGTCCTTTCCGCTAACAAAACGTTTCAAAAGGGCTTTGCTACCCGCTATTCCGGCTTATCTTGAAAATTTTCCTTTCACTACCTACAACACCACGCAAAGCAAAATGGACGGAGATTTTTAGAATTTCCCCTTATTCCCTACAACACCACGCAAGCCGAAAAAGGCGGACAATGGCAGTATTTTTTTCTTTGATACCCTCCACGGATAAGTAAGGGATTTTGCCAACTGCGGCGGCAATTTTCCCTTTTGTTTTTTCATACTGGGGATTTTCAAAAATGCCAAACAGGAACGAAAAAAAGCAGCAAATCTGTTGAATAGATTTACTGCTTTCTGGTTGCCGGCGAAGCGGCGGTTATTCAGTTGTAGGCGGTAGGGCTATCTCCCAAAGCGGAACTTGAAAATAGCTGTGAGAAGCGTCTGGGTGATGTAGTCCTCTGTATCTTGGTCTACCCGTCCATTCACACGGGCGGCACATTGTATGCGGCGGCGGTAATACTGCAATACAGTTCCCACCGCTTCCGGCTCCCCGCTGGTGGCTTGGACGATTGTTTCATAGGGGAGAAGCCTATTATTTCTCATATGCCATTCCCTCCATTTCCGCTTGGAGCTGCCGTAGGACTTTTCGGATATGGTAGCCCGCTGTGCTGCGGCTGCGCCCGTACTGTCTGCCAATTTCGTGCTGTGGAATACGCTTGAAAAAGGACAGGTAAATCATTTCCCGCTCCCGTTCGTCCAGCCGTGACAGGGCTTCCGCAAGTAAGCCGCTGCTGAAAATGACCGTATCGCCGCAAAGGGTAAGTATGTATTCCTCGTCCGGCTCCGGGGCTTGGAAATATTCATCTGTCGTGCCTAAAGGGTAGTGCTTTTCGTCTGTGAGGTATTCAAGGGATATTTCTCTTTTGTGCTTCCTGCTCCGTGTCCTCGCTGCGTTGATCGTTGCATTTCGGATAACGACTTTGCAAAAGGCATGGAAAGTGTACTCGATATGTTCCCGATATTCTTCTGTACAGGTCATGGAAAATCCCCCTTTCCTCCCAAAAGGGCTGTGGCTGGTTAGTAGTTGCTTTTTATGATAGTAAGGGGCGGCAGCACTTTAGGCTGTCGCTCCTTGACTGCCTAACTGCAAAACCGGGCGGGGCTGTCAACGGCGGGCGAAGCCCGTTCATTTTATCGTTGACTGGCTCGGCTGGTTTTGCTATTTTTAGCGACTTCATTCATCTATGCTTATCGTTTCATCACTTATTGCTGGCTGGTTATTCTGGGTATTGCTGTTGAGGTCTGGAACGCTGAAAAAGACAGCAATAAAAATATTCACAAGAACGATTACTGCTAATATAATGGCAACAATTTTCCAGATACGACGTGAGCGGCGGTTCTTGATTGCCAGTTGCTCGTTTATTCTGGATAGTTGTTCGGCAACATCACTGGCGACATTTTCATTTTCAATTTTCGTACCCAGCAATTCACTGACAGATACCTCTAATATTTCAGCCAGACGAATAAGAGTATCAGCGTCGGGAACGGACAAATTTTTCTCCCATTTGGAGATAGTCTGTCTGACTACATGAAGTCTGGTTGCTAATTCTTCCTGTGAAAAGCCTTTCTGTTTTCTGAGAGTTTTTAGATTTTCACTAAACATGATGTGTTCCACTCCTTTGTCTTGGTAAATCAAAAATAGCATGATAGCTGCTATGCGGCAAGCAATGCAGATTAACATTAGCGCAACTGCCTATAAAATAAGCATAATTCCGCACAAATCACTTGAAAACGAATATTTCTTCAATCGGTGCTTCAACAACTCTTGAAATATCAATCGCCAGTTTAAGTGAGGGATTGTATTGTGCCTTTTCCAGCCGCATAATTGTTTCTCGCCGCACGCCTACCTGTGCCGCTAACTGCTCTTGTGTCAAATCCTTTAATAGCCTGTACTTTTTTAATCTACATTCAAAATCCGGCACGCTTATTCCTCGCTTTCATCAAACTGTTCATCGTTATCATAATGATATAGCAGATATTCGCTAAGGAATATTTCAAGTGCTATGGAGAGAGCTATAACAATAACAAGAGCAATTAAGGTATATTCAAGGTTATCCATGAGCTTTCCCTGTCCCAAAATGAGTATTGCAAGAAAAATAATGGACAGAGAAGTTTTGTTCGCTACACTTTGCGCTTTCATTTTGTTTTCTTTGTATCGTTCATCTATAAGAGTATTTGACATTTTTCCCTCATAGAAAAATCCGAAAAAGCCGAAAAACAGGAAAAACACAAAAGGAAAAATTGTCTTGTCAACGCTGTAAGTCCAAAATCCCAAAAATCCGGCAAATCCTAATAAACCTAAAAAACCCAGTTTGGGATTTATTGTTCTGGTGGATTGCAAGGTTAATTCCCTACGCCTGTTTGTTTTAATAGATTCCAAAAACAACACAACAATATTCACAATATACAAGGTAAGAAGTACGCCGGAAATAATCATAGGCAGGTCTTGCACTCTGAAAACATATTCAGATAAATCCATAGGCACAATAAACCTTGAATTGTTAAATGCTATCGTGTACCATGAAGATATTGCTACCAGCAGAGCGCATATCACGCCCAGGCAAATTGTGAGTTTCGTTCTTTTTTTCATAATGGTGTCCTCCAATGAGATGTATTTATCGCTTTACGAGATAAATATATCACTTCAAAGACTGGCTGTCAATAGGAAAGATACAAATACATCACTTTCCCAAAAATGCTTAGAAAGACAAAAGCTGATATAGGAAAATCCCCACATCAGCTTTTCGTATTGGTCTGTGTTTCGGAAATAGTGGCTGCTGTCTATCAAATTATCATTTGTTACTTTACCGCACATGAGCATTTGCACCCGGATTATCCGTTCCATATCCTTCCAGCAGATTGATCACTCCCCAGGCTGCAAGTCCGGCTCCGATCGCACAAACCAATGTTTTTAAGGTCGTAATTGCCGTTGTAAAAAATGCCATAAGTGTACCTTTGGAAAACTTACATTTTCCAGTCCTTTCTTAGATTTTTTCCAGAAAGGGAAGAAAACACTATATAAACCCTGCCTTTTGTGATACACTAAGCATAGGATTTTCTACTTGGAAAATTCCTCACACGTACAGTCGGTATATTCATTTTCGTCGATGGATACCGACTGTTCCTTTTTTCCAAATTATTCATGATTTCCTCCCATAATCCACTTCCCGACAATTTGTCGAGAAGTTACATCTGATACAGTTCCACTTCATCCTCTGGTTTCAGTATCAGATTAGTACTCAGATATTTTTCAATATCAAAGGTATTCTTTTTGTCATAATCGGACAGATATTTGTAGTTTTTATGTTTGCAAATATCGTATTTATTTGAGAAAAATGGTCTGACACCTCTCACCTGCAGAATACATTTTCCCCCGTCCATGACTGCTATTTCATCTTGGCTCATCAACTCCTTTCCTGTTTTCTGGTAGTTCATTCCATAAGACCGCTGACTGCCTCTCGTATCCGATGTGTTATAAAGATCTATGGTTTCTTTTCCCAAAATCTCCGCTATTTCCTTTAATGTCGTTTTTTCCTTTCCACCCAGGAATAAGGTCGTATCACAGTTCCCTTCGATGGTATCGGCATTATCCTTATAAATTGCCTTAAGCTGAGACTTTGACTGCAAAATAATAGAAGCTG
>OMAN01000148.1_pt1 | contig 43264 bp, 31 predicted proteins | sample 1644701 | NCBI WGS metagenome assembly OMAN01 (sample SAMEA103958124, study PRJEB25191) | human gut metagenome | biome: human-associated habitat [ENVO:00009003]; feature: intestine environment [ENVO:2100002]; material: feces | place: Germany | collected 2013/2015 | reverse complement strand
GTCATGCCCCAAGGGGGCTAGTGCAAACCACCGGCACGGCCGGTGGTTATGATTTGCTTTTGCATCGACGCTGCTGCGCCGCCGTCTTATTCCTGCGGCGGCTCCTCTCGCTGGCTCAGATTCAGCCTCTGCTGATATTCGCGCATGGAGCAGCCGGTACAGGTCTTGAAAGCGGTGCAGAAGCTCTTTTTGTCCTTGTAGCCCACGGCCTCCGGGATGGATTTGACGTCCTTTCCGTTCTTCAGCATTCCAATGGCCGCCTTGATCCGAATGCGGAGCAGATACTCCGCAAACGTCTCATTCATCTCCGCGCGGAACTTTCGGACAAAGTGCCGTGAGCTGATATGGGCATACGCCGCTACGCTCTCGGCAGTCAGCTTTTCTCCAAGGTGCGTCTGCATATAGACACAGGCGCGCCCAATGGTGTCGCTTTTCAGCGCATCCTCCTGCATAATATAGCCCTTTTCCGCGAGCAGCTTCCAGATTGTGTCGATTTGCTTTGCCACAGCGTGTGTGGATGTCAGTTCCTCCAGCGGCGTGTCCATTATGCTGCTTCGGATTTGCAGGAAAAGCGCCTCATCGCGGCGGCGAATTTCCATGCGCAGCTCCTCCATCAGCGCACGCACCAGCAGCGTCTCGATGCAGAATGAGTCATTGGAAACCAGCGGCTTGATTCTGGAGTACAGCTGCCAATGCTCTTCGCAGATTTCCGGCCGCAAGGCCGTAAGCAAGCGCAGGAGCTTTGGAATAATCTCATCCCAATTGGTCTGGCTGCGCAGATAGGCATTCTCCCGGCGTTCCGCGCACAGCTCCTCAACCGCACGGCTAAGCGCAGCGCGCAACGCGTCAATCCCATCTGATTTCAGCAAAAAGTCATACGCGCCAAAGCGGACGACCTGCTGCGCGATTACGCAGTTCGGCGTATCTGCCAGAAAAATCACGCGCACGCGGGGACAGTACTTGCGGACGGTTTCCGCAAGCTCGAAGCCGGACATATCCGGACACTGTACGTTTGTGACAAGCACATCCGCAACTTCGCCCTTTCGCAGCCATTGCAGCATATTTTCCGCTTTGGTTTCTCCACGAACCATTTCAAAGCCCAGCGAATAAAAATCAATGCTGTTAATTACATTGATGCGGTAGATCAGATCCGGATCTGAAAAAAACGCTTCAAACATAGGCTACCTCACATCCATTCATTGGTGTTGCACCTGCCGGGACGGCAAAAACGCACAAAGCGGCTATTACTTGTTTCCAAAGGCGTTCACCATTACGCAGCCGGCGGTAATCAACACAAGACCGATGATTCCAACCGTGGAGAGTTTTTCCTTGTATGCAAAAATCGAAACCAGCGAGGTGACAATCAGTCCAACGCCGCACCAGGTTGCGTATCCGATATTCAGGTTGATCCGGTTCAGACTTTTTGCAAAGGTGTAATGGCAGACAATATACGCCGCCGCGCAAATCAGCGACGGGGTCAGCTTTGTAAAGCCCTCCGTCTGCTTCAGATAGCTTGTGGCGATAACCTCCGAGACAATTGCAATGGCAAGAAATGCATATTCCATTTTGCCTCACAGTCCTTTCTGTTCTAATTGCCGGATGAGTGCCGGAACATCGGCGACGGAATCCAAAATGTAATCCGCCGCAGGCGCCAGCTGCTCTCTGGATGAAACGCCGCTTAAAACACCAACGGCGATTGCGCCGCCGTTGTGCGCAAAGTTCATGTCGTTTATCGTGTCGCCCACAACAAGGATATTTTCCGGCGCAATGTGCCACTGCGCCGCGGCGCGCGAAATGATGCGCCCATCCGGCTTTAACGGCATATCCCCTGCCATCTGATCTCCCGCGAAAAAGGAGAACAGCGGCAGAATCTGCATGCCTTTCAGACATTTGACCGCGGCCTCGCAGGTATCCGTGGTTGCAACGCCGAAATGAATGCTCTTTTCATGCAGCGGCTGCAAAATGGCCGGCAAATCTCCAATGCCCTTGATACTTTTGTTCTCCGCAAAGCTCTCCTCGTCAAAATACCGGGTGAGCTTTCCCTCCAAATCCCGCGTGTCAACCGGTGCTTGCGCGTGCATCGCTTCCAGCGCCGGCTTCATGTCAATCGCCATATCCAAAAATGTTTTCCACGCGAATGAACCGTCAGGAAGCACGTGATTTTGTATAATTCCGATAGAATTGAGCGCTTTTTCCGTGTGGATATCGGTGACTGGGATTTTGTAATCCGAAAGAATGCGCCGGATGACGCACTGCGCGGCAGGAATCCAGAATTCGTTGAAATCCAGCAGCGTTCCGTCTTTGTCAAAAATAATCCCGGATATTTTCATGTGATCTCTCTGTCCTTTCTCTTGCAGAACGTAATGCTGCGCTTCGATAACAGCAGACAGTTACATTCTAAAAGAATGTGAGCCAGTACGAACAGGGTGCATTCATGACATTTTTATACGCAATCACGCCATGATTGCAATTGCTCTTAAAAAGTGTGCATGCTATGATTTTAAAAGAAAGCAACCGGAGAATCAAGCGTTTGAAAAAGAACCACCAGTCATGTGTGCAATGCATGACTGGTGGTCTCCTTTATACAGTAACGGTCAGCTGCTTTCTTCCGTCCACATGCGGGAGAAGTAGCTTTTGGTTTTTTGTAATGGTGATCTCATACCGGCAGCCGCGGAACACGCGGGTGACCTTTGCCGGGAGCAGCTGCTCCGGCAGGCAGGGGTCGATCTCAAGGCCGTCCCATGTTGGGCGGACGCCCAGCAGATACTGCGTTGCGGCCAGATACATCCATGCCGCCGTACCGGTCAGCCACGAGACGTTGGCAAGGCCGAATTTGTCGCTCTCCGGGCCGAAGATGTTCGAGGAATAGACATACGGCTCCGCCTTATAGCGCTCCGCGCCTGCCGTTTTCTGCGCGATCATCGGCAGAAGCTGATGATAATACTTCCAAGCGTTTTCCGGGCGCCCCAGCATACATTCTGCGATAATTGCCCATGTATTCGCGTGGCAGAAGACGCTGCCGTTTTCGCCGCAGCCCTTGTTGTAGCAGGTCAGGTTTTCTTCCTTTGTCGGGTAGTCCGTCGTCATGGCCGGGTGAATTTTCTTGATGCCGAGATCGGTATCCAAGTATTCTTTCACACTGTCCATGGCCTGTCTCTGCTGCTCCTGTGTGCCGAGGCCGCTGAGGACTGCCCAGCTCTGCGTGTTGAGCCAGATCTTTGCCTGCGGCTCAGACTCCGAGCCGATAAAGCGGCCCTCGTCCGTGATGCAGCGGCGGAACCACGCGCCGTCCCACGCAAGCGTGCGGCAAAGCGCCTGCTGGCGGTCATAGAGCGCCTTGCATTCCGCTGCAAACTCCGGTTCACCCATGCGCTCCGCCAGCTCCTGCATCATGCGCAGCGCGACGGCAAACTGCATCCCTGTCCAGATGCTCTCGCCCTTCCCCTTGCGGCAGACCTTATAGAGCATATCGTTCCAGTCGGAGCTGAGCATCAGCGGGAAGCCGTGCGCGCCCATGTTCTGCGCGGTGAAGCGGATGGACTGTTTGATATGCTCCCAGATCGTGCCGCTGCCGCCGTCGAAATACGGGGCCTGCGTGTCGAGGTACGAAACGCTGCCCTCCTCCAGCGCAATGTGATAGGCGTCCATGACCAGCCAGAGGTGGTTGTCCGAGTGGACGCGCGTGACCGGCTCCCAGCCCTCGGTGGGGAAGAAATAGTGGTTGCAGTGGCCGTCCTGATACTGCTGGGTCAGGAGCAATTCAAATTTCTCTTTTGCCCGGTCAAGTTGAAGCGGGATCATGGCGAGAACATCCTGCGCGGTGTCGCGCACGCCGATGCCGCGGAACGTACCGGTGGCGTAGTAGCTGATATTCCGGGAGAAGCGGAAGTTCCGCTCCATCTGATAGGGGTTCCAGATGTTAATCATCGTCTCCGCGTCCTTGTCCGGGAGGCTGCACTGGAAGCCGGAGAAAAAGTCCTCCCAGCTGTCCGCCAGCTTCTGCATGGACGCGGTGAAAAAGTCAGGGGCTTTGCAGGCAGCAAGGGACTTGGAAATCTCGCTCTCCGTCATCTCCGTGCCGAGATAAATATTGAGCGATTTTGTCTCTCCGGCGCGGAGCGTCAGCGGCAGCTCCAGCGCGAAGCACGGGTCGCCGCCGAAAAGTGTGGAATTTTTCAGGTGCTCATGTTCGAGTCTGATCGGCGCTTCCTCACTGCGGTAGCTGCCGACAAATTCATCACGGTCGCAGTCAAACCCGGCGGCGGGCGCGTCGCTTGCGAAGTAGACCAGCGGCGTCTCGTCGGGCTTCGGCTGATTTTCCACGCCGTAGCGGTAAATGAGCACGCCGTCCTTTTCGTAAACAGAAAGCTGGTGCTTGTTATAGCACTGCCATTGCAGCTCGCGCATGAATTCCATCATGCCAAGCTCGACGTAGGGGTAAATCGTCACGTTCCGGTCACAGTCGGAGCGCAGCTCCAGATGCCAGAGCATGACGTTTTTCAGCGGACTGACCAGATATGTAACCTCGGCGTGCAGGCCGTCACGTTCTGCCGTAAAGCGGGTGTAGCCCATGCCGTGCGCGGCCTCCCATTTCTCAGGCTTACATGCGCACGGTTCGCTCGTCGGGCACCAGACGGAATCGCCGTCCTTGATGTAGGTGTAGAAGCCGCTGCGGTCGGTCGGCAGGTGGAAGAAGCGGTAGTGGTTGATGCGCCAGATCTGCGGCGAACGGTACCACGCAACGCCGCCGCCCGCCTGCGAGATCATCGCATGGAGCGTTCCGTTGGATAGGTAGTTCATCCACGGGGTCGGCATATTGTACCGGGACAGCACAATTTCCCGATTCTGATTCTCAAAACGGTATGGGTTCATTTGTCCGTCTCCGTTCTTTTTTGTGCCAGCAGCCACTGCAGGAGCATTTCATCATACGCATACGTCCATGCGTCATGGCCGCAGTCGCCAAAAACCGTCAGCCTTGCATTGCCGCCCGCACGCTGTATTGCCTTGACCATATCGACCGTCTCCGTCAGGGGTACGACATCGTCCAGCGCACCATGAAACGCCCAGACCGGCATAGTCAATACCTCTGCGTTCCACGGCATTCCGCCGCCGCAGCAAGGCGCGATAGCCGCGAACAGCTCCGGCGCCGCCATCGCAAGGAACCATGTGCCGTATCCGCCCATGCTGAGTCCTGTCAGCGTGACCCGATCCGGGTCACAGGCGTATGCTTCGATCATGCGGCAAACGAACCGCTTCAGTTTCGGAAGCATCGCCACCCAAAAGGATCCTTCCGGGCAGCGCGGTTCGATCAGCACGCAGTCTTCTTCCCGCGTTTCTGTCAGGATGTTCGCCAGTCCATGAATCTCCGCCTTCTCCAGATCCTCACCACCGCCGCGTTCACCTGCGCCGTGCAGCTGGATAATCATTGGAAGACCTGCGTGCATCCGCTCCGGCATCCGGACGGCATAGGCAAAGCCCGCATCTGTCAACCGATGATATTGTACGTTCATTTTGTATCCTCCGCCCTGTCTCAAATGACATTTGCCGACGCGATCTCGTGCCAGAAAATTGCCCGTGTCGCCTGTCCGTCGGCTTTTTCCTCGCAGCAGCAGTCGAGAACCGGCTCCTCCAGCTCCTCGATCCGGTCGAGCTGTCCTTCCGCATAGGCCAGCAGCCGGTCTCTGCAATGCAGCAGTCGCTGGCGCTGGCCGCCGATGCGAAGATCAACCACGTCAAAGCCCTGCGGCTTGTTTTCGCGCATCCACTGCTGCTCATAGGCCGCATAAAACGCGTCCAGCCGTTCGAGCGCCGCGTCATAATCGGTGCAGAGCGCCTTCGCGGCTTTTTTATCGCCGGACAGATACGCCGCCCTTGTGCGGATGCCAAGGTCTGCTTTCACACTCAAAAATGCGCAGAGCGCCCGCAGGGAGCGGAACAGATAGCCATACTCGGCGTGAGATTCATACCTTGACAGCCTCGCGGCGCAGTCCGCATAACCAGCCGCGTCGCCCGACTTCACGCGGTTGTCGAACTGGCCCATGAACGGGTCACAGTAGAGCAGATATTTCTCCGGGTTATAAATCGCCTCAGCGGAATCGTTCTGCGTCCCGATCAGGTCGAGCGCGCGGAAATCCTCAAACGGAATGCCGAATTCCCGTTCGAAATTCGCGTGAATGGTTTCCACATCGTCAATGTCCTGCGCCATCTGCGAGACGGTAAACAGCGCCGGAAGCACAGCAAATTTGGAGCATTCCGCGCCGTTGTCGCCCCACATGGTCATGACGACATTTTCAACGCCCTTTGCGTGGCAGGCTTTCATTGCCTCGCGCATAGTCGCGATGCTGAACGTGTTGTGCGGCGCAAAGCCCGCCCATGTCCAAAGTCCGCCCGCGAACCACGAACCGCTTTTGATTGCGTTGTGGGCGTCAATATTTCTCTCATAGCTCTGCCGGTCGCGGCTAAAATAATCCCAGTACACCAGGTGAATATTCTCCGGCACCAGCTGTCTGACTTCCTCCGGAATTTCGCCGAGCTCCGGGTTTTGATTGAAATTGGTAAAGTAATCCCCGCCCGCCAGACGGAAGAACATATCGCCCCACATCAGAAGCTCGAAGCCATATTTTTTCGCCATTTCTGACACCCTGCGCAGATGTTCCATCAGGATGCTGAAGCGATCGCGGTAGCCGTGCAGCGTCAGATATTTGCCAAGGCCGAGCAGATCCGCTTCGTCCATGCCGATGTTTACAATATTGGTGCGCAGACATTCGCGCAGCGTGCGGAACATTCCATCGACCAGCGCATAGGTGCGCTCGTCGCCGGTCAGCAGGATATCGGCGGCATCGCGGATCTCCCGGTAGACCGGCCAGTGAAACAGGGCGTTGACATGGGCAAGCGTCTGGATGCACGGGATGACCTGCATCCCGTGCGCTGCCGCATACGCATCGATCTGTTTTAATTCCGCCTTGCTGTACCGTCCGCGCAGATGGCCGAAATAGGGCTGGCCGTCCACCTCATAGGTGTCCTCCATATAAAGATGCAGCGTATTGCAGCCGAGCTTCGCGGTCAGATCGACCCAGCGCTTGACGCTTTCCGCCGTCATAACGGCGTTTCGTGAGCAGTCGAGCATTGTGCCGAAAGTCTTGAAAGTATGTTCCATTTCTTTATCCTTTCCAGTCCGGTCAATAGTCAAACACGCGGTCTTCTCCCGCGCCAAAGCGCAGCAGATAGATGCGCCGCTGATTCGGCTTCAGGAGCAGCACGTCCCATAAATCTTCTGTTTCCGCGCCCAAGCCCCGCTCCGTGCATTTCCGGACGTTCAGAAACAGCGATTTTATCGGCTGCGGGCGGACTGAGTCGATCAGGAAATATGGGATGTGACAGAACGTAGTTTCGTAATCGCAGGCGTAGTGCCCTGCAAACCAACCACCGATGCGGATACCGTGCTTTTGCGCCTGCCGCAGCAGCATCATGGCCGGCTCAGAGGCGTATTCCATATAGTTCCATGGGTCAGTACCCGTTTCAAAACGCGACTTTGGCAGCGCGTGCGAAAACAGGAATATCGCCCATCCCTCAGGAAGCCGGAGCGCCTCTGTCTTGAGCCACGCAAGCTGCTCCACGCCGTATTGACAGCTTTTTTCAAAAAGCTCCTCCTGCTCGTCGATCTGCGGCAGATGGGATGAGAGAAAAATCAGCCGCATCTTTCGGTCATAAAAATCGACAAAATAGTACGGCTTGTTCCGCGGCCGGTGCAAATTCACGTAAGACTCCAGATACGCCGTTTCTTCATACCAGCGCTCGTCTGTAACAATGCCCGTCACGATTTGGCCGACATAGCGCTCATTGCGAAAGCCATCGTCGTCGCCGCAGGCAATGTAGAGCTTGCCGGAAGCTGTTGCATTCTGAAACCGCGCCAGCTCCTGCGAGAGCACAAAGCGGGACGCATTTTCGGGGATGCTGCCGTTTAAAATATCGCCAAGGTGGATGACACCGTCAAAATGCGTCTGCGCATCGACCGCGCGGATGTTTTCGTCCGTATGATCCGCGAAATCCGACACAGCCGTTCCCGCAAGCAGCGCGAAGCAGAGATCGTCCGGCTCCCGGAGTGCATGGAGCTTTTCTGTCAGCAACCGGCAATTGTCCGCAAAATGTGGTTCCATATGGATGCCTCCATCTATATTTAATAATGAACGATTCTGTCTTCGCCAGCGCCGAAGCGTTTTAGATAGACCCGGCGTTCACTCTTTTTCAGAACGAGCGCATCCCAGAGATCTTCGCTCGGCGTGCCCAGATCCCTTTCCCAGAAGCGCACGTCGTCGTCAAACAGCTGCGGGTCATAGGCAGTCTCCGACGCGGTAATGACAAAGGGAACGCCGAAAAGCGTTACGATCCGGTCACCGTGATAGTGGCCGATGAACCATCCGGCCACGTCGAAGCCATACTGCTTCCGGCACTGGTCGAGCGCGGAAAAGATCTGATTGCCGTTGACGATGTCGTTCTTTTCGAGTGCAGTTTTCTCATCGAACAGCAATGCAGAAAACGGCGCGTCATGCGAGAATAGCATCACCGTCCAGTCCGACGGCAAAACCAGCGTCTCGTTTTGAAGCCACTGAATTTGATCTTCCTCGTATCCGAAGATCATGACCGGTTCGCCGCCGCGGTGCTCATAAAAATACGAGCACAGGAACACAAGGCGAACCTTTTCCTTCGCAATATCTACATAGTAATATGGCTTCTGTGCAGGACGGCAGACACCCTGCTCCGCGTCCAGAAAGCCGATGGCCTCCGGCCAGAGCCGCGCGGAATACGGCCCGCTGCATGCGTCGTGATTGCCCTGCACCGGGAAGAAGCGTCCGCTCGAAACAGTGGGCCGGAACAGCGCGAGCTGCTGCCGCAGCAGAAGCTTTGCGTACCGTCTGCCGATCTCACCGGCGAGGAAATCACCCAGATGGACGCAGCAGTCAAAATGTACCGCCTGATCGACTGCGGAGATGTTCTCAATGGTAGCCGGGACGGAATTGTCCAGATGCGAGTCCGCAACCAGCGCAATGTTTAAATCCCCATTGCAGGACAGCACGTCCTGGATTGTATGTGCTGCTTCGTATTCATAGCATTGATTGATCATATCGAATCCCTCAACAAGGCCGGATCGGCGGCAATTGTGCACGCCGTATCCATTTCTCACATTTCAGCCGGTATTTTTGTATCAATTAAACGATAGCATGTCATTTGTCGACCTGTCAAATGGGCATAGTGCCAAAAAGGGGTCTGTTTGCGCCATGACAATTATGTATTGTTTTTTGTGCTTATCGGCTTAATACAGCTGGGCACAAGATGTAGCGACGGCTCTTGCGAGGCGGCTGAAGATCTGATCTCCGGCTTTTCGGCGATTGAAGCGGAAGCAGAACTCGTCCAAATAGGACTGAAGCTGTGTGCAGCGGCCGTGATAAGTGCCGAGCAGGAATGCTTTCAGGTTGCTGATGGCTTTGTGCAGCCAGTGCAAGTCGCCAGGTTCATACTGTTTCGCGTCCAGCTCCACGCCAGACAGGTTCTTATAGCTTCTGTAGCCGTCGCATTCGATTTTTGCACCTGTCGCAACAGTTTTGCCGATGACTTGCTGAAGTGTTTTGCTCGTGACGTCTTCCACGACCTGCATCCGCGTGAACAGCGCAGTCCCGTTTTCCGTTTTTGACAGCGCCACCACGATCTTCGCCTTGTCCGTCCCGCGACCACGCTTGCCGTTGTGCGTTGCTCCGCCCACGTAGCCGTCGTCCATCTCAACAATGCCAGAAAGTGCGTAGTTCTCGTCTCTTTGAGCCATCGCACGGCGAATTCTGTGCAAAAGATACCACGCCGACTCATAGCAGATGTTCAGCGTGCGGCTCAGCTGGACGGCAGAAATGCCGCGTTTGTCCGTGGCACACAGATAGATCGCCCAGAACCAAGCGGTCAGAGGCAGATGCGTGCGGTGCATAACGGTTTCTGCGGTGACGGAAGTCTGGTATCGGCAGGCACGGCACTGGAACGTGTTCCGCCCGCGAACTGGGTAATATTCCGTACAGCCGCATTTCGGGCAGACAAAGCCGTTTGGAAACCGAAGCCGGAATAATTCCGCCCGGCAGCTCTCTTCCGTGCTGAAACGAGTGCGAAATTCTTTAAACGTGATGCTCTCTGCTCGTGCCATGCCAATGACCTCCTGCGTTTTCTGAGATCATTGTAGCATTTTTAATATCCCATATTTCGGACTTTTACATCTATTTTTCGTTCAGCTGCCTGAAGCCGATAAGCACATTTTATTATATTTATAATCATACAGTAGTACATTACTATGCAAAAGAAATGGTGCTTGAATTTATGATATGGGAAGGAGAGGCTATAATGAACGATCTAAATTACAAAGAATCCAGCTACAATTTTGAGTTCCCCTATGAGGACGACGAAAGTAAACGCATACTCTATAATTCACGTACAAATGCCCTTGCGCTAATTGATAAAGAAAACTGTGAAACGCTATGCGCGGCTAACTGTGAAACTTTATGTGCTGCTAATTGCAGTTTGTGTGGAGCCAGATCCTGCGTTGGTAAAATGGTTCCTGAGCCTTATGGCGGATAATCGCACATCGGATGTCTCTAATGGTTAATAAATAACTGCTGTCCGCAGTATTATACTTAGGATGACCGGAATTTGAAAGGAACTATAAAGCCATGAAGCCATATAAGTTATTTATCTTAGTTTTATCAATGCTAATGACCCTCTTATGCTCCTGCGATGGGTTCATCGCCAATCATAGCATTCCAGAGCATTCTCCGGGAACGCCTGATAAGACTACTACAAACAGGTTTTCTGATTATGACAAATTTCCACTCCCATATGAAACAGCACTGAAAGTTAGTTCAGATGGAGAGCAGTTAATTCTATCTAAACAGCAAGCGCTTGAAGACTATGATGCCTTATGGGAAATGTTGGAGGATAATTACCCATATTTTGAAACGATAAAAAATGAACTGGGGCTGGATTGGAGGGAGGTAAGGGATACTTACCGTACTGAGCTGATAAGTGTGTGTAGGGGATCCTCCATACTTCAGGATAATTATATAAATGTAATCAATAACTGCTTGAATCAGTTTGAAAGCATAGGCCATCTATATGTCATTCAACCGTTTTTGTATCAACGCATGGTCGATTCTTTTCGATCGGCAGTGGAATCGAGCGGAGAGAATCAGAACCCCGACAGTAAAGAAGGAGTCGATATGCTATCCAGGATACTATCCATAATAGAAAGCCAAAAGGTCAAAACCTTTTATGACTATTATAAAAACTTAATACCAAGCCACACACCTGCCTCTACCGAAGGTAGTACACAGCTATACCCGCAAGAACAATCATTGTATGAAGAAGTCAGACAAACGATTATAGAGGCTACGGTTGGAGAAGATATTCCTTACATAAAAATTACAGGTTTCCTTTGGTCGTCTCCAGAATGTACGCCGATTGCGATCAAGATGATTCAGGATTTTTTTGAAGCAAACAGCGAGGCGGATGATATAATCATAGACATACAGGGAAACGGTGGAGGGAACGACGTCGTGTGGATGGATGGAATCATATCACACATAAGTTGCGAGCCTTTGATACAATATGGTATGATCGGTGTTAAGGATGGCAAGTTTAACCGTTTTATGTGGGATGCAGAGCAGCCGTTTCCGTCCGAGTTTCAAGAAATCGATAGCGAGACTTGGAATAAGACATTTCCGGATTTAAATATGGAAGATTTCGGTCATCTGAAGTTTTACAGTTACGAAAACACTTGCACGCAACACGAGGATAACATTTGCTTTCAAGGTCAATTATGGATGTTGATTGACAGTAGCAATTACTCCGCTTCTGATGCATTTGCTTCCTTTTGCAAGGCTACGGGCTTTGCAAGGCTTGTAGGCGAAACAACGGGCGGAAACGGACGTGGGGGGCAGCCATATACATTTGCCTTGCCTAACAGCGGACTGCTCGTGTACTTCGACCCATATTTTTCTTTAAATCCTGACGGAAGCTGCAACGCCATTGCAGGCACAAGACCGGATATTGAAACTAAGGCAGGAATGACCGCGCTGGAAACTTGTCTTGAAGCGATAGGGTAATAAAAATCCGCCAGTGCGCTGCGGCTGCAATTTGCAGCGTATGCGCACTGACGGACGTCAAAAATATTCACCAGTAGTTCCACTCGACGCCGTACAACTGCCGTTTGTTTGAAGGCGGCCCTGCGGCACGAGTAGAATCTACCGGTGTTCTGGGCTGCTGGTCACCGTTTGAGGCGCAGCCCGCGCCTCTTTTTAGGGGAAAATTGCATAAAACACTCCATCCCGGCAGGAATGGAGCGCCTTAGTCGCACGGATCGCCCTCCAGCACTGCCGTTTTTTTATATGCGGCGCTGGAGGTATTTCCTTATTTCGTCCTCTGATAGTGAACAAAATTCGACACCATTAGAGCATTTCTGAAACAGCGGGTATTCTGTACAATACTCGTGTCGGAGGTGAACTACTGGTGTCGATTTATAATACTCCATTAGAGGAGCGTTTCGGTGAAAAACTGGAAGAATTGCGCGAGGGGAAGAATATGACGCGCGAACAGCTTGCGGATCAGGTTGGGCTTACCGCGAGGCATATCGCCGCATTGGAACGGGGTGAGCGGCGGCCGACACTCAATACAATGGAAAAGCTGCTGCGGACGCTGGGCGCGCCGACCGAGTGGCTCATCTATCCGGAGTTTGAAGAGCAAAATGCCCGCTTACACGAGATATCCCATTTGGCTGCTACATTTTCAGATGAACAGCAGGAATTCCTGCTCGGCATTATGCGCCTGATGCGGAAACAGAAATATGAGGGTTAAAAATAGCGGTGTTCGCCGGAACACCGCTATTTCTTTGTGTCTAGGTATTGAATAATCGTTCGAGTGATACTCTCAGCGAACTCTCTATCTGAAGTATTCTCACCAGCGTTCACGCATTTTTCCGGATCCGTAAAGAGCGAATCGACCGATACCGAAAAAGTATTTGCTATCTTATAACAAATCGAAACGCTTGCTTTTGCAGCGCCTGTCTCAATTTGTGAGATATACTTCTGATTGCAGCCAATATATGCAGCAAGTTCGGACTGTGTCAACCCACGCTGTTTCCTCAGCCGATAGACATTTGCGCCCAGATATTGATACAGTTTTTGCTCGTTCAATTGCTACTCTTTCTCCGTATTTATTATAACATGGCATGGCTCAAAATGACACAAGCCAACTATCATATTTTTAGGTGCAGCTCTCATATCTACATTTGCTAATAACTCCGATGGGCGCTATGGGCAACCGCGAATTATCTTCGAACGTTCAGAAAATCCTTTGCTTCATACGGCGATTTGTCGTATCCCCCCGAACAAAGGTGTATGTTCCCGCTGCAACATTGTGCTGTTCACCACCAAGCCGAATCTCGGCACTGACCGGCGTAGTAAGAACATATGTCACTGTGGGGCCGTTCCATTTCCAGCATGAACACACTTTTCCGTGCGGCGTATTTACTACTACTTCAAATCGCTGCAGTCGCCGGTTTGGAATGGGTGAGAACAGCACGGTTTCATACCCCGGCTTCCCCGGCCGGATGCCGCCTGCCGCGGCGTACAGCCAGTCGGCGACCGCGCCGTAGGCGTGATGATTAAACGAGTTCATATCTGTGCTCCAGAACGAGCCGTCCGCCTTTCGGCTGTCCCAATGCTCCCAGACGGTCGTTGCGCCCATTTTGACAGAGAACAGCCATGATGGGGCTTTCGTCTGCAAAAGAAGGTCATAGGCCGTCTGTGCATAGCCGTTTTCACTCAGCGCGTGTAACAAATACGGCGTTCCGACAAAGCCGGTCGTCAGTCGATTCCCGTTGCTCCGAACCAGCTCTGCAAGCTGCGCGGCAACGCGGTCAGGAGCCGCCGCAAGACCAAAATGCAGCGCCAATGCACATTCGGTCTGCGTTCGGCAGTCCGGGAATGCGTTCTGGTGTGCGGCACGGATCGTTTCAAACAGCCGATGATATGCAGCGCCGTCCATATCCAGCGCGTCCATTGCCTGTGCCAGAAGCTGTGCGGAATGCGCATAGAATGCCGTTGCGATAAATTCCTTGCGGGAAGCGCCGGTATAATTGCCCTCTCCGGCGTCGAGCGCCAGCCAGTCGCCGTAATGGTGACCGGTGCTCCAGATGCAGCTGTCCCCGGCAGCCCTGCATACATATTCGACCCATTTCTGCATCATGGGAAGATGTTCACGCAGGAGTTCCTTGTCACCATAAGCCTGATAGAGCTGCCACGGGCAGATCACCGCCGCGTCCGCCCACGCCGAGCCGCCGCAGAACAGCGCGGGATCTTTCGTAAACAGACCGACATTCGGGACAAAATGGGAAACCGTGCCGTCCCCGCGCTGCTCCGCTGCCATATCGCGCAGCCATTTTGAAAAAAAGCGCTTCCCATCAAACGTGCAGGTGATCGCACGGATGGAGACCTGCGCGTCGCCTGTCCATCCAAGCCGCTCGTCGCGCTGCGGGCAGTCAGTCGGTACGTCCAGCAGGTTGTCCTTTTCACCCCAGACAATGTTCTGATACAGCTGGTTCAAAAGCGGATCGGACGTGCGAATCCAGCCGGTTCTTTGCAGATCGGAATAGACGCAGACCGCCGTGAAATTCTCTGCCTGCCAACCCTCCGGCGCTTCGTCCACACGCAGATAGCGGAAGCCGTAAAACGTGTGGTGTGCGCGGCCGGTCTGGATTCCGCCACGGCAGATATACTCGATTCTGGATTTTGCACTGCGGTAGTTTTCCGTATAGAAATTTCCGTCTGCGTCGAGCACCTCTGCGCAGGAGAGCAGAACGCGCTCACCCGCACGGGCCTGCACGGTAAATTCCGCGTAACCCGTGATCTCCTGTCCAAAATCGAGCACCATTTCGCCCTTCGGCGTATGCAGAACCGCGACCGGCTTGAGTCGTTCATGCTCTGTAACGATCTCGCCCTCCTGCGGGATCAGCATTTGCTTGCCGCAGCTATCCGTCCGGCAAAAGCGCCAGTTTTCCGGTGTGACGCGCGCATCATACGTTTCGCCGTCGTAAATATCGCTGAACCGGATCGGGCTTTCGGCCCATTGCCAGCTTTCGTCGGTCGCATATTCCCGCGTGCCGTCCGCGTCGGTCAGATGCAGTGCTGCCAGCAGACGCGGGCCGTCCGCAAGCGCCTGATAAACACCGGCAGAAATCCGTCCGGCGAACCAGCCCTTTCCGAGCGTAACGGTCAGTTCATTTTCCTCGCGCAGCAGCGCCGTCAGATCATAGGTCTGTACCTGCAGGCGCGTCGGATAGCTTGTCCAGCCGGGAGCCAGAAAGAAATTTCCGATCCGCTGCCCGTTCAGAAACGCTTCGTAGACGCCGAATGCGGTGATTTCCAGCTTCGCTGCTGCACCGGGGCGCGCGGTAAAATGCTTTCGGAAAACAGGGCATATTTCGCCGATATCCTCCGATGGATAGATCCAGCTTGCGTACTCTAAAATTTGACTCATATTTTTCACCAAAGCATCGTCATATAGACAATATTTGCTGTCGCGATCTGTCCCCAATGCGTGGCGACCGGCTCTGCGCAGCGCTTTCCGTGATCGAAGAAATCAAGCTGCGCTGCTTCCAGTTCTTCCAACCGGTCGAGCCGTCCGGCGCAGTAATCCTCCAACCGCGCACGGCAGGTCTTTACTCTCTGCATCAGACCGCCGAGCCGGATGTCCTGCACGTCAAAGCCATGCGGCTTGTTTTCCTGCATCCACTGTGCCTGATAGGCATCATGAAAGCGTTCCAGACGCACAAGTGTCTCGTCAAGCTCCGTGAGCATGGCGCAAAGCGCTGTCTTATCTCCTGTGCGGTATGCCTCGTGGATTCGGACACCGAGTTCTGCCTTGATCTCCAGCACCCGGCACAGCGCGCCGAGCGTCCGGAACAGATAGCCCCACTCCGGCAGCGTTTGCAGTGCTTCCAGCTTTTCGGCGCAAGCGCCGAACTGTGCGCCCTCACCGGACAAAACCGTCTGATCCATCATGCCCATGAACGGATCATTATACAGTAAGAATTTATCCAGATTCCGAACGTTGTCGTCAAGGCCGTTGCGCGTTCCGGGCAGATCCAGCTGCATGAAATCGTCGAAAGCTGCACCGAAGCGCTGCGCAAAATGCGCCCTGATCGTTTCGTCATCGGTTTCGCCCTTCGCAAGCTCCGAAGCATAGAACAGCGACGGCAGGAGCGTAAACGGGGAGCATTCCCCGCCGTCGTCACCCCACATGGTCAGAAATACGTCCTGCACGCCATGCTCCCGGCAGCTTGCAAGCGCTGCTTTTGTGATCTTCATGCTGTAGCCGTTGTGCGGGGCATAGCCTGTCCACTTCCACAGGCCGCCTGCGAACCATGTGCCGGGCTTCAGCTTCTGATGTGCCTCGATCATGCCGTCATAGTGCGCTTCATCCGCCGAATAATAATCCCAGTAGATAAGTTCCACATTTGCCGGGATCTTTTCGCGCACAGATTCGTCGATCTGAGCGTTTTGGGCATAATACTGTCCGCCGGTCGCCAGTTTGAAGAACATATCCGACCAGATCAGGAAGCGGAAGCCATATGTTTCGCCGATTTCACATACGCGCTGCAAATGCGCAAGCAACGCCTGTGAGCGGTTGCAGTCGCCGTGCTGGTTGTAATACCGGCCGCGCGCGAACATCTCCGCCTCGTCCATACCGAGATGGATCGTCCGGCAGGAGAGCGACGCGGCAAGGCTCCGGAACATATGGTCAATGAGCGTATACACCCGCTCGTCGCCCGCCAGCAGAATATCATCCGTGTCAAAATGCGGCCAGTATTCCGGCCAGCGCTTGATGGCGTACAGATGCGCCAGCGTCTGGATGCAGGGCATGATCGTCATACCGCGCTCGTTGGCATATGCGTCCAGTTCGCGCAGCTCCGCCTGTGAATAACGTCCGCGCATATAGCCAAAATACGGCTCGTCTGTCACCTCGTAGGTATCCTCGGTGTACAAAAGCAGAGTATTGTAACCGAGGCTTGCCGTGAGATCGACCCACTTTTTGAGCGTGTGCAGATTCGGCACAGCGTTTCTCGAACAGTCGAGCATGGTTCCAAACGTGCGGAACGGTGTGGAATTATCCATGGTGATGGCTCCTTTTCAGATATATCTATCATTTCAGCAGTTTTTTGCTGATTGTATGCAAATTTGGGTGCTGCGCCCTGCAAACAGCAGGGCGCAGCTGGTTATATGGGGATTACTTAATGTAAGCCTTGCAGAACAGCATCAGAACCTGTGCGATCTGCGCGCGGCTTGCAGGCGCGCCTGGGGTCAGGGTATTGCCGGAAAGGAAGTTCATTCCGACTGCCCACTGCATGGCGGGCCTTGCGTATGCGCTGACAGCGCTGCCGTCCGTGAACGAATCGAGCGAAGCGGACTTCGAGACGTTATACCCCTTATTTTCCGCATAGCGATACAGAATGGTAATCAACTGTTCCAGACTGAGCGTGGCGTTCGGTGCAAATTTTCCGTTTCCGACGCCGTTGACAACACCGGTTTCCGCTGCCCAATCAACAGCTGTGCGGTACCAGTCCGCCGTCAGATCCGTAAAGTTGCTTTTCAGCGCGGCAGGCTCCTTTTCCATGCGCCAGAGGATCGTGACCATCATTGCGCGCGTCATTGCCGCGTCGGGAGAGAACGTAGATGCGCTGGTTCCGTTCATCAGGCCCTTTTCCGTGACATAGCACACAGCTTCATAATAACTGCTCGAATCAGTGACATCCTGGTAGGGATTCTTCCAGGCACTCTGTCCGCCGGACGGCAGTATAGGAAGAATCGGCTTCGGTTCAGGAGCGGGGTCGGGATCGGGCTTGGGGCTGGTATCGATGTTCGAGAACGGCAGAAGCGTCATGTCGTGCGTCATCGGATACATGCCGAAGAAGCCGTCATTTGTGATAGGATCGTCTGCATCAATTACGTCGAAGACCTTGTTGCCGTCAATATACAGGAACAGACGCACGCCGGTGGGCACATCGATTGCGCCGGTCTTGATGCTATGACGGATATCAGATGTATAGAATTTGTTTTCCACATCGCCGTAAACCGGGTCATAGCCCTCGATCGTACCGATCAGCATCGTGCGGTTCCCGTTTACCCATTTCTGAAGCTCAATGGCATCCTGCTTGAAGACAATGTGGTACATCGTACCGAGCGTGGAATATGGGTCCTGCATCCGCAGAGCATACCCCGTCCAGTCGTTGCCGTCCAGAACAGACTGCACATCAAATTCCAAAATAGCATCGTTGGCAATGCGGTCGCCAATATAGGCGCTGAAACTCTTGGCCGGCGTAAAGAGCGCACCGCCGTTTTCAGCCTCGGCAGGCTCCTGTGTCCAGTCGCTGCGTGCGGCGATGGCCGCGTCCAGCGTCGTTTCCGTACCGACCAGCGGGCCATCCGCCGTTACATCGCAGGTGACGGTGACCGTCCACGCGATGGTATCTGTGCCGTCAGTAAACGTATAGACAACGGGAGATGTGAAGTTTTGGCGGCTGCCGGAGGCCTTGTCGCAGGTGAAGCCGGGAGCCATCGTGAAATTACCGGCAAGCGATGTGCGGTCAGTGCTTTCCGGCATGAGAATATTTGCGGTATGCGCCAGCTTGTCATATTGCGTGTTGCCGATCTGACTAGGAATTGTAAATGTAAGCAGGCCGGCTGGTTTTTCAAAGTAGTATGCCTCGCCGTCCGGATACTGCATCAATGTCACATTGTGCTTCTCTGCAATACCCATGCGGACACCGTCTTTCACGCTTGGATCTGTTAGACCCGCATTGTTGATAATAGCCTGTGCAGCGGGGTATTGACTGAAATCACCGCCCTCAACATAGGTGTTGTTCTCCTGACGGATATTTACGCCGCTGTCCCAGGAACGGTTCACAGAATAGAAGTTGTCGTGCCAGTAGCAGTCCTTGATGTTGGTCGTCCAGATCTTCTGCCACCAGTAAACGCCGTCGCCGACAACGTTGTTGTACAGTTCCAGGCCCGTCGAGCCTTCATCGGTATACAGGCCGCCGTCCTTGTCATACAGGCCATCGCTGTGGTGGTGTAGATAGTTGCCAAACACCTTTGTACCTTCCTGCAGGCCAAGCGAATAGAAGCTGCCGCCGTCATGGATGGTCTTGCCGGTATCATGGATGTAGTTGTTGGAAACGGTGTTGTTTCCGGAGCAGGGAGCGTTTTTCCAGTCCCAGCCCCAGCCAAGCGAAATACCGGTATACGTTGTGTAGCAGACCTCGTTATGGTCAATCACGGTATCAGAGGTATACAGCGCACAGATGGCGCTTGAGCCGAAGATGTCCAGACCAGTGCGCGTGATATAGTTATTGCGCACAACAACGCCCGTTACATCCGTGCCCGGATCGCAATATCCATGATTATGGCCGGTGTTATTGCCGATAAAGATACCGGAACTGGAAATGTCGTGGATTGCACTGTTTGTAATGGCGCAATCAGAACTACCATTGCCGATGCGGATACCGCCGATGCCAAGATTGCGCAGTTCGCTGTTTGTAATGGTGATATTCTTTGCCGCGTGTGTTTCAATCGCGCCGGGTACATCTCCCCAAACGCCATTGTGCTGGGCATACGTACCGGACTGTGCATCATTGTAGCCAATTTCATTCGGCGTCAGCCAAGAAGTATCTTCAAATTTCACACCGTCAAATGTGATATTTTCGGTTCCCTCAAAGACCAGGAGCTGCTCCGTCACCGGCAGAGTCGCCGACTTGCCATCCATGCTTCCGTCTGGCTTATAATAAAGCTTGCTTTCGCTGCGGTTAAGATACCATTCGCCGGGCTGGTCGATAAATTCATACGCGTTTTCTATCCATGTGATGCGGTCGGAATAGGCCGTGCTTTGGAGCGATGTGAGCCAATCCGTATCAAGATAGATCTCCGTACCGTCAGCAGACACACCGCTATTTCGGAAGATGCGGTGCTGCCACCAGCGCAGGATGTTGATCTCAATATCCGCAGTGTTTTTAAAGTTTTTCAATCCAAAACTCTCCGGAACAGCGTAACCAAGATGCTCCAGATTATCATAGTACATTCCGTTGATGGCATGCTCTGCGGCATAGGTCTTATCGCTGTTATCGTGCAGCGCCGCAATACCGGATGGCGTACACGTTTCACTGCTACTCACCTGCACATAAATCACGCGCCCTATGTCAATGAAATCGGTCGGTGCATAAGCCTCCAGTTCAGTTAGTCGGAAATAAAGCGGCAACCCCTCCTGCTGTCCATCCAGATCGCGAACCTGAATACGCAATTTGCTGGCGGAAACCGGTGCAAATGTAAACAACCGAGAGGTTGTTTCGCCCCAGTCATACCCTTTCAACTGCCTGCACGTCGTCCAATTCTGACCATCTTCGGAAGCAAGAATGGAAAAGTCAACCGGTTTATTATAGGTCTCTTGAATACTGATCTGCACGCCGCCAACCGTCACTGCTGTTCCGTCATCTGTCACTGAAACGTCTACCCACGGTGCAAGCTCACCGCCGTTTGCAGCAAGCCAAGGCCTCAGGAGGCTGTCCGAAGAGATAAATGTCTGCACATCATCGTCAACAAGATTATTCAGCGGATATGTATAGTTTGTGTAATCCTGTAGTGCGCCGCCATTGATCTGATAAATCGGGCTGACACATCCGGGCTCTAGCAAATCGTTCGACGTATCAACCGAAATCGTCTGCGCTACGCCATACGCCTCCAACTCGCTGAGCTGAAAGTAGTAGCTCTCATCCTCAACAAGCTTTTCGAGATTGTGCGCGACAAAACGCAAGCGGGCAGCCTGTAGCGGTTGGAACGTGAACATAGCAGCGGTCTTTTCCTCGCTCCAATCGTAGTTGTCTTCGTTCACAACTGTCTTCCATGTCACACCGTCTACAGAAGTCTGGATTTCAAAGTCATTCGGCACAACACGCGGACGAACGGCAACGCGTACCGCGCCAAGTTGCACAGCAGAGCCGTTATCGCTCAGTCGCACCTCAACCCACGGCGAGAGACTGCCACCGTTGCCAAGCAGCCACTCCGGCTGATACGGTTTGGAGGTGATAAAGCTATAGGCGCTGCTATTGCCGTCTACCAGCGCGTCCAGCGGGAATGTTCCGACTTCATCATAGTTATAGGATTCCTTGTTGGGGTTGTTATGGAAGATGCCCTCTACACATCCAGGGTGCAGCAAATTTGTCGTGTAGTCTATTTCGGCGGGCTCGCTGCTGCCGGACTTTGGCGCGAATGCCGCAAATTCAGCAACCCGGAGCGCATACTCCTTGCCGTCGTCGCTTCCAGTACCGGGCGCTTCCACACCGTTTGCGATTTTTGTTGCGTGCAGACGAACCTTCTTCGCTTCACGCGGGCTGAAAATAAAGACAGCTGACTGATTTTGCGACCAGTCAAATCCGGTTTCGCTGTGAACGACTGTCCAATCTGTGTTTCCGGGATCATTCGACTGTGAAATTTCGATTGTAAAATCTACGGGTTGATTGATGGCGTCAACCGCGATTCGAATTGCTGCAATCTCTGCGTTCTGTCCGTTCTGGCTGATATTTGTACTGAGCCATGGGTAAACGCCCTCGACTTCGATCTGCTGGCGATAATACCCGCCTGTTGTAACGACGGTGTCCGGATTGTTGTCAAACAGGTTCGCGCTGCCATAGCCGGTTTGATTCAGCCAGTTCCAGTCATGATTTTCGTTGTGCCCCAGAACCTCAACAGCAGTCATCAGGTTGGTGTCATAATCAACAACAACCTCCGAGAGATCTGTATTGCTGCCGGTTTTCAGACCCGTTTCCAGTTCGGAAATGGCCAACATATACCGGCCAGGGTTCGTCCTGCTCGCAGTGCCGAGCTTTGTTGCATTTAGCTTAATATAGCGTGCCTGAGCCGGTGCAAAGTTGAATGTTGCAGCGGTAGCAACCACAGGCGACTCATATCCGGTTTGTTCACACTGCACCGTCCAAGCTGTGCCATCCTCTGAGGTTTCAACTGTAAAGTCCTGCGGAAATCCGGCCGCACGGCCGTTTTTATCCGCCTGTATGGACGAATATGCGGTCAGATAGTTGACACTGCGTACTTTTCCGAGATCGAGAACCAGATACTCATTTGCTTCCTGCGTCGTAACGGCAGGAGACATATAACCCTTTGTGCCGAACAGCGTCCAGTCTGTGGGAGACTGTTCCGTCATGGCGCGGGTCTGGTGCTCGCCGTCCACATAGAACTGACGCGAATTGACTGCCGCAGCCGGAACGTCGGCGACATAAATGTTCTTCTGTGCGTCATATATTGTCCAGCCGGTGATGGGCGTGCCGCCGGAAATGACCGGAACCTCGCCGGAAACGGCCTTATATGTGATGACATGGCCGTTCTTGCCAGAGTCGGCAGAGGTGAACGTGATCGCATTGCTGACACGATAGGTTCCGCCGTGCAGCCATACCGTCACATCACCGCCTGCACTCAGCGCTGCAGCAGCGGCTTTTGCCTTTTCAATCGTCTGGAAGGGGGCAACCTGCGTACCGGCGGCGCTGTCGCTGCCGTTGACCGGATCGACCCAGAGCGTCTGCGCATCTGCGGCATAGGCAGTGATACCGAGTCCGGCAAATACGCTGACAAGCATGACAAGCGCCAGGAACAGGGAAATTGCTTTTTTCATGGCATAATCTCTCCATCCTCAAAGAATTTGCATACAAAACGGGCAGGATGAGGCAATGAGATGGCTCATCCTGCCCGTCCTTCAGTCAGTCAGACTAAAAATCCTGATGGGGTCGTTTATTTACTTGGTTGCCAGCCATGCGTCGATCTGGGACTGCATTTCGGCAATGATCTGCTCGACGCCGGCGTCCTTCAGAGCGGCGTTGAACGCTTCGAGCGTGCTGTCAACATCGACTGCGCCGCAGTTGAGAGCGGGCAGATACTCTTCGGCGACAGCGGAGCACTGCGCGATCTGGGTTGCAACAGGCTCGGAGTCGAATGCGAAGCCGAGGATGCAGGAGGCCTGCGCGTTGGCGTTGATCTCGGCAGTTTCCGGCCAGGTGCCGACCTGAGAAGCGTCGGTGTAGTACTCGTTGAAGACGTTGCCGACGAGGAAGCTCAGCATGCCGGGATAGTCGCTGATGGGCTTGATGAGGCCGTCAGCCTTGTCGCCGACGAATTCATAGTCCGTGCCCTCAATGCCGTGGCAGATGAGGTTCAGGACTTCGGGATCGGAGTCAAGGAGGTTGATGAACGCAACAGCGCGCTCGACGTTCTTGGAGGTTGCGGAGACAGCGGTGATCGTCGCCTGCACAGCGCCGGTCGTCATGGCGCAGTCGCCGAAGGCAATGCCGGTGATGTCATAGCCGCGAAGCTGACCTTCGGTGATGTCGCCGCCGGGCTTGTGCGCCGGGTCGGTGTCGATCGCACGGATGTCATTCTCACCTACAGAGTCAGCACCGGTAACGGCGTCTGTCGGAAAGTAGCCCGCCAGATTCCACTCGCGCATCTTTTCACACAGAGCCTTGAATTCTTCAGACTCAAACTGGTTGAAGACAACGGGAGTTTCGGCAGCATAGTAAACAACACCCGGCGTCGTATTGGAAACGATCACATCATAGCCAAGATAGTTGACCATATTTTCATAAATAAGATGACCGTAATTATAAATCACAACGGCATCCGGCTCACTGGCTTTGATGGTCGCAGCATACTCGTCCAGATCGTCGAGCGTCTTGACAGTGCTGGGATCGAAGCCGTACTTGTTCAGAAGCTCGGTGTTGAAGCGGATACCGGTCTGACGGACATAGATCTGCTGAAGCGGAATGCCGTAGAGCTTGCCGTTTACACGGATTGCATCCCAGACAGCGCTGTTGAGATCAGCGACAACGTCAGGAGCGTACTTATCCAGAACGTCCTGCGTCAACTCGGCATAAGCGCCCTTCGCAACGGCGGGCAGATACGGGTTCCATGCGCCGGTGAAGCAGATATCAAATTCCTCGCCAGCCGTGAACTTCATGTTCATCTTCTCGGTGTATTCGCCGAGAGGGATCATCTCGAACTCGATCTTGGCGTTGATTTTTTCCTTTGTGATCTCGTTGAGTTTCTCATTGATGGCCTCAAAGCCGGGGAAGCTGTCCTGCAGCGCGGGGAATGCCCAGTGCAGCGTGACTTCTTCTGCGAAGAGATTGTCATCTGCCGGGGCGTCAGCCGGAGTTTCGTCCGCGGGAGCGGCGGGTTCCGCAGTTTCGGTAGGAGCGGTGGTTTCTTCCTGGGAGGGCGTCTCAGTCTTGGCGCAGGCGGTGAACATCGCCAGAACCATCAGAGCCGCCAGCAGCAGCGCGAGGAACTTTTTCATTTGTGTTTCTCCTTTTCATTTTTATTATGTCATACCGTTCTGTCAATGATTTTATTCTTTGACAGATCCGATTGCCATACCCTTGACGAAATATTTTTGGAAGCGAGGGAACACCAGCAGCATCGGCGCGACTGTCAGCACGCACATTGCCATACGCATGGCCTCGCCTGGAAGCTTTGCGGCTTCTGCGCCGAGCAGCCCCGTAGACGCGTTATTCTTGAGAAAGTCGACCTTTTCCAGCATACGCTGCAAAAGCAGCTGAATCGTCACATAATTGCCGGTATCCATATACATCATGGCCTCGTAGTAAGCATTCCAATAGGCGACGAACAATGTCAGGCAGATTGTGGCCAACGCAGGCTTTGCAAGCGGGAACATCATGCGCCAGAAAATCTGGTACTCACTTGCACCGTCGATTTTGGCAGATTCGATCATGCTGTAGGGCAGCTTTTCATAATAGGCACGCATGATGATCGTGTTCATCGCGGAAAACGCGCCCGGCAGAATCAGTACCCAGATGGAATTCTTCAGATTCAGCAGCTTGACATATGTGATGTACTGCGCCGCCATGCCGCCGCTGAAAAACATCGTAAACGTCACGAACAGTGACAGCACACCGCGCCAGCGGAAGGTCGTGCGCGAAATCGCATAGGCATACAGGCTCGTGACCAGACAGCCGATAGCCGTTCCGACGACGCTGACAAAAATCGTGGTGCCGTAAGCCTGCCAGAGCATCTTACTGTCACGGAACAGATAGGAATAGGCCGAGAAATCCAGATGCTTCGGGAGCACGCGGAATCCATACTGCTTGATGTCCTCGGCACTGGAAAGCGACACGGACAGCACACAGAGAAACGGATACAGAATTGCAAGACAGAGCACGATGAAAATCAGATAGATGAACACTGTTCCAATACGGTTTTTCTTTTTCATTAAAACAGCGTCCCCTCTCCGTTGATTTTTTTCGTGATCTTATTTGCTACGACCAGAATGATAAAGCCGACAACCGACTGACACAGGCCGATGGCCGTGGACATACCCACGTCGCCAGTCACGCGCAGTGCGCGGTAAACATAGGTGTCGATCACGTCCGTCACACTGTAGAGCATACTGGAGTTCTTTGTCAGATAATAGAACATACCAAAGTCTGCGCTGAAAATCCGGCCAAGCGACAAAATAAAGAACATGGTCACGATTGGACGGATGAACGGATACGAGATCTTCCACATGACCTGCCAGCGCGTTGCGCCGTCGAGCTGCGCCGCTTCAAAATAGGATTTGTCGATCGACAGCAGATTTCCGTAATAAATAATAATGCCGTAGCCCATGTTCTTCCACAGATAGCAGACAAGCAGAATGTAGGGCCACCATTTTGGCGTTGTGTACCATGAAACCGTTTCTTTTCCGAAGAACGTCAGGATTCCGTTGACAATGCCGTTGACGTCGGCGAGGTTTGCGTAGAGCGCATACGACGCGGCAACCCATGAAACGATAAACGGCAGGAAGATCACCGTCTGGAACGCCTTGATCGCGTGGCGGCTGTTGATCTCATATAAAAGAAGCGCCAGCAGAACGGTGATGACCGTGTTGCACAGCAGGAACAGCAGGTTCAGTCCCAGCGTATTGCGGATCAGCCGTCCGAAGGTACCGGATGTGAAGAAAAACTCAAAATTCTTGAACCCGACCCATTCGCTTCCGAAGATGCCAAGATTGAATTTATAATTCTTGAATGCCAGCACCAGACCGAACATTGGCAGATACGCAAACAGCGCCAGAAGAATGATGCCCGGCACGCACATGGAAAACAGCTGTCGGTTATCCTTGCGCAAGCTCCGGTTATAAGAAGACCGTCTGCGGATTGTGCCTGGTTCCTGTTTTTTCGTTTCTGCTTTCATCAATACGAACCACCTCTGTCTTCTCGTTGTCGTTTTCGCTAAATTCAGTATAGTGGCGAGGTGCACATTTGTAATCTTTGAATTCTCACGATTGCTTTGAATTGCCCTGAAAGCGGACTTTGATTTTTGAGCGCGACTTTGAATTTTTATGATTATGTTGAAATGTGCGTTGGGATTGTGATATTTTTTAGGTATGCAAATAGTTTTCACCATCCGCTTTGTGGAAACTGCATAGTTGCAATGCTCTGCATGAAGAGGGGGGAGAGGACAACTCGTGCGGCTAATCAAGTCCAATATTCCGACCGATCGAAAGAACAGCTTTTTTATTAAGGTGCTCAGCGGCATTCTAGTTTTCTGCCTGCTGCTGGTATCCTTCGTTTTTCTGCTCATTTATCAGAACGTCAAAAAACGGAGTCTGGAACAGTCCTATCTCGCAGAGCAGGATATTGTCTCGAACGTCAGCTATTCCGCCTCCATCATGCAGGACACCGCTTCGTCCATGCTCACGCAACTCAACGGCGATCCGAAACTTTTGCAGCTAATCTACTCTATGGATACAGAAAGCCTGTCGGTCATTCAATCCATGCAGCTGCTGCAAAACTATACGCGCGCGTCGTCATGGCTGGACTCTGTATACATTTATTGTGCAGAGGAAGACTGTATCTGTTATGCCTACGCCAATGGCAACACCTATCAGTTATCATTTGGTACACTGGATGACTTTTTCGACGCAGCGTTCGTTCGGAATCTTGCAGCTGTGTCCCGTGTGACGCAAAAGCCGGCAATGCGCCAACTTCGCTACCGCAGCACGTCCTCCGACAAAACCGTTTTCAGTTATGTTCTGCCGGTCAGAACCTCGCTCAATCGCTATAATGGCTTCTTTGTTGCGAATATCAGCGCCGAGCGGCTGATGCAGCTCGGCTACGGTATGGCAAACGGCACGGAGCGTCAGCTTCTGATCGTGGATGCAAACGGACAGACCTACACAAGCGGCATGACGCTGCTGGAACAGGAACAGACGGATGCCGTGATCGAAGCTGTGCTGGGCGGGGCCGCAGAAAGCGGCCAAATGGTCGTGCAGGAGGCGAATGCGATCTGCACATGGTCGCGCTCTGCCGATACAGACCTGTATTTTATCAGCTGCATCAGCGACTCGGCCATTTCATCACAGCTCCGTGCGCTGACGCGCTGGTTTTTGCTGTTCTATCTGGGCATCGTGGTATTCGCCGTATTGATCTCCGTCTATCTGACAATCCGTATCAACCGTGAATATGCTGCGCTTCAAACGCAGTATACGCTTTCGGAAAAGCGCTACGCCGAAAACTACAGCTATATCAAGCACGCCATTCTCCGCAGCTTTTTTACGCTCCGAAGCAGCGATTTTGTCATCGGGCGGCAATTTTCCGACAATGGCATCGAGTTGGAGCAATATTCCGGCTTTGCGCTGTTCCTGCTCCAGCTCCGGCAGCGGGAGCTTTCGGATGACAATCAGAATATGTCGTACCGCAGAACGCATTTTCTGTTGCAGGAGCAGCTGGACAAGACGCTGCCGCAGGGGACACGCTATGAATTGGTCGATATGCTGCAGGGCCGGTTCCTCCTTGTCTGTGAGCAGCCGGATACGGTAGACACGCAGACGCTTGCCCAAACGCTTTGCGCAGCGTTCTCTGAAGCCGCGCAGTTTTCCGTCTCTGGCGTCTGGTGCAATGGAATTTCTGCCGTCGATCAGCTTCCCGCAGCCTACCGCACACTGAACGAGCGGCTGGATCTGCTGTATTTCTATCCCGCCGGTCACTTTGTTTCCCGCACAGAGCTGGATGCACGTCCGGCCTTTGGCAAGGCACAGGCAGAGCAGATCCGCAGTGAGGTAGTACAAGCTCTCTGCACCCAGCGCTTTGACGATGCCGCTGCAGCGCTTGCGGGCTTCTTTGACGCATGGTTCGAACCGACAGCAGATGTGCCGTATACGCTGGATCTGCTGATTGCAGGCGTTTCTGAATATATCGCAACGTTCAAGCGTGCCTATGCCGTGACGATGGAATATAACCCCTCGCGCTTCCGCACGGAGGTTCTGCGTGCGGAATCTTCCCGCGCAGTCAAGCGGCTGTTTCTGGATCTGGTGCAGGACGTCTCCTGTGCATTTGCCAGCATTGACAACCGCAGCAACTATATCGACGCGCTCATCGGCTATATCGAGCGCAATTATGCCGATCCGAAGCTGAATATTGATGCGCTGGCCGATCATGTCGGTCTGTCCGCGTCGCACATTCAGAATATTTTCAAGGCTGCCACCGGCAGCAGCATTTCGGCCTATCTGCGCCGTCTGCGTCTGAATAAGGCGACGGAGTTTTTGGCGCAGACCGACGTGCCGATCAGTGAAATTGCAGAACGAACCGGTTTCGGAAATTCCAACTATTTCTACACCGTATTCAAGCGCCACTACGCAGTTACGCCGAGTGAATATCGCGCAAACCGTCTGAACCGAGCGGACACAAAGGAGGCCTATAACAATGAAATCAACTGACCTGATTTCAGCCTTTTGTCGCCCTGTTCCATTCTGGAGCTGGAACGACAAATTAGAGCCGGGCGAACTGCGGCGGCAGATCGGCGCGATGCAGAACGCGGGTATGGGCGGCTTCTTTATGCACGCGCGCGGAGGCCTTGAAACAGAGTATCTGAGCGAGGAGTGGTTCCGCGCGGTGGAAACTTCAGTAGACGAGGCCAAAAAGCGTGGGATGCAGGCTTGGTGCTACGACGAAAACGGCTGGCCGAGTGGCTTCGCCGGCGGCAAGCTGCTGGAAGACCCGGAAAACCGGGCGCATTATCTGCGCTTTGAGAAAAAGCCGGGCTTTGATGCAGCCGCGCTTGGCGTTTACACGCTGGAAAACGGTCATATTCGCCGCATCACCGGCGCGGCGAACGGCATTTCAGAGTATCTCTGCGTCTACGACTGCCAGAATTCCTCCACGGTCGATATCCTTGACCCGCGCATCACGGATGCGTTTCTTGCTCTGACGCACGAGAAGTATTTTGAACGCTTCGGTGCGGAATTCGGCAAGGGCATTGCGGGCTTCTTCGCCGATGAGCCGCAGTATTTTCGCTATGAGACAGCCTACACGCCGGTGCTGCTGACGGAGTACAAAAAAGCCTACGGCGCAGATGTTCTTGATCTGCTCGGCGCGCTGTTTGTGGACTGCGAGGAAGCGCCCGGCTTCCGCTTCCGCTACTGGCGGCTGATGAACGTGCTCTATACCGAAAACTTCATGGGCCGCGTTTACCGCTGGTGCCTGTCACACAACTGCCATCTGACCGGTCACACCGTCGAGGAAAGCGAACTTTATACGCAGATGTGGTGCTGTGCAGGCGTGATGCCGTTTTACGAGTATGAGAGCATTCCGGGCGTGGACTGGCTGGGGCGCAAAATCGGCACGGAGCTGGCCCCGCGGCAGGTTTCGTCCGCCGCGCAGCAGCTTGGCAAAAAGCAGGTGCTGACGGAGACGTTTGCCTGTGCGGGCTGGGATGTGACGCCGAAAGAACTCAAGCGCATCGCCGAATGGCAGTATGTGAACGGCGTAAACCTCATGTGCCAGCATCTGTACCCGTATTCCATCCGCGGCCAGCGCAAGCGGGATTATCCGGCGTTTTATTCGGAGCACAATCCGTGGACGGATGAATTAAAGACATTCGACGACTATTTCACGGAACTGGGCTATCTGCTTGCCAACAGCCGCGAACAGGCGGATGTGCTGATTCTCCATCCGATACATTCGGCCTATCTGACGTTTGACCGTGCGAACGATGAAGAGTCGGTGCGCAGTGTGGGCGAACCGTTCAACGTGCTCATTGAGCGCTTCGGCGCGGCTGGTATCGGCCATCACTACGGCGACGAGCGGCTGATGGAGAAGTACGGCAGCGTCAAGGACGGCAGGCTGACCATTGGACAGTGTACCTATTCCTTCGTTGTGATTCCCGACTGCGACACGCTGGACAGCAGTACCGCCGCGCTTTTGAAGGACTATCTCTCGCAGGGCGGGCGGCTGATGCTGGCGGGACGGAAGCCCACGCGCAGCGACGGCGAAATTGCCGATCTCAGCTTCTTGCAAGGTAACCTGACGTGGGACGAGCTTGTGCGGGAACGTGCGCTTCTGCCGGAGGCAAACCGCGACGTGCGCTGCACGCTCCGCTTTGCGGAGAATGGAAATTTCCTGTTTGCAATCAATCTGTCTGAGACGGACATAGCTGACATGTCTGTAAAACTTCCGTTTGCGGGCGTGGAGGCATACGATCTGCTGACACATAAAACGAAATCCGTTGCTTTTGAAAAGACGACAGACGGGATCGCAGCAAAGCTGCATCTCGCACCCGGTGAGTCTGTGCTTCTCATGCAGAGCGATTCCGCGATCCCGCAGACGCAGAAAAGCCCCATTGCCGAAGCAATGGAGCCGGGCGGAACATGGACGCTCTCCGCGCCGGTGCAGAACAGCCTGACGCTGGACAAGGCGGCACTGAGCTATGACGGCAAGACGTATACAGAGCCGCTGCCGGTCCCGTATATTTCCGAGCGATTGCTGCGTGAGAAAACAAACCGAAAAATCTGGCTGCGATATGCGTTTACGGCAGATTATCTGCCGGATGATCTGACATTGGAGTTGGAAACGCTCCAACACACAAAACTATCTGTGAACGGCACGGAAATCAGCCTGACCGGTCAGGGGGTCCTTGATCGCTCGTTTGTGCGTGGAAACATTGCCGCGCTTGCCAGAAAGGGTGAAAACGAGATCGTTTTAGAGCTGGACTATTTCCAGTCGCAGCAGACCTATGACGTGTTCGACGGCTTCTATTACGGAAATGGCGAGGTCACGGAGACGCTCATGAACTGTGTCAGCTATGAGACGAATATCGAAGCCATGTACCTGTTCGGGAGCTTCTCCGTGCGGCCGGATTCCGGCTGGCAGGCGGGTGAAAACGGCGTTCGATTCGGCGACCGCTTCCGTCTCTGTGCTCCGGCCACAGACCTTGACTTGCAGGATATTACGGTGCAGGGCTTCCCGTTCTTCCACGGGGCCATGCGCCTGAAGCGCACGATCACTGTGCAGAGCACAAACTGGCAGCTTCGCTGTGCGGGCCGCGTCCAGTATATGCGCGTATTTGTAAACGGGCAGAAAGCCGGAACGCTGCTTTTTAGCGATACGCTTGATCTTTCGCCGTATCTGCATCCGGGTGAAAATGTGCTGGAACTGGAGCTGATGGCAAGCAACCGCAATCTTTTGGGCCCGCACCACAACGCAGCGGAGCCTGAGCCGCTTTTCGTCGATCCGACGCTGTTTTCACTCTACGGCAGCTGGCGCAACGGAAAAAGCGGGGGATATCGGGAGGATTATGCGTTTGTGCGGTTCGGGCTGGACACATTGCAATTAGAACGTAATCTGCTTTGATTGCTTTATCAACGGGAGCATAAAAATGAAACGCTCTGAAATTAACAAAGCACTAAAAGAACTTGAAGCCATGTGCGCGAAATACAAGTGCTATCTGCCGCCGTTCTGCAATTTTACCCCGGAGGAGTGGCAGGAAAAGGGTCACGAGTACGATGAAGTCCGCGACTGTATGCTCGGCTGGGATATTACTGATTACGGCCTCGGTAACTTTGACAAATTCGGGTTCTCTCTTATCACCATCCGCAACGGCTGCCGCACGCAGCCGGAAAAATATCCGAAGGTCTACGCGGAGAAGCTGCTGTACATGAAAGAGGGGCAATATTCCCCGATTCATTTCCACTGGTACAAAACTGAGGACATCATCAACCGCGGCGGCGCGAACATCCTGATTCGCGTATACAACAGTCTGCCCAATGAGTCCATCGACAAAGTATCTGACGTGACGGTTCACTGTGATGGCAGGACATACACAGTCCCAGCCGGGACACGGGTGCGCCTGACGCCGGGCGAGAGCATCCATATCCAGCAGTATATGTATCACGATTTCGAGGTCGAGCCGGGCACGGGTGCTGCTCTGTTGGGCGAGGTCAGTCAGTGCAACGACGATAACACCGACAACAGCTTCAACCCGCCCGTAGGCCGTTTCCCGAAGATCGAGGAGGATGAAGCGCCGTACCGACTGCTTTGCAACGAGTATCTGGCAGCTAAAGGCCAGCCTCTTTAAAATCAGATTTCTTCTTTCTGTATTGGTTCTCAGCTAGAGTTGGCCCTTCGAGCAGCGCCGTGGTGTCACGCCACTGGTGACAGCAAAACCGCGGACGCTCCCCTTGGCGGGAGCGTCCGCATTGCTATTTGACCTCATTTGTTATAATGTATAAATTTGACGTGCAGCTGCCGTTTTCTCGGTGGCGGCGTTGGCGCTGGATGTACCCGGCACGTTCCAGATCGTTCAGCGCCCTCTGCACGGTACGCGGCGAGAGGTGCAGGTCGCGGGCAATCGTTTTGACACCCGGCCAGCAGCTCCCGCCGCCTGCACGGTCACGGAGGTACATATAGACTGTCCGCGCCCGGTGCGGCAGGTCAGGATCGGCGTAAATTTCACCGAAGAAGCTCATTTCTCGCCATAGCTGCTCATATAGTCATCCGCTTTCGGCGTTGAAACCGACTTCGGCTGGGAATACAGATTTTTCTTGATATTCATCAGCAATTCCTCCTTTCCCGCGTAGTAGACCTCGCGCTGGGCGCGCTCCGGAACCTGATACGGTTCTTCAAATGAGATGCCCCACTTGAAATATAATTGCAGCTTCGTGCGCATCGGATGCGTGCCGGTTTTCATGACGATAAAGTTGCCCTTCGGGAGATTTTTTAGTTCATCCGGAGAGAGCAATGCACGTTCCGCCATCTGTAAGCTCTGGCTATTGCTGTCTTTCCCTTTGCTGATGGAGCCGGTCAAAACCGTCCGGCTGCCGAGGGCTTTGGACAGCGTTTCCGCAGTCTGGCTGTTGGGTGCGAAGCCGCCGAAGATGGTGTCCTGACAGTTGTCACCGATAATTTCCGCCCCCTCCTTGCCGTAATTTTTCTCGAGCTGCGCGAGGCTCTGGATGATCGGCACGAGTGTCAGCTTACGGCTTCGGCCTGCGGAGAACAGCGGCAGAATGTCAAAGGGCGGCATCGTGCCAAGCTCGTCGCAGTAGAACACAACGCGGTTTGGGAGCTTCCCGCCATGCTCGTCCGCAACGGAAAACAGCTCCCGCGAGAGGTTCTGAATCATCAAGCCTGCCATAAAATTTTTGGTTGCATCTTCCTCCGGCAGTACCAGAAAGATCGCGGATTTTTCTGCCGCGAAATGCTCTGCGTCGATGGCGCTGTCAAAACAAAGCACCTGCTCCAGCTTGGAATCGAGGAAAGCATTCAACCGGGACAGCACCGTGGACATGACCGACGCCATACCCTGTTCCGACGTGTTGAGCGCCGCGCCCGCGAACCATCTGGCTTTGTGCGTCGAGGGAAGGTTGTCCATCAAGACCTGAAAGCCGGTTTTCTTGTTCTGACCGCCGGGCGCGAGAAGCTCCTGCACCAGCTTGAACACGGACACGATGTGCCGCTTTTCGTGTCCGGCGCTGTCCAGTGGAACGTACTCTGCCAAGAGCAGAATAACCGACGTGAGCAGCCCCTCAGCGGCATCGTAGAAGAACGCATTCTGCCCGCGATCCTGATCGTCACCGCCCGGATTGACGATGGTTTTGGCAAGAATCTTCGCATATTTTTCCGCTTTTGCCCGCGCCGCAAGGTTGTCCGGATGTTCCCGTGCGATGTCCATGTAGCGGTTGATGAGCGTCAGCAGATTGCTCCCGTCCGAGCGCGTCGGGTTGCGAAGATCGATCACGGAAACGTGGTAACCGTAGTATTTTTTCGCAATCGTTCCGTAATTTCTTGCCAAGTCCCCTTTGGTGTCGAGCGCCAAATAGCTCATGCCGCTGGCGCAGGCAAATTCGAGATTGGGGTACAGAAAAAAGGCGGTTTTGCCAACACCGGACGCACCGATCATCAGGCAATGCACATCGTCACGGTCGACCAGAGCGTCGAGCTGCTTGCCGCGCTGGGTGCTGCCAAGGATCAGGCCCTGCACTTCGGGCAAGTTCTTTCCTGCGCGCCATGAAGCAACGTCAAACGGCACGTTTGCAAACGTCTTTTTGACCTCCTGTGTGGTCGCCCATCTCGCTGTTCCGTGCTGGCCGTCGCCAACGGTCTTGGACTTGATGCCGTTGAGCGAGTAGTTGTTCGTGAGAACGGACAGCAGAACAATGAACAGCACGATCACCACGCCGACCGCGACCAGCGGCGTTACAGACTCAGGCATGGCGCAAGTTCCTCCCTCTGCCCTGTAACTAAGTCCTCGTTCCAGTCTTTCAGTTCCGGCACAAGCCGCTCTGTCATAACGCCGCGTTCATGCAGAAGCTCTGCCATCCGTTCACTTGCCTTGTGTCCGGCATCATCGTTATCAAGGCAAAGATATACCATTTTTGTGTCGGGTTTCAGCATTTGCATCACTGGAATCGGTGATGTGCCGCAGCAGGCAACGTAGCTATGTTCCTGCCACTGATGCAGGTTCATGGAGATATACGAAAGCATATCAATGGGCGCTTCAAAAACATAAAGACTCCCGTCCGTGCCGTTGTAATGAAAACTGTAACGCGGATCGCTGGACTCGACGTTCAGACGAAAGGCTTTGCCAAAGCTGTTTGTGCTGCGCAGATGCGCATGACGCGGGCAGCCGCCTTCATCCGTGCCGATGAACACAGCGTTGTGATGTGCCGCATCCTCGTAGAGCATTTTCTTCCGGGCGAAATATGAAACCACATCCGCATCCAGCCCGCGCGTTTTGAGTAAATACGCAAACACGCGGTGCATATTCGCGTTCGGAACGGGCGGTGCAAAAGGCTTTTGATCGACTCGTTCCTGCTTCTTTGCCTGCGGATAAACCGGCTCCATGCTCTCGCCCAACAGCATGGACATCGCTTCGACGTAGCTTTTGCCGTAATATTTTTGTACAAAACTGACAGCGCGGCCACCCTCATTCGAGGCATGGTCGAACCACTCGCAGCCGCGCACCGTAATGCTGTGGTCGCTGGCAAGCCGCTTTTCCCGCCCGGATTTGATGAACATTTCCCCTTGCCGGAGAAGAAATTCTTCGAGATCAACGGTTGCGGCACGCTCTTTCTGCTCTGGGGTAAATTCAATAAATTTGCTGATTTTAGTCACCACTTTCTGCTGTTGCAAAGATTTTTGTTTTAGGGTATACTGGTTACAGGAAGGGGGGCGCACGGAATGCAGACGCAAGTATATTCGATCGATGAGATTCGTGAGATCGTCGCGCCGATTGCAAAGCAGCACGGCGTAGACAAAGTGTTTCTGTTCGGCTCCTACGCGCGGGGCGACGCAACACCTGCCAGTGACGTAGACCTCTGTGTAGACGCGCCCAAGCTGCGTGGTCTGTTTGCGCTCGGCGGTCTGTATGCCGACCTGGAAGACGCGCTCAAAAAGAGCATCGACGTTGTAACAACCGGCTCTCTCAAGTACAACAAGGACAAAGCCTTCCTCGAAAATCTGCGAAAGGATCGGGTGCTGCTGTATGAGCTTTCCTAACCGCGACGCGCAGATTCTGGCGCACATTTTGGAGTATTGCAATCGGATTGAAAAGACGCTTTCCCGCTTCGGTCGTAATTTTGATATCTTTCTGGAAGATCAGGATTACATGGATTCCGTCAGCATGAACCTGCTTCAGATCGGTGAACTTGCTGGAAAGTTTTCCGATGCGTATGTGCAAGAAACCAAGCCGCAGATGGATTGGCGCGCAATCAAAAATATGCGCAATATGTTCGCGCACGACTATGGTTCAATGGACAAAGATCGCATCTGGCAGACGGCAACCGAAGATGTTCCGGCACTTAAGGCGTATTGCGAACGCGCATTGACCGAGGATTTTTAAGCAAATATGCAACAGGCGACGCTGTCAGCACAGCGTCGCCTGTTTTATCGTATGACCTGTCCATAGCCCTGCTCTTGCTCATGGTCATCCTGCTTATGGCCCATCGCCAGCCGCTTTTGCATGAGCTTTTTGCGGCGCTTGGAATCGACGCGGATACCCATTGGATTGCTGGGCGGCGCAGCATTCGAGCGGAAGATTTGTCCCATCTGGTGAAACAGGCGGATGGTTGAATTCAGAAGATATTCGGACGGAAGTCCCACAGAATGAGAAGCTGTGGACGAAGTATTTTCGTTTGCAAGCGTCGGATTTGTAGAAGCGTCCGGAGAAGTTTCTTCCGAAGGAGCTTCTTCCTCTTGCGAAGTTTCCTGCTCTGATGCTCTCTGTGCCTGCTCCATCTGCTGACGCAGACGCTCCGCTTCCTGAATGATCGCGTTCTTGATCGCGCGGAATTCTTTCTGCTGCGAGAGCGGATTGTGCTGCCGGGGTCGGTTCTTATAGTAGCCCTCCAGCGTGTCGCGCAGGCCGTTCCAGACGGAATAATACGCCGCCACCTCCGGCAGCTTTTCTAGCTCATCTACGATTTCATCAACCTTGTCTTTAAGCGGCTTTTTGAGATAAGCATATTGCTTCTTGCCGCTGACCGTGCGCAGTTCCAGCGAAAGTTCCAACAGCTTTTGCTGAATGGACGCGGGCTGGGCGGAGACGGATTCCATACGGTCAACGAGTTCACGCATGACTTCTCGCGCCGCTTCAGTCACTTCTTTGTATGCCACATCCTTCTGGATATAGATTTCTTTCAGCTCATCCGCGTAGATCGTATTGGTCAGAACAGACTGCATATGCAGCAGCCTGTCTTTCCGCAGGAAACCGTATTTTGAATCATCTGACCAGAGCATCATGTGGATATGCGGATGCTCGCCCTCATCGTGAAACGCTGCGTACCAGTGAAGATGTTCCGGCGGGATCTGCATGGCCTCGGCAAAGTCATTCTGATGTGCCAGCAGCGCCAAGCGCCAGCTTTCCGCATTGTCATAGCCAAGCCGCGCGGCATCCTCGCGGCGCAAAGAATAGATAATTGTCCAGACGTTGCCCTCATGCGTTTTCAATTCTTGCATGGTCTTTTCCAAATCGACGTGCGGCTCTGCACCGAAGAGTCCATGCCCCTCATGCTTTTCCGTGCGCGGGCGGGTGGCAATATAGCGCAAATAAATGCCCTCTGCGTCCTCATTCAAGATTTCTACACCGTCGCGCGTGGCGATGTATTTCATATAACGGCCGGCTCGTTTTTTGCTGAGAAAGCCACTTTTCTGAATCAGCTTTGCCATCCGCTACAGCGCCCTTTCCTGCTGCAATACGTCCACAAACGAGATTTTTCCGTTTGTGCCCTTGACCTGTTCCATGCTGAGCGTGTGCATTTTCATGTACCGTGCCGCGTCAATGTCTGTATCCGAAGCGAGGATGTGATTGTTGACGTTCTGCTCGACCGCCAGTTTGAAAAGCTGCCGCCCGATGCGCTCTGCAAACACGCCGAGCGTACCGTCCAGCATCTGCTTCAAGGCGCGCGGAAGGTATGCGCCTGCCTCCAGCGTGTGCAGAAACCCTGCGTAAAACCAGATCGCCTTTTCGATGAACTCGCTCCGGCTCTGGCATTGATCCTCACGGTAGTTGTCCTCCACAATCTGCTTGCACTCCGGCATCAGCCAGAGTGGAAACTTGATCTTGTTGCTTGCCATACCAATATTCCTCCAATTTTCGTGCGCAACCCCGCCGTTTTTCCTGAAACAGCGGGGCTTTTCGCACTCCTGACTCCAACGGGGCTATTTTTGCCTTCGCAACAACCCCTGCGCAGAATTCCCAAACTGCCCGCACCGCGGGCAGTTGTGACCGCCGCGGGGCGCGCACGACACCGCGGCTTTGTCCTGCCTCGCCGCTTGCGGCTTCTCTCTCCGCCGAAAGCCGCCCACAGGTGTCTTCCTTCTTCGTTTGCCGTTTCCGCAACACCCCCGCACGTCGGCGCAACGTCCGGTTTTGGGGCTTCTGGCGGGTACGTGCTCGGCTGTGCCGCGAAAGCCGCACAAACCGCCGACACGGGCGTGACAGTGTGGAGGCGGCGTATTATCCGGTTTTGTTCTCCGAAGCAGAATCAGCTTGCACGGCGATTTCTAGCAGCTCCTGTGCGATTTGTTCGTCTGGGAGGCGGATCAGGTTGTCGTCGGGTTTTTCGTTTGACAGCAGGTTCATGCTGCCGTACCAGACGAGGCAGCGGTCGAGGATCGCGAAGTGCTCACGGCAGGTTTGGGATGGGAAGACTTCGATGCCAGACTGGCGCAAGAAGCCGATTTTCTCAGCGGCCTGATATGTATCCTGTGCGTCGGGTGCAAGCGTGAGAATTTTGATCTGGACGCCTGCTTCCTGACGTTCGCGCAGGAGTTCCAGAAAATATGTGACCTTTTTGCGGCTCAGTGCAGGACTGGAAATCAGAATTTCCCGCTGCGCGGCTTGCAGATCGCGTTCATAGACTGGTGTGTAGGTCTGCGCGTCGAAAATAGTGCCAGTCTTCTCCTCCTGCGCAGCTTGCAGGTTTGCGCAGATCTCGAAGCCGATCTGGCGATAAGCGCGCAGGCGCTTATGGTACATGCGTTCCAGCGTCGGCACGTGCGCGTCGATATAGTCAAAAATGATCACATCCTGTTTGCCGTCGTAGTCGCGGTTCAGACGGCCCGCGTACTGTTCGACATTCCCCTGCCATGAGATCGGCATGGCAAGCAGCAGCGTATCGAGACGCGGCAGATTGAAGCCCTCGCCGATATATTTGCCGATGGCGACCACGATCAACGTGTCTGTTTCCGACACGGCCAGCAGCGCGTCCCGGACCTGCGCGCGTTCTTTGCTGCTCTTTCCGCCCTGCAGCAGGAAAACGTGGTCTGCACTCCCCTGCAAGCGCTGATACAGCAGCCTTGCATGCTCCTTGTACTTCGTCATAACCAGCGGCGTCCGCCCGTTTTGGACGCAGGTGATCGTATCCGAGAGAATCTGCGCGTTGCGGTCTTCGCTTTCGATCACCAGCTGATTTAATTCTGCCATCGCGGGCGGTTTCTCGGAAAGGTGAACAAACCTTGTAAAACGGGGATAGACATAATGGCCGATGCCCTGCTTCTTCGCACGATCCTTCGCCGTGTACCGGAAGCGGATCGGGCCGAGCTGCAGGAAAATCTTTCGATCCTGCCCGTCGTCGCGCTTCGGTGTCGCGGTCAGGCCGTAAACATACTTCGCCGTAACGGAACGCAGCACGGCAGTATCCGTATCCGCGCCCGCATGGTGGCACTCGTCCATGAGCACCATGCCGTAGCCCTGCACGAGTTCTTCCAGTCGTTCGCTTTTTCCCAGCGACGGGATCATCGCAACGTCAAGAATTCCGGTCAGGGTGTTTTGACCGCCCTGTAATTTGCCGATCACGCTTATCCGCCGCTTGACGCGGCCCGCCGGCGTTGTGTAGGTCGGTGGTTTTTCTTCAATCGTCAGGAATTTTTGCAGATCCTCCTGCCAGTTTTTCAATATCTCGGCACTATCGACCAGAACCAGCGTATTGACCCGCCGCGCCGCAATCAGGTAAGCGGCGACGGCAGTTTTGCCAAAAGCCGTCGCTGCGCTTAGAACGCCGATGTCATGCGCCAGTAGCGCGTCCGCTGCGCGCTGCTGCTCTGGGTATAGCTGCCCAGCGAAGGAAACCTTGATTTTGCGGTCCGACTGCCGTTCGTCTGTGATGTGATATGGAATTGCTGCTTCCTCCAACAACTCCTTCAGCCTCTCCACACAGCCACGCGGGAGGCAGATAAAATCGCCGTCGTCATGGCCGCAATAGACAATGCGCGGTATTCCAAGCGTTGAAAAGCCCATGGCCAGCTTCTTATGGAATTCCGGGTTTTTATAGGCTGCAAGCCTGCGGAGCTGGTTTTGAAGCCGCGGCTTGAGATTCGTGCTTTTAATATAAACACCGTTGGCATATACAAGATCGACCGCGCCCTCCACATCCTCCGGGTGCAGTGTAAGCTCTGTTTTTCTCCACGGCTTCTCCGGCAGGAAGCTTTTCTGCGTGTTTTCCTCCGCCTCCTGCGGTTCCTCGGCCAGTTGTCCAAGAAGCCCTGCTTCCGGTGTCCATGCCGCGATTTTATCCTCGATTTCCTTTACGCTCAGCTTTCTTGCGCTTTTCAGTGCACCCCATTGATCCGGGTACGCATTCCAGTTTTCGTCGACAAACGCGCTGTTTCCATTCCGCAGCGCCCGGCCCTGCAGCGGCAGCGCAATCAGATTGCCGAGCTTTCCCTCCGGCAGATGCTCCTGCAATGGCAGCATTCGATCATATGCGCGAAAGCTTTTCAGGCTGACCACCTCCGCACCCTTTGTCAGCAGTGCTGTTCCAAACTGCCGTGCCTTCTGTGCGGAAACGGGCTCAGAAAAGAAGATCCAGACATGCGCGCCCTGCCCGGAACGGGAGCGCTCGACCAGTGCGTCGATCTGTTCCAGTTCGCATATTTTGCGGAGCGCGTCGACTTCGTCCCGCCATGAGACCGTTTTTTCGCTGCCCTGAAACGTGCCCTCATGGTCATCGAAATCGAACACAAGGAAATAGCAGGTATCGTCCGGGAGCAGCGGATAGATGCCGACGACATCGCTGCTGTCCTCCCGCTCGCCTTTCAGATGGGCGAGCAGAGCGCGGATGTTCAGCGGCTTATAGGCCCGGTTCGGGCAGTCCCTGCAGGCAATTTTCTGCCCTGTCGTTTTCGGGCAGAGTTTGTGATCCCAAAAATGCGTACAGACCGGAAAATAACCCGCTTTTCCGTCCTTTGGGCGGCTGCGGACGCTGTATACATCTTTGCGGCCTCTGAAATAGGTATAGAAAAACGAGACCATCTGCGGTGTGACCTCGTTTTGAAGCATACGGCTGCCCTGATTGGCAATCGCGGATATTTGATTTTCAGCCGTCTCCGGATACGCAATCCCGTGCTTTTTGAGCAGCGCCCGCAGCGCCGCGTTTTCCTGTTCAAGCTGCACGATCCGGGCTTGCAGTGTATCCATGACCCGCTCCTTCTCTGACAGTGTCAGGCGTTTGCTTTTTGCAGATAAAACTCGCTTTCCGCCACGCGGATAACGAAATCATATTCCAGGCGTGTTGCCTTAGACGGGGTGATATTGTAGCGCTTGAAGACCTTGCGCAGATAGGCGAAATACTCCCTGTCCTCCTGACTCAGCCGCGAAACCCATCCGCTGGCAGCTCCGGATTCTTCCGCGTGGAGCAATTCAGATCGATTCATATTCATCCCTCCTATATTCAGAAATGAGCGCTTCTGCGGCGTCTTCCCAAAGAACAAGACGGAACGGATCATAGGCCCCGACCTGCCGCGCGCCAAATTCGCGCATATAGTATTCCAATAATTCGCTCGTTTTCGCCTTAAAAATGAGTACGCCGTCAAATCCAGCTTCCTTGGAAATCCGGACGGCATATGCAAACATTGCCTTTGCGATACCGATATATCGCTTGGCCTCGCCTGTCGCATGAAGAAGATTTGCGTTGCTGTGCCGTGCGCTCTCCATGTAGAGAACCTCAACTGCAAGCCCGCGTTCATCCAGTTCATAGGACATCAGACCAAGCAGTTCATAATTGTCTTCTCGATGAAGCGCGACTTTATTGGGCAGTTGCCTCGCATATGTTGACTCCCAGTTTGTCTGCCAGTCATGTGTTGCAGCAAAATCCTCTTTTGACGCAGGATCTATTTCCGCAGGAACCTTTTTGCTGGACACAGCATCCAAAACATAGAGATTCAGCATCGTATCACCCATTTTCATGTACTTTCATTGCTAGTATACCACACTCTCTGCACTTACGGAAGATATTTTTTCGATATCGCCTTATACTTCCAACTCAGAGGGTTTATGTTCATCCGACAAATGGATTTCATCTTTGATTACTGCGGCGCAGTTTTTGCGCTGGGTTTTCTGGTTTGACCCACACACTGACCCACACGGCGAAAGGAGCGGACGGAAACAGTGGAAATAAGAGACGCAAAGAGCATTGATTTCTGAGCAGAAAGTGCTGAAAACGTCTAAAAATCGTTGTTTTATAGCTTTTCTACTATTCGTAATCAGCAGGTCGCCGGTTCAAGTCCGGCCACTAGCTCCAGAAACCGGTGAAAATCGAGAGATTTTCGCCGGTTTTCTCTTTTATTTGTTCGGTTTTTCAGGTGGCGAATTTTCCTGACCCACACCGTGACCCACACGGCGAAATGTCCAGAGAGCGTCGGAGAGGATATGCTTGGTATCCTCTCCGACGCTCTGTGTTTTTTGCTGCTTGTTCACATCACTTGTGCCATGAAATTACCCATCTTTTCGGCGGCACTTTCCTGCATCTGCCGCGTGACATGGGTGTAAGTGCGGAGCGTGAAGCCTGCGTCGAAGTGACCGAGCATACTCGATACAGTTTTCACGTCCACGCCGTTTTGCAGTGCTAAGGTTGCGAATGTGTGTCGCAAGTCATGAAATCTCAGGTGTTCCAGTCCGGCGTCTTTCAGAATTTTCTTGTGGATGTTGACCACCGAATCCGGATGGTACATCTCGCCTGTTTTCGGAGATGGGAACATCCAAGGGCTGCCGGGATGCTTTTGGTGTTCTGCGACCAGCAGATCGACGGCATCCTGTGGAATCGAGATTTTGCGGATGGAGTTTTCCGTTTTCGGGCGCGTGATGTCCGGCTCGCCTGCGTTGTTGCGGCCGGCCTGCTTGCTGACGGAAATCGTCTTGTTTTCGATGTCCAAGTCTGCCCATTGGAGCGCCACCAGTTCGCCTTTGCGCAGTCCGCTGATGAGTTCCAGATAGAACATGGGCAGGACGCCGCGCTGCTCTGCTGCGGTTAGGTAAGACTTGATTTGTTCCGGCGGCAGGATCCTCATTTCGTGCTTTGGGTTTTTCGGCGGGACACAGTCGTCTGCTGGATTTCGGACGATCAGGCGTTCTTTGAC
>OMAN01000119.1_pt1 | contig 55140 bp, 57 predicted proteins | sample 1644701 | NCBI WGS metagenome assembly OMAN01 (sample SAMEA103958124, study PRJEB25191) | human gut metagenome | biome: human-associated habitat [ENVO:00009003]; feature: intestine environment [ENVO:2100002]; material: feces | place: Germany | collected 2013/2015 | reverse complement strand
CTGCCGCACCTCGCTCGCCGTATCGGCACTTAGAATTATGCGGTATTGCCCTATACTTTTTTGCTTCCCTCTCCGGGAAGATGATTTTGTTGACAAAGAAGAAGATCAGCATCAAAATGTCACTGTTGAGCATCGTGGTTCCGATGTTATAGATAAAGTCCGGCACCAGCAGGCCCGCAACCGCCGCTCACACGCGGTTGATGAAGTTAACGAAGCAGGTGATCAGACAGAATGCCAGCACCAGGCGATCTGCTTGGCAAGGTCGACCAGTTGCGCTGGATCAGGTATCGGATTTTTATTCAAAGCCGGGAAAACGGTCGGGTTCGAGCCCAAAACGGCAGCTGCAATCTTGCCTGTTTAGACCACGCATCAAATGTACATCAACAACTATGATTCATGGCAGGGAGCTTAGGACACAAAAGTTCATCCGATGCAGTTTTCTATGCATCCGATGAACTTTTTCAGTAGCGTTTCCTTTTAAGCCACCTTGGTCTTTCGCAGATACCCCCATGCTGCCAATCCAACGAGCAGAACGATTTTGATCGGTGCCGATGCCAGCAGTACATCTGCCTGAAAGAAGGCATGCCCACCTGCATAGAGAAAATCAAAGCTGATCATTTTATACAGCAATGCATTGGAAAGCCCAATGCCCCCTGCCGGAATCAGGGTGGACAGCCATTCTCCAAAGGAACCCGGCACGACCATATAAACAATCAGCGGTGCCACCACACTGATCAGCGCCACAGACAAAGCGGTCAGGTTGTTCTTGGCCCATACGGATGCCATCAGCACAAAGGCCACCTCCGCAAAGAAGATCAGGAAGTTTGCCACCAGCATGACCCACTCCATCTGGCCAACGGTATACGGCAGCAGGCTGGTCACAGAAAACAGCCATTGCACGGAAGTTTGGGTACTTTCCCAGCCAAATAGAGCATTCGTGACCAGGATCCACACCACGCCGCAGAGCAGATACGCCGCCCCTGTGATACTAAACGCCGCCGCTAGCTTTGCCGCTGCTAGCCGCAGACCGCCGTTTTTTGTGCACAATTGGATGTCCTGCGCCCCGGTCTGTGCATCCGATGCAAACACCGGGGCCGCAATCACCGCGCACAGCAGGGTGAGCAGCAAGCTCAACAGGGTCTGGTAATCCATTGCGTCTGGACTGACCCCAAATGAATAGGTGAACGGTTTTTGTACAGCATCGAACTTTTTCTGTGCAATGGCCTGCGCCTGCTCATAGCCGGGCTTTCCGCTTTGTTCCAGCCAGATCACCGATTCCAGCCGTTTGGGGAGCTGGCTGTAAAAGTTCTGCATATCCTCTGCGGTCAGCCCCATCACGCCCGGTGCCATGCCGGTTTTCGGGTCGGCAAAGGCTTCCTTTGCGTTGTTCACAAGAGGCTGATACCGGGCAAGTTCTTTATAAAATACCTCGACCGGGATATCGTTGATGGAGCTTGCATCATACTGCCGGTACACCCGCTGATAGGCTTCCAGTGCTTCCTGCATGACATCCGGCGTGATGGTATCGGATACCTGCTGCTCCTGCCGTTTCCTGATTGCTTTCAAACCCGTGTAACGCACTTCGTTTCCGCTGGCATCCAGTTCCGTCCAGCCGATAAAGGTCACCGGCAGATATGCCATAACCACGGCCAGCACCAGTGCAATGGCCAGCAGAATAGCTGTCATACGGGTTTTGCACACACGTTTCAATTCCAAACGATACAGGTTCATTTTGCTTCCTCCATTTCCTCCGGGAACAGCCACAGATACAGATCTTCCAGCCGGGGCTGTGCCGGGACGCTGTCCGGCAGCTGCGGTGCATCCGCCAGATACCGCAATGTTGCCGTTCCGTCCGGCTCGTTGCGAAGGTTCACTACCCGCAGCCGGTATTCCCACCGGGCAAGCTGTTCCATCGGGATGTTCCCCTGCCAGACCTTGGCTTCGATCTGCTTTACCAGCCCTTCGGTGGTGTCCTGTGCAATGATTTTGCCAGCCTTCATCACGGCATTTTCAGCTGCAATGTATTCCACATCCGAAACGATATGCGTTGAAATAAGAACGATCCGTTCCTGCGCAAACTCCGACAGCAGATTGCGGAAGCGCACCCGTTCTCCGGGGTCCAGCCCTGCCGTGGGCTCATCTAGAATTAAAATTTCCGGGTCGTTGAGCAGTGCCTGTGCGATGCCTACCCGGCGCTTCATACCGCCGGAAAGCTTTATGATCTTTTTGCGGCGCACCTCAGTCAGGCTTACCCGCTCCAGCAGTGCGTCGATCTGCCGGGCAGCCTCTGTGCGCGGCAGACCCTTGAGCGCCGCCATATATTCCAGATAGTCCTGCACCGTGAATTCCGGGTAAAACCCGAATTCCTGCGGCAGATACCCCAGCTTTTCCCGGTAGGCCGCACCAAGCGTCCCAATCTCCACCCCATCGCACAAAATCCGGCCACTGCTGGGCCGCAGAATGCCCGCCAGCATCCGCATTAAGGTTGTTTTGCCTGCACCATTCGCCCCCAGCAGTCCCCACACACCCGGCGTGAGAGTGATGGACACATCATCCACCGCCGTTTTATCCCGGTATCGCTTTGTAATATTCTGAATTTTCAGTTCCATGATCTGTTCCTTTCAAGCTTCTGCAATATATTCTGACCGGGCGGCAAGCCGGATGCACTGCAACACCATACAGAGCACCAGCACGCCCGCCGCCAGTGGCAGACCTTTCGGCAGTTCCGATAATTGCACGAACCGCAGCAAACACAGCTGCCCTGCAAACAGTGGTACAGCCCCGGTCATCATCCATTCCGGGCGCACCCAGCGCAGCAGCAGAAGCAGCTCATTGTTTGCGGTCAGGAATGGCACGGTCAGCACCGCCAGCAGTCGCCCGATGCTCCATGGCACGGCTGCCCGCACATTGAGTACCAGCACTCCCAGCAGGATTGTTTCCCCCGCCAGCAGCAGCAAAAACCGCATCACCAGCGGACGACCGACTCCTGCATATGTGGCATGTTCCAGTTCAAGCATCTTATATTGACTTGCCCGGTATAAAAACGGCAGACCGAGCAGGGCTGTCAGCATGGCAAGTGTGCTCAGACCAAACAGTGCATTGCGTAATGTCCATGCCTTCTCCCACAGGGCAAGTTCCCGACCCACACTGTACAACGCCAGTGCCGCCATTGCTTCCAACGCCCAGACCTTCCAGCCCAGCAATTTGAACTGGCAGTGCAACAAATCACGCCAATCACTCCGTTGTTTTACGACATGTTCCGCCCGGCAGCGGCGCAGCAGCGTTTTCGGTGCGGCTGTGTTAAGCTCTGTCGCCAGTGCTCTGGACAGTTCTTTTTCAAAGGCTCGATTCATCTCCAGTCCTCCTTTTCCAATTGCATTTTCAAGGTTTTCAATGCGGCACGCAGGCGGGACTGCACTGTGCGCAGGGGCAGACCTGTAATCTGCGCGATCTCCCGCAATTTAAGCTGTTGTGCGAACCGCAGCAATACTAGTTCCCGCTGTTCCGGCTCCAACTGGGCCGTCAGCGCTCGCAGGTTTGCTTTCTCCTCTGCCGCAGCAAAGCCGCTTTCCTGATAGGCGGGTTCGTCCGGCAAGCTCTCCAGCGATGCCTCCGTCCGCTTCATCGTACGGTTCAGATCGATGCAAATGTTTTTTGCGATTTTGTACAGAAAGGGACGGAATGCCCCCTGAAATCCACCACAGGAATCCAGCCAGCGCACCGCTTTCAAAAAGGTTTCCTGTGCTGCATCCTGCGCCTGCTGCTCGTCCGCTGTATGCCAACGGCAATAGTTCAGAATTTGTGGATAGTACGCTGTAATCAGAGTGTCCAGCGCACCCGTATCTCCGCTCTGCGCTTTCCGCAGCAATAATTCTGTCTGGATACGGTTCACCCCCCTTCCTGTCTATTAAAACGTTCCACATCATCAAAATGATTTCTGTTTTTTCAAAAATTTCAAATAATTGCCTTTATCCTGTTCTTATAGCTTTATCATAATAAAGAGCCTTGTGTTTTTCCTTGTCAAGAGGGCTGGCACCGTCCAGCCCTCTCTCTTTTTGCCAAAGTTTTCATTGTTTTTTCTTGCACACTGCCGAAAGTGACGTATTCTCAAAAGTTCGCGTTTGCGCAGCGCAGCGGAGCAATGAAAGCCCCAGTGGGGCTTTTAAGCGACAGAACGGTCTTGCGCAGCAAGATGGAGGGGCCTCGCCCCGACAAGTTCACGTTGACACGGCTCGATTTTTGTGGTAATCTATCCCAACAATTGAATATAACATATTTTTACATATTCGTTCAGCCGTTACATAACCGACTAGCATGACCTTCCAGAAAAAGCGAAGGCAGGGCTGGTTTGTTCTGTGACGGCTTTTTTGTTTCCGTTTTGCCTGTTGCACCTTGAAAACCGCATGACCGTCTGCATGGGATACACGGCGATGACCCCGCAAGGGAGAGCCGGAAAACGCCGCCGGAAGGGGGCAGGAAATCCATGCAGGGAGAACGGCAGGACGTTGATGCAAAAAGGCCGACATCTTCGCCCCGCAATGTGCGCAGACGACGATGCCGGCCAATAATGTTGGATTGCTGCTCTTTTGGGCAGCATTTTTGTTTTGCACTACTTTTTTACTTCTTTTACTGATGGCCCGCTTTTCAGTTGCATGAAAAGCGGGCCTTGCTGCTATTTATAGACCTTTGTGCAGGGATAGATTTTTCTTCGGATGATATCTACCCGCATTTCCTTTTTGCATTTCGGGCAATACATCGGGAAACGAAGCGCCAATGTATCTTGATAAATCTTTGTTTTCGTCTTATTGTGGCAAACTGGGCAATTAACCCATACAGATTTTGCGGTACATTCATTTGCCAAACAGTCTACTCTTTTTTTGGTGCCGCCTTTTACTACAAACATCTACGGTTTTGCCTTCTCCGAACGCAATGCACACACATTTTGATATATGTTTCCATAGAAAACCGCACTACCCGCCACGATGCTCCGTGCCCCGGCCGCATAGGCGCCGGGCAGGGTACCGGGGGTGATGCCGCCATCCACCTGGATGACGATATTGCTCCCCTGCCCTTGCAGCAGACTTTTGGCAGCAGCGATCTTCTCGTTGCTGCCGGGCAGATAGACCTGCCCACCGCGACCGGGGTATACCGTCATCAGCAGCAGCTGCGAAATTTGGGCCAGGTACGGCAGGGCCGATTCCACCGGCGTTTCGGGGTTGAGTACCAGCCCGGCTTGCATCCCGGCGGCGCAGATGGCCCGCAGGGCCGCTTCCGGCCCGCCCGGGATCTCGTAATGGACCGAGACCCGCTTTACCCCCAGTTCCTCCAGTTCCGGCAGAAAATCCAGCGGCTTTTCCACCATCAGGTGAACGTCTAGGGGTTTGGTGGTCAGGCGTTCCATCGTACGCACCATGCCCGTACCAAAGGAGATGGCCGGCACAAAGTGCCCGTCCATCACATCGATGTGAAAGGCATCCACACCGGCGGCATTGGCCGCCCGCATGTCCCGCTCCAGATTGGCAAAGTCGGCGGCCAGAATGGATGCACACAGTTCAAACATTATTCTTCCTCCAGCTGGGATACCCGACGGCTGTGACGCTCCTCCTCCGAGAAAGGCGTGTCCAGGAAGATGTCCACGATTTCCAGCGCCAGGCCGGGTCCGGTGACCAGCGCGCCCAGAGCAAGCACGTTGGCGTTGTTGTGCAGGCGGGTGGCTTTGGCAGAGAAGCAATCCCCGCACAGCGCGCAGCGGATGCTGGGCACCTTGTTGGCGGCGATGGAGATGCCGATGCCGGTACTACAGATGACGATGCCTTTTTCGCACTCGCCCGATGCCACGGCATGGGCCACCGCCTTGCCATAGACGGGGTAATCCACCGAAGCGGTAGAATCACAGCCGAAGTCCCGGTATTCCAGTCCGCGCTGCCGCAGGTGAGCCAAAATCTTCTGCTTGAGTTCGTATCCGCCGTGGTCGCAGCCGATGGCGATCATCTTACACCAGCTCCTTTACAGCGGCGATGATGGCGTCGGAACGCAGGCCGAACTGCTCCAACAGTTCCCATGCGGGGCCGGAGTGGCCGAACACGTCCTTGACGCCCACGCGGCGCATGGGGACGGGGCACTGTTCGCCCAGCACGGCGGCCACGGCCTCGCCCAGACCGCCCAGGATGCTGTGCTCCTCGCAGGTGACGACGGCACCGCACTCTTTGGCCGCTTTGACGACCAGTTCCTCGTCCAGCGGCTTGATGGTGCACAGGTTGATCACCCGGGCCTGGATGCCCTCGTTCTTCAGCTGCTCGGCGGCAATGAGGGCCTCGTTCACTTCCAGGCCGGTGGCGATGATGGCCACATCGCTGCCCTCGGTGAGCTGTTCGCCCTTGCCGATCTCGAACTTGAAGGTAGCTTCATCATGGAACACTGGCAGGGCCAGGCGGCCGAAGCGCAGGTAGACGGGGCCTTCGTGCTCATAGGCAGCCTTGACGGCAGCCTTGGCCTCCACGTTGTCGGCAGGGCAAAGCACCGTCATGCCGGGGATGGAGCGCATAAGGGCGAAATCCTCGCAGCACTGGTGAGAGGCGCCGTCCTCGCCCACCGAGATGCCGCCGTGGGTGGCACCGATCTTGACGTTCAGGTGGGGGTAGCCGATGGAGTTGCGGACCTGCTCAAAGGCGCGGCCTGCGGCGAACATGGCAAAGCTGGAGGCAAAGGGCACCAGCCCCATAGCCGCCATACCGGCGGCGGTGGCCATCATGTTGCTCTCGGCAATGCCGCAGTCAAAATGGCGGTCGGGATAGGCTTTTTTGAAGACGCCGGTCTTGGTGGCGGCGGCCAAATCGGCGTCCAGCACCACCACGTCGGGGTGATCTTTTGCCAGTTCTACCAGCGCGGCGCCGTAGCTGTCGCGGGTGGCAATTTTTTTAACCTCACTCATACCTGCGCCTCCAGTTCTGCCAGTTGAGCGTTCAGCTCGTCCATGGCAATCTTGTATTCCTCGTCGTTGGGGGCCTTGCCGTGCCAGCCTACCTGGTTCTCCATGTAGCTGACGCCCTTGCCCTTGGTAGTATTCATCAGGACGGCTGTGGGGGCGCCTGTCTGGGTGTGGAAATACTGGAACGCATCTTCGATTTGGGCGAAGTCGTGACCGTCAATGGTGACGGTACGGAACCCGAAGTCCCGCATCTTGGCATCCACCGGGTCGGTGGGCATCACTTCGCTGGTGGGGCCGTCGATCTGCAGCCCGTTCAGGTCAATAATGACACAGAGATTGTCCAGTTTGTACTTGGCGGCGAAGAGGAACGCTTCCCACACTTCTCCCTCCTCGATCTCGCCATCGCCCAGGAGAGCATACACACGCACATCATCCTTGTGCAGGTACTTGGCGGCTTTGGCCATGCCTGCCGCACAGGAGATGCCCTGACCCAGGCTGCCGGTGGACATATCCACACCGGGCACCGTGTTCATATTGGGGTGGCCCTGCAGATAGCTGTCAATGTGGCGCAGGGTGGGCAGGTCCTCCACCGGGAAAAATCCCCGGTAGGCCAGCGCGCTGTACAGCCCCGGCGCGGTATGTCCCTTGGAGAGCACGAACCGGTCCCGGTTCTCCCATTTCGGGTTGGTTGGGTCGACGCGCATTTCCTTATTATAAAGGTAAGTAAACATATCGGCGGCGGACAGGCTGCCGCCGGGGTGCCCGGCTTTGGCACCGTGGGTGGATTCAATCACGCCCATACGCACCTTGCAGGCTGCGATTTGCAGCTTCAGACGTTCTTCCTTTGTCATATCACTCACCAAACACCTTGCAGTAGTCTTCCTTGAACTTCTCAATGCCGGAATCGGTCAGCGGATGATGCAGCATCTGCTCAATGACCTTGTAGGGCACGGTGGCGATGTCGGCACCGGCCAGGGCACAGTCGGTCACGTGCATGGGGTTGCGCACGCTGGCCGCGATGATCTGGGTCTCGATGTCGGGGTAGTTGAGGAACATGTCGTGGATGGTCTCGATGAGCTCGATGCCCCGCTGGGAGATATCGTCCAGGCGCCCCAGGAAGGGGCTGACGTAGGTGGCACCGGCGCGGGCGGCCAGCAGCGCCTGGTTGGCGCTGAAAATCAGGGTGCAGTTGGTGGGGATGCCCTTGGCGGACAAGGCTTTGATGGCCTTGAGGCCCTCGGCGGTCATGGGGATTTTTACGACCATGTGCTTGGGGTCCAGGGCGTAGATGGCCTCGCCCTCCTTGACCATCGTCTCGGCATCGGTGGTGGTGGCTTTCACCTCACCGCTGATGGGGCCGTCCACGATGGTGGCAATTTCAGCCAGCGTCTCGGCGTAGTCCCGGCCCTCCTTGGCGATGAGGCTGGGGTTGGTGGTGACGCCTGCGATGACGCCCATGTCGTTTGCGGCGCGGATCTCGTTGACGTTCGCGGTATCAATAAAGAATTTCATAACAAAAGACTTCCTTTCTAATCAATCAACCCCAGGGATTCTCGGTGGGATAGGGCAGGCTGTCGGGCTGGTTTCCCTGGTCGCCTTCTTCGCCTTCCAGGCCCGCATCCAAGCCCAGGCAGCAAATCACCACATCACATTCCGCACATACGCCGCATACTTCGCTGATAAGCTCATTGGATTTTGCCAGTCCCTGGATTTTATCTGCATACAGATGGCCCCCCTCAGAGTAAAATTTTTGCTTTCTGGCAATTTTTCTCTATCATAAATCCTTATGTATGAGTGCGCTTCTCATTTTTTGCTATACGAATTCTTGTATTTTGCTTTTTTGTTTTCCGTTGCGGATTAACCGCTCTGATTGAAAAGTCAGCAATTTTTGATCAATTTGCTTATACCGCCAAGAAGACGCCACAACCCTGCCGCCATTCATAGTTGATTCTGATTTTGTAAAGTTGTTTCCCGTTTGCCCTTACTCCGCTACTGTTGCTACCATTTATTATTTAATTTAGAGAACCATGATGAAAAATAAGGATAGGCGAATGTTGCGGTTTCTGTTTGTTCCTCTGATTCTTGAAAAAGATGTAGGATGAAACAGTCTTCCTCATTTATTGCTGTATTCCAGAGAGTTTTCAAATGGCTGACAGCTTTTCGCCATACCCGTTCCATTTTTGCGCTTGCCATGCAATCGAAAAGCTGCTATAGTGAGTCATAAGAACAGCAGACCGAGTAAATCGGTTGCGCCTTACACGATTCAAAAGGAGCTGAAATTATTATGGAAGGTGCCTACTATAACGGGCAATATTTGAACAGACTGGAACGGCTTGGATATTCGCAGGCCGAAATTGACAACAAGCTGGAACGCACATTTGAGGAGATGTTCTATGGTCCGGAGGGGGTTCGCCTTTGCCATTGTGCCGGACCTGACATGATGTACATAGAGGATACGGGAAACCATGACGTCCGTACCGAGGGCATGTCCTACGCAATGATGTTCTGCGTACAAATGAATCGCCAGAAGGAATTCGACTGCCTGTGGCGATGGGTCGTGACCCACATGTACCTCACCGAAGGGGAAAACGCCGGCTATTTTGCCTGGTCCTGTCATACTGACGGCAGCAAAAATTCCGATGGACCCGCCCCTGACGGCGAAGAATTTTTTGCCATGTCCCTGTTTTTTGCGGCCAACCGCTGGGGTTCCGGCGAAGGGGTACTGGATTACGCTTCCTGGGCACGGCGCATCTTGCACGCATGTGTACACAAAGGCGAAGAAGCCGGTTCCGGATTTCCCATGTGGAACCCCGAAAACCATCTCATCAAATTCGTTCCCAACTGTGAATTTACCGATCCCTCTTATCATTTGCCGCATTTCTATGAACTTTTTGCTCTGTGGAGCGACGAATGCGACCGTCCTTTCTGGCATGCAGCCGCAGCGGCCAGCCGCCAGTACCTGCGCAAAGCCTGCCACGCCCGTACCGGTTTGAGTGCCGAATATGCCGAGTACGACGGCCGCCCGCATCGGGGTGATCAGCCGGACCGTCACGACTGGTTCTTCAGCGATGCATACCGCACGTTGGGCAACATTGCTTTGGATGCCCAATGGTTCGGGGACAAAGACGGTTGGGCCCAAGAAACAGCTGCACATATTCAGCAATTTTTTGAAGAAAAGGAACACGGGCAAACAAACGGCATCTATCTGATCGACGGCACACCCGTTGAAGGAAATGCTCTGCATCCTGTAGGGCTTCTGGCTACCATTGCGCAGGGTTCCCTGATTCTGGATGACGCCTGCGCGGATGAATGGCTCCGCCGGTTCTTTAGCACTCCGCTCCGTTCCGGACCGCGGCGTTATTATGACAATTGCCTGTATCTTTTTGCGCTGCTTGCTTTAAGCGGGCATTACCGCATCTGGTTCCCGCAAGAAGCAACGGTATAATGTACCCTTGTGCCTGTTGAAATTCACTGGGATGGCCTGAGCAAGTTTACTTCCATCACCGGTCAGGTGCTTAGCGGTGATGGTGCCGGCGCGGCTGCCTACAATACGTTCGATAATCCCCATCAAGTCGAGCCGAAGCCGTTGACAGACATAACTGTTGGTACCAACAGCTTTACTTCCCTCTTGCCCGCATGCAGCGTTGCTGCCTTTACGCTGAAAACCTGATTTCCAGACCAAAGCAAAAGAGCGCCGAAGATGACTTCTGCGCTCTTTTGCTTTTTTCTATGCCGTCAAACGGTTACTCTTTGTCGTCTGAATTCTCCGTAGTATCCTGAGACTGCTCCTGATTTATCTGAGAAGAGTACTGCTCTGAGCACTTCATGAAAACGCCATTTAAAACAGATGCATTTGCATAAGCGATCGAAGAGAACCCCAGCGCAAACCACAAAAACAATCCATAGCGCAATGTGGTCTGTGTATACAGGGTAAGTGCTACACATGCGCCTATCAACAACAACATGGAAAAGGTTTGGGGCAAAGAGGTCACAGACATGATAAACGCATTCCGTATGGTACCTAAAACCGTATTGTTGAATCTTGCAAGCAGCGGGAAAGCATATACGAAGGTCATCATATAAGCGATTGCTGCCACGGGAATCAAAATCTTAAAGATGCTGTTTTGGAAATTCCCGGAATGCCATAGAAGATAGATATCATAGCCCAGAAATCCCCCTGCGGCCCCAAAAAGAATTCCCATCAGTACGCCCTGGCGGAAATTTGCCCGGAATGACTTGAAAAAATTGCCGACCACCGGAGTGCCGTCTTTTTCACCCGCCATTTTTGTGGTGACATAATGTAAAGCCGTGATGGCAGGGCCAATGGTGACCACCGGAATGCAGCAAACCAGAAACAGCAGATTCAGGACAATAAGATCCCACACAACGCCCAGGGCGCGCATCATGGGGCTGTCCGGATTAAAAACGCCTCTCAATGAGTTCTCCTCCTTTTTTTCAGGATGTAAATATTCACAAAAAACAGCGATTCAGATTGTGCACTATTCAATCTGTTATTTGATTGACAATGGTTCTGCGGCTGAATTATACTGATACTGGCATTATACTTTGCACCGCTAAAAATAGCAAGGTCATTTTGCAACATTCACCGGTAAGGAGCTTTGTATGAACCGGTTTCATCATGTCAGAATCAAGCTGGAAAGTTTTCTCAATAACTTAAGCCTGAAGAAAAAACTTAGATATCTTTATTTTTTATGTATTCTGATCCCCATATTTTTGACCGATATTGTAATTTTACATGCATTAACCAAGAACGAGCATGCCGAGCAGCTGCACCAGATGGAAAAAATAGCCAAATCAGTGCAGTCGATGCTTTCCGCCGCCACAGAAGATTCCGCGCTGATTTCTACCAGCCTGTATATGGATAACTCCCTTCAGGATTTTGTGAGCCGGCAATATGCCAGTCCCCAGGACTATTTTTCAAGTTACCGAGAATACATCCACAATTCTTTGCTGCAGGGTGTTTCCCGGATCACAAATTCTGTCATACGGGTGTATGCAGACAATGAAACCCTGATAAACGGCAGTGAATTTGCACGGTTATCCACCGTTTCGCAGGAGCCCTGGTATCAGCAGTATACTGCGGATGGCTACAGCCCGCGGCTTCTTTTTTCTTATGATGAAACAGATGGGCGCCAGGTGTTGTTTTTACGTGGGATGAATGGCCTTTACAGCAATAAGGCGGAGTGCCTTTTGTGTATTGGAATCAATTACAGCACACTGGACCGCGATTTCCAGAACATGGGGTATAACGATTCAGTTTATGTATGCAGCGGTAACCGGATTTTGCTTACGAACGCAATGCCCAATTATCGTTGGCAGCCTTATGACACATTCTCCCCGTCTGATTCGGTAGGCTTGTCCCAGCATTTTACCCTTTACGGGGAAGATCTGGACATCTATGTGATGGAACCAAGCGGCAACGTTTTAGCCCTGATTCGCCAAAACATCTATATCCTGATCCTGCTGCTGATCCTGAACATTATTCCCCCGCAGCTTTTGATGAATCTGCTGGAGAATTCCATTACTTCTCGTCTTTTCCGTCTGGAAAAAGTCTTCAACCAGATAGACAGCGACGTGTTGATCAAGATTTCCGGGCCAAGCGGTCAAGATGAGATCGGCAGTCTGATGGACAACTACAACCGCATGGCTGACCGGATGAACAGCCTGATTGACACCGCCTACCGATGCCGACTGAAAGAGCAGAAGATGGATATTGCCCGGCAGAACGCAGAGCTGATGGCTTTATACAGCCAAATCAATCCCCATTTTCTGTTCAACGCACTGGAAAGCATCCGTATGCACAGCATCCTGAAAAAAGAAGAAGAAACCGCCGATATGATACAGAAATTGGCCATAATGGTGCGCCAAAACGTGGATTGGTCCTCGGATTCCAATACCATTAAGCGTGAGCTGGCGTTTGTTGAAGCGTACCTGTCCTTGCAAAAATATCGCTTCGGGGAGCGCCTTTCGTATCAAATCAATGCGCAGGAAGATTGCCAGAACATCCTGGTTCCGAAATTGACCATTACCACCTTTGTGGAAAATGCCTGTGTGCACGGTATTGAAGCAAAATCTTTTCCCGGTTGGATTTTTGTACGCGTGTATACAGAAAACGATGCGCTTTGCATGGAAATTGAAGATACCGGTGGCGGTATGGACGAGGCCGAGGTAGAACGTATTCAAGACCGGATGCGCAACGCCAGCCTGAAAATGTTAAAAGAAAAAGGACGCGTAGGCATGGTGAACACCTGCCTGCGCATCCGCATGATGACGGAGGATACTGCACAGTTCTCGGTGGAAAGCGAGCCGGGCATTGGAACACTTGTTTCGATTCGGTTCCCTCTAAACAAAGCAATAAGGGCGGAGTGACATGTTAAAAGTTATTATCGTAGATGATGAGCAGTTTATTGCGCAAGGTTTGCAGGCGTTGATTGACTGGAACGCCGCAGGCTATGAAGTGGCTGCCGTTTTGTCTGACGGACAGGAGGCTTTGGAGTACATAAAAAAGTTACCCGTTGACCTTGTCATCACCGACGTTATGATGCCAAAAATGACCGGACTTGAATTACTGGAAACTGTTCGCCGGGAGAATCTTTCCAACGCCGGTTTCGTGATTCTGAGCGGATACAGTGAGTTTTCCTATGCTCAAAAAGCGCTGCGCTACGGGTGTATCGACTATCTTCTCAAACCGGTGGAAAAGCAAGATCTGTTATCCATTCTCAGCAAATACAATAACATCTCGCAAAACAGCAAAATGGAGGAGCAGTACGAACTGGCCTATCAGGCCCGGTGTTTGATCTCGTTGCTGTTCGGCAAATATGATCCCCACGGCGTGGATTATCTGCATAAGCATCTGGATTTTTCGGACGGCGTTCGTTACATTGAAATTTCCGCTTGCCATTCTTCGGACAACGAAGATGACGATGATGAGAACCACTTCCGTATGGTGCAGCGTGACCTGTACCAAAGCTGTGCGCAAATTTTAGGCGAGGACCGGAGCCGGTGTTTCTGTGACGCTTCGTTAGATCGCGTTGGGTATGGGATTGCTTTTGTTTACAGCGGTGCGCTTGCCCGAAATGCCGGCTGTTCCGAAACACAGTATATCCAGGATTTTTATAAGAAATTGGGTGTTTCGACACAACACGAATTGCGATTTCTGGTTGGCAAAAAAGTGGACGATATCACCACTGTTTCTGAATCGTATGGTACCGTCTGCGGGCTGAAAAACCTTTGCGCCTTCCGCCAGCAAAAATCGATCTATTATTACGAGGAAGAGTTATCGGTTCCGCAAGAAAGAGCCGTTTTGTGCAAAGATACCCTGGATCAGTTGATTACCGCCATTGAACTGAATGAGCAGGAACGCATCGGCTCCGAAATAGACCATTTGTTTGCCGAAATGCAGCAGCGTGGCGTACATAACAAAGATATCAACCTGAACTTAAATTATCTTTTGTTCCGGCTTATGCATCTTGCATCCAATTTGGACAACGAAGCCAACCAGAAGGAAATGCTGCAATTTATCAGCGCGCAGTCTTTCCGGGAAGGAATTTCCCGCGGGAGCCGACAGCATCTGTTCCGCTTTGCACGCGAGTATGCAGACTACCTTTCCCTTCTGCGAAAAAATATCTCCATCGATATTTTGGATTCTATCGACAAGGAAATCCAGGAACACTACTCGGAAAACCTGACGTTGCAGGGCTTGGGCAAAAAATACTATATCAACAGTGCATACTTAGGGCAAATCTTCCGCAAAAAATACGGGCAGTCCTTTAAAAACTATTTGTGTTCTTGCCGTATTAACGAAGCGTGCCGCCAGTTATTGTACACAAACAAGCAGATCGGCCGCATTGCCGAAGATGTGGGCTATAAAGATGTGGATTATTTCCTTTGCAAATTTATCGAGCTGAAAGGCTGTACGCCTTCCCATTTTCGGAAGAGCAAAACCGAGAAACCACATTCTGAATTTCCCGGGAAATAATTCACACCAGAATAATCATACACTTGCTTTTCGTTTTTTGCATTCTTAAAAAACAACGATAAGCCAAACAAAAGTGCAGGCATGTTGCCTTCCAAAATACTTCAAGGATGGGGGACTGCCTGTCTTTTTTGTATCATTGTTTCGCTGTTTAGCGCGATTTCCTCTTCCGTTGAATTTGCAAAGCTATAATTTTCAGGGGTTTTTACTGGAATTTGTCGGTTGTGTAAAACATTTTTGGTATATATACTTAAATCAGGGAAACCCGCAAGGGCGGAAAATCTATCTACAGGAGGCCAATTATGAAAGTAAAATTGTGGCGCCGCGCATTTGCGGCAAGTATGTCCGCGGTCATGCTGCTGGGCTTAACGGCATGTGGCGGTTCTAATTCCACCGAATCGTCCGATGGGGTCAAAACATTTACGATGTTTACCGCAATGCCCGGTTCCGAAATCAATGATGACAACGATGTTATGAACATCATTGCCGAAAAGACCGGTGCCAAACTGAAAGAGACCTGGCTGACCGGCCAGACCGACGCAGAAGCCATCGGCACAATCATCGCGGGCGGTGAGTATCCGGACTTCATCAATGGCGGCGATGCCATGATGTCTCTTTACGATGCAGGCGTCCTGGTGCCTTGGGATGATTACCTGGAAAAGTATCCCAACCTGAAAGAGATGTACACCGACAAAGAGTGGGACAACTTCCGCCAGGAGGACGGCAAAATCTATTGGGCCAACGTATTCCAGAACACCTATGGCGAAGATCGTGCCACCACCCATAACGATGAAGCCTTCTGGATTCAGGCGCGTGTTCTGGAATGGGCCGGTTACCCCGAAATCAAAACCCTGGACCAGTATTTCGATCTGCTGGAAAGCTATGCCGATGCCAACCCCACCATGGCAAACGGTACCAAGAACATTCCCTACACGGCACTTTGCGAAGACTGGCGCTATTTCTGCATCGAGAATGCACCCCAGTTCCTTGATGGGTATCCCAACGACGGCTCTGTCATTGTAGACAAGGATACGATGCAGGTGGTTGACTACAATACCACGCCCACTGCCAAGCGGTATTTCCAGAAATTGAACGAAGAATACCAGAAAGGCTACGTGGACGTAGAATTCGCCACCCAGACCTACGATGAATACATCGCCAAGCTTTCCACCGGCGCTGTGCTGGGCATGTGCGACCAGTGGTGGAACTTCGCGTACAATGTCAATGATGTTTTCAAACAGCAGGGTTTGGACGAGCAGGGCTGCAACTACGTTCCGCTGGGCCTGACCATTGACGAAGGAATGGAAAACCGCTGGCACAACTACGCCGATACCCTGAACAATTCCAGCGGCGTGGCCGTTACCACCAGCTGCTCCGATATTGACGGTGCATTTAAGTTTATGAACGATCTGCTGGATCAGGAAATCCACGATCTTCGCTTCTGGGGCGTTGAAGGTGAGGATTACCTGGTTGATGAAAACGGCCTGTATTACCGCACCGAAGAAATGCGGATGAAATGCGCGGATCCCGCCTATCAGGCCTCTCACCTGTGCAACTATTCCTACATGCCGCAGTGGCTGGGCACCAGCCGGGACGGCAAGAACGCCATGCAGCCCGACCAGCAGGCAAGCGAATTCCTGGACAGCCTGTCCACCCCCCTGCAGAAACTGTTTGATGCCTACGGCGTAGACAGCTACGTTGATATGATCGGTTCTGTGGAAGAAGAACAGGGCCCCTGGTTCCCGATGTATTCTTACTCCAATGCAATGACTACCGAAACCCCCGGTGGTGTTGCCTGGGTCAAGATGGGCGAAGTCAAACACGAATGGCTGCCCAAAGTTGTTATGGCGCCTGATTTTGAAAGCACCTGGAATGAATACATGACTGCGTACAACGCAGCCAATCCGCAGGATTTCTTGGCAGAAATGCAAACTGAGCTTGAGCGCCGTGCCGGTCTTTGATGCCCGTTATTGCAGGCGACATAGACGTTGACACATACAAGTGGCCACGGTTGCACGGTGTAGCTGTGGCCACTTTTTTATGAAATGCATTCAACCCGCAAGCTCCTTAAACGTTAGTTTGCAACACATGATTCGCCATACACGTTCCTTAGGAGGACTCTCCAATGAAAAATCCATCAAAGCGTATTACATGGAAAGAGATTTCACGCCAGAAATTTCTGATGGTCTGTGCGGCTATCTTTTTTGTATACGGCATCGTATTTTATTATGTTCCACTGGCAGGCTGGGTAATGGCCTTTCAGGACTACAAACCCAAAGACGGCCTCTTCGGATCTAAATTCGTAGGACTGGGAAAGTTTAAATTCCTGTTCTCTGACGACGTCTTTTTGCGTGATATCCGTAACACTCTGGCCATGGGCGTTCTCAATCTGGTGACCACCTTTTTAATGGCCATTATCTTCGCCATCCTGCTGAACGAAGTACGCAACATGTTCGGCAAAAAGCTTGTTCAAACGGTTTCCTATCTGCCCCACTTCCTTTCCTGGATCATTGTCACCGGTATTCTGCACGATGCGCTGTCTTCCACCGGTATCATCAATGAACTGCTGGTGAACCTGGGCATTGTGGATTCGCCCATCAACTTCTTCGCCAATCCGGGTTATTTTTGGCCAATCGTTGCATTTGCCAATGTTTGGAAGGAAACCGGCTGGAATGCCATTGTCTACCTGGCCGCCATTACCTCCATCGATCCCAGCCTGTATGAGGCAGCCACTTTGGATGGTGCCGGCCGGTGGGGCAAAATCTGGCACGTCACGCTTCCTGGCATCAAGTCCACCATTATGATTCTGCTGATCATGAATATTGGCAACGTATTGAATGCAGGCTTTGAAGTCCAGTATCTGCTTGGCAACGGCCTGGTCAAGAGTGTTTCGGAAACCATTGATATCTACACCTTGACTTGGGGCATCAGCCAGAACGATTATTCTTTGGGTACTGCAGCCGGTATCTTCAAGAGCGTCGTTGCAATTATTCTGATTCTCGGCGCAAACTGGATTGCCAAACGTGCCGGTGAAGACAGATTGTTCTAAGGGGAGGGTACACATGAAAATCAAATCATCCACCATGGACAAAGTCTTTGTTACCTTCAATACCATTTTCCTGGTTTTGTTCGTCACCATTACGCTGTATCCTGTTCTGAACACGGTGGCGCTTTCTTTCAACGACGGTATCGACGCCGTACGCGGTGGCATCCATCTGTGGCCGCGCATCTTTACGCTCTCGAACTATAAAACGGTTCTGCATCAGCAGAACATCCTCACCGGTGCAGTGGTTTCGGTGGCCAGAACTGTGTTGGGAACCATCTTCGCCCTGGTAACGAACGCACTTTTGGCCTACATCATCAGCCGCAAACGCTTTTTGTTCCGTTCCCAGCTGTCTTTGTTCTGGGTCATCACCATGTACGTGAACGGCGGTATGATCCCCACCTTGGTTTTGTACCGCAACATGAACCTGACCAACTCTTTCTGGGTATACGTCATTCCGGGCATGGTCAGCGCATTTAACGTTCTGGTTATGCGCACTTTCATGGAAGGTCTGCCCAGCGCGCTGGAAGAATCCGCCATGATTGACGGTGCCAACGATTTCACCATCTTTACTCGTATCATCTCGCCCCTGTGCAAGCCGGTGTATGCCACCGTCGCCCTGTTCGTAGCTGTCGGACAGTGGAACTCCTGGTTCGATGCTATGTTGTACAACCGGATGAACACCCAGTATACGACCCTGCAATATGAGTTGATGAAGCTTCTTTCCTCTGTCATGCAGCAAAGCGGCAGTGCCACCACCGGCGGCAACACCGCTACCGCAGCCGTCACGCCGGTTACCGTGCGTTCCGCCGCTACTGTGGTGACGATGCTTCCCATCATTCTGCTTTATCCCTTCCTGCAAAGATACTTTGTATCCGGCATGACCATTGGCAGTGTAAAAGAGTAAAATCCTTTTCCTGCCATCCGCCCCTGTTTTCCAGTGCCTGTAATCCGAAAAGTCAGTTCGGCGGCACCCTTCAATAGCTATGGCCGCTGCATCTGTTTTTCCTCTTGGATGCAGCGGCCATAACTCTATATTTTTGCATGCAGAATATCACCCCTTTATACCTGGAGGTTTTCTATGCTTTCCGTTAAAAATCCTATCATGACAGGCTTCTTTCCCGACCCTTCGATTTGCCGGGTAGGGAACAAATTCTATACGGTTCATTCGACATTTGCGTATTTTCCCGGCGTGCCGGTTTTTGAGAGCGAAGATCTTGTCCACTGGAATTTGATCAGCAATGTGCTCGATCGTGATTCTCAGGTTCCTTTGTCCGGCTGTCAGCATTCCGAGGGGATTTTTGCCCCTACCATTCGTTACCATAAGGGCACCTGGTATATGATTACCACCAACGTGTCCGACCAAGGAAATTTTATCGTCACTGCAAAAGATCCGCGCGGCCCCTGGTCCGAGCCTTACTATTTGGGTGAGTCTACCGGCGGCATTGATCCCAGTCTCTTTTTTGACGATGACGGTACCTGCTATTATATCGGCCAACGGCCGCGTTCTGCCGGGTACCGCTACAATGGCGACTGCGAAATTTGGATTCAAACTCTGGATCTGGACACGATGAAGTTAAAGCCCGATGCCACCATTGTACTTACCGGATTCCAGCGCAAAGCCATTTGGCCGGAGGGACCTCACCTGTACAAAAAGGACGGTTACTATTACATTTTGCATGCGGAAAGCGGTACTTCCATCCACCACAGCGTCATGATCGCGCGCAGCAAAAATGTGTTTGGTCCCTACGAGTACTGCCCCTGCAACCCCATTCTGACGCATCGCCATTTGGGAGCCCAATATCCTGTTACCTGCGTCGGTCATGCCGACTTAGTGGATGACGGAAACGGCAACTGGTATATGGTTGTATTGGCTTGCCGGCCGAACCAAGGGTACACGTTGTTGGGGCGTGAAACCTTTTTGGCAAAGGTCACCTGGGAAGATGGTTGGCCGGTTGTAAATGCGGGGGTCGGTCATCTTGAAGAAGTAGTCACGCTGCCTTACGAGGGGCAGCCTTCTGACGACGTACCCCAATGTAAAACCTATACGTTTGATACACCTTCTCTGCCGCTGGAATTGCTGACTTTGCGCAATCACCGCGATCACGAACTGGAACTGCACGCAGAAGAGCATATTGTTCGTCTTTTCCATCGTTGCGACAGCTTGAAGGATTGCGGTGAGCCTGCATACCTCGCGCTGCGTCAGCAACACTGGAATTGCGAATTTGAAACCAGCTTTATCCCGCATTTCTGCAAAGAGAGTGATTGCGCCGGTATTGCCATGGTTCAAAGCAACGAAAACCATCTGCGGGCAGAGTGCTATCCCCAGGATTCGGGGGTCAAACTTGTTGTTTCTCTTTGCAAAGATGGTAAAGACAGCTGTTTGGCGCAAATGGATCTGCCGGCTGCACTCCCCATTAAACTGAAGTTGCGCGTAGAAGGGCTTGTGGCCAGTGTTCTTTACCAAAGCAATAGTGAATGGAAACCGGTTATCTCCGACATTGATCTGCGCTCTTTAAGCACGGAACATGCCGGCGGTTTTGTCGGCTGTACACTGGGGTTATACGCTTCCGGCAATGGAGAGGACGCTGGTGGTTATTCTGATTTTGAAAGAATGACCTATCGCGAACTTCCCACCAATTAATCCTTCACGAATCATTCGGTAGCGGCTGCCAAATGGGGAGAGAATGTCCTGCCGGCGAGGAGCCCGCCCACAAATAAAAAGCCATACGAATCCGCGAAAAGCCCTGCGGATGTGGGTGTTTGGAAACCGAATCTCCCGGATCGATACCTGCGTAACCCGTCCATACTCTTCCCTATCGCAAATACAAAAAGCAGACCCGTGGACTCACGGGTCTGCTTTTTGTATGCACGATTCATTTACAAAACGAAACGCTTGATTGCTCCGCAACACAATAGGCTTATAGTTTTCAACTCATCTTTTTCAAAGTTGTACAGAGACGTCGGTATTTTCTCCGGTCAATCCAATATACCTTGCATGGGAATACGATGCATTGCGTGATGCCTGGAGGGCTGTGTAACGTCGTTTTTGCTTCTTGTAAACCCCTTTTGTCATCTGGCACTGAAACGTGCTGTATGGTGCCTTAAAATCGATCCTGTGGCATGGCCGGAATTGATTCGAGAAGAAGTGTTTATGGTTACACAGTTCAGACATAAACGTCTGATGGGCAAACTGTTCATCCTGCATGGCGATCATGGCGATTCGCATTTCGTCGGAATTCTGGTCGATGACATTGCGGAGATTGCCAAGACGTTCCTTCAGACAGAACCCACTGGCAGAGACCCCGATAATCTTCTGAGATGGATCATCTCGCACTTTTTGAGCAATGTTTTTGCTGGTGTTCCCAACGAAAATAAAATCCGCAGAAAAGGCTGCACGCAACGATCCAGGTAATAGGATTGGTTAGACAAATACACCAGAAACCGAAAGGTTGAAGCAGAAAATGAATGCACAAAAAACGGCAAAGAAGCTCGGCCACGCCACCAATTATGGTGATAAGGCCGTTCCCGAGCCCAACCAAAGCATTGCGGAACAGAAAAATCCATGCCAAAAATAAAAGGAACCACACGCTTGTGTAGAGATATTGCAGTGCATAATGTACCATTTCGGGCGAGGGATCACTCAAAAATATCCGCAGAATGGCTTTGGAGGCAATTCCATACAAAGCCATACCCAGAATTGCAGCACCAAGGGAAAGGAGCATCGTGCTGCGTACACCAACAAAAATGCGTTTTGTTTTCCTGGCTCCTATGTTTTGTGCGCAATACGTAGAAATGCCCGAGCCCAGTGCGATCATAGGTTGCATCACCAAGGATTCAAGCTTAGAAGCGGCAGTATAGGCCGCCATTACGGAAGAACCGAATTGATTGATGCCGCTCTGCAGAATCATAATTCCAAACGCAGTAACGGTTTGGTTTAAAGCCATGGGAATGCCGCTTTGTATCATACACAGAATCCGATAAGGATCGGGGTACAGATCGCGGATACTGAGACGTAGATTGTTATAGTTGTGAAACATGTACCAAAAGCATAGCAGTGCAGAAATTCCCTGTGACAACACCGTTGCCCAAGCGGCGCCTGCAGTTCCCATATGTAGTGTCGCGATAAAAAATATATCCAAAACAATATTCAAGAATGACGACAAAATGAGGAAATATAAAGGTGTGCGGCTGTCACCCAAAGAGCGAAGGATACTGGCTGCAATATTGTAGGCCATCGTACACAGGATACCGCCAAAGATGACGCGAAGATATTCGTGTGCGTAGAGGAGTACGTTCGAAGGGGTGTGCAACGCTAACAGAATCTGGCGGCTAAAAGAAACGGTAGGAATAGTAAGGATAACTGAAAACACCACTGTGAGCAAGAGCGCTGTGCCAACTACCTTCTTTAGTTCGTTCAGACGGTGCCCGCCAAATGCCTGTGAGACTAAAATACCGCAGCCCTGGGTAAGGCCGGAAGCAAAGCCAATTACAAGATATACAGTGCTTCCGGTCGCCCCCACGGCAGCAAGGGCGTCTTCACCCAAAAATTGCCCGACAATGATCGTATCGGCCATGTTATATATTTGCTGGAATAGGGTTCCAAGCAAGACGGGTACGGAGAAAAAGAAGATGGTTTTGGTGGGGCTGCCTACGGTCATATCTTTTGTCTTGTTCATGGCGTAATCCTCGGATCAATCCCAAACTCTGTGTGATCCACATTCAGGGTGCGAATAGAGCAAAAATTATTCGAGGCGGCATCAAGCTTGTCCGGCTGCCGTCTCGTTGGCATCATAACACCGAGGGGGGTGGATGTCAAGGGGGGAAAATATAGTTCATTTCACCCTTGACTTCTGACCCCGACAGCATTATTGAGCATTGATGATTTGGTACGAACCAACACCAGAAATCACTCCTTTTAGGCTACGCTTTGGCCCACAATAAAGCTCCCAACTGCTAGGCAGCCAGGTTTTTCGTTCTGGGTCAAATTGTTTTGAAACAAAAAGGAGAAGGCTTGCGCCTTCCCTTTACAACTGCATATTACCATGCAACAAGTCTACACCAACACCTTTACACAAATAACCTGCCTTTGCGTTTTTATTTTAGCAGTTTACTTGATGTAGATTAAGTACAAGTTTTGAAGTCAAGAATTACTTCGGTCTTTTCGTCGTAAGGAGAAACATCGAAGCCATCTACGATTTTCAAAAGTTCTTGTAACAGCTTGTGTTTTGATTCATCATTCTAGGTGCTGAAATAACTAGAAAAGGCGCAAGGGCAAAGTATATTCCAATGGACAGAGTATAACACATCACAAAAACGCGCGCGTGTTTTTTGACGCGTTCTATGTGTGCTATGCCTCTTGACAACCATCTGACCACTCTTTTCTCCCTAGCCGGTTTTATTTGCCGTTTTTCACGCTCCAACGTTTTATTGCAACCACCATAACCAGCGCCGGAAGTCGTGCACACCACACAATTTCCGGCGCTGGTTCATTGTATTTTCCTGGCTGTCACAGTTTTCCCTTCTCGGCAGCCTGCAAAACACCGTCCAACTTGGCGGATTTTAGTTCCGATTTTCATGATACAGCGCTGCCTCCATTTTGTAGACACATTCGAAGCCCTGATATACTATATTCGCTGGTATAAACTAAAAAAGGGAGGCCCGACACTAAGTGTCGATTCTCCCAATATAGATCAACATAAGAAAAGCGCCCTGCTTTGCAGCAAGGCGCTTTCTGGTGCACCATCGGGGACTCTCCCGCGCTCTAAAAACGCCCCACTGGGGCGTTTTTGCCCGCCGGACCGGCGGTGGGCCCGAGCTGTTCTCGTCACCCGATGGTGCACCAGATTGAACCTTCTTTGAAAGATTGCAATAAAAAACGCGCTGCAATTTCTTGCAACGCGTACTTTGGTGCACCATCAGTGGGCGCGTTAAGAATTCAGTCCTGCGGACTGAATTTAGCGACCAGTCCCCGCGAGACGAACACGAGCGCTTGCGCGAAGTGCGAGTCCGTCCCGGAGGGAATGGTGCAACAAAAAAGCCGCAACATTCGTTGCGGCTTTTCTTGGTGCACCATCGGGGACTCTCCCGCGGGCTAAGGAACGCCGCACTGTGGCGTTCCTTACGGCACTGCGTGCCGCCGCCCTGTTCGAGTATCTCCGACGCTGCACCAGATCGTGCCTTCTTAAAATAGAGCAACAAAAAAACGCCCTACACTTTCGTGTAAGGCATTCTTTGGTGCACCATCAGTGGGCGCGTTAAGAATTCAGTCCGGTTCGCTTGTCGGCCTGTAAGGCCTCCATTTTGCTTCGCAAAACCGCTCGTGCGGTTGTACGCCGCGCGCGGCGTACATTGTTCGCTCCCCGCTTTCGCTCACGCTCAATCGTGACCCCTGCTCACAAACCCGCAACCATTTTTAGCGACCAGTCCCCGCGAGACGAACACGAGCGCTTGCGCGAAGTGTGAGTCCGTCCCGGAGGGAATGGTGCGACAAAAAAGCCGCAACATTCGTTGCGGCTTTTCTTGGTGCACCATCGGGGACTCGAACCCAGGACCCACTGATTAAGAGTCAGTACTGGGCAACGATACAACGTTCAAATTATCGCTTTACCGTTAGTCTCAGGTAGTCAAAAGTAGTCAGGATGGCTCCGGGATGTAGTCAGTTTGTAGTCAGGCAGTTCCCGCCGTACTATCCGCGGCGGGCGGGGCAGAGTTGAAATAATCGTCCAGTTTGCCGCTTACTTTCAGGCCGTCTTCGGCTTCCAGATGGGTGTAGATGCGGGCCGTCATCTCGATGCTGGCGTGACCAAGCAGCTGCTGGGCGGTGCGCAGATCCACACCGGCGTGGTACAGGCAGGTGGCATAGCTGTGGCGCAGCATGTGGGCGTGCACCGGCAGCAGTGACACCCCCGCCACATAATAAGCCCACATCTTTTTATAGGCTGATTGCGTCATCACGCCGCCGTCAGCTTTGGTCACAACGTGCTCTCCCAGGCGCGGGGTGGCATCCAGAATCGCCCGCAGCTTGGCGGGCACCGGCACCAGGCGGTGGGAAGCCGCGTTTTTCAGTTCCATACTGGGGTCCGGCTGATTGCCGCCCGCAAAGGTCACGGCCCTGCTGACAACCAGCGCCGCCGGGCCGACATCCCGCCATTGCAGGCCCAGGGCCTCTTCCTTGCGCAGGCCGCAGTAGTAGCAGAGCGCGCAAAACACCTTGGCCCGCGGCTCCGCAATGGAGGACAGCAGCTCCTCCGCTTCGTCCTGCGTCAGGTATTTCTTTTGCTTAGGGCGCGCGTGGGTCGTAATGCGGATGCCGTCGGTGGGGTCATCGCGGATCAGGTGGTTCGCTTGGGCCGTCTGCATGATCTGCCGCACCGTGATCAGCACCTTGTGCTGCAGGGATTCCGACTGCTCCGTGATTTCCGCCATAATAGCCCGGATATGTACCGGCCGCACCTCCTGCAGCTCCATGCATCCAATGTGCTGCATGATGTGCAGATTGTAGGCATCCCGGTACATTTTGGTGGTGGCGGGCCGCAGCCCCTGCTTGTAGGAGCGCAGCCAGATTTTTGCCCACTCGCCCACCAGGGTGTGGTCCCCCACTTCCAGCCCCGCTTCATCCTGCGCCTGCACGGAGCGCACCGCGGCTTTCAGTTCCGCTTCGGTGCGGCCATACACCAGCCGCGTTTTGCCGTTGGAAAGGGTGATCCGCTTCTGGTAGCGGCCATCTGGACGGCGGGTCAATTTTTGTTTGGGCATAAAAAATACACCTCCAAGGTATGACTTGTAAGCCTGCCTTAAAGGTGATACAATACAAGTGTTGGGTTGGTATTGTATCCACTTTTAGTGGGCAAGCTGATCTATGGAAACGCTCTCGGTGTTGGTAGCACCGGGGGCGTTTTTTTTATTTATATGTTGCTATTTCAATAAAAAATTTTGTCCTTTTGTCAATCAAAGAAACTGCCGCAAAAATGGGGCGCGCTTCCTTTTTTGCATTGTAAATAGCGTCTTCCAAATAGCTGGGTCGCAGTTCCCCAATCTTTGTATCGTTCCAATATGCTTCAATCGGAAAGCACTCCGCATCTCCCGATTTTGATAATTTTAATTCTATTGGATCTCCTCTTTTCACTCCCATGGAGAGAAGCGTCGATGTCCTCTTTCTGTTACTACTTAGCGTAACATCTGCGTACAAGTTAGCTCGCAGACGCCCCTCCATCTGTGCTGGTGACAGCGGATTGTCTCCCAGTAATTTTCTAATCTCAGATTCTGAAGCATACAAAAATTTATCTTCAGCCGTGATCCTGCCTACTTGTTCCTGAAAAGTCATCGCGTTTTTTCTCCCTTCTGCAGACAACTTACCACTTCACGCCATCATTTCTTTCAGCTTTTCCCTGTCCCAAAGCAAGACATTCGTCTTTTGGGCCGTTTCGATTGCCGCGGGGGTAAATGTACTGTTGGTAAGCACTACAGCAACCATCCGGTGGTAATACTGCGAGCCGGATGTTGCTTCCTGCACAGCATGGTTTCCCACCTTATCCGAATAGCATTTACACTGCACGGCATAAGTTACGCCGTCTTTTTCTGCCAGAACGTCCACACCAAAATCCCCGCTGGCCTGCGTGACTTCTACATTTACAAAGCCATTTTCCTTTAGCAGTTCAGCACAGAAATATTCAAATTCATGGCCATCCATGGCATCTACTGCCGCAAGCTTGTTTTGCATTTCCGGGTAGTAGTTATCTGACAGCACTTTTTTGAGCTTTTTAATCTTATATTCAAGAACCCGTATTCTGATTAGATTCTCGATTCTTACCAGCGGAAACGAAAGAAGCGCCGCAATAATTGCTATTCCTAAAAGGACAAAGGCCGTGGCTTTTCCTCTTTGAATTGAGGAAATTCCAAATCGCAAAAAGATCAGCACGAAAACCGCGCAAAATGTTATTAGGTATGGACGACTTTTTATCGTTTTCCAGAGCTGTGTTTTCACAAGGTGCCGCCTTTCCGCCACTCTCTGTGGCATACTTATTTAACGTACTTTCTCAAAACCAGTGTGTATACCCCGTTGCCTTGCCTTCTATCTGGATGTCATCCAGCTCCGGGCCGGAGTAGGATTTGGGGCGGTAGGCGCTGTTGGCTGGCACAAGGGTGATGGTGCTGCCGTCATAATACACGCGCTTGAGGGTGGCTTCGTCCCCAATGCGGACGGCGGCTATTTCGCCGTCCTCCACCTGCGGCTGGGTTTTGATGTAGACCACATCATTATCCCGGATGCCTGCATCGATCATGCTGTCGCCATGGCAGCGCAGGCAGAAATCGCAGACGATGCCCTCCGGCACATCCACATACTCCTGCACGTTCTGCTCTGCGGTGATGGGCTCACCGCAGGCAATATCCCCCACCAGCGGCCGCTTGACGGTTTTGGGGCGGGGTTCAAAGCCGGTGGGGATGGCATCATCTCGCTTTTTCTGCAAGATTAGGGCATCCTTAATATTGCCTGCTTGAGCAAGGAGATCTCCATCTATTTCATTTACAATATCTAAAGTTTTGTCATCTATTCTAACATTGCTTTTTCCCAGCAGATAATCAATAGAAGTATTATAGAAATTCGCAATGTTAATTAGCGTTTCGGAATTCGGTTCGCGTGTACCTTTTTCGTAATTCACATAAGTGGTATAGGGCATTTCCAGCGCACGCGCTGCATCTTTCATGCTTATCCCGCGTTCCTGCCGCAGTTCCTGCATTCGGTTCATTATACGAACCTCCTTTTACTCTATATGTATATTATAATACACAAAACGAGTAACGGGTCAACTACAAACCGCAAAAAATACTCAAAATGGGCATGGTGCACAATTTGCATCAACTCATTTTGAGCATTTTTTGTCTTTACAAATACCCAAAACGGGTATATTATAATCACAGTTACCCGAAATGAGTAACGCAAAATGAAAGGAGGTAATAGTAATGCCTTATCCCAACATAAATGCCGAGCGAAGCCGCATGGGGCTGACTATTGAAGAATTGGCTGAAAAGCTTGGCGTAACTCGGAAGACTGTTTATAACTGGATGGCTCGCGGGAACATTCCCCAGTCAAAGCTTGAAGCTATGTCGAGTCTTTTCAATTGTTCTATTGACTATCTGCTCAAGAAAAATCCTTAAGCCCCCACCAGTCCCATGCTTCGGACTTCCAAGGGGTTGACAAGGATAAATTTGCAAAAGGAGGTGACCCCATGATCCTCTACACCGCCGAGCGCCTGGCTGAGATGCTGGGCGTGCAAAAATCCACCGTACAGCAGCTTGTGCGGGCCGGGGAGTTTGGGCCCACGGTCAACGTGGCGCGCAAACACCTGGTGACCGAAGATGGCCTGGCCGGGTTCATTGCGCGCCGCACCGGCCCTGCGCACAGCGGCCCGGCCCCCGCACCGCAAACCAACTACCACCACCGGCACAGCGACCCTGGGCCAATCTGAAAGGAGTACATCATGCCCCAAACAAAAACAGCCGCCCCGGTGCTGCAACACCGGAACGGCCAGACGAAAAATTTCATCACTTGTATTCTACCCCACCTTGCCCGCGTTTGCAAGGTCTGCGCCAATTTTGCTTTGCTTGGCTGCGGGCTGGGCGCGCTGTGCGCCGTGGCCGCCCTGGCCCAGGGCGGCGGGGCGGCGGCAATGGCAGGGCTGGCTGGCTGCCTGCTGGGCGGCTGGGCCGCGATCACGCTGCGGGAGGTGGCGACATGCGCGGAATCGTGATTGACCCCGGCGCAAAGCCGGAACTTTACCGCCTGCCGGATACCCTGCAGGAGCTGCAGCGCTTTATGGGCGGGTACGCGCAGCGCTGCCCGATCAGCAACCGGTTTGCCGCGCTGTTTTATCTACCGCAGGTTGGGCAAAGCCTGCCGACCCGGCATTACAACGGCCGCTGGTTTTATGGGCGGCTCTGCCTTGTGGGCTGGCGCGGCGGCCGCATGACGGACCTGCCCAAGCCGCTGGCCGAAGAACTTCTGCAAAAATTCACACCTGTGGAGGTAACGCCATGAACGAGTATGACGCCATCCGCGCTGCTTTTGCCCATAACCGCAAGGATGCCGAACTGCTGCTGCACGAAACCGTGCGCGGCATTCTGGCCGAGGCAACAAGCAGCAAGGTCAAACAACTGGAAAAGATCAGCCTGTGCTACAGCGCCGCAGACACCGGCGCCGCCCAGCGCAAAGCGCTGATCAACATGGAGGTAGAAGATTGACTAACCACATGATTTGCCAGAACCAGGACAACCACCTGCTGTACGCCTTAAAGCACGGCAGGTTCTGGTTCTGGGACAAACACCAAAACAAATGGGTGCCCAGCGATTGGGCCGCCCAGCAGTACGCCAAGGCCCAGACCAAAGAGCCCGACCTGGCGCAGGAGGACTGGCTGGGGAGATGCTTCGGCATCCTGATGGATGACTACGAGGTACCGGACGCTGTGGTAAAAGCCCTGCGCGCGCTGTCCAACAAGGAGGAACCACCATGCAAAGTGAACACGACTGCCCCGAATGCGGATGCTGCTGTGACTATGGCCGCCCCTGCTGCCACGTTGGCGGAGGAAACATCGACCACCCAGGCGGATGCAAACAGCTGCCCGCCGGGCCCCTGCTCCCCTGCGGGCACTTCCGGTGCAATGTCAAACCTGTCCGATGCGGAAACTGCCTGTTCGGCAGCGGAGTTTGATTACAGCGGGCTGGATGAGCAAACGGTCAACGACCTGCACCTTGCAGAACGAGAATGCGCAGCAGGGCGGAGGTTGGCAGAAGCTGGGCTGCGCCGCATGGCTGATGGGGTAGCAATCGCGCATGAGGCGCTTGTCCCAAATTGGGACAAGCGTAACAACCAATACAGCGAGGATACATTCCGCCGTTGGTGCGAGAGTATAGGCGTCAGCAAGTCCGCGGCCTACCGTCTGTTGCAAGTTACCGCTCTGTTTGATAACAGCAGTCCCGAACAGCAGAAAATCCTTGATTCGCTTTCCCCTTCCTTATTATATGCCGCCGCCAAACCCAGCGCCCCCGCCGATCTGGTGCAGGCCGTCAAATCCGGCGACATTACCACCCACAAGCAATACCAGGATTTGCTGAAAGAAAACCAGCAGCTGCGCGCCGACCGGGTGAACGCCCTCAATGCCGCAGCTGCCGCCGAAGCCGCCCGCGATGCCGCTCTGGCCGATGTTGACGGCCTGCATGAGCAGAACCGCCAGCTGCAAGCCGCCGCCACCGGTGCCCAGGAAAGCTACCGCACCGCCCACAAAAACGAAGATTCCGCCCTGCGCCGTGCCACCGAAGCCGAGCAGCGGGCAAAGGAAGCGGAAAAGCAGCTGGCCGGTGCTCGCCAGGTTGCCGATGCCGCCCGGATGCGTGCCGACAAATACCAGCGGGAAGCCGAAGCCGCCAAAGCGCAGCCGGTGGCCGCCGCTGTGGACGAGGATGAGATCAACCGCCGTGCCCACACCCTGGCCGATGAACTGACCGCCCCTTTGCGCAGCGAGCTGGAAGCCGCCAAAGCTGCCGCCGCCACACCGGAACAAATCGAGCTGGACACCCGCAACGCCTATGACAGCCTGCTGCTGGCCGGGCGCGCCATGCAGAACGCCTGGAAGTCCGTCAGGCCGCAGCTGGCCAAGCTGCCGCCGGACACCCGCGCCGGGGCCATCAACCAGCTGACCAACACCCTGACTGAAATTCAAACGGAGGCAATAAAATGTCTGTAAAAATTGCGGCTCTGGAAGCCGAAAACGTAAAACGCATCAAGGCGGTTGCCCTCACGCCCTCCCCCACCGGGCTGACCATTGTGGGCGGCAACAACAACCAGGGCAAAACCAGTGTGCTGGATGCCCTGGCCTGGGCCCTGGGCGGCGAGAAGTTCCGCCCTACCGCCGCTGTGCGGGACGGTGCCCTTGCCCCGCCCCACCTGAAAGTGATCCTGTCTAACGGCGTTGTAGTGGAGCGCAAGGGCAAAAACAGCAGCCTGACCGTGACGGACCCCACCGGCCAGCGCAGCGGCCAGCAGCTGCTGAACGCTTTTGTGGAGCCGCTGGCGCTGGACCTGCCCCGCTTTATGCAGGCCAGCGATAAAGACAAGGCCGACACCCTGCTGAACATCATCGGTGTGGGGGATGCTTTGACCGGCCTGGACCGGGAGATCAAAGCCCTGTACGACCGCCGCACCGTGATCGGCCAGATCGGCGCCCAGAAACGCCACGCCGCCGAAGAGCTGACCGAATACCCGGACGCCCCGTCCGAACCCGTTAGTGCCATTGAGCTGATCCAACAGCAGCAGGAGATTTTGCTCCATAACGCCGACAACCAGCGCCAGCGCGACCGCCTGACCGAGATTACCCACGCCAAGCACCGCGCCATGGATGAGCTGACCCGCTTGGAGGAACAGCTCAAAACCCTGCAGGAGCACCGCGGCCAGCTGGTAGAGGAATACAACGCCGCCTGCGTGCAGGAGGAAACCGCCACCAAGACCGTGGCCCAGCTGCAGGATGAATCCACCGCCGAGCTGGAGCAGAGCATCCGCAATGTGGAGGAGATAAACCGGCAGGTATCCGCCAACCTGGCAAAATCCAAGGCTCAGGACGAAGCCGAGCGCTATGCGCAGGAATACACCGCCCTGACGGAGCAGATCAAGGCAAAGCGCACCGCCCGCATGGACCTGCTGAACGGCGCAGACCTGCCCCTGACCGGCCTGGGTGTGGAGGACGGCCGCCTGACTTACAACGGCAAACACTGGCAGGACATGAGCGGCAGCGACCAGCTGCGGGTGGCCACCGCCATTGTGCGCCGCCTGAACCCCGACTGCGGCTTTGTGCTGCTGGACAAGCTGGAACAGATGGACCTTGCCACCCTGGCGGAGTTCGGCAGCTGGCTGCAGACCGAAGGATTACAGGCCATCGCCACCCGCGTTTCGACCGGCGGGGAGTGCCAGATCATCATTGAGGATGGCAGGGTAAAAGACGCCGAGGAACCACCCGCCCCCAAAGCATGGACGAAAGGAGCGTTCTGAAATGAGCAAATACGCAATCACATCCGGCACCATTGCCGCGCCGGTCAAAACCGTTCTGTACGGGCCGGAGGGCATCGGCAAAAGCACGTTTGCCGCCCAGTTCCCCGCCCCCGTATTCATTGACACCGAGGGCGGCACCAAGCGGCTGAACGTTGCTCGCCTGCCCGCGCCCACCAGCTGGGCCATGCTGCTGGATGAAGTTGCCGAGGTCAGCCGCGGCAATGTGCCCTGCGGCACCCTGGTGATCGACACCGCCGACTGGGCCGAACGGCTCTGCATTGACGCCGTCTGCGCCCGCGCCAAGGTCAATGGCATTGAGGATTTCGGGTACGGCAAGGGCTATACTTACGCGAAAGAAGAGTTCGGCAAGCTGCTGGATGCCCTGGAAGAGGTGCTGAACACCGGGCACAACGTGGTGGTTCTGGCCCATGCTGCCATCACAAAATTTGAGCAGCCCGACGCCGTGGGCAACTATGACCGCTGGAGCATGAAAACCAGCAAACAGGTAGCCCCTCTGCTGCGGGAATGGTGCGACATGCTGCTGTTTGCCAACTACAAAACCGTGGTAGAAAAGGCCGGCAGTGCCCCCAACGCCAAGAACAAGGCCAGCGGCGGGCGGCGGGTTCTCTACACCAGCCACCACCCCTGCTGGGATGCCAAAAACCGCTTTGGCATGCCGGAAGAACTGCCCTTTGAGTATGCCAGCATCGCCGCCTGCATCCCGGACCCGCACCCCGGCGCAGCCCCCGCGCCGCGCCCCATCATGGTAGAGGATACCCCCGCCCCCAAGCCTGCACCGGTGCCGGTTCCCGCTGCACCTGCTGCACCGCCTGCCGTGCCTGCCGGGATCTCCGCCAGTGATCTACAGGCGCAGGGCGTGCCGACCGCCCTTGCCCAGCTGATGGCCGCCAATAATGTGACCCCGGAGGAACTGCAGACCGTGGTCGGCCAGCGCGGGTACTTCCCCGCCGATATGCCGGTCAAGGATTACCCGGCTGATTTCGTCAGCGGCTGCCTGGTGGCCGCCTGGCCCCAGGTGCTGGAGATGATCTGCACCAACCGCGATGTACCGTTTTAACAAATACAAAGGAGATTTACCCATGGCTGAATATATGAACAACATGCCGGATGCTGCCCTGGACTGGGACAGCGAGGTTACCAACGAACAGCGGGAATTTGTGCTGCTGCCTGCGGGCGATTACCTGTTTACCGTGCAGAGCTTTGAGCGTGCCCGCTATGAGGGCAGCGCCAAGCTGCCGCCCTGCAGCATGGCCAAGCTGACCATTACCATCCATGGCGGCGACAAAGGCGAAACCACCGTCACCCACCGCCTGTACCTGCACACCAAGACCCAGGGCCTGCTGGGCGCCTTTTTTGAAAGCATCGGCCAGTGCAAGCGCGGCGAGACGTTCCGCCCCCGCTGGAACGAAATTGTCGGTGCGCAGGGCATGTGCCGCCTGGGCGTGCGGGAATACACCAAGCAGAGCGCCCCCCACGCCGGTGAGACCGGGCAGGCCAACGAGATTGAAAAGTTCCTGCCCCGCCCCGAACCCACCGCCGCCCCCAGCACCGGGTGGAAGCAGGGAGCTTTTTAAGTTAGGAGTTAGGAAGTAGGAGTTAGGAGTTTATGGTGTGCGCTAACGCGCACGGTTTGAATATCAGGCTTTTCATAATTTCAAAATTGCGGCGCAAGCCGCTTCTTCAACTCCTAACTCCTCACTCCTAACTCCTCACTAACACGGAAAGGATACTTATGCCCAACACAAACTCTCTCCCCTTGCGCCCCTATCAGCAGCGGGCGAAAGAACAGATCCATACAGAGTGGGAACAGGGGCGGCTGCGCACGCTGCTGGTGCTGCCCACCGGCACCGGCAAAACCATTGTGTTTGCTGCCGTGGCCGAAGACCAGGTGCGCGCCGGGGACCGGGTGCTGATCCTGGCCCACCGCGGCGAACTGCTGGAACAAGCCGCCGACAAGCTGCAAAAATCAACCGGCCTGGGCTGCGCGGTGGAAAAAGCCGAACAATCCTGCCTGGCCAGCTGGTACCGCGTTGCCGTTGGCAGCGTGCAAAGCCTGCAGCGCCCCCAGCGGCTGGAAAAGTTCCCCCACAATTATTTCAGCACCATCATCATTGACGAAGCCCACCATGCCGTGACCAACGGCTACCGCCGCATTCTGGACTGGTTCCCCGCGGCCAAGGTCCTGGGCGTAACGGCCACGCCGGACCGCGGCGACCTGCGCAATCTGGGCGAGGTGTTCGACAGCCTGGCCTATGAGTACAAGCTCACCGATGCCATCCGGGACGGCTTTCTGTGCCGCATTATGGCGCAGACCATCCCCCTCAGGCTGGACATCTCCACCGTGGGCATGTCCGGCGGGGACTATGCCGTGGGCGAGCTGGGCAGTGCCCTGGACCCTTATCTGGACCAGATTGCCGCTGAGATGGCGCACTACTGCAAGGGGCGCAAAACCGTTGTTTTTCTGCCGCTGATCAAAACCAGCCAGAAATTCCGGGATACCCTGAACCGCCACGGATTCCATGCTGCCGAGGTCAACGGCCAGAGCACCGACCGCGCCCAGGTCCTGGCAGATTTTGACGCCGGAACCTACAACGTGCTGTGCAACAGCATGCTGCTGACCGAAGGCTGGGACTGCCCCAGTGTGGACTGCGTTGTGGTGCTGCGCCCCACCAAGGTGCGCAGCCTGTACAGCCAGATGGTGGGGCGCGGCACCCGCCTGCACGAAGGCAAAAAGGACCTGCTGCTCCTGGATTTCCTCTGGCTGACCGACCGCCACGAGCTCTGCCGCCCGGCCGACCTTGTGTGCGAGGATCACGCCGTTGCCCAGCAGATGACCGATCACCTGGCTGCCGCCGCCTGCCCGGAGGACGTGGAGGAAGCCGCCCGGCAGGCCGCCGAAGATGTGGTGGCCCAGCGGGAGGAAGCCCTTGCCAAACAGCTGGAAGAACAGCGCCGCAAGCGCGCCCGCCTGGTTGACCCGCTGCAATACGAAATGAGCATCCAGGCCGAAGACCTGGCCGGGTATGTGCCCGCCTTTGGGTGGGAAGCCGGTCCCCCCAGCGCCGAGCAAACCGCCGCGCTGGAAAAGCAGGGCATCTGCCCCGATGCGGTGGAATCCGCCGGCAAAGCATCCCTGCTGCTGGACCGGCTGAACAAGCGCCGGGATGAGGGATTAACCACCCCCAAGCAGATCCGCTGCCTGGAAAAATACGGCTTCCAGCATGTGGGCACCTGGAGCTTCAACGCCGCCAAGCACATGATCGACCGTATCGCCGCCTGCGGCTGGCGCGGCACCCCCAGGGGCGTGGACCCAAAGACCTATATGCCCTCTGCGGAAACAACCCCAATCTTTGACTTCGGATGGTAAACGGAATGGACAATGCAAATGATCTCAAGGAAGCCTTGGACTTTATCTCCCCGGCAAACTTGACCTATGAGGAATGGGTCACGGTGGGTATGGGGCTGAAAGAAGCCGGGTTCCCTGTTACCGCATGGGAGCAATGGAGTTCCCGCGATGGCAGCCGGTACCACAAGGGCGAATGCGCCCGCAAGTGGGAAAGTTTCCGCGGCAATCCCAAACCGATCACCGAGAACAGCATTTTCGCCCTGGCACGCAATCACGGCTGGCCGGGCCCCGCCGGGCATGAGCTGGACTGGAACGACGCGATCTGCGCCCCCGGCACCCGGCCGGACGGCGTTGTGGTGGATACCCGCTGGCTGGATGTGCAGGAGCTGAACATCCCCGAACAATGGGACCCCGCCGACCAGCTGCGCCGCTACCTGCAAGCCCTGTTTGAGCCGGAGGACCATGTGGCCTATGTGACCGAAAGCTACCTGCGGGATGACCGCTATGCCCCCACAAAAGGCTGCTGGGACCGCACCGCCGGTCAGCTGATGGACGAGCTTGCCCGCTGCGGCGGGGACATCGGCGCTGTGGTGGGTGATTACAACCCCGCCGCCGGTGCCTGGATCTGCTTCAACCCCGTGGAGGGCGGCCGCAGCAACAACAATGTGGCCGACTACCGCTATGCCCTGGTGGAATGCGACAACATGGAGCTGGAAAAGCAGCAGGCCATTATCCGCCAGCTGGAACTGCCCTGCGCGGCCCTGGTGTACAGCGGCAGCAAAAGCCTGCACGCCATTGTGCGGGTCGGCGCGCCGGATTATACCGAGTACCGCCGCCGGGTTGACTACCTGTACGCTGCCTGCAAGAAAAACGGCCTGATGCTGGACGAAGCCAACCGCAACCCTGCCCGTCTATCCCGCATGCCGGGCATCCTGCGCGGCGGCAAAAAGCAGTACCTGCTGGAAACCAACACCGGCAAATCCTGCTGGGAGGAATGGAAAGACTGGTTTGAAGCCTGCACGGACGACCTGCCCGATACCGAAAATCTTGCCGATGACTGGGCCAGCCTGCCCCCGCTGGCAGATGCCCTGATTGAAGGGGTGCTGCGCCAGGGTCACAAAATGCTGCTGGCCGGGCCCAGCAAAGCGGGCAAAAGCTTTGCTCTGATCGAACTGTGCATCTGCCTTGCCGAGGGTGCCCCCTGGCTTGGCCGCTTTGCCTGTGTGCAGGGCAAGGTGCTTTATATCAATCTGGAACTGGACCGCGCCAGCTGCCTGCACCGCTTCAAAGATGTATACGAAGCTTTGCACCTGCCGCCCCGGAACCTTGCTAACATCGACATCTGGAACCTGCGCGGTGCCTCCGTCCCCATGGATAAGCTGGCTCCCCGCCTGATCCGTCGGGCTGCCAAGAAAGGATACCTGGCCGTTGTGCTGGACCCGATCTATAAAGTCATCACCGGCGATGAAAACAGCGCTGACCAGATGGCCAAGTTCTGCAACCAGTTTGACCTGGTCTGCCGGGAACTGGACTGTGCCGTCATCTACTGCCACCACCACAGCAAGGGCGCGCAGGGCGGCAAGCGCAGCATGGACCGTGCTTCCGGCTCCGGTGTGTTTGCCCGTGACCCGGATGCCATGCTGGATATGACCGAGCTGGTCCCCACCGATGCCATCCGGGAGCAGCTGCACAACAAAGCGGCCTGCGCCGCAGCCAAAGCCCTGCTGGATGCCCGCGGCCATGCCGATGCTTACGGCCCGGACGATGCCCTGAGCCGCAGCCGGATGCTGGCCATTGCCAAGGAACACCTGCCGCTGCCCGATCTGCACCGCCTGGATGCAGACACCGCGGCTGCCATCAAGCGCGCCGATGCCATGACCGCCTGGCGCATTGAGGGCACTCTGCGCGAGTTTGCCCGTTTTGACCCGGTCAACCTCTGGTTCGACTATCCCGTACACAAGCTGGACAGCGGCCTGCTGGAGGACCTGCAGCCAGAAAGCGATTACAAGCAGCTGGGTTCCCGCGGTGCCGCAAAGCGCTGGGGAGACAAAGATACTGCCGCCAAAAGCAAGCGTGCCGAACTGCGCACCGCCTTTGAAGCCTGCACCATGGATGGTAAAGTGACCATTTACAGCATGGCTGAATACCTGAACCTGAAGCCCGATACCGTGCGCCGACGCCTGAAATCCGACGGCGGATTTTGGATTGATGGCACCAGCGTGGGGCTGAAAGAGCCCGGAAGCAACGGATAACATTTCTTATATTTCACGGAAAATAGCCGCTATCACAAATCCGTCCGAACTTCCGTATTTCGGAAAATAGCCGCTATCCGTACCAAATACGGACGGAAAATAGCCTTATATATATAGTAAAAATCCGTCCGTGTGTTGGGGTATCCCAGAGGATGGGGCGTACACAGCCCCCATCCTTCCGGGAACCCACCCCAACACGTTGGCCACAAAAAAAGAATGAGGTGAAAATACATGCAATTTTTTATTCCCATGCAGCCGCCCACCACAACCCACAATGCCAAGCAGCTGCATGCCTTTATGCGCGGCGGCAAGCCCTGCGCCGTGCTGCACGACAGCCCGGAGCTGAAAGCCACCCGTGCCAAGCTGCACGCCTACCTGGCCCCTTATGCACCGCCTACCCCCTGCAGCGGCCCGGTGCGGCTGTTGGTCAAGTGGCTGTTTCCCACTGACGGCCGCCACAATGACGGCGAGTGGCGCACCACCAAGCCCGATACCGACAACCTGGAAAAAGCCCTGAAAGACGAAATGACCCGCCTGCACTTCTGGCGCGATGACGCATTCGTGTGCAGTGAGGTGGTTGAAAAGTTCTGGGCCGATACCCCCGGCATTTTCATCAAGGTGGTGGAATTATGATGCCTGTTTCAAGCGGCATGCGGTTCGATGCGGAAAACAGCCGGTGCATCCCTGCCGAACGGATGACGCCGGACGAATTGCGCCAGCTGCACCGCCTGGCCATTGAGCGCCGCCCCGAAGCCTGTCTTGGCTGCGGGCTGGAACATAATTGTTTTGTGTATGGGCATGGATGTGCCGTCATCCGCAAAGCATTGCGGCTGTTGGGAGGTGGGGCGGATGCCTGTCTTTGATTCCAACTGTCTTTACGTCATTAAGTGCCTGGCCCTTGTGTTTGTTGCGGCCCCCTGCGTGCTCTTTGCGGGCGGCATGCTGATCTGTGGGCTGATGTGGTGCGGGCTGCGCATCACCCGTGCCATGCACCTGCGGCTGCTGGGCCTGCCGCGGTGCGGGCGCTGCCGCTACTGGGCCACCGTCCAGTGCCCATTGTATGGCCGCAACACGCCGGATGATTTTTGCAGCCGCGGTGAAAGGTGGCGCGATTGATGGACATTCTGCTTTCGATCATCGGCAGCGCTGTTCTGGCCGTTCTGCTGGCCGCCGCCTACACCGCCGGGCTCTGCGCCGGAAAGGCCGCCGCCCACCTGGACGAGGACGACGAACCGAAGATCTACATGGATCACACGCATGGAGGTGAGGATTGATGCCGAAATATTCCGATAAGCCCTGCGCCCGCTGCGGCAAAATGATGCTGCACGCCTATTGCAGCCAGCGCTACTGCAAAGCCTGTGCCCCACTGGTGCGCAGCGACGATGCCATCATCAGCCGGGCCAAACAGCGCAGCCGCCGCGCCAGGAGCGAGATTGCCCGTGTGGAACGTGCCGCTCGCGCCGAAGGCAAGACCTATGGCTGCTATGTGGCCCTGCATGAGCCGCGGAAGGGGTGATGCCATGACCTATGAAGAGAAAGTCGCCTGGCTGCGCCGCTACCAGCAAAGCCTGCGCCAGGAGCGGGAACTTGAGCAGGAACTTCTCACTCTGCGCAGCCAGGCTTGCCGCGTCACGCCGCTTCTTTCCTCCATGCCAACCGGCACTCCGGACGGTCAGGGCATCCCCCGTGCTGTGGAGCGCATCATTCAGGCGCAGCAAGAACTGGAACGCCAGATTGCCATCTGTGCAGATACCCGCCGCGACATCATCACAATCATCAATCAAATTACCGATGCCCGTGATCAGGAAATTTTGCGCAGAAGATACCTGCTTGGCCAGCGCTTTGAACAGATCGCAGTGGAGATGCACCTGGAATATCGGTGGGTTAGGAGGAGGCATAAGCAGGCAATCGAAATGTTGCTTTTTTAGTCGTTTTGAGCATTTTGGGGCATTTTTAAGCCGTTTTAAGCAAATTTCAGCACTTTTTCAAGCATTTTGGGATCACAATCCATTTACATTTCGGGGACATTCCGTTATAATAATCTAAACAAAAGTGCACCAAAACAAACAAAACTGTGCATAGGATGTGATGAAGTGGCTTATAATGAAATTGCTTTTCATGGCACCATAGAACCATATGCACAGAATATTCTTGCTGAACAGCACTTTAATCCTAGTACGAAACCGAACGAGTGGTTGGGCTACGGTATATATTTTTTCTCTCATCGCGTCCACGCCGAATGGTGGGCAAATGATCAAGCTTCCCGGCATCATAAGCCTGCTGCTGTTTTATCTGCAACGCTTCAATATGAAGATAATGCCTTTTTTAATCTTGACTTAAACGAAAATGCTTACGCATTTAATCGCTTTTCTCAAAGATTTTTGCAAGAAATAAAAAGTGCGAAAAAAATTCAAATTGATTTTAATGATCGAGCACAATTACGTTGCTTTTGCATGGAAGCGTTTAAGCTCCAGCATCCCGAAATCAAACTAGTTTCATATACGTTTGATACGCCGGGGCGTTGTGGGCGGTGGCTATTTCGTCCAAGGCAAGTGCAATACTGTGTAATTGACCACAGTATTATCAGCAATATAGAATTGGTCACCAAAGGAGGTGTTCCCACATGAGTGCGCAAGTTTCTGCAACTGAGTTGGCTATGCAAATTTGTAACCGTCTCGGTATTCATTACAGTTTTGGGGAGGGACCTTCTACCTTGATGGGAGTTCCCATTGAAGAGGTCGGGGATCTGTTTCCCGTTGCAAAAGACTATAAAGTATCCATCGCTTTTGAATTGAAGAACCCGGAAGTTAGTTCTGCTTTATATAAAAGCAGCCTTTCCCGCGAGACAAAGCCCGCTTCCTACTGGATGAGTCAAGATATTTCTTGTGTATCGGACCCCGATGATTTCACTTCCAGTAATCCCTCTGCTGCCTGATCTACAAAAGAGGAGAATAAATGAAATGAATCCGCAAGACAAAGATATTCGAAGTGTTCTTTCTATTAAGCATTTCATCTTTAATAGCATTACCTTTGAACGCATCGGTTTCAGAAATGACTCTCAAGAGCTTCCTACTTCTTTCTCAGTAAATGTAGAAAAACAAGGTGAAAACAATTACATTGTCACCTTGGATGTCAATGTAGAAAAGAAGGGTGAATTCAAGACCGATATCAGCATTTCTGGCTATTGCGAAATTGACGATAATCATCCTCAGCTGGATACGATTTTGCGGGTAAATGCTCCTGCTATTTTATTCCCGTATGTTCGCGCACAGCTTTCCCTTTTAACCGCACAGCCAGAAATGAGCCCCATCGTGCTTCCTGTTGTGAATTTCCAGAAGATTTACGAGCATTCTAAAGAGAATGCTGCTGAAAATTGACCCTCGCAGACCCCCAATAAACATGCTATAATACCATCATCAAAAGCCGTAAGGAACCCAAAACGTCCTTACGGCTTTTGTATTGTCATTTTATCCTCCCCATTTCAGCCAGACGGTCTTGCTCCCGTCTGGCTGTTTTTATGCCGCACAGCCGGCCCTTTGGCAGGGGCGCTGTGTTCCCAAGCAACGGCACAGCAAGGGTGCAAGGCCCTTGTGCGGCCCCACTCCCCGGCACCCGGCAAAGGCTCACACATTTTACTCTCTTTCCTTTTGTCCGTGCGTGCCGGGGTTCTTTAATATTCCACCCCGCCCCAACCCGGCGGGGTATTTTATTGCAGAAAGGCGGTGAAACATGGCATACAAACGCAATCCGGTCGGGCGGCCCCCGAAGTACAAAAGCGTGGAAGAGATCCAAGGCAAAATTGATGCCTATTTCACCGCCTGCAAGGGGCACCCCCTGATGAACCCGGATACCGGCGAGCCGTTCCAGGACAAATACGGCCTGCCCATTATTGTGGATGCCAAACCGCCGACGGTAAGCGGGCTGGCCCTGGCGCTGGGGTTTTCCTGCCGCCGGGACCTGAACGCCTACCAGGGCAAAAAGGAATTTTGCACCACGATTACGCGCGCGAAGGCCCAGTGCGAAGCATACGCCGAAGAACGCCTGTTTGACCGGGACGGCACCAACGGCGCGCAGTTCAGCCTGCGCTGCAACTTTGGCTGGAACGAAAAGCCCGCCGAAGCACCGCCCCCGCCCGCTGATGACGGCTTTTTGACCGCCATGCAGCAGCAGGCGCCCGAAGCCTGGAAGGATGGTGCGGATGAACCCGGTTAAGCCTGCCGCGTTTCGGTTCCGGCCGTTCAGCCGCCGCCAAAAGCAGGTACTGACCTGGTGGTGCAGCACCTCCCCCGTACAGGCGGCGGACGGGCTGATCGCGGACGGGTCCATCCGCTCCGGCAAAACCGTTTCGCTCTCCCTCAGTTTTGTGCTGTGGGGCATGGCGCGCTTTAACGGCCAGAACTTTGCCCTGTGCGGCAAGACCATTGCCAGCCTGCGGCGCAACGTGGTGGGGGTGCTCAAGCAGATGCTGACCGCCCGCGGCTACACTGCCGCCGAGCGCCGGGGCGACAATTTGCTGATCGTGACCCGCGGGACCGTGACCAACTATTACTACCTGTTCGGCGGCAAGGACGAGGGCAGCCAGGACCTGATCCAGGGCATTACGCTGGCAGGTGCGCTGTTTGACGAAGTTGCCCTGATGCCGGAAAGCTTTGTAAACCAGGCCACCGCCCGCTGTTCTGTGGACGGTTCCAAGTTCTGGTTCAACTGCAACCCGGAGGGGCCGGAGCACTGGTTCTACAAAAGCTGGATTTTGCAGGCCCGCGCCAAGAACCTGCTGTACCTGCACTTTACGATGGATGACAACCTGAGCTTGTCCGAGCCGATCAAGGCGCGGTACCGGGCGCAGTACACCGGCGTGTTTTATGAGCGGTACATCCGCGGGCGCTGGGTGGTGGCCGAAGGTCTGGTTTACCCCTTTGTGGCGGCCAACCCGGATGCCTACCTGCTGTGCGGGCCGACCGCCGGGATGGATGGCCGCTTTTTTGTCTCGATCGACTACGGCACCCACAACCCGTGCAGCATGGGGCTGTGGTGCGTGCAGGCCAACCGGGCAGTGCGCATCAAGGAAAGTTACTACAACTCCCGCGAGGTCCAGCACCAGCGCACCGATGAAGAGCATTACACCGCGCTGGAAGAGCTGACCCGCGGTTACTATGTGCAGGAAGTGGTGGTGGACCCCTCCGCCGCGTCCTTTCTTGAAACCATTCGCCGCCATGGGCGGTACATGGTGCGAGCTGCCGCCAACGATGTGCTGGACGGCATCCGGGTCACGGCCAGCCTGCTGCAAGCCGGGCGGGTGCAGATCCACGAAAGCTGCACGGATGCCCTGCGGGAGTTCAAAACCTACTGCTGGGACGACAAGGCCCCGCAGGATGCCGTCATCAAGGAGAACGACCACGCCATGGACGACATCCGCTATTTTTGTTATACCGTGCTGGCCCGCGAATACCGCTGGGCGGATTGGAGGAAGTGAAGATGTTCCAAAAGCTTTTGCGCTGGCTGCGCGCCCAGATCGGCACGCTGTTTGGCGATGCCCCCGGCGCAAATGACATTATCCTTTCCGGCCAGATGGAAAACGCCCTTGCCCTGTGGGCCCAGATGTACGAGACGGGCGGCCCCTGGTGCACGGCCAAAAACGACCTGCACAGCCTGCACATTGCGGCCAGCGTGGCGCGGGAGTTTGCCCGGCTGGTTACGATGGAGCTGAAAGTCAGCCTGTCCGGCTCTTCGCGGGCGGACTATCTGGCAGAGCAGCTGGCGCCTTTTCTGGACAAGCTGCCCAACTACACCGAGATTGCCTGCGCGCTGGGCGGGGCAGTGTTCAAGCCCTATGTTTCCGGTGACCGGCTGCTGGTGGATGTGGTGCAGGGGGACTGCTTTTTCCCCACCACCTTTGACACCACCGGCCGCCTGACCGGGGCGATCTTCTCCGAACAACTCAAACGCAAAAACACGATCTACACCCGCCTGGAGCGGCACGAATACACCGCCGGGGTGCAGACCATCCAAAACAAAGCGTTTGCCAGTTCCAGCACAGCAAGCCTGGGACACGAGATCCCGCTGGCCGATGTGCCGGAGTGGGCCGACATTGCGCCGGAGGTGCGCATTGAGGTGGAGCGGCCGTTATTCGCCTACTTCCGCATTCCCCTTGCCAACCGCAATGACCGGCACAGCCCGCTGGGGGCCAGCGTTTACGCCCCCGCTGTGGATACCATCCACGATGCCGACGAACAGTTTGGCCGCCTGCTGTGGGAGTACGAGGGCGGCCAGCTTGCCATTGATGTGGACGCTGCGGCCCTGCGCCCCACCGGGGACGGTTGGTTCCAGATGGACCAGCGCAGCGGTCGGCTGTACCGCGGCTGCATGACCGGCAATGTGGCGGACCGCACGCTGTTCAACGTGTTTGCGCCCGCCCTGCGGGATGAAGCCTATCTGCGCGGGCTGGACGGCATTTTGAAGCGGATCGAGTTCCAGTGCGGCCTTGCCTATGGCACCCTGAGCGACCCCCAGAATGTGGACAAGACCGCCACCGAGATCATGGCAAGCAAGCAGCGCAGCTACTCCACCGTAAAAAGCATCCAGCACGCGCTGCAGGTGGCGCTGGATGACCTGCTGTACGCAATGAACGCCTATGCCGACCTGTACCAGCTGGCCCCCGCAGGCAGTTACACCGCCGTGTACAACTGGGACGACAGCATCGTGAATGACCCCGGCGAGCGCAAGCAGCTGTTCTGGCAGTATGTGCAGGCAGGCAAGTTCCCCATGCAGCGCTACCTGACCGAGTTTGAGGGCTACAGCCAGGAGGAAGCCGCCCAGATCGCGGCTGAAACCAGCGCCGAGAACAACGCCGACGAAGCCCTGACCTTTGCCCCGTGAGGTGATGCCCCATGCTGACACCTGACCAGCTGGAAGCCCTGCCCCGCCGTTTTGTGCAGCTATGGCAGCAGGTGGAAGATGACATTTTGCAGGACATTGCCCGGCGCATGAAAAGCCTGGGCGAGCTGGACCCTCTGACCCCAACGGCCATATGGCAGGCATGGCGGCTGGCCGAAACCCGCGCGGTGCGCAGCAACACCGTTGCCACGCTGGCCAGGTACACCGGCAAAAGCCGGGCGGAGATCAAGCGGCTGCTGGAAACTGCGGGGGCACAAACCCTGGCTGCGGACGATGCCGTTTATACGGCTGCCGGGCTGGACCCGCCGCCGGTCAACCAGTCCCCTGCCCTGCTGAACCTGCTGAATGCCGGGTACCGCCAGACCTGCGGCACCTGGCAGAACCTGACGGCCACCACCGCCAACACGGTGACCGGCGCGTTTGAGGACCGGCTTTCCCGCGCGTGGGGGCTGGTCAGCACTGGGGCCATGGATTACAACACCGCCATCCGCCGCGCGGTGAATGCCCTGGCGGACACCATGCCGTACATCACCTACCCCAGCGGCCACACCGACACGCTGGAAGTTGCCGCCCGCCGGGCGGTGCTGACCGGCGTGAACCAGACTTGTGCGAAATTGCAACTGAAACGCATGGAAGAGATGGGCTGCGAATTTGTGGAAGTGACCGCCCACGAGGGGGCCCGCCCCACCCATGCGGTGTGGCAGGGCCGGGTCTACCACCGCGGCGGTGCTGTGGTGCAGGACGGCGAGCGGTACGAGGATTTTGAAACCGCCACCGGTTACGGCACCGGGCCGGGCCTGTGCGGCTGGAACTGCCGCCACAACTTTTACCCATTCTACCCTGGTATCTCCGTGCGCAACTACACGAACGAACGCCTGGCAGAGCTGGATGCCCGCAATATTCCCTACGGCGGCGGGCTGTACACCCGGTACGAGATCACCCAGATGCAGCGGGCGCTGGAACGCAGGGTGCGCAAGTACAAGCGCCGTTACCTGGCCGAGACCGCCGCCGGGGTGGATGCCAGCCAAAGCGCCGCCAAGCTGAAAGCCGCCCGGCAGCAGCTGAGTGCGTTCCTTGAGGAAACCGGGGAGCGGCTGGACGGCGCAAGGGCGGAGGTGCCGGGCTTTGGGCAAAGGGAGGCGAAACAGGCGGATGAGGCGGCAAGCGCCTTGCAATCCGTACAAAACAATGCTACACTGAAAGAAATCAGCCTGGGGTACAAGGAGATTACCATCCAAAGCATTCAGCGCATCCAGCCGTTTGCCTGTGAGACGCTGGACGCCGCGGGCAGCCGTGCCCTTGCCAACGCCCACAAGAAGCTGCTGCTGGAAGCCCGGAAAGTTCCGCTTGGAACAGAAAAGGCCCGCTGCTATGGGCTGGATATGCAGCCGCTGGGCGGGTACAAGGAAAGTTCTGAACCGGGAACGCCTGTGAAAATTAAGGTTCCAAATGTTGACTGTATTGTAATGCACTCGCACCCCAGTGGGCTGACGTTTTCACCTGATGATTTACGCGCCTTTGCTAAACATACATCACTCAAGCTGCTTACTGCGGTGGGCAATGACGGAAACATTTTTGCAATCGAGCGTACTGCAAATACCAATGAAATAGCTCTTCATTTGGCTGCGTCAGAATTGAGTGATGCCGCAGACAAAGCAAAAACTAATGAGCAAGTTTGGAATCTCATGAACGCATTTTTTGAGGAGGTGCAGCAATATGGCGTGCATTATTACGCCGGAAAAGATTGAGTATATGAAAAACTATCTCAAAGAGCACCCGATTGATCCGCAGTATGATGAGCCTGAAGGTTATATTGTGCTTGACGGAAACACCCCACCTTCTCAGCTGGCTGCGCGCGGATATTACGACATTCTGAAAAAACTGGGTGAACTGCCTGAATAACCCCTAAACATTCAACCACGATGCACACGCACCGTGGTTTTTTCATGCCCATTTTTAGGAGGATACAATGAAGAAGCTACTTGTTTTGATGCTGGCCATGCTGACCGCAGTGACCAGCCCGGAACAGTTCAAGGTGAATTACATCTGCCCGCACCAGTACCGGCTGTGCTTTTACACGGACGTTTTGCCCAGCGTGGAAATTGTGCCGTAATGGCCGCGCCAACAAATTATTGAAACCACGATGCAAATTCTGCGCCGTGGTTTTTTCATGCCTGCCTGCCCTGCATGAGGGGCACGCGGGCACTTTTTATACCCTTTTGCCCGGCGGCGGCAGGGCTGAAACAGCCGCACAGACGGTGACGGCAACCACCTAAAAACGCCTATCTGACACCCTACACAGGAGGTAACACCCATGAAAACCGAAGAACTCAAAGCCCTTGGCCTGAATGATGAGCAGGTGCAGCGTGTGTTCGCCATGAACGGCGCAGACGTGAACCGCGAAAAGCAGGCAGCCGAGACCGCCAAAGCCGAGCGGGACGCCATGCGCACCCAGCTGGACGAAGCCAACACCAAGCTGAAAGGCTACGACCCCGACTGGCAACAGAAAGCTGCCGACGCTCAGAAAGCGGCGGACGCAAAAGTGGCCGAGCTGCAGGCAGGCTATGCCGCCCAGAATGCAGCCGCCGGGCTGCACTTTACCAGCGCCAGCGCCAAAAAGGCATTTATGGCCGACCTGTCCGCCAAGAACCTGCCCCTGCAGGGGGACAGCCTGCTGGGCTTTGACGACTTTGTAAAGACCTACCGCGAAAATGACCCCGGCGCGTTTGCCGCCGATACCAAGCCCGCGCGTATTGTGGCCAGTGCTACCGGCACCCCGGCAGCCGCCACCAGCCGCGAAGAAGCAAACGCAGCGATCCGTGCCGCGTTTGGCAAATGAAAGGAGAATAACCCATGCCCAATGTTATTGATCGTTCCCGCGCTGAAGCCCTGATTCGTGAGCAGGTTGTCAGCACCATTTTTCAGGATGCCCCCAAGCAGAGCGTTGTGATGCAGCTGGGCCGCAAGCTGCCCAACATGACCAGCAAGCAGACCCGCATTCCGGTGCTTTCCATGCTGCCGCTGGCCTACTGGGTCAACGGTGATACCGGCTATAAGCAGACTTCCCGCCAGGCGTGGGAAAACGTCTACCTGACCGCCGGTGAGCTGGCAGTCATTGTCCCCATCCCCGAAGCCGTTCTGGCTGACGCTGAATTTGATATCCTTGGCGAGGTGACCCCGCGTGTCAACGAAGCCATCGGCCTGCGAGTGGACCAGGCCGTTCTGTTCGGCATCAACCGCCCGGCAGAGTGGCAGAACGACATTATCACCGTTGCCCGCCAGGCCGGCAACAACGTTTCCGGCGGCATTACCTATGATTCCCTGCTGGGCGAAAACGGACTGTTTGCCAAGGTGGAAGATGCAGGCTACACCGTGGACGGCGTTGTGGCTGCCATGGGTGCCAAGGCGTCCCTGCGCGGCATCAAGGACACCAACGGCCACCCCCTGTACAAGAGCGATATGCAGGGCACCACCCCCTATGCCCTGGACGGCGCGCCGATCTACTTCCCGGAGAACGGCAGCTTTGATACCAGCGTTGCCCGCATGGTGGCCGGCAACTTCAAGCAGCTGGTGTACGCCATCCGCCAGGATGTGGACGTCAAGATCCTGGACCAGGCCGTGATCCAGGACCCCAGCACCAAGTCCATCATCTTCAACCTGGCCCAGCAGGACATGATTGCCCTGCGCGTTACCTTCCGCATGGGCTGGGCCATGCCGAACCCCGCCACCCGCATGAACGAGAACCGCGTCAACGTGCCCTTTGCCTACATTGACGCCGCGACCGCCTACACCGACCAGACTGTGACCTTTACCGTCAAGGATAATGCCGAAAGCACCCCCAACGCCATTGCCGGTGCAGCTGTCAATGTGAACGGCTCCATCCGCCTGACCGGCACTGACGGCACCGCAGTGTTCCACCTGCGCGCCGGTGAATATCCCTACAGCGTCAAGGCAGACGGTTACCGCCCGCAGACCGGCACCGTAACGGTTGCCGCAGCCGCCGTACCGGTTGCCGTCACCCTGCCTGCATCCAAGTAAGGGGGCTGCCATGTATGCTGATTTTGCCGACTATCAGGGCGCCTACTGCGGCACCCTGATCACCACCCAGGGGCAGTGGATGCCCGCCGTGCGGGAAGCCTGCGCCTATCTGGACAGCATCACATTTGGCCGCCTGAAGTGCGGCGCGCCGGTGGATGATACCGTAAAGCTGGCGGCTTGCGCGCTGGCGGATGTTGCCGCCCGCTACCAGGCCGCCAAGGCCGATGAGCGCAGCCGCCCCGGCCTGGCAGCCTTTAACACAGACGGCTACAGCGAAACGCTGAATACTGCCGCCCTGACCGCACAGTACACGGCAGACATGCAGGCGGCCGCGGATATTTACCTGCCGCGCAGCCATCCGCTGCGCTATGCGGGCCGGGATGGGAGGTGCGGCCCTTGTACGGCTGTGACCAGACCGTGACCCTGACCCACCTGCACTATGACGGCGATGCCGACCGGGACGTGAAAGAAGAAACCACCCTGACCGGCGTGAGCTGGTACGGGCAGGCAAAGACCGCCGTGGATTCCACCGGCCTGCACGCGGCGCGGGTGTACAAATGCCGCATCCCGGAAAGCGCCGCCCCCGCCGGGCTGGACATTGCCCCCGGCGACAAGATCACCTGCGGCACCGTGACCGCCACCGTGCTGGACGTGCATGACAACCGCGGCCACCCCGCGCCGCACTGGTATGTGGAGGCAAGCTGATGGGACTGAAATATGATGCCCGCCTTGACCTTTCCGCCCTTTCTGATGCCCTGGAAAAACGGGGGCTGACACCGGGCGGGAGGGTGCAGAAGGCGGTGGACGAAGCGGTGATCCGCTATTGTGACCCCAAGGTGCCGTTCCGAACCGGCACCCTCAAGCACAGCGCCATCACGGCAAGCGCTATTGGGGACGGCATGATCGTGTACGCCACGCCCTATGCGCGCTACCTGTACTACGGCGAGGTGTACGGCCCCAACATTCCCATCTTTGAGGGCGGCGAGCTGGCAGGCTTTCGCAGCCCGCCCCACAAGTACCCCACCGGCCGCCCGCTGACCTACAACGGCGCGCCGGATCGGGGTGCCTATTGGTTTGAGCGCGCCATGGCCGAGCACAAGGATGACGTCATCCGCGAAGCCGCCGCCCTGGCAGGAGGAAGACCCGGAAGATGAACGTACTGGATGCCACCCGCGCCTGGATGCGCGCACAGTGCCCCCTGATCAACAGGCAGGACCTGTTCAACGCCAACTACCTGGGCGCAGAACCGACCGAATACACCCTGCGCACGGCCAGCGAGAGCCACCGCACCGACGTGCTGGGGTATGACCTGGCTGAATACAACCTGACGTTTGTGGCACAGCTGCCATTTGGACGGGAACTAAAGCCCAACCTGGACGCTGCTGATTTTTTCGCCGCGCTCTCCGCCTGGATTCGCGGGCAGGAGCGCACCCACAACTACCCCGCTGTCAGCGGGTACCGCGTGACCAAAATCACGGCATCCAACGCCGGTGTGCCCACCGGGGCGGATGCCAACGCGGCCCGCTATCAATTACAAATCAAACTCTATCTTGAGGAGGAATAACCATGGCAGAAGCTGCTATCAACCTGACCGCCGGCCAAAAAGCTGACCGCAAACTGGACATGATCTTTGTGAACGTCGGCGGTTCCGGTACTGAGACCTGGGAACTGCTGGGCCGCGGCGTTGAGGACGCAAGCGTGGAATACAACCACGACACCGACACCGTGACCGACATCCTGGGCATTACGGACGTAAACGTGAGCGCCGCAAAGCCGGAGCTTGACCTGGACCCCTGCACCATCCGCGGCGGCCAGAAGCTGAGCGCCAAGCTGCTGGACATTGAGCGCCGCAACGCCGTAAGCGAGCTGAGCATGTTCGATGTGCTGCACGTCCACTGCTTCCTGGGGGCTGCTTCCGGCTCCTTCACGGCGGAAAAGCACACCGGCTGCACCATCGTGCCCCAGAGCCTGGGCGGCTCCGATTACGTCGGCATGCCGATGAACGTACACCTGTCCAACAACAAAACGCTGGGCACCTGCACCATTGCGGCCGGCGTGCCCACCTTCACGGAGGAATAAACAATGGAGCTGAACATTGACCGCGGCTTAAAAAGCTATGACGTCAAGGATGCGGACGGCACCCTGATCGGCACCATCCGCTTCAATCCCTCGGACATCGGCCTGGCCGGCCGCATGGAGGAAGCCCGCGCCAAGATTGCCGAAATTACGGCCGCGCCCGTGACCGGCCCTGAGGATCTGGTGGAGTGGGACAGGCAGGTGCGCCACTGGTTTGATTACATCTTCGGCACGCCGGTATCGGATGTATTCTTTGCCGGGGTATCCAGCCTGGCTTTCTGCGAGGATGGCAGCCTGGTGGCCGAAGCCGTGCTGGATGCCGTCACCCCGATGCTGACCCAGGCGGTGGAAGCCGCCGCCAAGGCCAGCGCGGCCCGCATTGCCAGGCACGCGGACGCCTACCAGGGCAGCACCGCCGGGCTGGCCCCGGAGCAGCAGTGAGCGGCTGGAAGCTGCCCACCAGCGTGACGGTATGCGGGCAGGAGTTTGCCATCCGCAGCGACTACCGCGCCGTGCTGGATGCCATCTCCGCCCTGCGTGACCCGGAGCTGAGCCCGCAGGAACAGACCCTTGCCTGCCTGGAGATCCTGTACCCGGATTGGAAGCACCTGCCGGACCTGAGTGCAGCAGCCCAGGCGGCCATGGTGTTTATCAACTGCGGCAAGCCGGTGGAAGCCGCCGTGCCAAAGCCCGCCCTTGTGGACTGGAACACCGACGCCGCCATCATGGCACCGGCAGTGGACAAAGTTCTGGGCTACAGCTGCCGCCGCTGCGCCTACCTGCACTGGTGGGAGTTCATCGGGGCATTTGGCTGCATCGGGGACGGCCAGTTTGCGCAGGTCGTCTCCATCCGCAATAAGCGCCTGCACGGCAAAAAGCTGGACAAAGCCGAGCAGGAATTTGTGCGCAGCAATCCCGATCTGGTCACCCTGCCCAAACACAAGCTGACCAGCGCGGAAGAAGAATTTTTCAAAAGTCTGGGGGTGTAATTTTTGGCTGATGGGTCGATCATTCTGGATACCAGAATCAACAATAAAGGCGCCTATGCCGAGCTGAAAGAGCTGCAGGCCAAGGCCAAGAGCACCGCCCAGCAGGTTGCTGCGCTGGACAGGCAACTGGCGCAGGCAGGTGCCAAGCATACCAGCCTGGGTGATGATCTCAAGCGTGCCCGGCAGGAAGCCGCCGAAACCGCGCGCGAACTGCAAAAATTAAACACTACCATGGACTTGCAGCACCAAAAGAATGGGCTGGATTTCTCCCCTGCTGACGTTAAACGCAGTGATAAGCTGCGGGCCACGTTGGATCAGCAGCAGCAAAAAATTGGCGCGATGTCCAAGGAATATCGTGACCAGGTTCCCATGCTTGAAAAGCTGCAAGAAGAGCACGATGCCCTTTTGCAGCAAATGGATACCGAAGACCTGGCGGTTGAGCATCAATCCCGGCGCATTGAATCCCTGTTAGGCCGACAAATTGCCGCATCGCGCGCAGTTCAGGGCGTAAAAAACGCCGTTCGTCTTTCGGCTGCAGCGATTCAACAGCCCTTCAAAGCAATTCAGGCCAGGTTGTCCGCCATGACAAAGGGCATGGGGCGGTTTTCCCGCCGCATTGCCGGACTTGCTTCCAGTGCGCTAATTTTTAACTTGCTCTCGTCTGGTCTGCGCCAGATGACCAGCTACATGGGCACTGCCCTGCTTTCCAGCGCATCCCTGCGGCAGGCCCTTGGCAACCTGCAAGGTGCTGCGGCTACTGCTGCCGCACCGTTAATTCAAGTTCTGACCCCTGCTCTGACCGCGCTGGCCAATGCAGCGGCAACTGTATTTGCCTACCTTGCAAAGCTGGTGGCGTTCCTGACCGGCAAGACGGTATCCTCCGCCAAAGCCGCGGCTAAGGGCATGAGCGGAACATCCAAGGCAGCGAAAGATGCTGCAAAGAGCCTGGCCGGGTTTGATGAAATCGAACGGTTAGATGCCAAGACAGGGAGCAGCGGCGGCGGTTCGGGCGCCAGCAGCATCACCCCCAACTATAACTTTGACGCAAAAAGCCCGTTCCTGGATTCCGTGCTGGCCGCCATCGAGGCAGGCGAATGGAACCAGGTCGGGCAGCTTTTCGCCCAAAAGCTGAATGAAGCCATGGCGGCGATCCCCTGGCCGGATATCCAGGACAAGGCCCAGACCTGGGCCGCAAACATTGCGGATACCCTCAACGGCTTTATCGCCCGGCTGGACTGGCGGCTGGTTGGTTCTACCCTGGCACAGGGGCTTAACACGGCACTGATCTTTGCGGACACCTTAGTGCAGGGTATCCACTGGGATACCCTGGGCAATGGCATCGGCAATGGGATGAACCAGTGCGTGGAAGAACTGGACTGGGAAGCCCTTGGCCGCTTGATGATTGCCAAGTGGAAGATCGTCTTCGAGACACTGCACGGTTTTATCCAAACCTTTGATTTTAGTGCGCTGGGGGACGCATTCGCCCGCGCGACCATGGCCGCCATCAATAACATTGACTGGCCCCAGGCTGCCGCAGACCTTGTATCCGGTGCGGCGGGGCTGCTGGAATCTCTGGCACACTGGATCGATGGGCTGGATTGGCAGCAGATCGGCAGCACGATTGCCGAATGCATTACCAATATCGACTATGCCGAACTTGCGCAGGCAATTCTGGATTTGCTGTCCGCCGCCGTCACGGGGCTGGCAGATGGGCTTTCAGCCCTTGCTGGGCATCTTGTCGGTGATTTTATCCAGGGCATAAAGCAGTGGTTTGATGACGTCCAGACCCAGGCAGCGGTTGCCGGATACGGTGACGACGTTGCTCAGTACCTGTTCGATGGTTTTATCGACGGCCTGGAAGCACTCTGGAACGGCATCGGGCAGTGGATCTATGATCACATTTTCACGCCGTTCAAAAACGGTATTTGCGAAGCATTCGGCATCCACTCCCCCAGCACCGAAGCCAAATCCTGGGGTTCCTACATCTCGCAGGGACTTCTGAACGGTCTGGCCAGCAAGTGGGAGAACATCACCGGCTGGCTGCGTGACCTCAAGCAGAATTTTGTAGACGCATGGGATAACATCCGCGCTAAAACTACTGAGACATTCAATTCCCTTGGGCAGACGATTTCTGACATCTGGAACGGCATCACCAGTACCATCAAGACCGCCGTCAATGGCATCATCGGCTTCATCAACCGGATGATCTCCGCCGTTGTCACCGGCATCAATGCGGTCATCAACGCGCTGAACGGGTTGTCGTTCGACCTGCCGGACATATTCGGCGGCGGGCATGTCGGGTTTAATATCAGCACCCTGACTGCCCCGCAGATTCCCTACCTGGCACAAGGCGCGGTCATCCCGGCGAACCGGGAGTTCCTCGCCGTGCTGGGCGATCAGAGCCACGGCACCAACGTAGAAGCTCCGCTGGACACCATCAAGCAGGCTGTGGCCGAAGTCATGGAAGATTTGCAGGCGGGCCAGATGGCTGGCTTTGAAGCCGTTGTGGCCGTGCTGCGGGAGATCCTCTCCGCCGTGTACGGCATTGAGCTGACCGACGAGGACGTAGGCCGCGCCGTACAGCGCTGGCAGCGCAAACAGCTGACTGCCACAGGAGGTGTGTAACGTGACCCTGACCAATCTGTTCCAGATCGATGGCAAATCCCTGTACGCACCGGACTGCGACATTGAACCGAGCTATTCCGACCTGGATTCCAGCGATTCCGGGCGCGACGAAGCCGGTTACATGCACCGCGAAGTGGTGCGGGAAAAGGTTGCCACCTGGCCCATCGCCTACAGCTGCCTGACGGATGACGAATACAAGTACACCATCGGGCTGTTTGCAGGCAAGGCAACGTTTCAGTTCACCCATCCCAAAGCCGGCTCTTCCACTGAGACCGAAACCACCACCTGCTACTGCAGCAAATACGGCATCGCCTGGCATAACGCCAAGACGAAACAGTGGAAGAATTTGAAGTTTAACATTATTGAATGCTGACCGGAGGTGAAGTATGTACTATTCCGTTTTGCGGCTGCCAAACGGCACTGAGCTGAAAGGCGGAGAGGCTGGCAGCACCCTTAAAGCTCTTACCCTGCACACTGCGGTGAACGCCGGGCGGGAGTTCACCATCGGCTCTGCGTTTTCGGACTACATCGAAGCCGAAATCTGGGCGGACCCGGGCGGCAGCCTGCAAATTACTGCCGGGGACGCCCTGACCTACTACCGGCAGGACGATGCCGGGAACCGCACCAAGGTGGGCGTTTTCTATGCTGAAAAGCCCACCCGCACCAAGCGCAACAGCTACAAGGTCACGGCCTATGACACCATGTCCAAGCTGGATGCAGACTTTTCCGGCTGGCTGCACGCCAATCAGGCACAGTTCCCCAAAACTATCTGGCAGCTGGTACAGCTGGCCTGCCAGCGGGCAGGGGTTACGCTGGCCAGCAGCAGCCTGCCCATCAATGGCAGCTACAGCGTGCAGGCGTTCTACGCGGACGACCTGACCTGCCGCCAGATTA
>OMAN01000109.1_pt1 | contig 60904 bp, 48 predicted proteins | sample 1644701 | NCBI WGS metagenome assembly OMAN01 (sample SAMEA103958124, study PRJEB25191) | human gut metagenome | biome: human-associated habitat [ENVO:00009003]; feature: intestine environment [ENVO:2100002]; material: feces | place: Germany | collected 2013/2015 | reverse complement strand
TCCTCTACTGTCATTCCAGCATCTTCCGCTGCTTCTTCAATTGTCACACGGCCTTTCCTCACCTGTTTAACCAGCATCCGCATCTCACCAATGTTGATGCCTTCGGCCTTTACGCCCTGACTAAGGTTGCACATTGGTTTTGGCATATATCATCCTCGGATATGCCATCGTTCCTTTTTATCATTTCTGTACTCCCATCATTTTTTCTTCGATGGGAATACTGGTGGTGAACGACAGCGACAAAGAATCTTGTCGAATTGAAAATTGACACACGCAAATTCTTCAGTATATGTCCACCTGTGTGGAGCATATACCGTCAGGATTCGCATATGGCAGCGGTAATTCTATTTCGTTTTTCGCGTGGAATTGCCAGAGTTATTCATTCGACAAACTCATAATGCGGTTCTCCGTATAGAGGAAAAGCCTATTAAGTTATAGGCAATGAAATATAACCGCACTTTGAGAAAAGAGACCTCAAGGTACTTTTTATTTTCTGAATTAGTTGTGTACCTCCAGATGAAAAAATAAGGAGAGGCTTCCAAGGAAACCTCTCCTTAACTGGTATTAAGGGCTATGTCAGATTTTTTTCAGCAAAATATTTACGACAGGTAACTTACCGATACAGCGGTCCGTACTGCTTGCACGCAGCATAATCCGCAGCCTGCTGATCCTGTGTGCCGAAGCTGGCCCATGCGTGGGGGCGATAAACCTTCTCGGCAGGGACATTGTGCATCGTGACCGGGATGCGCAGCATGCTGGCCAGCGTAATGAGGTCAGCACCCACATGGCCGTAAACGGTCACTCCATGGTTGGCACCCCAGTTTGCCATAACGCTGTACACATCGGTGAACGCTCCCTGTCCGGTCAGGCGCGGGCAGAACCATGTGGTCGGCCAGGTCGGGTCGGTGCGTTTGTCGATGGTGTTGTGAATCTCGTCGGGCAGATCAGCCGTCCAACCCTCGGCAATTTGCAGGACGGGTCCAATGCCCTCCACAATGTTGAAGCGCAGCATCGTAACAGGCATCTCTGCCTTGCAGCGGAAGTGGCTGGAATATCCACCGCCGCGGAAGTACTCATAGTCCGCGCGACACCAATCGGTGGCGTTCAGGCACGCCTTGATGTCCGCATCGGTCATCTCCCAGAACGGTTTCATCACATGATTGCCCTTGGCATCTACGCAGGCACCGGAACCGTCCAGGGCCGTTGCGCCGGAATTGATGAGGTGAATAAAGCCGTTGGCGGCAACGCCGTCAGGCTTCTGCCCGGTCACACGCTCGCAGGCTTCCGGGCTCCAGTAGGTGCGCACGTCATGGAAGCACGGCGCAGAGCCGGAAACAAGGCTACCCAGCATCATGGCAATGCCGTTGCAGGTGTCATTCTCGGTAGCGAACGGGGTCGGGGCTTTCGGACCATTCCAGTCAAAGGTGGAAGCCATGATGGCTTCGGTGAAGTCAGCGTTCGGCAGCCAGTCTGTCCACTGGCGCTGGCCCTGGAAGCCGCCGACCACAGCGTTGCGACCGAGCGCTTCTTCATGCCAGCCCATCTCGTCCAGACGCGGATTGCCGTATAGAATGTCACGGATGATCAGGGTCATCTTGACGATAAACTCCCAATCCTTGTCTGCCGGAACGATCTTCGACTTCGTGATGACAGGCGGCAGGTTCTTACCGAGGTTCTTATCAAAGCCCTCTTTGCAATTCTCGCGCACCCATGCCAGCGCCTTTTCATATTCGTCGTGGTCATAGATACCGATGGAAATGCGGCGCAGGATCTCGACCTCGTCCACCCATTCGGCGCGGATGCCGAAATACTTTTGCAGAACACCTGCATCGCAGAAGCTGCCGGCAATCCCCATCGTCACAGCGCCAATATTGACGTAGGCTTTGTTCTTCATCCAGCCTGCGGCAACAGCACCACGGGCAAAGCGCAGGATTTTCTCGGCCACGTCATCGGGAATCGTATCATCGTTGGCTTCCTGCACGTCATGGCCATAAATGGAGAAAGCAGGCAGACCGCGCTGGGCGTGTGCTGCCAGAACCGCAGCCAGATACACCGCGCCGGGGCGCTCGGTGCCATTGAAGCCCCAGACTGCCTTGATGGTGTTGGGATCCATATCGAACGTTTCGGTACCGTAGCACCAGCAGGGGGTCACAGACAGCGTTGCCGTAACATTCTGGGTAGAGAACTGCTCTGCCACGCGGGCCGCCTCGGCACCACCGCCAATCGTCGTACAGCCGATCACGCACTGCACCGGCGTACCATCGGGGTACTTGAGGTTCTCTGAAATCAGCTTGGCGGCATTTTCTGCCATGCGCATCGTCTGATTTTCCAGGCTTTCACGGACGCCGCCCCAGCGTCCATCGATGACAGGGCGAATACCAATTTTAGGATACAGCATAGTTGCACCTTCCTTATTATAATAGGGTTTTGAAACGATCATAAGCGGCGTTCCATTCCGCATAGTTCTGTGTGCTTGGGGTATATGTTTTAATGACCTCTGTCTCCGCAATCAGCCGGCGTCCTTGTGTGATGGAGTCCAGCAACCCCAAAGCTTTCAGCTGAATCATAAAGTTGCCGAGCGCTGTTGCTTCCACCGGGCCTGCCTTTACCGTAAGGCCGCAGCAGTCTGCCGTCATCTGGCAAAGCAGACGGTCTTTTGTACCGCCGCCCAAAACGTGCAGGGTCGTAAATGCTCGACCTGTTACAGCGGAGAGCTGCTCTATCGCATAGCGATATTTCAGAGCAAGGCTCTCATAAATGCAGCGCATTACGGCTCCCACCGTTTCCGGGACGGGCTGGCCGGTTTTGCGGCAAAATTCCTGTATTCTGCCCGGCAGGTCGCCGGGGGCAACAAATTCCGGGGCATCCGGGTCAATAAAACTGCGCAGCGGTTCGGCGGCAAGTGCCTGTTGCTCCAGCTCCGCGAAAGAATATGCCTGTCCACGGCGCTTGTACTCACGGCGGCTTTCCTGAATCAGCCAAAGACCGATGATATTTTTCAGATAATTGATTTTCCCGTTTGCACCGAGTTCATTGGACAGCCCGCTTTGGCAGCTGTCCGCCGTCAGAATCGGGGTGTCCAATTCCGTTCCCAGCAGGCTCCACGTGCCGCAGGAGAGAAATGCCGTATGTTCGGCATCTTCCTCGGCACACGGCATAGCAACCGAGGCGCATTGTGTATCATGCCCTGCCACCGCAATGATTTTCGCACCGTTTGCAAGTGTACCTGTCACCGTACCGCTGGCAACAATGGGTGCAAAGCAGTTTTCCGGCAAGCCGTAGGCGGCCAGCACTTTCCTGCTCCACTGCCCTGTACGGGGGTCAAGCATCTGACTGGTGGAAGCAATGCTACGCTCGCAGACCGGCTCGGCTCCCAACAGCGCCGCAAACAAATCCGGCATAAAAAGGACCTGCTCAGCCTTTTGCAGCAGTTCCGGTTCCTGCTCCTGCAGTGCCAGCAACTGGAACAAGGTATTGATTGCCATGATTTGGTTGCCGGTATGGGCATACAATTCTTCTGCAGGCATACGGGCAGCAGCCTGTTCCGGTTTGCCATTCGTTCGGGCATCGCGGTAATGAACAGGATTTGCCAGCAGATGGCCGTCCGCATCCAGTAAGCCGAAATCCACACCCCATGTATCAAATCCAAGGCTGTCGAATGTACCCGCCTTTTGGATGGCCGTATGAATTTCCTTCAGCAGTGTTTCCACATTCCAGCATAGATGGCCGTCCTTTTCGATGGGGATATTTTCAAAGCGGTGGATTTCCTCGTAGGTGAGGTTTTGGCCATCGTACACGGCCCGAATCGCACGTCCACTGGAAGCGCCAAAGTCGAAGGCCAGCACAGTTGCTGTGTTACTCATTGAACCACGCCCTTCTTCAAAAGTACATTGGCATAGATTGCGCTTTCCCCGGTGGCGATAATCGCATAGGCATGGCGGGCGCGCTCATAAAACGCAAAGCGCTCCACCATTTCAATTTTAGCCGGGTCATTGCCACTCTCGTTCAACTTCTGTTTATAGCTATCCCAGATAGTCGGCTTGCACGGATCGCCATCTACCACTTTCATCAGCGCGACAGGCTTTTCCACATACTGATCCAACGGCAGAAATTGCAGGATGGCCTCCAGCAGTTCTACGGTTCCGTGCCCGTCTGCACGAACCACAATGGCATCTTTGCCGATGCTTTCAGCCGGGAAATTTCCGTCTGCGAGAATGATTTCGTCGCCATGTCCCATCTCGCAGAGGACTTTCAGAAGTTCCGGGCTAAGGATAGGCGGAATGTTCTTCAGCATACGGTGTCTCCTTATTTGTCCGTCGGCTCACCTTTTTCGCGTCGCTCAAATTTGCGATAGCCGGGGTGTTTGCCGGTAATTTTGTAGTAGGAGCGGAGATTGATGAGCTTATCAATATTCTTGCGGTCAATATCGTAGCTGCCGCCGAGAATGATTGCGTTGATCGTGATTTTTGCCCACAGTTCCAGACTCTCCATGCGGTAATAGGCGGTGATGACATCGCTGCCCACTGTCAGCGCACCGTGGTTTTCCAGCAGCATAACATCGTGGTCGTTGAGATACGGCTCGATTGCGTCCGGCACCTCCGTCGTGCTGGGAGTTCCATACGGAGTCAGTGGCACAGCGCCGATGGCTGCCACATCCTCAATCATGTTGTACATATCCATCGGGCGATGTGCCACGGCAAAGCCGGTGGCTGCCGGCGGATGGGCATGGACAACAGCATTTACATCGGCGCGCTTTTCGTAGCAGCGCAGGTGCATCTTGATTTCGCTGGACGGGCGCAGGCCCTCTGCACCTTCCAGCACATTGCCCTTTGCATCAATACGCAGCAGCTTGTCCGGCGTGATGAAGCTTTTGCTCATGCCCGTAGGCGTTGCAAGGAAAGTTCCGTCCTCCAACCGAACTGAGACATTGCCATCATTGGCAGCGACCCAGCCAAGCTGCCACATTTTATGGCAGACATCGCAGATTTGGTCTTTGATTTCTTCGATTTGCACAGTTTGTACCTCCTAAAGTGGATTTTGTCCTTTACTTGTATTATACTGTTGCAATTTGCCCTCGTCTTTGCGTATAATGATATTATATTGGACGATATTGATATTTTAGGAGATGCCTGCCATGAAGTTTCTGGCTTCCCATGAAAGCAGTACGCGCGGCACTTTTGACTTTCCCATTGAGCTTTATTATGTAGATAAAATGCACCCACGCTATGAAATGCCGTTTCACTGGCACATGGAATTTGAACTTATGCTGGTTCTAAGCGGGGAGTTTTCTCTGCTGATTGATGGACGCTCTTACCTTTTACACAAGGGGGATGCCGCCATCATTTCAGCCGGGGCCGTTCACGGCGGAACCCCCAGCGACTGCGTTTACGAGTGTGTTGTCTTTGATATGAACCGCTTCCTCGGCAGCGGCTCCGTATGTCAGGCAAAATACAATGCGCTTTTTGAACGTGGCGCACAAATCGAGCCGTATCAACCGGCTGGCTCCGTAACCTGCCAACTGATTGACAGACTCTTTGAGGCAATGGAAAAAGAGCCGGAGGGATATGAATTTGTGACGATTGGTCTGATGTGGCAGTTGTTCGGTCAAATCCTTTTGCAGCATTCGTACGCAGTATCCTCTCCCGGAAATAAACGAAATGATCGCAGCACAGCCCAAATGAAAGCGGCCTTAGAGCGCATCCGAAAGAATTACACCAGCCGCATCACCTTGGAAGATCTCGCCTCCACAGCAGAAATGACCCCTGAACACTTTTGCAGGGTCTTTCACAGCATAACCGGGCGCTCCCCTATTGACTATTTGAATTACTACCGGGTAGAATGTGCCGCGGAGCTATTATGCTCCACCGAAGATCCCATCACGGAGATCGCATATAGCTGCGGCTTTAGTGATTCCAGCTACTTTAACCGGATGTTCCGCCGCTATAAGGCTGAAGCTCCGGGCAAATATCGAAAACTGCATAGCATATAAAATCGCGCCGACAGTGCATTGTCGGCGCGATTTTTAGTCAACAATTCGCATTTAGTGTCAACCATTCTGAGTTTCCAATATCATAAAAATCAACTGCAATGCATGGCCTTATTAGCCTCACTGCGGACATACAACTTGCTGTATTACAGAAAACTCCCGCGCTTGTTAGGCGCGGGAGTTAAGGAAGGAGAAAACACGATTTTGCATGATGCACTCTACTGCAAAACGCAAACCGCAAAATGAAAAAGCAGATTAGCGGTATCAGCAGTATTTTTCAATTACTTTTTGCATGGCATCCCAGTTCCGTTCCATATCGGCAGTCAACTTGAACTGGGTGCGGGCGCGGTTGAGGTTTTGGGTTTCGTAGTTGATGTGGAAGTAGTGGTCCCCCTCGAGATAATCAGCGAGGAAACGCATACCGCACTCCATCGTCATCAACTTGGCACCCCAAGGCAGGGTCTGTTTTTCCAGCGGGGTGAACGTTTCCCCTGCTGCCTGCAAGAAGCCCTTGGTGTAAATTTCAAACAGTTCCATACTGAAATTGACTTTCGAGAGGTCAGCTTCGTCCTCGGCGCAGTGGTTGGCACCGAAGCGGATGGAATCGCCAAAATCATTGGCAGCAAGGCCCGGCATAACCGTGTCAAGGTCGATAACGCAAAGGCCCTCGCCGGTCGTTTTGTCGAACAGGATGTTGTTCAGCTTGGTGTCGTTGTGGGTGACGCGCAGCGGCAGCTTGCCCGCTGCCAGCAGATCCACCATAACGTGATACTCTGCTTCGCGGGCGCGGACAAACTCAATTTCACGCTGCACCTGTGCGGCACGACCCATGCGGTCCTCAGCCACGGCGCGCTGGAAGTCAACGAAGCGCTTGGGTGTGTCGTGGAAGTGCGGGATTGTCTCGTGCAGAGTATGGGCCGGGTAGTCGGCAAGCTGATGCTGGAAGTTGCCAAATGCAACGGCGCTCTGGTAAAAATCCTCAGCCGACTGCACCTGCTGCAAGCAGACAGTATCCTCCACAAAGTCATAGACACGCCAGCAGCTACCATCAGCAGCCTGATAATAGGGCTTTTCCTCTTTGGTAGGCACCACATGGAGCGTAGCACGCGCCGGGTCAGCCCCGCGCTGCTTAGCCTTTTCGCGCAAAAAATCTGTAATACCGCAGACGTTTTCCATCAAACCGGCCGGGTCTTTGAATGTATTGGTATTGATTTTTTGCAGGATATAGCGTTTTGCACCCTGCTCTGACGTTACCGTAATAGCATACGTCTGGTTAATATGCCCCTCTCCGTAAGGAACCGGTTCTGACACTGGGCCATCCCATTGCCACGCGGTCAAAATTTCTTTCATCACATATATCCTCACTGATAGACTGCCAGCAGCCGCAGCGTTGGCTCCGTGCGTGAAGCTGTGATCTTTATGGTTAGCGTCAGCACATCCACGGGGGCAAAGCGGCAGATACGCTTATGCCCAACTACCGTAAATTCGGCAACCTTGCTTTCATCTGCCCAAATCTCACCTCTTTCGATGCGCTGCCCTGTCGGCAGATGCTCCCCCAGAACAACACAGGAAACCTTCTGCGGCTTCGGGAACTTCAAAGTAATCGTATCGGATTCTTGTCCGTAGGCAGCCTGCCAATAGGTATTTGCCATACCGTCCACAGCCTGTGTGATGGGATGCTGCGCAATCGCAGAATCTGCCGTAATTTTTGCCTTTTCTGTTACGTTGCTGGCAAAAATCTGCTGGATTTTAGTACCCAGCTCCGCAAGGCTGGCGCAGTCCGGTGCGGCAATACGGCCATGCGTATCGGGTGGAATGTTCAGCAGCAGACTTGCATTCGCACCAACGGCATCCAGATAGATGCCCAGCAATTCGTCTGCCGTGCGCACGTCAGTGTCCTCCTCCGGGTGGTAAAACCAACCTGTTCGGATGGAAGTATCCACCTCGGACGGATACCAGACAAGTTCTCTTGCATTGCGGATAACCGCTCTGCTGCCGATGTCCTCGTCCTGAGAGTCAATTTTACGGGAGAATTCTCCGTCATCCGCCTGCTGCGATTTAGATGCCGTGCGCTCGGCATCCCGCAGCTCAGCGGGAACCACGCTCCACTCAGCTTTCCGGCAATGCCCGGCCTCGTTGCCGCACCAGCGCACATCGGGACCGCAGACATTCAAAACCGCATTCGGCTGCAATTTACGCAGCACCGCATAGTAGCGTTCCCAATCGTAAATTTGCTTTTTGCCGTTTTTGCCCTCGCCACAGGCACCGTCAAACCAGAAGCAGAAAATGTCTCCGTAGTTTGTTGCAAGCTCGGTCAGCTGGGAAACGAAATAATCATCATACGGTTTTCCCTGCCCATAGCGTGCATCGTGACGATCCCACGGGGAGAGATAGACACCAAACTTGATACCGCCGCGCCGGCAGGCATCCGATACCTCGCGCACAACATCGCCCTGTCCGTTCTTCCACGGGCTGTTTTTTACGCTGTGCTCGGTGTAGGCGCTCGGCCACAGGCAGAAGCCGTCATGGTGCTTGCAGGTCAGAATCAGCGCCTTCATACCGGCACTTTTGACTGCGGCGACCCATTGGTCGGCATCCAGCGCATCGGGGTTGAACAGCACCGGGTCTTCGGTGCCGTCGCCCCACTCACGGTTGGTAAAGGTATTCATGCCGAAGTGGGTAAAGGCGTAAAATTCAAGCTGCTGCCATGCCAGCTGGCGCGGGCTGGGCGTGATAGAGGCCGCATAGCGGATCTGTTCTTCGGGTGTTCTCATTCTATTACCCCTCAATGCTGTACCACTTGATCTCATTGGTATCCAGATGCAGATCGAAGCAGCTGCCGTCGCCGGTGTAAACGGTCGTGTCCTGCGGTTCGTAGGTGTTGTTGACCACGCAGTACTTGCCGTTCTTAACGTAGGCATGGACTTCCACATTGTAGTTCGTGCTGAACCACTTGTGCAGGTCGGCTTCATCGTGGGCAGCCCACAGGATGGCGCGGTACAGCACGCGGTTGTTCACAAAGCTGTACGGCAGACCGCTGATATACACACCGCGGCCCTTGCCGTACTCGTGAGCTGCCATCTGGACTTCCTTGTCACGCTGAATCAGAATTTCGGTGCCTTCCAGCGCGAAGATGCTCTTTTTACCCTCGCCAAAGTCCACGTCGTGGTCGGGGCAGTCGGCCAGAATAAAGTGGTCGCGGTGTTCATCCCAGTTGTACTTGTCGTAATTCAGGGTGAAGCCTGTTTCCTTCTCCACGCCGAGCGGCGCGGACAGCTGCAAATAGCGCCCCTGATACTGGTGACCGCCCGGTTCGCCGACACCAATCAGACCGCCGCCGCGGTGGACAAAGCCCTTGACGGCAGCGGAAATATCAGGATCCTCCCAGACCTTGCCGCCGGTGTGAGCGGTGTCGCCGTCACCGACGTTGATAAGGACGTCGATGCCGTCCAGCACCTTCGGGTCAGCCTTGATGTCGTCAAAGCTGATAAACTTCACGTCAAACGGTGCGCCGGACAGGGCTTCAATCACACCCGCATAGCTGTAGTTCTGCTTCTGGTACAGCGCATGGTGAACCATGTGGCAGCCCCAGGCGCGCTGTTGCCCCCAGCTGTTCAGCACAGCCACGGTCTTGACGCAGTAGGGGGTCGTGCCCTTGATGTTCTCGTACAGTTCGCGGAACTCGTTGCAGACGCTCTCGACATAGTCGAGGAACTCCGGGAACTCGCAGGCCAGCTTCAGGTAGCCTCCGTAGCCGATGCGGTCAATGGGCTTGCGCAGGATGGCGCGGCGAGCGGTGACCCAGTTCTCCTTGGCCTCGCGCACAGGGTCGCCGCCCTCGTGGAAGGTATCGGGGAAGAAGTAGGGCAGGAAGCGGCCCTCGGTGTACTTGACGCCGGGAATGTCGGAAATCAGGCGCAGGGTGCTGCCGTTGCCGACACTGCCGACAATGGCATCCACGCCGGACTGCTGGAACTCGGGCATGAACGGCTCGCAGCCGATCCAGTGGTCGCCCAAGAACATCATGGCTTCCTTGCCGTAGGCGTGGACGATGTCGGTCATTTCCTTCATCAGACCGGCGACCTCGCGGCGCTGGAATGCCTGGAAATCCTTGTACTCCTTGGTGGGCACACGGTACTGGTTGTTGTAGTAGCCCTGATCGATGATAAACTCGGGGCGAAACTTATAGCCGATCTCCTTTTCAAACTGTTCCAGAATATAGGGAGAAACGGAGGCAGAATAGCCGTACCAGTCCACATACTTCTCGCGGCGCAGCTCGTCAAACACCAGCGTGAACAGGTGGAAGAAGGTCGTAAAGCGCACGACATTGACATAGGGGTGGCTTTCGAGATACTCGCGCAGGCGGCGCATTGTGTAGGCGTGGGTCTTGGGCTGACGTACATCGAACGGAATTTGATGTTCGACATCCTTCCAGTCGTTGATGACCGAGTTGTACATGTGCACGGGATCCCAGATCAGGTACGCCAAAAAGCTGACCGTGTACTCGTGGTAGGCGGCGGGTGCGTCGATGACAACGCTCTCGGTTGCTGCGTCATAATGCCACGCAGCGGCATCCAACGGCTCGCCCGTCGTGCGGTCGATGACTTCCCACCAGCGGGCAATGTCGTCGTGGTCGTTGACCTTCATCAGCTCGCGGCTGATGCCCGTCATCAGGGGGATGGTCAGCGCGCTGTCCTCGGCGGTATAGAACGGGGTCATAATGTAGCACTGCTGGGTTTCATCGGGGTTCGCCTTGGCCCAGGCGTTGTCCTTGCGGGTGGTGTAGTAGGTGGCGTAGATCTTGGCGCCGGTGTCCTTCAGCTCCTGCGGGAACTCGGTGCCGTCGCAGTCGCGGATGGCATCCGCGCCCCAGCGCTTGAGCAGGTCAAGGGTTTCGGGTACTGCATCCATATCGGTGGGAATCGTTACACGACCTTTGGTATTCATTTCTTGTTTTCCTCCGTCCATTGGTAAGATTGAGTTTGTCCGGCCTGCAAGGTGACCCAGCAATGCGTGTTGCAAAGATACCAGCTTCCGTCCTGTGTTGCTTTTACGGTAAGACTGTGCTTGCCGTCTGCTGTCCGCTGATAAGAAATCAGCAGACCATTTTCTGCCCGCAAATTCTGAAATGCAACAGGTTCATTTTTCCAGCCCTGCGGGCAGGCCGGTAAAACCTCGATATGATTCTTTTCTGAACGCAACAGCATTTTCTGTACTGCGTGTGCCGCCAGAAAATCCGCTTCCAGCGTAAAGGGGCGATAGTGGAAATCACAAACGCCGCTGTTTTTGTAGTCGCCGTTCAAATGAAATCCGTTCCGGCTCAGGAAATGCTCTGCGAAGCGGTGCAGCTCATACAAAGCACCATTTCCATTACTGCGGGCAATCTGCAAAAGTGCCATCCAACCGAAGGAGAATCCTACCCACTGCCCGCTGCCGAGGTGTACAAGGTGATCTACTGTTGCATCTATTACGCTGCGATCCTGCGGATTTTCATAGCGCAGCATACACAGCGGCTCGATTGCCATAGCATGGGAAAAATGGCGGTGCGTTTCCTGCAAGGTTTCATTGGGCGAAAGCATCAGCCCGGTTTCTGTATCTACGCTCAACGGAGCAAGTTTGGCCTCCATTGCATGCCAATAGCCGCGGGGGTTGCCAAGCTGGTACTCGATCTGTACCAGAGTGTGGAACAGATAGTGCAGCAGCGCTAGATCGTAGTTGCTGTTAGGAGTCAGCCATGAGGCTGCCTCATCATCGTGAATTTCCGGTGAGGACGAGACCGGTAAAACCAGCTTTCCGTCCGGGCCTTCTTGCAGGAGTCCTTCCAGGCAGGCTGCCGTGGCGGTAAAGTAAGGCTCCACGCGGGTACGCAGAAACTCTTTATCCCCCGTCAGGCGGTAGTATTCATAAAACATCTGGCAGAGCCAGATTTGATTGGTCGGTGACAGGGAATACATCGGCCAGCCGCCGAGCGCTCCGCCGTCAATGTCCATGACACTGGGCAGGCACACCCCTGCCGTACCGTAAAATGCACGGGCAAATTTTGCTGCCTGCGGACGCAGTGACCAGAGATAGTCGAGAAAAACCTTTCCCTGCTCCGGGTGGTTGGCAGTCAGATAGTGACAGTAGGTGAATTGGGTGTTGAGGTCGTTGTGGTAATCACCTTTCCACGGTGGGAGCTGATCGTCATCCGCGCACCATACCCCTTGCAGCGGCATCGGGGCATTGCCCGGCTCGGAACCCGCTGCCAAAAAGTAATTGGCGCGGTACCAAAGCTGTTCGAGTGTTTCATCCGGCAGCTGCAAACTGCTTTTGCCCCAGTATTGCTGCCACCAGCGTTTATGCTGTTGCAGCAGCTTCTCTGCACCCATATCTTCCGCTGCACATAGTTCCAGCTTCGCCAGTCGGCTTGCCTTTTCTACGCTCTCTGCCTGCACAGCGGTATAATACAGCGTTGCACCACATTTTTTACAGAGCAGCGAATAGGCAGTCCGATCATCGACCTTTTGGGAAAAGCCAATCATGCCGTCCTCCGTTTCGAGGTTGGCATCCGGCAGGGCGAGCTGCTGCAAGCTGCCGGGGGACACGCTGTTCCCTGCTTCGGCTGCTTGTGTACCATTCCCGAAAGAGGGGCGCTCCACCGTAAGCTCTGCATCCCGGTACGCCTCCGGCAGCATCAGTACCCCAACAGGCCGCCCCATACAGAGGAAGGCGCGCAGAATGGTTGTATCCTTTTGCGAAAAGAATGCCACCGCCGTGCCCAAATCAAGGCTTGCCTGATAGCTGCCCTGCGGCAGTCCATCCAAGAACAAGTGTCCTGCGGGGATTTTTGTAGGTGTCGGGCGGGCATAGGGCGTATCAAAGATACGGCGTGTTTCTGCCACATCGCCTTTCCGTGCAAGCTCTACCAGTTTTGCATAAGTAAATTCTTTATCGAGTTTTTCCTCCGGGCGGCGACGCAGCCACAGTCCGGCAATGTCCACGGAAATGCGCAGGTGCTCCATCGGTCCCCAAAAAAGAGAACCGAGTATGCCGTTTCCCAGTGGAATTGCTTCATCCCAGCGGGGTATTGGGCCGGTTAAATTGATGTTGCAATGTTTTGGGGGCAGCATATCGGTTCTCCTAACCTATTCGATTTTGTTTAGCCCTTAACGCCGCCGACGCTCAAGCCCTGCACGAGCTGCTTCTGGCCGACGATGAAGAGGATGACAGTGGGAATCAGTGCCAGCACGAGGGCTGCGAACAGCGCGCCCCAGTCGGTAGCGTAGCGCTGGATCTCATACAGGTTGGCAAGGCCGACAGGCAGCGTAGCCTTGGTCGGATCGGTAACCATAACGAGAGCCACCGGGTACTCGTTCCATGCTGCCATAGCGGAGATCATGCAGACCGTCACGATACCGGGCTTGCACATGGGAATGATAATGCTCGTCAAAATACGGAACGGGCCGCAGCCGTCGATCATGGCTGCCTCCTCATAATCACGCGGGATGCTGCGCAGGAAGCCGGTCAGCAGGAAGATAGCAAACGGGAACTGCATCGTTGCATACAGTACACCCAGCGCCGTCAGGCTGTTGAGCAGGTTCAGCTTGTTCATCTGCAAGAACAGCGGAATCATAATATAAGTAGCCTGAATGAAGATGGCCGCCATGTAGATGTTCAAAATCAACTTCGCACCGGGGAACTTATACCGCACAAGGCAGTAGGAACACGGCACAACGCAGACCACAATAATGACCAGCGTTTCCAGCACGACATAAATCGAGTTGCCGATGTTGGCAGCAAGGTTAGATTTTTCATAAGCGCGGACGTAGTTATCCCATGCAAGTCCCTGCGGCCATGCAAAGGGATCCGTCAGAAACTCTGTACTGGTTTTGAACGAAGAAACGACGTTCCACGCCAGAGGGTACAGCATGATAATGGCAACCAAAATCAGGAACAGGCGCGTAACCCACTTGATGACCTTTGCTCTGATTTTGCTTTTTTCATTTTGTGTCATATTACTGACCTCCTTCGGAAGCATCGGTCAATTTGCGGGACAGCATGGACAGCGCCACGGAGATGGCGAGCGTAAAGACCGTGATAGCCATGGCATAGCCAAAGTTGCCGTTGACAAAGCCCTGCGTGTACATATATTGCAGCAGAACGCTGGATGCACCGTTAGGACCGCCGCCAGTCATGACCTGCGAAAGCACAAAACTCAGGTTGATGGTGCCGGAAAGTGCCAGAACAAAGGTGATGCCGATAATATCTTTCATCAGAGGCATCGTAATACTGATGAGTTTGCGCCATGCGCTGGCACCGTCCAGCGTTGCGGACTCGTAGATTTCCGGCGAAATGCCGTCCATAGCCGCGATGTGCATGACCATGTAGTAACCGGCAGCCTGCCACAGCAGCGTGAACGCGATGCACCAAAGCGCAGTCTTGCTGTCGCCCAGCCAGGAACGCTGCAAGCTCTCCAGCCCGACAGCACCGAGAATCTTATTGACGATGCCCACATTCGGGTGGAACACAAAACTCCATATAATACCTACAACGGTCAGAGAAACGATGTTCGGGAAATAGAAAATCGTGCGATACAAGACCATTTCTTTCAGCTTGCACTGGTTCAAAACGAATGCCAGCACCAGACTACAGAAAATTGTGATAACGGGAACAACCGCCATCAGCTTTGCTGTGTTTTTAAGTGCTTGAATGAAAGATTTGTCGTGGAACATATAGATATAGTTATCCAGCCACACAAATTTGTTGTTAAGCCCCAGAGAGGTCGCATTGGTAAAAGAAAGATATAATGCCTGCACCGTAGGCCAGATCGTGAACATAAGAGTTAGGATCACGGCAGGCAGAACGCTGATGCAGATAAACAGTACCGGAAGCGGCTGCGCCTTCTTTTGGCGATGTTGGCGGTTTTTCAAACGAGTTTCCCCCTTAAAAAGAACCCTGCCAAGCTCGCATGGCGTTTACTCGGCAGGGTCAATCTTACTTTGGTCAGCGGAAATTCAGCAATTCAGCTTACTTGGAAGCAGCAATCTCCTCGAAAGCAGCCTCGATGCCGTCACGCCACTGCTCGGCAGTCATGTCACCATTCATAACGTCACTGGCAACATTGAAGACGGAATCAGCGATAACGACCTTGCTGGTGTCGGGCATTGCATCCCAACCGAAGACCATGAAGGTGCCTTCCTGATAGATGTCGTTCATGTTGTAGACACCATCGGTAACGATGCCCTTGACCATCTCGTTGGCCTTCTTCAGAGCGTAGATGCCGTTGGCTTTTTCTGCGAACAGCTTAACGGAATCCTCAGTGTACAGGAAGCGCAGGAACTCTTTTGCCAGTTCGGGGTTCTTGGCGTTGGCAGGAATCTCAAACTGCTCAACGGAGCTCATAACATAGCGGGCCTCGCCGTCATCCAGAACGGGTGCGCAGGTCAGACCAAACTCAAAGCCGTCAGCACGGGGAGCATCGGCCATTTCGCCTTCCATCCAGTTGCCGTTGGGGATGAACAGAGCCTTGTTCATCATCATGTCAGTCTGGCTCTGGGTATGGTTCAGAGCAACGGTGCCATCCATCAGGTAGCCATCGGTGCCGATCTTTGCCATGTTCTGGAAGACCTTGAGGGCCTCATCAGAGCTGAGGGAGCCGGGCGTGTAGGAGGCGATTGCCTTCATGTTGTCGATGCCGGTGGCAGAAGCCAGTGCGGGCCACAGCATGCTCTCAAGGTAGCCGGGGTAGATGCCCTGATAGGTAAACAGCGCGATACCCTTTTCCTTGGCCTTGTCGCCCAGTTCAAAGAAGTCATCCCAGGTCACAGGCGTTTCCCAGCCGTTCTCTTCGAACAGAGTCTTGTTGTAAACCAGACCCATCGGGCTGGCATCAAACGGGGCAATGTAGATTTTGCCATCGCCGTAGGGAGAGCACTTGGCAGAATCCAGCAGACCATCGATGACCTGATCCTTCAGCGGGGTGTCATCATCAATGCCGCCCTCCTCAAAGACATCGGACAGATCCATCAGCGCATGCTCCTTGACCATAGAGGAAATCAGGCCGGTGGAGTCGTTGTCGTTCATCGAGATGAAGTCGGGCACATTACCTGCCACGATTTGCGGGCGGATGATGTCGCCAATCTTCGGGCTGATCTGCATATTGACAGTGACGCCGGGATAGGCATCCTCGAAGCGTTTGATGATTTCGTCCCAGTACGCGGAACCGTAGCCGCCCTCGAACACCGCGATGTTCAGTTCATTGTTCTCAAAGGTCTTCTCACCGGTAGAGGCTTCGCTGGTAGCGGCGGACGTTGCTTCGGAAGAGACGGCCTCGCTGGATGCTGCTGCGCTGGAAGATGCTGCGCTGCCGCAGCCTGCCAGACAGGTAGCTGCCATTGCAGTGGCAAGCATCATGCTGATTGCTTTTTTCATGGTTTTCCTCCTAAAAATTATTCCTTCTTTGTTTGGGATGCGGCTCATCTGTCGTTCCCTGATTGCACTCTTATTATATCGGGCAAACCGGATTTGATAAATGTATTCCCTTTACTTAAAGATGGATTTTATTGACTTTTTCTGTCGTTACCCTTATAATTCAGGTAATGTATGGATAGATTGTAGTCACTTTGCACAAACGGAGGCCTATATATGTCACTAAATGCACAAAAAACGCGTGGGTTTTCCCCCAATGTGTTGCGACGAATCAAACTTCGCACCCGTCTGTTTGTGACATTTTTGATTATTTCTCTTGTTCCCGTCATCACGATTGGTATTTTTTCTTACCGTGCATACACCCAATCCATGAACGAAAAGGTCAAACAGGCTGCCTTACAATCTATCGAACTACTCAACAATAATATGTCTACCCAGCTTGGCATTTATAGCGACTACATAGGTTCCATCTCCGTATCTGATACTGTACAGAATGGTGTCGCATCTGTCAATAATGGGCACCCCCTTACAGTCGATATTGTAAGCGGTATTGGTGAAATGATCGTCACAATTCCTTTTCAGAGCACACACCTTAAAAACATCCGCGTCGTTTCCAATGACCGCACAGTCATCTACGATTTGGGCTATGACGATATTACACCCCAGCGTTTTAATGAATTGCTGGATAATATTGAAGCCGCTTCTCCACAGGATAGTCTGCAATACATCCACACTTACCGCGCCAACGATAAAATTGTCATTGGCCGTAAAATCTATGATATGCACCATACCAGCACGCCGCTGGGGTATATCATGCTGTACATTGACGAATCCCAGCTAAGCCGCTACATATTTACCGATGTTTCCTTTGGCGAGGGATCCAACTGCCTGCTGATTGATGCCGCCGGCAATGTGGTATCTTCTCAGAACGCGGAACTGCTGGGAGAAGATTTGGCCGATGACCCGATTTTCCAGCAGATCACGGCGCATCGGCAGGCGGGTGAAAACAACTTTTTATGTGAGCTGAACGGCGTAGATACACTGACAATTTTCAAATACAACACAACCTATAATGTGTATCTGGCGGCCACGATTCCGCAGGCCTACATTACCAACGGCACAAGAACCATCAATATGATGCTTATTGCGCTGGCCGCAGTGCTGGTCGTTGTCAGTGTGTTCCTGACACTGCTTGTCTACCGCAGCGTCATGCACCCCATTGATAATATGGTTGCCGCCTGCAATGCGAAAAGCGATGAGGAAATCGGGCTGAAAATCAATGATCCCAGCCCCGACGAACTCGGATTTCTGGCGCGCACCATCGACAACATGGTCAACGAAATTGGTCTGCTGGCGCAGCGCTGGAGCGATGATCAGCGCAAAATGCGCGAGTTGGAATTGCAGACTCTGCAATATCAAATCAACCCGCACTTCCTGTTCAATACCCTGAACACCTTAAAGTGGATTGCCACACTCAATCATGTTACCCCGGTCAGCCACGGCATTGATGCTCTCTCTTCCCTGCTGCAAAGCACCCTTATTAAAAAGGATGAATTGATTCCGTTTGATGATGAGCTGCGCAACCTGAAGAACTACTGCGACATCCAGCAGCTGCGTTACGCAGGGCGCTTTGAGATGGAATATCAAATTGAAGATGCTGCCGGATACTGGACTGTGCCGCGCTTTATTTTGCAGCCGCTTGTAGAGAACTCCATCCTGCACGGCACGGCGGATGAAGATGATTTTGTCACCATCACCGTCCGTGCCACCGTGAGCGAGAATTTGCTTACCATTCATATCTCCGATACCGGCTGCGGTTTTGACCCCAGTGCCATCAAGGAGAAAAATTCTGAGCGCTTCTCCGGCATCGGATTAAGCAACGTAGATGAACGTATGCGTCTACACTACGGAAATGAATACGGCCTTACGATTGAAAGTGCCCCCGGCACCGGCACACAATGTATTCTCCGTATTCCAAATGAAGCCATTCGTTGAGGTAACACAATGTATAATTTATTGCTTGTAGACGACGAGCCACTGATTAAGGTTGCTTTCCAGTCCGCCGTGGAGTGGGGCAAGAACGGATTCCTGCTGGCGGCAACAGCCAGTAATGGGCAGGAAGCGCTGCACATTGTAGAGACACAGCACATTGATGCGGTTATCACGGACTTGAAAATGCCCGGCATGGATGGGCTTGCGCTCATTCATGAATTGAAAAAGCGCAGCTTTACCGGCCCGATTCTGGTATTGAGCAACTATTCCGATTTCGATTCCGTGCGCACGGCCCTGACGGACGGCGCTTATGACTACTTCCTGAAAATCAATATGAACGGGGAAAGCATCGGTGAGCATCTGGAAAAGATGGCCGATTTGCTTCGTGTCCAGCAGCAGCGCCAGACGGAGGAGGACCACCGATCCTTTGCCATTGAAGCGCAGAAAAAGGAGAATGCCCTGATTCACTGCGCTCAATGGATAACATCCACTGCTGGGTCCTCCCCTGCTTCCAATCCGTTCTCCATGCTGCCGGAACCGCTGGTCTTTCCCGTCCGGCTGTTTACCGTCACTTTAATTCCCGCAAAAACTCATCCTGTGCCCGCACTGGATGCTGTGACCGACTTAATTACCGAGGTTTTCGATGAAATCGGCGGCAAAGTATTTCTGCACACCCATGAGGATGAAATCTGCGGGTTGATCAGCAATGAAAGCCTTGTAGCCTCCGGGCGTACTCTGGATAAGAAACTTGCCCGCTTGCAACGGCAGGTCACAACATATTTTCTGGATGCGCCGGTCATCATCTACCACGACAAGCCCATTTCACTGGCCGAACTCCGCCAAGACTACCAACTGTGCGAGGATTCCAAAGCTCTCGCCTTTTATGTAGGGCGCAGCGCTCCCATAAAGGCAACAGCACACACAGTTACTGCCCAACCCTTCCATGTCTCTCAGGCAGAACTGTCCAAGGCCACCGCGGTCGCAGCACAAAATGCCGATGAGTTGCAGATGCAGATTGCCGTTCACACCTTCTTTCAGAACTGCGCGGCGCTCTGTATGCCGCCGCAGCGCGTCCGTGAAGCCTGCCATCTGTTGCTGGAGCGTCCCGGCGAGAATATGATTCCGCAGGAGACACTGGAGCAAACCTTTAAGGAAATAGAAAAAGCCCCCACCGCGGAGGCTCTTGAACAACTGCTCTGCTTGATTTTGCAGGAACGCATGGGACTTAGCAAAATTGCCTTGAGCAAATTCAAAAAAGAGGTGCAGGTCGTCATCATCTATGTAAACGCGCATTATATGGACAAACTGACGCTGGACGGCATCGCCGACTATGTAGGGCTGAACCGGGAATATCTGAGCCGCCTGTTCTCCAAAGAAACCGGCACCGGCCTGTTCCAGTACATCAACGAGGTGCGCATGAAACGCGCCGGTGAGATGATCCGCAGTAATAAGCAGGTCTATATCAAGGAAGTAGCTGCCGCCGTAGGTTTTGATGACCCCTACTTCTTCTCGCGAAAATTCAAAGATTTTTATGGGAAAACGCCGAGCGAATATGCTGAAGCGTAAAGGGCGCATTGTGTCTTACTATTCTTATTGGAACAGTTGACTCTAACATATTATTTTCTTGTGTATAACTTCATCGTTTCCCTTACAACTTCATCCCAGTTATATTTCTCGCAGATAAAGTCAGCTGCCTGATTCTTCATTTTCATAACCATTTCAGGATGGTCACAGGCCTCTTGCAGTTTTTCTCGCAAGTCCTCTACATCCGACTTTTTGAAAATCAATGCCTTATCTTCCACAACCTCTGCGCACTCTGGAATGTCGGAAACCAGACAGCAGTTTCCATAGCTCATTGCTTCCAGCAGACTTAATGGCATTCCTTCCAGATCAGACGGCAGCGTGTAGATGTAAGCGTTGCTGTATAGTTCATCCAGCATTGCTCCCTGCACAAACCCAGTAAAGAGAATCCGATCGTCACCCTTCGCCAGTTCTTTCAATTCCTCCATAAAGGAATCCGTATCACTGGAGCCACCTGCGATGACCAGTTTTTTATCCGTCTTGACATTCTTGAAGGCCTCAACCAGATATCGAATACCCTTTTCTGGCACCAGACGACCGAGGAACAATATGTATGAGTCTTTTTTCAGCCCGAACTTATCTGTAATCAGACTTGCTTCCCGAATCTGCGGCCTATTCACGCCATTAGGGATAAAGTGCGTTTTTCTTCCATAAGTTACCTTAAAATAGTCCTGCACTCCTTTGCTCAGAACAATGACCTCGTCCGCATATTTCGCAGCATTTTTTTCGCCTTGGTGGATAAACTTAGAACCAAGTCCTGATTGCCATTTCTCGCGCTGCCAATCAATGCCGGCCGATGTCAAGTCTTGGACAACATTTTTCACAAATAAATTTGAAAAAAAAGCAAAAAAATAAGCCCTACAAGGCTTTCAGTCGGTATCGAACCGATCTGAGCCTTGTAGGGCTTAACAGTTTACTCTATATGTTTTTTCTTAGACCGCCTGCAGAGAGGTGTTTTCCATCACTTTCTTAAATTCCTCTACTGTCATTCCAGCATCTTCCGCTGCTTCTTCAATTGTCACACGGCCTTCTTGCAGTTTTTCAACAAATAAAACTTTTAAAGAACAACTCAAGCCGTAAAAAAAGTCTTTAGTTATCGTAGTTTTTCTCAGTTGACCATATTATATCACACTCACCAATGTAATATCATGGGCAACTTCGCCTTTTTGAAATTCAATCCATTCCCATGCGAATGACCCCTGAAAACGCCACGAAAAAGGAACCGAACAAAAAGCCCGACTCCATTTCATCTCCATCTTCCTGCGGCTGTTCAGCCATCTCGCACCATTCCGGGTTTTCCCCATTCACAGATGCCAAGACCTTATCTTCCGCATCGTCAATCGCATGTACACAGATACCCCCGGTGTTGAACATCGGATACACACCGATAATTTTCTTACTCACTCCTGTTCGCCTCCTTCTTCCTGCCCCGGTTGGCACAAGCCCGACTGCAATATTTCCGTTCCAACCCGTACTGATGCCGATAGGAAAACTCCCTGCCGCACACCGGGCAGATCTTTGACCGCACGGTCTTCCAGTTCTCCGGCTTCGGGTGGGTGTTGTTCCACCGTGACCGGCATTCCGGTGAGCAGAACTTTTTTCGGTCTGCCTTTATGATTCGGTACAATGGCTGTACCGCACTGAGGACAGAAGGAAAAAGCCATGTCCCTTATCATCTCAGCCGTGTCATCTTCCATCTGCCCTCACCCCACTCTCATTTTTCGCCGTTTTTTCGGCGGTTTCTTAGAAAAATCTCATAATTCATGTGAAAAGCGGCGAAGTAGAAATCGGCACCACCCCGCCAGGTTGGATTGTTGTTGCGGCGGCCGATTCTCGCTCGCCCCTGCTCCTCCCGGAACAAGCTAAAATGTGCGAAAGCTCCCTGTTTACGAGAGGTTTCACACACTTTGGTTCATTTCGGAAAAAAAGAATGGCACCGGAACCAAATCTTCGATGCCTGTACGTTTTCCTGTTTCATTTTGCGCCGTTAATCCTCTGACCCCCGGCCTATAAATTTTGCGGTTTTTCACGCAAAAGGGGCCACCGGTCTCCGTGTGACTTCACCGTAGAGAAGTAACCCCGGCCCCCGGCGGGGTAAAAAAGAGCGAATCAACGCATTATCAAACACGTCAATTCGCCCAAATAACCGTTTTTCAGTTGAGTTTTACTCGTTTCGAATCACTTCAGAAGAGTCCTGTTTATTACACTTGACGTTCAAACTCAGTTGACGTTTTTTCTTCACCATGCAGTGCTTTTTGAAGAAAGAAATTCCACAGCAAAACACTTCGTCATACTATAATATTTCTTTCTCCAATTTCAAACCTCTGATATTATTTATAATTCGACATAATCCCATTTATCCGGTGGGAACCGGTTAGAAAGTTTTGCCTTGTTTTTGGGCATTGCAACAACAAGAAGTTTTCGGGGGCGTGTCATTGCGACGTATGCAATGCGCATCAATTCTGTATTCGTCTTTCCATTAGCCAAAAATGACGGTGTTAATGTATTTCCTACTGTTCCATGTATCAAGAGCATGAGAGCATCGAAAGTTTCTCCTTTTACTCCATGAATCGAAGAATATGTATATTCAGCCTTCGATTTTATCTCAAAGTAGCATCTGATCGGTATTTTCCTGAAGTCTGGATGTTTTTTGTCTCTTGTTTTGATTTTTATTGCATCGTTCATAGTTATACCATCACGCATGGCCACATTATGAGATACAAGTATTTTATGTACAATATCCCTACTATTAGTCACCCATTGACCGCATTCTTCATCCGCTGAAGGAAGTCTTATAAGAATTTCAATAACAACTTGTTTCCATTTTGCATATTGTATAATTTGAGATACGTCCCATTCGATAGAAACATCTATGTCTTTCAAATCTTTGACGACCATCTGAAATAACGCTCTCTCGCAAAACACATATGCTTTTTTCCTATTGTCGCACATCCACTCAAAAGAAGCTCTTGCCAACAACTCTGTTTCCGGCGTTTTCCAGAGATTATCTATACTGTCATCCGAATGAATTTTGCTTCTTGTTACGATTGCAACTTTATCAGGAGAAACAGATATGTCACATGCAGTGCACTCTTCTTTGAACCTTTGAATAATCAAATCTTCTGCTGTGTCTTTGTCATACAAGAACAACACTGGTTTTTTATTATAGGTCGCAAATGGTCCAGATGCGTTATTGGCCTTTTTATCTTTATTAGTATCAGAGAAAATATAAGTTGCATTGCATATCATTTGCGAACTTCTAAAATTCTCAGATAAAACCAACTGTGTCCATTCTGAGTCATGCATCTTTTCCAGAAATGATTCTGGATTTGCATTTCGCCATTCATAAATTGCTTGATCTGGATCCCCTACAATATACATTGATTCCAAACCTGCTGCACACAGTAAATCCAATATCCTCATTTGTTCTTCTGAAGTATCCTGTGCCTCGTCCAAAATAATAACAGGAAATCTTAACGCAATGCTTTTTGCGATTTCAGGATACCTTTCCAGGAGAATACATGCCAGTCCTGAAACTTCGTCTTGAAAGAATAGGCCTTTTTCTAGTAATCTCTTTTTGAACTGGATACACGGAGGGGCATATTGCTGCGTTCCAGTGCAGATTATATCTTTTCCGTTCTTAGTTAATTTTCCATTTGAATTCCATCTAAAATCACCGATATGTGACAAGCAATTTGTGTAACAACTTTTTCTCCAGAATTGATACGAATTAACAACATCAGGCGATGTAATTACTGGTCTTTTAGGTTTTTTCTGCAATAAATACCCAAACCTCAAAAAAATAAAATTGTCGATGAAGCTATCCAGTGTCCCTATAAAATGAGGGTCATCAACGCAGTATCCTTCAGGAAGCATTTCAGTCGCTTGGTGACGGATTTCGTCACTGGCAACATTAGTAAACGAAAGAACCGCTATTCCTTGATGAGGTCGATTCCAACATTGTAAATAGTTAGCCAGTTTTCGTGCAACTATTGTCGTTTTTCCGCTCCCCGGGCAGGCATGCAATACTACTTTACCTGAAGACTCGAGAAATTCAACCTGTTCTGTAGTAAAATCAAACATAGCTATTCCTCTGCACCAGACAACCTTCGCGTCACGTTATAGATTGCGTCTTTTATGTATTTGGGAACCACAAAAGGTGATGTCACTCCATTTTTATCATCCTGATGTTGCTTTTGCAGTATGCGTCCTAAAGCCTGCGCTACTTGTGCTTTTGCAGAGTTTCTCGAACGGACAAAGAGCCAAATCATTAGCGCTTTGAGCTGCTGACTGGCTTCCGCATTCACTTTTTTTCTTAATTTAGGTCCAGCTTCTGGATATACCGTAGATATTGCGTCTAGTAAATATTCAATATTATTCGGTTCCAACGCCAATGCATATTCAAATGTTTTTACTGCCCCGAAACATTTTACAACATTGTCACCACATAAAGCAGTGATAGAGTTAAATCTGGTCGATGGCGTCCCGTGATCAATTTTATCAATTATCCCTGTTAAATCATCATCATAATCTAAATCTTTAGAAATATATGTTGGCTCGTTTTTATTTGAACAACGATCATCATCTGTAATAATTGAAGCTTTTGCAAATCCACTGCTTTTACCAGGGACCTTTATCATTTTGGCGAATGGCGCAAATCCGACACCATTTATATTCACAAGCTCTACAGCGTACATATCTAGTGGCCGATTGATCAGCTTTGCAAACTCAGGAATTAAAATTGCCTCGCTAATTCCTTCAACAAAAATCACACCTTTAGCAAAGAAAAGCTGAGATTTTGTAACATCCAGATATTTCTCTAAATAGTCGTTTTCCTCATCTGTTAAGGATGAGTTAACCAGCGGATAATTATATAACTTGTGCTGGCTTTCATATATCAAATTGATATTCTTAGTTCCAATTTTGGAAACCATGGTTGGAGAATGCGAAGTCATAATAACCTGTATATTCTCATGTTGCTGCACATTTTTCATAAAGAAGTTTAGAATCAATTCTTGCAATTGAGGATGTAAATGTGCCTCTGGTTCCTCCACCAAGAACACATTCTCATAGATACCGCTTTTTTCAAAAGACATATCCCCTAAAACAGCCGAAATAAATAGAAGATTATTATATCCCAACCCATTTTGAAAAATTTCAAAGGAATACTTTTTCAAACCCACCAAGGCATCCTTCAAGGAATCATCTAAGTCTTCTTTTTTAGCAATTAAGGAATCAACATCGATATACAGACCACACTCTTGGTCATGGATATACGCTTTATATTTGTCGGAAGATTCCAAAGCTCTTACTTGGGCATATTTTTGATGGTCTTCTCCCATGAAACACCAACGTGGAACAATCCATGTTCTCAGAGATGCCGTAATAGATTCAAATCTTGGTTCAACAAGGCCCAAATCGACCTTCTGATACATTAGATCCTGTTCGATAGAGAAAAGATTTTCGTTAATAACCTGTTTTGTTTTCCCTAAAGATTCTGTTTGAAGGATTTCTTGATTTGCGGTTCTCAATTTATCAACCAAAGCCTCTTTATCTTTGGGTTCCTTTGCGATGGTCTCAAGCAGTTCTGCAAGTTTACTGTTACGCGAAGGTTTCATTTCGCTCGAGGCATCTCTCAATGCACTTAAATAGTCAAGATTAATAGCTTCAAGCGTATCCGAAGACAACAGATTTCCTTCGCACTTTCCACCCCACGCTCTATACTTAACCTTGTCTGTACCTGCAGCGGTCTTCTCCAATGTGAAAACAACATGGAATTCTCCACAATCAGGCTGTATGGGATCCCAAATTTCTATCAAGTTCTGAGGAACATCTTTCAAGTACACATCGATTTGTGCAAATGCGGCTCTTTCTCCAGCCGCATTCACATGAAAGTCAGTTTTGCTGAAGAAAATATCTTTTTTATATAGGACACAGGAAAACGCAATTCGGATGGCATCTATCAAGGCCGTTTTCCCGTTGTTATTCTCACCAATCACAGCATTGATTCCCTTATTGAATAAAAAGCAAATGCCTTCATCACCAAAAGATCTAAAGTTTTGAAGTTTGACTTTTTGAATATACATAGTTCCCCACTCCAGAGATTCATTATATTTGTTTGATTATCAAATCAAGAGAAACGTCGATAGCGCGAAATAGAAGCCAGAATGATTGCTATTATTATAATAGGATTCAAGAACTTATCTACTTCAACATATAAATTTTTGAGAATCGGAGCCAAATCGATGTATTCCTCATCTGGTTTTTCATTGTACTTATACTTTACCACAAAAACAGGCTATCCATAAACATCTGCTCAATTTCGGCAACCCATTCTTGTGCATGCTTTTTCATTGCAATACCATACCTTTCTACACTATCTTTTGATAATGTACACTCTTCTTGGAAAAGATTTTCCATTTATGATTTCATTCCATTTCTCTTGTTCATTTTTTATAGAAAAGTACTTCTTATATTTGCACTATACTACGATTGCCCGTTTTCAAATGATAAAATTACCGCTTTAAAAATAAAACATTCTCTGGCCTTCCGTCTTTTGTCCATTCCCACCAGTCTGACATATAATCAGTTAGTCCACCGCTTACTGTCTTCAAAAATTTTTTCTTCTGGCTATCCGTATAACGGAATCCATTTTCCTTGTAATATGTTCTGCTGTCCGATGACAGCCATTCTCCAGACGGATTCAGTTTAATGTACGCCGCGACAGCATCAATCAATTCAATCCAAGCTTCTTGTTTCAGGGTATAGCTGAAATCGTGTGGTCTATCTCCAGTAGGGATAACTTTTATCTCAGACCAGTCAAAATGTTCAAGGCCAGTACGGAAAAGTTCCGACTTGTCTGTCATCTCGATTATGGTCTCTGCCAGAATGTGCTCTTTTTCCGTCATTCTGTAATCAAACAACTTAAGGCCACCCGCCATTTCATCTGCCTCTCACTTCACATAATTACTTCAAGAGCTCCGCCAAGTAATGTTCATCTTTCTTGTGTGAGCCATTGTGTTGTTTATACGCTTTTATAGCAGCAACCAACTTTTCGCAATTCTGACCAAAGTACTCCTCGTAGAACGCTGTACTATTATCATATCTTCTTTTTCCGCATCGAATATTCGCTTTTGCAAAAGTCTTTGGTTTTGTTTTGGATTTCACTTTTTCATACTCATCAGCTAAATCTTCAGATATAATGAGCAGCATCTCCAACTCAGGCTTTGTACAATACTTTTCAACCAGCGTTATTTTATCTTTGTATGCAGACGGTATTTCCAGTTTCTCATTTTGACCATCGCCAATACGCAGTACATGTACCTCATCTGGATACAAGTTCAACGCCGCCTTAACTGCAGCAGAGGATTTTATTTGACGTGCATGATACGGGACCAAGCCCAGCAAATCATCTGATGTAAATTTCAGCTTTTGATTTTCCAGCAGGATGTTGATGATTTTGAGCTCGTTAGGTCCCTCGCACATGATCAACAGCTTCATTTCATCAACTTCCTTTTCAGATTCATGAGTTCATCATAGTTTACCGCCGTTTGGAAAGCGTTATTATAAAAACGCTTGCTCTTAAGCAAACCAGATCTCACCTCAAAACACTCATACATATTCTTAATGGCAATCTTATCGCTTGACTGACACACCCAGATATTATCCTGTCGGTTAAACAAATCTAAAACTTCACAATAATGTGTCGAAAACAGCAGCGTTGCCCCGTGTCTGTTCACTGTTTTATCCATATAGAGACTCAGCATATTTTCGACAAGTGTCTTATGAAAATGTGCCTCTGCCTCATCGATAAGCAAATCGAACCCCTGTTGGAGAGAAGCTACAACCAATGTGTAAAGGATGATACCTTTTGTCGTTCCGCTGGACAACATATATAGAAGTTCCTTGTCCGACAGAAGCTTTTCCTGATTGCAGATGTTGACACGATAGTTATGTTCGTCAAGCATCTGAATGCTTTGAATATTACTATCAAAGATACGAATAATCGCAGAAAGCATTTCATCTGGTATATGATAGGTTTTGAGCAGCCGGAATGCCATCTGGTATGTGTCCGCTCCCATACCATCGCTACCGAAGAAAATAGCTGATACTCGCTTTTTCTTTAAGACAAAAAAAGTGCTTGCCGTATCTTCCGGTAACTCTCCTAGATTTTTTTGCTCAACAAAGTCCTCGGTATACAACGAACTCAGCTTAGTTTTATAATACTTTTTCTTGTAGATATGCTGATTAGAAAAAGTTGCTCGATTTGCTAATGTTGGATCTGCTTTCAGTTCTGTTGCATATTTATATACATACCCTTCATGGAAAAAGATAATTTCTAGTTTGATTCCCTCATAGGAATAGTGCTTGTTCTCCAGACTAAACTTGCCCAAAATATCATAGCAACAATCCAGCAGTTCTAGTGCAGTTGTTTTACCGGAAGCATTTTTTCCGACAAACGCTCCAATGCTGTACACATACAAGCCTTCAGCAATTTCCTGAAGCTCATATTCCTTGTCTTCTGTCGTCTTTTTCGACTTAGCGACCAAATCAATAACCGTATCATCCTGGCAATTCTTAAAATGACTCGCCTTGACACGCAGCAACTTCATCTAAAACACCTCCACGTTTAGTATACCCCATTGTTCAGTTTTAATCAAGTTTTTTGTTTAAGTTTTGGTGTTTTCTTATTTTTAGTCAATATAGCAACATCTTCTCTAAGTCTTTTCATATTTTACAAATTCTCTGCTTCTGCCAGCTCCAAACCGGAATACTCCGCAATCTTTTCAAGCGAAAGAATGTCATCCTCCAACATTCGCTTTGCCATTCCGATTAGTTGCTCATGTACCTTTTCTCTTATGTAATCTTCATAAATCTTGTTCAAAAGGAATACCTCTCCCTCATCTTTATCCCACAGTGCATTTGGCCGCGACAATTTTCCGATTGTTTGAAGTGCTTCTTGCGACAAAATTCCAGCTCCCGCCATCATTGGCGGCGTCCATCACTCATAAAATCAGGCGAAAATCCGTCTAATGTACGGAGCAACGTCCCTTACCTGTCAGCTTTGTCGCGCCGTCTTTGATCACACTCCACCCACTCTTCCAGCGTCAGCGGTGTGTAATCCGAATACATACAGAAGCAGTTGATCATCTGGCACGGCACCGGCTGCGCTGTTTCCTGATGGGCACTTTTCCGCATCATAGCTCTGGTCTCTGTACTGAACCGATCCACCAGCACCTGATCTTCCGACTTGTGGATATGCCCATGCAGCATGTAGGTCAGCGGTGTTCCATCTGCCCCACGCCGAAACTGGCCGTTATAGCAGAATACCGGATAGTGCATGCTCATTGTTAAACTCTTTCTTAATCTCGTTACAAATATTCAAATCATCGGTAGCATGACATAATAGATCCGATCGTCACCCTTCGCCAGTTCTTTCAATTCCTCCATAAAGGAATCCGTATCGCTGGAGCCGCCTGCGATGACCAGCTTTTTATCCGTCTTGATATTTTTGAAGGCCTCAACCAGATATCGAATCCCCTTTTCCGGCACCAGACGACCGAGGAACAATATATAGGAATCTTTCTCCAATCCAAAATGATCCGTGATCAGCTTTGCTTCCCGAACCTCTGGCCGATTGACACCATTAGGGATAAAATGTGTCTCCCTTCCGTAGGTCTCCAAGAAATACTTCTGCACGTCTTTGCTTAGAACAATGATCTCGTCCGCATATTTCACAGCATTCTTTTCGCCGCCACGAATGAACTTGGATGCAACGCTTCCGCGCCACTTCTCGCGATCCCAGTCCAAACCAATGTAATATCATGAGCAACTTCGCCTTTTTGAAATTCAATCCATGCTGTTCAGTTTATCCACGAACTGCTGCACGGCAGATACGATCTTACGGATCCTCTGCCGAGAACCCCAGCGCACCGGCGATAGGCGCACAGTACTTGAACGTCTTGCCCATCATGGAGACATTGGTGTTCGCATTGGAAGAAGCAGCGGCAGTCACCGGCAGGAACTTCTTGCCGACATTCTCCACAGAAAATCCGATGTTCTGGAGCTTTTCTCCAGCTTCATCGATCTTGGCAAGAGTCGCATTCTGGATGCCATTTGCGTAACCCCCTCCTTTTGGGCATAAGAAAAGCCCTACTTTCTTTGACATAAGTAGGGCAAAATTAAACTATAAAATTCTTAACTTGAAATTTCTATGGTGATTTTGCTTGAGCAATTTCACAAAAAGTCGTTTTTCTGAAATTTCTTTCGCTTCGTATTTTCATGATAAGCTGATTTTCTGAAATTTCTATGCTAAAATAGCCTCAGAAATTTCAATTTCCGTTTTTCGGAGGAAAGGAAACAATCATGACAAACCGAGCTGGTACACTCGTGAGTAATCTGTCAGGCGAAATGGCTTATGAATCTTTTCGACCGGCTCCGCTTCCACCGAATCCTCCTATTGAGGTGTCTGGTGAGCTTTTCACGAAACTTATGCACTCTTCGCAGGAAGCACCTGATAGGTCACGATCACATCTGTGACATACACAGGAGTCTTGTCAGAGGCTTCGCCCCAGCGGAGTGTTTTCCATCATTTTCTTAAACTGCTCCACTGTCATTTTTGCCTTTTCAGCAGCGCGCTCTATTTTTAAATCACCATCTCGGACAAGCTGCACCAACATCCGCATCTCACCAATGTTAATGCCTTCTTCTCTGCCTTCGGCCTTCACGCCTTGACTAAGGTTGCACATAACAAACACCTCTCTTTCCAGTTCTTCGTTCATTGCAACGCCAAATTCTTCTTCAAGAATTTTCTTTTTCTCTGTGGTTGCTCTGGTCGAATGGAATAACGAACCAGAGTGTTTTGGAACTTCTTGGTTGGGTGTGTACAAACCCAGATGCAGATTCCTCATCCCAAAAGCCAGTCGATGACATTCATAACTTTTATGCCGTCGTAATTTCCGAGCGAAAAACGATCCAGTGTCAGGACAATCTTTTCATAATTATCCTGAATGCTCCGCAGCGGTCTCATCTCTCTCTCAAAGGTTTCTTCCGCCGTCATATCAGCGGTCACCTGATAATAGGTAAGCACGCCTTCCTTCTGTGTCACAAAGTCAACTTCAGTAGAACCATATTTTCCGATATTGACTTTGCCGCCCCTTCGTGAAAGTTCGAGATACACAATGTTCTCAATGGTAAATCCAAGATCGTATCGTTTTCTTGGAAGAATGTGGTTTCTGATTCCCATATCTACCATGTAAAACTTATTGTTGACCTTTAAGAGTTGCTTTCCTACAATGTCAAATCGCTCCACAGGATAAAAAACAAAAGACTCTGTCAGGGCTTCAACATAATCGCTGACTGTGTTTTGGGATACTTTTCTGCCAGCTGAGATCAAATAATCAGTTATACTTTTCATAGACACCGGGCTGCCGATAACGCTTGCCAGATATCTGGCAATTGTCTTCAGTAACGCAATGTCTGTGATTTTTCGTTTTCCACTCTCTTTTTCTCTTCTTGTCTGTCGCTGCTCAATATCCTTTACAATGACGGTGTTGTAGATTCCTTCCAAATACTGATCTATTTTTTCATCCGTACGGTTCATTACTGCCACATACGGAATTCCGCCAGTTTTCATAAACTCTGCAAAAGCTTCCTCTTTTGCCATACCTGTCACCGCTATATACTCGCGGAAAGAAAGCGGCAGCATCTTGATCTCTGTGTACCTTCCTGACAAAAGCGTTGCAAGCTCACTTGACAGCATATATGCATTGGAGCCTGTGATATAAACATCCACATGATCTCTGATATAAAGGCTGTCAACCACTTTCTCGAATGAAGGAACTTCCTGAACCTCGTCCAAAAAGATGTATGTCATCTTATCAACACACAAACGTTCTTTGAGATAGTTGTACAGCCTCATATAATCTTTTAAGGGTTCGTAATCCAGATTTTCAAAGTTGATAGAAATAATCTGTTCTGGTGCGACTCCATTCGCCAAGAGTCTCTGCTGATACTGTTCCAGAAGTACAGATTTTCCACAGCGACGGATTCCGGTCACGACCTTGATCTGCCGCTCATCTTTCCATGCCCAAAGCTGGTCAAGATATTCTTTTCGTTCAACCATATCTGCATTTCTCCTTTTTTCTCAGTATAGCATATTATACGCAGAATATCAAATTATTTTCCCGTTTCGGAAACTTTTATTTTATCAGACTCAATATTTTCTAATTATGGAAATTGTCAGATACGAGGCATGAAAAAGTGTTTAACTCCAACTCCACCAAAGCAGATCTATTCGCATGGGTAGAAACGCTCAATCTATAACCTTCCCATTCCTATGGAATGAAACACCCTCATAGCAGAGAAGATACTCTGAATACAGATTCTTACTAATGCTATCATTTTGTTCACAAAAAATTGCTTGCTGTTTCATATAATTTTCCAAATTGCTCATTTGAATCGCTCCTTTCATTCTGTTACGAACTTACATACTATACTCAGATATTCTTGTTTCCAGAGTATTCAGCATTGTCTGTTCTTTTTCTTATTCTTATTCATTAGCAATACAATACAATGGAAAACTCAATTTAACCTCAACAAGGTTTGTTTTTTCATCCATGCAAAATCTTCTTTGTACAACAGACTGTTAGATATAGCAAAAACGGCCTTTCAAAAACAGTTAACTTCTAAATCAACTGTTTTTTGAAAGGTCGTTTCATCAGATTCTTATAGCAATCCAGCAAATAATCTCATAAATAATTGTCCCAGTCGCAAATATGCACTTCGTCCGGTTTGATATTGGTCTGTCACATCACGACATTCTCCCATCGTTCTTATCAGATCATTTTTTATTTCCACAACTGCCTGACAATCTGCCATAAAACAGCCGTTTTCAAAATGGTGATATAAACTTCGATAATCCAAATTAATTGTTCCACAAGTTGCCATACAGTCATCTGCCACACTCATTTTTGCATGACAGAAACCAGGAGTCCACTCATAAACACGAACACCATGTTTAACTAATCCATGATAAAAAGAACGAGTTATATTATAAATGAATTTTTTATCAGGGATACCAGGTGTGATAATTCTTACGTCTACCCCTCGCTTAGCAGCCAGACATAACGCATGCGTCATTTCATCTGTTATGATTAGATATGGAGTCATAAACCAACAATATTTTTCAGCTTTATTTATCATACTGATATAAACTTCTTCTCCTACTTGCTCATTATCCATAGGGCTGTCTGCATAAGGTTGAACAAACCCAGTTTGCTGTGCCGCATAATCATAGTGGAAAAGGTATTTACTAAAATCAGAATCATTAGCATCCTTATCACTTACTGCATTCCACATTTCCAAAAATGTCACCGTAAGCGACTGAACAGCATCTCCTTCTAAACGAATACCTGTATCTTTCCACTGTCCATACGGGTGTGTGTAATTAAAATATTCGTTTGCTAGATTATATCCACCTGTAAATCCGACTTTTCCATCAATAACTGTTATTTTTCTATGATCACGATTGTTCAAAAACAGATTTAAACCTGGCATAAACGGATTGAATACACGGCAATGAATTCCTATTGCCTCCATTTTTTTCACAAAATCTGTGTTAATAAAGCCTATAGAACCCATATCATCGTAGAATACTCTAACTTCCACACCTGCTTTTACTCGCTCTTCCAGAACATCTTGAATCTTATGCCATGCTTCAGCGTCTTCTATCGCATGATATTCCATAAAGATAAACTTCTGTGCTTTCTCCAAATCCTTAAGCTGTGCCTCTAATCCTTTCACTGCTTCATCAAAATACACAATATCCGTATTCTGATAGATTGGATACTGCGAATTTCTTTGTATGTAACTTGCTATATTTCCTGCTTTCGGAATTGTTTCTTTTATTCTGCTCAAACACTCCTGACTGTCCGGAAGCATTGGTAACAATTTGCTATCAATTTCTGCATATCGCTCACGCATTTTATGTGTGCCACCATTCAAACCAATCAACAAATACAGGCCTACACCCATAATTGGGAAAATTAGAATTAAGATGACCCAAGGCATTTTCATAGAGGATGTCTTATTTGATGCGTACAATCCCAAAACCAAGATCCCACTCAAAATCCTTGTAAATAAATTTATGATTTCTGCATATTCATTCAAGCGTGTTACGATAGTAATAATAAAAATCACTTCCAGAAGAATGCAGATTATGGAAAAACACAGCCGTTTTACCCCATTTTTTGTTTTTGCTTTGCCCTCTAAAGTATCTTGTTTCATATATATTCCACCTTCCTACTTGCTCAGTTTTCTCCCTAAATTTCGTGGAACATACCAATTTTGTCTTTTATTCTCTGCATTTCATTATCTGCTTCAATGATAGCTCTTGCAGAATGAAGTAATTCTTCACTTATCTCATCATAGCCAGGCATTTCTTCAATTCCTTTTTTATAGCGAAGTTGATGTTCCAATGTTGCCCAGAAATCCATACCATTGGTTCGAATCTGTAATTCTACACGCATAGGTGTTTTACCCTTAGCAAAAAATACTGGTATTTCAACAATCATATGATAGCTTCGATAACCATTCGATTTTGGATTTTTTATATAATCTTTTATTTCAATAACTTTAATATCATCCTGTTGGGTAATCAAATCTGATATCATATAAATATCGTCAATAAACGCACAAACTATTCGAACGCCTGCTACATCATTGAGATATGTCTGTATATTTTCTGTTGTAAATTCATATCCCATCTTCTGCAGTTTATTGTAAATACTATTGGGCTTCTTAATTCTTGTTTTTATAAAAGAAATAGGATTTCGATTGTTCTCAACTGAAAATTCATCATCCAAAACCTCAAGTTTAGTTTGTATCTCCCGAATAGCACAACGATACATCATCATTAAATTATAAAATTTTGTAGCATTATTTAAAAACTGTAGTGATTCCGGACTGTTCATCCTGAGTTTTTTTACTTCATCTTTTGTCATGGAACTTTCCTTTCTACCTCATCCCTGATTTCAAAACATTGCCATACTTCAGCAGACGGTAAGCAGCCGTTATCGCGGTAAAGGTCTTGCCCGCACCTGTTGCCATCTGTACCAGTGCCTTGGGGCGGTTATCCGCGAAGGACTGATCCAAGTTGTTGATGGCGTTAATCTGGCACTTACGGAAGCCGTTGGTGTCCAGCGGCGGGAAGTGCTTCATATTGTTCCGAATGGTATCGGGCTGCCTTAGCAAATCCCGCAGCGTTTCCGGGCGGTGGAACGAGAATACTGTTCTGGAACGATACTTGATGTCCTTATAATCGGTAAAACGAATGATTTTGTCCGTTGCTTCATAGGCAAACCGAATGGCATACTCGTTCTTTATCCATTTGAAGGTGCTGTTGGCATAGCGGCCCGACTGCACTTCCACGTCCGTGATATGCTCTCCGGCTTCTTCGCGCTTGGCTTCGACTACGCCCACGGGCTTACCATCAACAAAAAGGGCATAATCGACCTCACCCGTACTGGTGGGGAACTCACGAACAGCCACACCAAGAGAAGCGGAGAGATTCAGCCGTTTCATGTTTTAAATCACCCAGCCGGATTGATTCAGCTCTTCATCAATCGCAAGACGCGCCTTTTCTTCCGGGGTCATGTTCTTCGTCATCCCTTTCGTCTATATACTCCATAATGTCACCGTAATCGACATTAAGTGTGCTACATATTTTTCCAAGGACTGTAAGCGTGACTTCTTCATCTCTGCGGAGTTTAGTCATTGTGTTCGGTGCAACGCCGGAGGCTTTCCGCAAATCGGCTTTGCTCATTTTTCTATCGACTAATAGTTTCCATAAACGGTTATACGAAACAGCCATGACGCCCTCCTGCGTATACTTTATTATGATTATACCATTCATTGCCGCACCTCGCAAGAGTGTGCGAAAGTTTAGCAAAGTAATCGGCAAAATAATCTTCAATTTCAGTTTCTTCCATTACTATCCCGACTTTATAACTTCTTGAATGCTATCTGAAAAAGAAAAACCGCTGTGCAGCCGACAGCGGTTCATCGTCATATTCTGTTTTCAGAACAGCCAAGCAAATAATGCTGCTGCAGTGACAATCAAGGCACTTCCTGCCAGCGATAGCAGCATCGGTGCTGCAAACGGGCATAACAGCAGCGCCACAAGCGCCGAAGCTGCCGCCTGTGCATAGCTGCCATCTAACAGTGCAAGGAAAGCCGCAAAGCCGCCCAGCCCGGCAAGAATCATACCAATACTGCCGCAGATACCATACAGAAGATTAAGTACAAATCCCGCCGCATACAGCAGCGCAATCACTGGCAACGCAAGTAGGCGTACAATCCACAGTACAACGATGTTCTACCAGTTCTTTGACCTTTTTCAATGTAAGCATTTTGTCCACCTTTCTGCCGTTCGGCTCCGGGTGAACTGAAAAAAGCAGCAGAAATCGTCTCAGATTCACCCGTTTTTTAAAACGGGAATCTAAGATTCCTCTTGCTGCTTTCTACTTTTGGGAAGTCCCTATACTAATAGGAATCCGCAGGGGCATTTTGGAATACAGTTTTAAAAATTTTTTTGAAAAACAAAAAAGGCCGGAACAGGATGAACTACTTGCAGGCGCACTTCTGCGCTGCTTTCGCTCATTCTGTTCCGGCCAATATCACATATTGCTACGGTATCGCTCTAAACAAACAGATATTGTATTGTAGACCCAAAAGAACATCTGATGGAGCTGGTCGGCTAACTAAGTGCCGCCTAAACTTCCACCTTTGCACTCTCAGTGTCCGATGAAGGATTCTGCTTCAGGCGTCTTTTCGCTGATCCTCCTCTGTGATAAACTCGATACTCTTCACGGGCAGACCGTGAATGCGCTCCACCAGAGATTCAGCAGAAATGTAATCTTCACAGCCTCCACGCTTGATCTGAAGCATATTTTTCCCATCAACGACACTGCGATTTCCAATCCGCAATCCCTTCGGAGTGCGGATCTCATGTTCTCCATTACTCATCTTTTTCACGGCCTCCTTTTTATGGTTTGAATTTCACCTTTTTGTTCATTCCGTTTCAACTTAATGGACTCTTCTGAACTTTTCTTGAATTTCACCTTTTTCACTTGCATATTTACGCAATTTCCAGTATAATAGCCATAAAAGTTGAAAGAATATAGCATAATTATATTCAAGTAGTGTCGCGGTGTCAAGAGGAAAATGTGAAATATTATTGCACATTCTGAATTGAATATTTACAAATTCCGTTGCACATTGTTACAGTACGATAACTGCTCCATAGAAAGGTTGCAAACATGAAATTTGGAGAGAAAGTTCGTGATTTACGAAAGAAGCATTCCTTAACACAGGACGAATTGGCAAAGTGTCTGGGTGTCAGCAAACGAACAGTCATCGGATGGGAACGTGATGGTCGCTACCCTCGCAATGTTGAAATACTTGAAAAAATGGCCGATATATTCCATGTGCCTCTGACCTACATACAACCGGATCAGTCTTTATTTATTGAACGCGCTGCAGCAACCTACGGAAAAAAGGGTAAAATAGAAGCCCAGCATCTCGCATTCGAGCTTACTGAGCTTTTTGCCAGCGGAGAGTTGACCGCGCAGGATATGGACGGCATCATGTATGAAATGCACAAAGCCTATTTTAAGTACCGCGAGCAAGAACGAGAAAAGAACCGAATATTGAGCCTGTAAAATTCCGTTCCATTCACTATGCCATCCTCGAAAGGAGAGCACATTATGGATTCCATTCTTATTTACCAAGCAGCCAATGACCTCGTCCAAAATACCGGCACCCGCAACATCAAACGGATTGCGCGAAGCTGCAGCCTGGACATCCTTGAAACACCTCGCTTCAAAGATGTGCTGGGTTTTCTTTCACTCCACTTTGATAAGCCATTGATTCTTATCAACAGTCATCTTGATTCGCAGACAAAGCAGATGGTGTGCGGGTACGCTCTGGGGCATTATCTGGAGCATCAGATTCTTATGGACTTGCACACGCTGAATAAATCTCTGGCGATTACAGATAAGGAGATCTGTCTTTATGAGCCGAATGCTTTTGCATCCCACCTGATGCTGGACAGTGAGGAAGTCTATCAGATGACGAAACGCAAGATGAATGCTGCTCAGATTGCCACTGCCAAACGCATTCATATCAATCTGGTCTTGGTGAAGCTTCTTGAACTGCATCATCTGGGGTACGATCTACGGCACTACCACGCCCAGCACCATGCGTTTATCAAAAATCTCAACCTTCCGGCACATTTTCAGTTTGATGTTGCCGCCGGATGACCTTATGTTCATATAATCCTAAAACCCGTAATGAACAAGCCACAATGAGCGTTCATTACGGGTTTTCTGTTATTTCAGTTTAGCGAGGATTTCATCGGCACTCATGCCTTCGGCAAGCAATTTCTTCAGAACGGATTCCGCTTCTGCTTTCTTTGCTTCTTCTGCAGCCTTAGCATCTGCCTTTGCCTTCTTTGCTTCCAGAGTGGCCACTTCTTTTTCGGCCTTCTTCAAAGCAGTCTTCTTCTCTTTCAGGTCAGCCTTTAAAGTGTCAATGTTGGCGGTGATGGATGCAATCTCGGCTGTGAGTGCTTCCTTCGCGGACTGCTTTTCTGCAAGCTGCGTCGCAAAATCAGCGGTCACAGTTTTCGGCTTATTCTTGCTACCTTTAGTTCTGGGCATAGGACACAAACCTCTTTCCAATTATAATAACTAAAGTATATCACTCTGCGAGTCTACGAGCAATATCTATCATACCATCAAATTGGCATTTTCCTTAACCTTATTCAGTACCATATCCGGTAAAGCACCTTGGCTATTCAGATGGATTGCTAAAATAATATATTCTGTCAAAAACATATCTGTATACATCGACTATCTGAAATACCAGCATGATGAGTTTCATCTGGTTCCCGTTCTGGATGAAAGTGGGAATATGCTGCTTCGGGAAGAATTTTATCTTGACGGTTTGAACTGCCATCCCGAAACCTTCGACCTTGAATGTGAACTGTTAAACCAGCAGTACCATAAGAACAACACTTACGATGAAATCAAAAGTCACCACTACATTATCAGCCATGACCCCAGAGATAACGCCGACCACGATTTAACAGGAGAACATGCACAGGCCATCGGGCTGGAATACGCAAAAGCTAATTTTCCGGGGCATCAGGCTTTGGTCTGCACCCATACAGATGGCAATAACGGAACAGGCAACATCAAATCAATGAACTGCTCTTTCGTTATAACTTCTTTGCGGCAAATAATCGACTTATCCGCTTGCTGCCGTGTATAAGTCAATTTTCTATCATCGCGGCGAAGCTGCCGCACCGCATCCAAAGTCAAGGCTCCCTCACGATACATCTGACACAAAATAAAGTCATTTGACTTAAAGGCCACCGAAATTGGAGAATCCAGCGCAGGAGTAAATTCAGAATTTTCCGTTAAGATACGCTCTGCATTCGTTTGGAACTTATGCGCATCCGTATCCTGCGTATAGATTGTCAGGCTGTCCACTCCATCATGATACCACGCGAATATTTCAGCAAGGATCGTCAACGAGATTTCTCCCGCATTCTTTTTAAGAGTGCGACCCGTTGACAGCGTTCTTCCATGGATCGGCCATTCATCATACAGTCGATTCATCCATTCTTCTGCGGAAGGCAAATCAATCAGATCTTCGGTTTTTACTTTCCTACGAAGAAAGCGCATCAACTCTGACACACGCGACACAGCAGCTTCAACGATGTAGTACAGGTTCACATCTTCAAAATTGACAAAAGTGCCGTACTTTGTTTCATCAATCCAACGAATAGGATACCCTTTTGCCTGAAGCTGTTCAACATAGGTGCTTCTGTATGTAGAATCCTCAATTTCTTCCATTACCCACTTTGGTATCAGAATCAAATCGTATACGCTGAGGATTCCATCAGATGGATAACTTCTCTGGCTCAACTCATGCATAAATGCCAGTGATGAGTTATCCATAAGTGCTATTTTGGTTTCCCCACCATATTCTTTATACTCTGGTATATTAAGCATCGGCCTCTCCCGTCAGCATTTTAAATTCACTTAAAACCGTTTTCAGAAATGCTTCATCCCTCTAATCAGTTTTCAAAGTCACCTAAAAACAAAAATAGCCAGCGTATCATGTGGTTCATTCCACACAATACGCTGGCTATTTAGCTGTGCCTGAAAATTTTCAGATAATTCTTCGCTTCTGATTTTCCAATTGGTAGTTATACAAGGGTATCGGCAATCAGAACAATCTTAGCAACTGAATATACTTCACTTGATCTTTATCGGAGTATCTTTCTCCAAAAACTCTAAAGCGATTCTGTTCATTCTCATAGAACGTCAATAACTGCGGCCTTTCTTCGCATTCCAAATAAACCACACCACCACCAATTTCCCGCTGGACAGCAACCAAAATGTTCATTGTCATGTCCATCAGTTCATTGCCAGTAATTTTTTCTGTGTATTGAGCATTCTTTCCAAACTGCGCAATCAGAAACGCTGACAACATATATGTATTGGACTGCTCGTCCAATTTAGCATGACGCTCTATCTTTTTGCGCATTGAGCCAGACAAGCCTTCATTTGTAAGCTGGACTGCCTTGTGTGTCAAAGCGAAAATAGCTGCCAACTGACCTTCTTCATCAATTACCAGATATGTAATAGACATTTTTCGCTTTGCAAATTCCAATGCGTTTTGTTTTACAAAACTTTCAATTTCAAAATTCTTAGGACATGAAAAATCGGAAAGGATGTTTTTCACGGCATCCTCTCCGATTGCATTTAACATATCCAGAATGTTTACTGCCTCATAATGATTCACTTTGCCGAAACCCTCTTTGCCATCAGTTTACGGATTGCCTCAATATCAGTCAGCGGCGGCTTAACTGGCGTTGTCGGCTTCCACGCAGGGTCATGGCTGGATGTTTCAAGCGCGTCAATAAACTTTTCTGCTTTCTTCGGATCATTGATAACAATGTTCGTAAAGATACTCGACGTAGCCATTTATAACACCTCCTATCGTATTATCTGGCATCTCTTTGTTCATCCACTTTCTCATTTATATTATATCCACATCCTTTCAAAAAATCAATATTCTTCAGCCCACACAGTAAAGATTTAACTTTTATGACATATTTACGCCAGTTTAATTCCTACGGCTTCTTTCCTGCTGTCGTTGCTGTTGTGGCTGTCCTTTTTGTTTTCGTTCTTCCAGCTTGATGTGCAGGCGGTCAAGGACTGAAATCCGATTTCCGATGATACGCGGTTTCTTCGGATTATTGTTGACACAGCCATCAATCATGTTGTAATTCTGCTCTGTGCCGGATTCTTTGGCACGTTCTGCGGTGCCATTCTCCAAAAATTTCTGGTGATGCAGCAGTTCCGGCTTTTGTTCTCGCAAAAAAGTCTGTATTTTTGCAGTGACTTCTCCATTAAAGCGGTCGGCAGTCTGTGTCACAAATGCTCCACTCTCGTGAAGAATAATGCTGAGTGGCGGATTTTCTGTTTGCTCACTTTTCATCAGAACAAATCGTTGTCCCTCAACATTTACCTCATCTGATGCCAGCCATGTGCCGTTCTGCCCAGCCACCTGATAGCCGCCCTCATCAATAATTAAATATGCTCCACTCTGAGGTTTTGGAAAAAAGCCATTGAATTTTACCAGTTCTTCTTTGTCTACATAGTAAAATGTAGACTTTCCTGCCGCTGTGATTGCAATCACATCACTGACACCAAATTTTCTGATTTTGAATTTGTCGGGATTCAGGCTTTCCATGTTTTCACGAATTTTCGCCGGAACCAACCCTTGCGATGCTTTGCCGCAGTAGCTGATTTCATAATTGTCCGCAGTTATCATAAAGCCGTGTTCAATCTGATACGCATAACTGCGGCAGCGGTATTCCCGATTTTTCTCAGCATCATTGATCTGGTAAATCATAAACATATCTGTTGCCATTATTTCTCTGCCACCTTTGTTTTCTTATTTGGTTCATCCGGCTTATACCACATCAATCCCAGCCCCTTGAACTGCTGTTCATTCAACTGCTGCATCTTCGGGATGGTCTGCTGAACCAGCGCAGCCATCTCTGCATCCTCTGCCACAAGCGGCTGGACCTCCTTCAACGTCTGGATCGAATCCTTGAGTGTCGGCTGCTCAAACATCGCCATCAGCATCAATTCCAGTTCATCAAAGCGTACATTGCTCATAACTCCATCCCTTTCTTTTTCGCTTTCTTCGGCTTATCCTGTTCCTGTGCAGGCTGCTCCTGCTTCTTGGCTTTCAAACTGCGCAGAGCATCCAGAACAGATTTTTTCGTACTGCTGCGTTCCCGTTCCTTACTCTGCTGCCGTGCCGCCATCAGCTTTTCCATATCAGAGATAGCCTGCTGCACCAGCTTATCATCCCTGAAATAGTTGATGGAATTGATGTTCTCGCGCTGCACTTTATCGTTCACGACCAGCTCATACATTCCAACAAAGCCGCCATCTTCCTCGATGCAGAATCCAATGCACTTGTCGGCATTCATCCGTTCGGATGGAATCTTGTCATAGGCTTCCAAGGCTTCTTCCATTGTCAGATGGTCGTGGAACTCTCCCGCAAACGTGAACTCCAAACACTCCGCGACATAAAAGCTGAGCGTTTCTTCCGGCACAGGTCTTTCTGCAGCGAGTTTTTCTTTCAAAACTTCTGCCTGCTGTTCAGCCGCCGTATCAGCCTGTTCCCGCAGTTCTGCCGCGTCCATGACTTTACCCTCTGCCGCATCACAGCCAAACTCTGCCAGCAGCTCCGTCATAGCCTCCTGCACAGGCTTATCTCCGTCCGTTTCAAGGACACCGCCATCCCGCTCCGTGAAGTCCTTATTATATAAGGTATAGTCGAAGCCATCGTCACAGGTCTGGATGTGGAAATAGGCATCCGGCAATTCATAGGACAGCTCCACATCCTGCACAGCCAAGGCCCCCTGTAACGGCTGGACAACATGATTCTGGATATACGGGTTATCCCAGCCCGGAACCGTTTTATAGTCCTCCACAATGGTGTCAATGCCGTTCCTGCACTGCAAAATATCCAGTGAACCCGGCAGAGGATCAGGATTCTTCTCCACGCCCAAGGCTTTCATGTAATGGTTCGGAAGTGCCTGATACTGTGACATTGCATCGTCGAGATTTCCGAACCGCTCAATTTTCAAAGGCGCGGCTTGCAAATTTTCGACCACATAGAACTGCTTTACAAAAGGCTGCTCCCGTGTTTTCTGTGCTTCCAGTTCTCCCCTGAACATCGTTACAAAGCCATCCAGAATAGCCGGGTGGCTGTCAACCACCCAATCCGTGCGGAAGGTCATGCGGTCTGCATTATGCTCCGGGGTGCTGACCTGCTCTGCCCATTCCTTATTGCTGTGAGAAAAGCGGTCATCATAGCTTTTATGGTGCAGAGTGTTCGCCAGGATGTAGCCCACACGCTCCATGCCGTACTGCCGCACCACCTGATCGACTGCATCATCGCCAAGGTACATCCCGTCATAATTGTCCGCAATTGCTTCATGGATTGCCTGCTTACACTCGCTATTCAGCCGATAGGATGTACGGTATAAATCCACTTCGTCATTTTCTTTGGCATAGTTGAACGGCTCGTAGTAAACAGGCACATCCGAATAGTTCTGTGCGCTGTTGTCCGGCACAGGCGCAGCCTTTTCAATGATCTCCGATACCACATCTTCTTTTTTCGGCATATTCCATTTTTCAGAGAGATATTTCTGCACGGCCTCCTGAAAATCTTCATCGAAGCCGTTCCACAAATCTTCTGCTACCAGCTTGCCATGCTCATTGACTGCAACACAAGCCGCCATATCGCCGCGTTCCTCATGCTCCAGCAGGAAGAACTTTTCGCCGCCAATTTCCGTTTCATCAATAGCGTACCATGTGCCGATATGCCCCTCCACTGCGATATGGTAGGAATCGCTGTGGATCAGTGCATTGTTTTTCTGCTGCTGTTCCTCCATGAACTCTCGCACGGTCAACTCTGCGCCTGTGAAGTTCAGTCCTTCCTCGCCAAGTTCCAGCCGCCCCTCCGCGCCAAGGTCAAGTTCTTCGGCCATCAGGACAGATGCCGCATGGTTCACCACCACAGTTTTCTCCACTGTAATGGGCTGGCCTGGGTCATAGTCCGAACCGCGCAGGTCATAGCGGTACAATCCCTCCGGCACATCTTCATCCCGCAGTCGGCCATTGCTGAAAAGACTAGGCTTATCAAAGATTTCGATTTCCTGCAATTTTTCGTTCAAAAGGTTCTCTTTCTGCAAATCCATATTCCTTTCCTTGAAAAAATCAGGCAGCTCTGCAAAGCCGATGCTGTCCACATAGTAGGCTTTGAGAGACTTGCCATCGTTCAGCACCACAACATCACTGACGGAAAGCGAATGTCCGGTAAAATCCGCTGGACGCTGGATATTGAAGCGTTCGTAAATAGCTTCAAGTGTATCTTTTTCCGTAAGAGGCTCGGTATAGACCAGTTCATAGTCTGCACAGTTTACTTCCATCCCATGCCGCTTTACAAAATCCAGATTCATAAAGCGGTAGTCGTGTTCCGGGTCACGGGCAGTGATCTGGTAGATGCCAAACTGCTTTTCGCTGCCGGAAAGCAGCTTCTGCTCCTTAACTACTGCATCCATACGAGTTATCAGTTCTGCCGCCTTTTCTGCGGACTCTCCCTCTGATTCCTCCACTGCGGCTTGCAGCCATTCCCGGATCAGCTGAACATCCCCAGCCTGAATCTGTTCTTTCAGTGCTTCAACTGCCTGCTCCCGATCCTCTACGCTGTCCTTATAGTGGTAGAAATCGAAGTCAAAGGCAAAATCGTCAAGGTCTACTGCCAGCTTTTCAACGGGTGCTTTCTCGCCGTTTTCCATTGTTTTCTGCTTGTCCTTTTCCAAATCTTCCTTAGCAATCTGGAAATAGTCACTTCCACGTTCGATTTCTTCACGCCCTGTGACAAGAACTGGCCACGGGCTGATACGGATAAGATAAATCTGCTTGCCCTCATCAAACAGCCGCAGAGCCTGCTCCCGACTTATCACCGTCAGTGCGGCATCCGGGCGGGCATACTCATCTTCCAGATACTCTTCGTTCTTTTCCAGCAAAATTACACTCCATGCGTCAGCCTTGATTCCGAAAATGCCATCATGCTGTTCGATCTCTTCCTGACTGGCGAAATCTCCTGCCGTGCCATCCTGAAACAGCGGGTAAATCCGTTCGCCCAGCCGATGCCACTCCCGTGCACCTTCCTTTGTCAGCGGCAGAACATCATCTTTCAGATACCCATATTCGTGCATTTCCGAAAGACCGATCATGCCATCCGGCAGACTTTCGATCTTCTCCTCTGCTTCCCACATCAGGCGATTGATTTCTTCCGTGTTTTCAGCCGCAACCGCAGCCGCCAGATTGTTGGCAAGTTCTTCCGTTGCCGCCCGGTCATCCAGCTTGTAAGCAAAGTTTACAATGAGATTTCGCTGGCTGTTGTCAAAAACGGTTTTGTCCCGTTCCTTGTCCGCAATCAGCTTTTCAGCATATTCCATCGCCGTCATGCGCTCCACACTCCTTTCTGCCACCGCCGCTTCCAGCTTTTCCAGAAAGTCGGCTGCGGTCAATCGAATCGTATCCATCGAATCTTTCAGTTCCTTCATCTCCTTGCCGCTGGCCCAGCTTGCCACATACGGAAATGAATAATCGGATGTGTCAATGCCCAGAGCCGAGCAGACCGTAAATGCAATGCTTTCGGCTTCGGTTTCCTTTGTAAGCCGGTCTTTTTCCTCGCCGTTCTGCTTCATGAAATCGCTGTTATGCAGCATCGCATGAGCAACCTCGTGGATCATCGTCTTTATGGTCTGGCTCTCGCCCATGCCGACCTGAATGCAGATTTCTTTGTCTGCATCACTGTAATAGCCTTTGGCATCCCCTTCGATTTCATCAAACCGCATCGGCACAGGCGATACCTGCTCGATTGCCGCCGTAAGCAGCGCATAGTCTTTGACGCTGGCCGTCAGTTCGTTCACTTCCAGCGACGGAATCGGTTTTCCATCGGTCTGTGAAACATCGAAGACTGTCGTCACGCGGAAACGCGGAACCACATACTCCACACGTTCCATTTCTGGTTCACCGTTTTCGTTTAGCACAGCCAGACCCGTATCCTTGTCGATTTTCTCACGTTCTTCCACTTCCTTGATGGGAGCCGGGGCAATGATCTGGATGCCCTTTTCGCCTTTTTTGACGTAACGGTTGAACTTATTCTTCCATGCGTTGAACCCTGCCACCAGTGTGGCATCAGGCCGCTGCATCGCAATCAGCAGCGTATTGTTGAAGCTGTAATTATGGAATTTTGCCATCGTGCGCAGGTACGTCGTGTACATTTCCGATGTAAAAATGTCCTTTACGCCCTGCTCCAGCCGTTCCGTGATTTCTTTCATCTGCTGTTTGCGGTCAACTGCCATGCAAGCCCTCCTTTTTCTTGACCCATCGTGTTTTCATCTGGCGCGGATATTGGTCAGCCTGTTTCGGTGCCTTCGCGCCGTTCCATTCCAATCCTCCGGCTCTGCCCTCACAGGTGTACCCGGCAGCTTTCAGGGAGCTGCCATTTTCCGTATCCAGGATGTAGGTAACAACTCTGTTGTAACCCATTGCCCGTGCTGCACGGTACGCCGCCGCATACAGGATGCTGCAGGCGTTTAGAGTTCCATCCGTACACAGGCGATTAACTTCCAGCGTATAGCCATCATCCAACCGCCGCGCCACAGGTCTGCCGCAGATAGCAACGCCCACTAACGCGCCATTTTCTGATACGCCGATGGAGAACTTATGCCCCCGCGTCGGTTTATGGTGGCGGTGATACTGCTGCACAAATGCGTTTGCCGTTTTCAGATTGATCGGTGTTAAAGTAAGCAAATTTCCTCCTTCCTAAAAAACACCCCGTCAGATAAACTGACGGGGCTGCTCATTTACAGTTCCATATCGTGACTTTTCCGCTTCTGGGATTTCTGCGGTTCTGCGGTGCGCTCTGCCTGCTTTGCATGAAGCTGTGTCAGCACAGAGGGTTTCCGCACATCGTCCGCAGTGCGCTCTGCAACGCGGTCTGCGTAGTTCACAGGCTGTCGCGGCTTGTCTGCGACTTCGGTTTCGGCTGCATCCTCGTCCACTCCCAGCGCATCCTCACCGCCCTTTTCGTCCATGTTGAGCAGAGAGTTCAGCTCTGCAAGGCGCGCGGATTTTTCAGCCAATTCTGCTTCCTGCGCAAAATGACGTTTGGCTTCTTCCTTTGCCTGCGCCAACTGCAGTTCCAAGGTTTCCAGTCTGCGTTCCACCTGCGGTAGTGTCCTTTCGATGCCTGCCAGCGCATTGGTAACGCGCAGGATATTACCCAGCGGGTCTTTGCCCACTTCCATCGAATAGTTCCACGCGCCCTTGATGGATAAGCGGAACGTCTTATCGAAGTTGTCAAACCGGGAATGCAGTTCAAACGCACCGTAGCTGCCGATCCTGCCCTCGGTGCCAGCCGCCTTCAAAGCCTTACAAGCCTCGATGATGGCCGCGCCCGCTTCCTTGCGTTCGGTGTACACCTTGCCGCTGATTTCCATAGCAAAATGGTCTTTATCCTGCGCCAGAAGTGGTTTTACCGCTTCAATATCGGTTTTCAGTGCTTCGATCTGACCCTTTGCCGCAGCGATTTCTCGCGGATAGCGGCGTGCAATATCCGATTCCAGACTATAAATCTGGCTGGTGTGGTTGGCTTTCAGCAATTTGAGCTTACTGACCTGAATATCCAAGTCCATCTTTTCCTTGATGTAGGGATTGCCCGTTGCCAGTGCCTTGATTTCAGCATAAGACAGTGCAGTGTCGTCCACATCATCGCAGGCACGGACAGGAGATTTGGACGTCATGATCTGAGAAATGAACTTCTGCTTATTTTCCAGAATCTGCCACATATACGAATCAAACGTATTTTCCGTGACGTAACGATAGATTTTTACCTGCTTATTCCGGTTTCCCTGCCGGAGAATACGTCCCTCCTGCTGTTCCAGATCAGACGGCTTCCATGGGCAATCCAGATGATGCAGGGCAATCAGTCGATCCTGAATATTGGTTCCTGCGCCAAGTTTCGGCGTAGACCCCATCAGGATACGCACCTGTCCGGCACGCACCTTTGCAAAAAGCTCTGCCTTTTTGGTTTCCGTGTTGTACTCGTGAATGAACGCCACTTCCTCACGAGGAACACCTCTCGCCACCAGCTTCTCCCGCACATCATCGTAGACGTTGAATGTATCATCGGCTTTTGGTGTCGATAAATCGCAGAAAATCAACTGTGTTCCCTTGTCCGGGGCAGATTCTTCCCAGACCTTGAACGCATTGTCCACACAGCGATTGACCTTGCTTTCCGGCTCATCCGGCAGCATCTCGTTCATAAGCCGCTGGTCGAGTGCCAGTTTTCTGCCATCGTTGGTGATCTTCAGCATGTTATCGAACTTCGGATTCACGCTGCCGTTGCGTACAGCCTCGGCACGGTCTGCAAAGGAACTTACCATTTCTTCCTGTGTTTCGCTGGGTTTCAGCACTTCGTTAATGTACTCTGCCTGCGGCACAGGCAGGTTCAGCATATCCGCCGTCTGCACATCTGCGGATTCCTTGAACAGGGAAATCAGCTCCGGCAGATTGAAGAACCGGGCAAAACGTGTTTTCGCACGGTAGCCGGTTCCTTCCGGGGAAAGTTCGATTGCCGTGACGGTTTCACCGAAGGATGCCGCCCAATCATCGAAATGGCTCAGTCCCATCTTCTGCAGAGTGTCATACTGGAGATACCGCATAATGGTGTACAGCTCCACCATCGAGTTGCTGACCGGGGTTCCTGTTGCAAAGGTCACGCCTTTACCGCCTGTCAGTTCATCCAGATACTGACACTTTGCAAACATATCGCTGGATTTCTGTGCATCGGTCTGGGCGATACCTGCGATATTCCGCATTTTTGTGTAGAGGAACATATTTTTATAGAAATGCGACTCGTCCACAAACAGGCGGTCAACCCCCAGTTCCTCAAATGTAACCACATCATCCTTTCTCGTCTGGTCGTTCAGCTTTTGCAGCTTTGCTTCCAGCATTTTCTTTGTTTTTTCCATCTGCTTGACCGTAAAACTGCGGCTGTCCTCACTCCGGGCATCGGCCAGAGCCAGCGTAATGTCGTCGATCTGACGCTCTACAATGGCTTTCTGTCGTTCCGGGGAAAGCGGCACTCGCTCAAACTGCGAATGACCGATTACGATGGCATCATAATCGCCGGTTGCGATACGGGAGCAGAACTGCTTTCGATTGCTGGGTTCAAAGTCCTTTTTCGTTGCCACCAGCACATTGGCATTGGGATAGAGCCGCAGGAAATCTGCACCCCACTGCTCCGTGAGGTGATTCGGCACCACATAAAGATTTTTCTGCGACAGACCCAGCCTGCGGCTCTCCATGCCGGCAGCTATCATCTGGAAGGTCTTGCCTGCGCCCACACAATGGGCCAGCAGCGTATTGTTGCCATACAGAATGTGCGCCACGGCATTTTTCTGATGCGGCATCAGAGAGATTTCCGGGGTCATGCCCTCAAAACGAATATGACTGCCATCGTACTCGCGGGGACGAATCGCATTGAAAATTCGGTTATAGGTCGCACACAAATCCTCACGGCGATCTAAATCTTTGAAAATCCACTGCTTAAACGCTTCCCGAATGGATTCCTGTGCCTGCTGTGCAAGCATGGTTTCCTGCTTATTCAGCACACGGTGGTCGCCATCCGCATCGTGAATCGTATCGTAGATTTTGGTATCCCGGAGGTTCAGCGCATCTTCCAGCAGCTTATAGGCATTGACCCGCATCGTTCCGTAAGTGTTGGTAACAAGCGGATTTCCGCGATCCAGCGACTTGCCCGAAATGTTCCATGCACCAGAAATTTCGGAATAGGTTGCCTTAATGTCAATCCCGGCATAGTAGTTCGGGGTTTTGAACACTTCCTTCATAAACTGCGTGATGTACTCCGGTTTTACCCAGTTTGCACCCAGCCGCACTTCGATTTCCGAAGCATCCAGGTCTTTGGGCTGTACCCGTTTCAGGTAATCCACATTGATCTGATACTCTGCATGGTTCGCTGCAAAGGTTTCTGCTGTGGCCAGTTTTTCACGAACATTGCCGGACAGGTATTCATCCGAGGTTTCCCACTGCTGTGTCACAGGATTTCGGAAAATCGCACCTGCCAGTTCATCCGTGATCTCCTGTTCCGGTTTACCGCAGAGCTGCACCATAAACGGCACATCCACCTTAGCTTTTTCTCCAATGGAAAGTGCCAGGGCTTCGCTTGGCGTGTCTACTGAGGTAACAGGCTCCGGCTTACGGATGGTACGTTTGGTAAAAATATCGGCAAGCCGTTTGAGATTCTTCTCCTCATCCAGAATTTCCAGTGATGCCAGCAGACAATAGCTGCTGTCCTGCCGGAACGCCCGCTTGTTGGCCGTGCTGTTGATAAGACCATACTGCGCCTTAAATGCGGTGTACTGCTGTTTCAGTTCATTCTGCAAAAGCTGTACTTCTGCATCCGAGCCATCATGCAGCTGGCAATCCAGCAGTTTTCGTGTGGTTTCCCGCAGAGCGATCATGCCCAGCACCCGCTCTGCAGTTACGGCAGGCAGTTCTACCTTGTTCATAAAGGAGTTTTCACGGTAGTAAATCTGCCCATCCACGTTCGTGAAGCTGAAATTCTTCACGCTGGGATCTGCTGGAATCGGTTCTTCCTGCACTTCCAGCTCATCATCCGAGATTTCCGGCTCTGTGATGGTGGCATGGATGTAGCTGACAGCTTCCTTCAACTGCTGGGCAAGGTCTGCGCCCTCGATGGGCTTGACCGTCGTTTCCTGCTTGCCATACTGCGTGCTTTCGGTGGTGATCTCCCCCAGCACCATCTCAGGATGCTGCGCAAAATACTGGTTAATGGAGTAGCCTTTCGGTGTTTCGCCAAGGTCTACCCAGTCTGCCCGCTCTACCGCTGCACGGTCACGCTTTTGCAGGAACAGAATGTCAGCAACCACGCCCGTGTTGGCATTGCGCTGGAACGCATTATTCGGCAGACGAATCGCACCTACCAGATCGGCGCGGTTGGCAAGGTACTCACGGACAGAGGAATCCTTCTTATCCATCGTACCGCTGGACGTTACCACTGCCACCACACCGCCCGGACGCACAAGGTCAAGGCTCTTGGCGATAAAATAATCGTGGATGAGGAAATTGTGGCGGTCATATCGCTTATCTGGTACTTTGTAATTGCCGAAAGGTACGTTTCCCACAACACAGTCGAAAAAGCTATCCGGGAACTGCATCGTTTCAAAGCCCTGCACCGCAATCTTGTTTTTCTGGTACAACTGCTGTGCAATACGGCCCGAAATGCTGTCCAGCTCCACACCGTACATCCGAATCTTCTCCATGCTGTCCGGCACCAGACCCATGAAATTGCCGACACCACAGGACGGTTCCAGCACATTGCCTTTGGACAATCCCATATTGCCCAGGGCTTCATACATTGCCTTGATGACCGTAGGGGAAGTGTAAAACGCGTTCAGCGTACTGGCACGGGCTTCCTTATACTCATCTGCCGTGAGCAGGGACTGTAGTTCGGCATACTCTTTCGACCATTCTGCGTTGTTTTCATCGAACGCCTGCGGAATGCCGCCCCAGCCAACATACCGGGAGAGTATCTCCTGTTCCTCTGCGGTAGCCTGCCGCTGCTCTGCATCCAGTGTTTGCAGCACCCGAATAGCCTCCACATTGGCTTTATACTTTGTTTTCGGCCCTCCTGCGCCGAGATCATCGTCCGTAATGCGGAAGTTCATAGGCTCTTGTTTGGGCTGTACAGGCAGTTCTATCGCACCGCTGTCCAGCGGAAGATTGTGCTGCCGCCGTGCATGGTTGACCTCTGCCGGGGTCATAGGCTGCTGCGTCAGCGGTTCAAGGGCTTCCTCTGCCGCTGCGCGGCTAATGGCATCCGTTCGGTTCTGCACATCTGCGATCAACTGCATTTGTTCCGGCGGAAAGTCGGGATTCAGCAGTTCTTCCAACTCACCACCCGATTCTGCCACCGAATAGATCACATCCATCTGCTCCGGGGAGAAATCCTCGTAGGCCACACCTGCATTGTGCAGAGCAGTAAAGACCATGGTTTCCACCGCTTCTTTCATCGGCACATCGGCCTGTTCATACAGGTGCCGAATGTACTCCAGCGGTTCCGTTCGGAAGATCGGATACCGAGCTTCTTTTGCAAGGGTCATGTCCTGCAAGCTGACCGTTCCCTGTTCAAAGTTGACCGAATCCACACGGAACTCTCTATCGTCCAGTTCAATGATGGTATTGACTGGCAGATATTCCTCTCTGCGGAAATACTTTGTCTGTGCATGGGTTCCATCTTCCTGCTGGCCGGACAGATAGACGCTCTCCCCTTGTTTCCAGAGCTTCATTGCCTGAGAAGCCCACTGTTCACGCGGAAAACCAGATACCTCAACCTTGCCGAGTGCGGTTTCCTTTTCCAACAGCTTGCTGCCAAGAAGTTCCGAAACGCGCTTTGCATCCTCGCCGTAGAACTCAAAGTTACCGTGCTGCTCGTAGCCGACCAGAGCATCCGGGTAACGCTCTTTCAGCGCGTTATACTCGTTGGCGGCATCCAGCGGCAGAGGCTGCAGCGTCTGCTTCGAAGGCTTTTCATCTGCAAAAAGCGCATCTTTTTGGGGTTCCTCAACCGCTGCGACGGTTGACTGCTCTTTCGATTGCGGCTCCTGCTCCATAAAGTCAAACATGGACATCTGCCCCTGTTCAGGAACCGCAATCTCAACAGCCTGCTTCTTTTCCGGGAAGATCGTGTACGTTCCCTCGACATACTGGTGCAGGAAAGAGAGGGATTCTGCCTTTTGCTCATATTCTTCCGAATCCAGCGGCACGGACAGCAGCGCATTGTCCATCTGCTCCAGCAGTTCGGCTGCCTGTTCAGGGGCTTCCAGCTTTTCAACAAGAACCTTTCGACCTTCTTCATGGTAAAGGTCTTGCAGATAAGGCCGTTCCACTTCGTTCGGCAAGTGATGATAGAAGCCCATCACCCGCATTGCCATCCGCTCGCGCTCATAAGCAGGCATCCGGGAGTAATCTGCCGGCTTCAAATACTCACTGTCACGGATAAGTCGGTCAATTCGACCTACAGCCTGATTCCAATTCAGATGAACGCTTGCATCCGGGTTCCCGTATGGGCCACGCTCCAAAGAAATGCCCCTGCCATCGTGATCTTCGTGAGAATCATCTGCCCCGCAGAGCGCATGGCTGCTACCACCGATTCCGTAATGGTCTTTCAGAAAGTCTGCCCGCTCTTTCTTATCTTCATGGTTTAAGAAGAACGAATAGATTGCCAACCGACTGTCCGAATAATTGCTGCCCCGTGTAAAGTAAGCATTGATTTCATCTTCCGTGATGAACTTTTTATACTCATTCCAGCGAAAGCCCTCTCTTGCGGCAAAATTCTGATAAGGCTTTGCAAACTGCTGGAACAGAGCCGCAACCTTATCCGGCTTATAAAAGTGCATCCGCATCAGGTCTTTATCTTCGGTATAGGCTTCCCCCAGCGCGGACAATCTCTCATTGAGATCGGTCAGAAAATCCGTATCATCCAGCAAGCCTGCCAGCCTGTCTGTCAGTTCCGGGAAACCGCCCCTGAAGATTTCTGTATCCTGAAAGACTGCTTCGGCAACGCCATCGGCTAAATCACGCTCCATATAAGCCAACGTCTGCGCGTGTTCCTGCAAAGCGTTCTGCCGTGCAGCATCCAGAACCGCCTGCGGCGCATACTCGCCCTGCCGGAGCAGTTCATGGATACGGTTGCTGACATCCTCCCACGAAAGAAACGCATTGACAATCGTGCCGCCCTTAGCCGTATCACCTGCTGCAATGCGCAGTCCCAAATCATCGAACCAGACGGCATACTTCGCACCGCCAATTTCAAAGCCTTTGCCGCCCGCACCATATTCGTTTTTCACGAATTCCGTGTATTCTTCCGGGGTTTTCTCGACCATGAAATTGTAGATTAGGCGCAGCTGGCCCTTGCTGCGGTTGCTGCCCGTGCGCAGGATTTCATCGACCACTTCGGAATCAAGTGCAATTTCATCCGCATACCGCGCCTGAATCGGTGCTTCAATGGCGCGGATCTGCTGTTCCACGGTCGGCAAATCAGGAAAAGAAAAAGCAGAGGCAATTTCTTCCTCTGCTTCGCTCAAATCCTGTTCTGTTGTCGGTTCGGTTAATTGTATACCAATTCCTTCAAGACGATTTCTTCTGCCATCGCCGTCAGGCTGTTCTGATGTGCCGCCCATGCCAGCGGGTCTTTCTCCTTGTTCGGTGCCGGAAACTTCTCGTTCAGACTGTCCAGCAGGGTTTCCACCCGGCTCTCCGCTGCTTCCTCGATCTGCGCCAGATGCTGGTTCAGCCTGCCGCTCATCAGCATACTCTGATACCAGTTCTTGCGGTTCTCTTTCAGGTACGTCCTGCGCAGCATCCCGTACTTCCCGATGGTCTGCGGCTCGTCCTTCACGGCCAGATTCGGGAACAGATAATCTCCCTTGCGGTAATACGTCAACTCCATTTTCTTGTCCTCCTTTGGTCGTGTTTTCTTTGGTTTCACGCTTTAATGTGTTAAAGTCCGTATTGGTATTATACAAGCTGCCAACGGATTTTTCAAGCTGCTGCGTGATTTCTTTTTTGTAAATTTTCCGCATCTCTCGGCCAATGTCAAAAAGAACCGCCTCGCACTGTTCGGAAACCGCGTTGCCAAGGAACGACAGCACCGACAGCTTGTTGAAATCCACAATGCGGATAAAGTCATCATCGTCCAGCACATCCATAGGCTCCTGCCCGCAGCGGCGGGAAAGCGTATAGAAAATACTGTTGGTCATCAGTTCCCGGAAGCGGACACGGATGTTATCTTCGTCCAGTTCTTCCAGAAACGTATCCGCCACCTCATAGGCCAAACCGTCCATCGCTTCATCCAGATTATCAGCGGTCAACTGCTGTGCCAGCTCCAGCAGGGCAGCATTCATGCTGTCTGTCTGGGATAAGCCATAAGTATCTGCCAGATGGTCTAAGATCGTCTGCTCATGCTCATGGCTGTCCAGATTCCATAAGAGCGGTGTTTTTCCGCCTCGCACCAGATGGGTGTCAGCAATATCGAACACATACCGCAGCCTGGTACGCGGTCCGGTATCATCCAGAAGCGCGATGCCTTTTGCGCCACGGTTGACCCATCGGCTCATTTTCTGATTCCAGAGTTCCAGTTCTGCGCAGGCGGTCGCATCGGGCCGCTGCGCGTGAATCAGGAGTGCATCGGTGAACGAATAGCGGTACAGCCGCGCCGCCACATCCAGATAACTCATCCAGTCCTGTGGCGAGTTACTGACATACCGGGCGTTCTGCTGCGCCAATTCTCGAATATCGTTAATCTGTGGCAAGGGTCAAACCTCCTTTATGTTTTCTCTTTCATCGGTGCTTTGGGAAATTTCAGGCTGTACTGTGCGCGGCCCTCTTCGACGTGCATCACAAGGTCAGCGGCGAATGTCTTATCTTTTTTCGCGGAATAAAAGTCTTTTACATGGGTGCGGCCTTTCTTCAAAAGGTCTACCGCCATCTTCTTGTCCAGCGTTTTTCTCATGTTGGACAAGTATCTGCTTTCTTTCCAGAGGGCAAATTTGCAGCTGCGGTCTGCACAACAAAAGCTGAGTTTGCTCTCATGTACAGGGTTTCCGCAGACCGGGCAGCTTCCTACGCTTACCTTATTATAATGGGGAGCCGCCGCAACGGTAGGAATCTGCCGGAGGTCAGCCAACATCTTATCGAGCAATCCGTGGATGCCCTGCATAAAATCATAGGGCTTGATCTCGCCGCGCTCCATCCGCAGCAGGTCATTTTCCCATTCAGCTGTCATACTGGCAGATTTCAGGTAGTCCGGGATATTGCGGATCGCGGCCACACCGTCCTCCGTGGGAATCATCTGCTTGCCTTTACGCTGCACATAGCCGGCGGATACCAGCTTTTCCAGAATCGCAGCGCGCGTTGCAGGGGTTCCCAGACCTTTCTTCTCCGTGTCCTTTTCAAATGCCTTGTTGCCTGCGGTTTCCATGGCCGACAGCAGGGTATCTTCGGTGTAGACTTTCGGCGGTGAAGTAAAGCCCTGCTTTTTCTCTGCCCGTACCACCGGAAGAACCATTCCTTGCTCCATCTTTTTCGGAAGCGGCACAACCTTGTCCTTTTCCGGCTCTACGAACGGAACAGGCTTTGCCGTATATCCGGGCTGCAAAATTTCCTTATACTTTGCTGTAAAATTCTGTCCCTGACAGCATACCGTCACCAGCACATCCTCATAGATGAACGGCGGCTGCACGGCCAGCAGCAGTTTCCAGATAATGAGTGAAAGAATCCTCTGTTTGGTTTCGGACAGTTTTTCCTTGCTGCATTTTACGCTCTGCATGGTCGGCAGGATTGCATGATGGTCTGTGACCTTGCTGTTGTTGATAACGCAGCTTACGTCTGCCGCCGCGCCATCTAAGGCCAGTACCAGAGATTCCACCATCTTGCGCATATCCTCGGTCACAAACTGGCTGTCCGTTCTGGGATATGTCACCAGCTTTTCTTCATACAGTTCCTGCAACACCTGCAAGGTCTGGCTGGCGGTCAGACCGTAATAGCGGTTTGCTTCTCGCTGCAAAGTTGTCAGGTCATACAGCTTCGGGGGCTTCTTTTCTACCCTCTTTCGCTCGATGCTGCCAACCACGGCGCACTGCCCATCGCAAGCAGCCTGCATGGTATCGGCATCCTGCTCCTGCGCCATCTGTTCCGATACCGCGACCATGCCCCCACCGGACAGTTCCACTTTATAATAGGGCTCCTTTACAAAGTTCTGGATTTTGGTCTGCCGTTCGGCCAGCATCGCCAGCGTCGGGGTCTGCACACGGCCAATGGTCTGTTTTCTGCCGTACTTTTTCGTAAAAGCACGGGTTCCATTCATACCGATCAGCCAATCTGCTTTTGCTCTGCACTCGGACGCTGCAAACAGGTTATCATAGGCCGCGCCATCTCTCAGGTTCTCAAAGCCCTGCTGGATAGCGGCATCCTCCATGCTGCTGATCCACAGCCGCTTGATGGGGAGTTTGCTTCCGGCAAGGGCATACACACGACGGAAAATCGCTTCGCCCTCACGCCCCGCGTCGCAGGCGTTCACCACATAATCGAATTTCTTGCTGCGGAGCAGTTTACGCAGGACATTGAACTGCGGCTTCTTGGTATTGTGTACCAGCAGTTTCCACTCAACAGGGAGAATCGGCAAATCTTCAAAGCACCAGTTTTCATAGCGTTCATCGTAATGTTCCGGGGCTGCATACTCTGCCAAATGCCCCAGACACCAGCTTACCACGCAATCCCCACCCTCCAGATACCCGTCCTCCTGCCGATATGCACCGATCACTTTTGCAATGGATTTTGATACGCTCGGTTTTTCTGCAATCACCAGATATTTCAACGCTTTCTCCTTTTTGAAAAAAGCAGGGATAGCCTTTCGACTACCCCTGCATCCTTATGTTACGGTTTTCTTATGTGTCATTTTCGTTGCCGGACTGATTATCCTCGTTCACAGTCGCAAGGCTCTGGTCGGTTTCCAGATTTTCACTCTGCGGCGTTTCTTCTTTCGGCTTCGGCTTATAAATGTAGAAGTAGAAGAAAGCACCTGCACCGCCCAGTGCCGCCACGAATACCAGCAGCAGAATCTTATTCATGCCGCCGCTCGATTCTTCTTTCGGTTCTTCGATTTCCACATCCGGGGTAGGTTCCGGCTTGGTTTCGGGCAGAACTACCGCAGGCGTTTCTTCTTCCTGCTGGCCGTTCCGCTCTTCATCATCCAGAAACTCCTGCAAATCGTACTCGTCGATCATGGAAAGCATATAGACGTTTTCGCTGTTCCGCGCCCGGTCGATCACCAGAAAGAACGTGTTGCCGCCCTTGGTCTTTACTGTGAAGAACTCCTTGCTGGGGTCATCTACGATGTTGTCCTCCACCTCGCCGTTGCCTGCGATGGTGAACGGGATTTTTTCTTCCTCGGTCGGTTCCTCTTCCTCGATCACCTGTGTCGGTTCCTCCATCACTTCAGTGGTGTCCACAAAGGCAAAGGCCGGGGTCGAAAAGCCCACTGCCATCAGCAGGGTCAGAATTGTGCTGGGGATAACAACTCCCAGCCGTTTAAGCATCTTTTTCAATCGCTTCCTCCGTTTCTGCTTCTTCCGAAGCGTTGTTTACAGCGGTTAGGAACGTCACATTGCCCGCCTGAATGTTGTCCAGCAGAGCCAGCAGTTCGCGCCCGCCCATCTTGGTGCTGCGGATGGCACGAATGATCTCGCTGTCCTCTTCCTTTTTCTGTGCTGCCCGGATGGTTCTCAGCCGTTCTTCCAGTTCCGCGATCTGCTGTTCCGTCTTTTCGGCTTCATCCAGATATTTCTGTAATTTTTTGCCCATCGGCCCTCCTTTCAGTTGATGCGGCCAAAGCCTAAAAAGTGGCTCTGCCAGTAGGTCGAATTGATGCTGGTATAGGAAATGGGGTCGCCGCAGTGGATCATCATGCCATTGCCGACGTAGATTCCAACATGCGACGCGCCAACGGTGTTATAGGTTTTCTCAAAGAAGATCAAGTCACCAGGCTGTGCATCCGCAGGATAAACATAGCTGCACTTTCCGCGCAGACCGTTGGCTGTTGTACGCCCAACGCTCCACCCATTGCCGCTGTTATTGATGACCCAGCAAACGAAGCCGGAGCAGTCAAAACTGGTGCTTGGGGAACTTCCGCCCCACACATACGGCATACCAAGATACTTTTCGGCTTCCTCAATCATCCTTGCGAACTTTTCATCCGACAATGCTTCCGATGGAATGTCGTACTTGAAGCCACCGCCGGAGCCACCAGTACCGCTGCCTGTACCGATGCTGCCCGTTGTGCCGCCGCTGTATGTCGGGGAGCCTGCACCGAACAGTTCCGGGCGGTTGCCGTAGGTCAGGTTGTAGGCATCGTATCGCCCGGTCTGCTTCTGGTTCATGTTCTTCCGCGCGATGGTATCGAAGCCCTTATTTTTCAGCAGGACATTGAGGATTTTGTACTCATACTCCACTTCTTCCTGATAGGTATAGGTTTCCATGCTGACGTTTCCAAAAGCGTCTATCGTTGGCCGAACCCCTACTCTGGTATCCATGCGAGTGCGAATCTCAATGGTTTCCCACACTTTCAGGAGATACTGCTGCTTGAACAGTTCCTTGATAACAGGCTTGACCTGTCCTCTGGTGAACTGCTCATAAACCGCAGTCAGATGGGAAATAAGCTGATACGGGTCATGCCCGATCTCATCCAGCTGATAGCGGTATTCATCGTAGCCCGGATGGGTGGATTCCATCTGCCGAATCTGCTTATCCAGTTCTTTTTCCAGCTCCAGATAATCCTCTTCCGCACCTTTCATGTCGGCATCCTTGCTTGGGTAGGTCGTTCCCACAAAGGTACTACCCGTTCCCTGAATCGCTGCACCACAGCTTGAAAAGGCCCCTAGCATGACCATCACCAGCAGGATACCCACTCCAATACTGACCCACAGGGTTTTATTCTGCGCGACGATCTCCTGCACCGCCGCCTTCGCTTTTTCCGTAATGGTGTTGGTTGCCGCTGCTGCCTGCTTGCTGGCGGCAGTTCCGGCTTTCTGGCCGCGCTTGGCGGCTGCATAAGCATCCTTATACTGCTTTTTCTGGTAAAACTTCGCACCGACTGTTTTTGATTCACCTCCTGCGGCAGTCGGCGGTGGCTGGGACTGTTTCTTTTTCAGCGGCGGTTCTGCTGCATTTTCTGCAGTACCGCCCTCGCTCTCGGAGAATTTCAGGCGGCTGGACTTCTGATCCTCGCCACCTCTTTTCTCTGCTCTGGCCGATTTGTCTTTGGGCTTTTTCCTGCCTTTGACAAAGTGGTGCAGGCGTTCGGCGGCTTCTTCCGACTTATGAGCAGCTTCCACGCCGGAGTTGTCCTTTTCTACCTGATGTACTTTCTGATGGGCATACCCGGTGGCGGTGTCCACTCCTTTCTTGGCCACCTTTTTAACGCCCATCCCCACGCCACGGACAATGCCGCCTTTTTCATCCTCAAAAGAAAGTCGGCCTTTCTTTGTGGGCGGCTCTGCATCCGATTCCGCAGGTGCATCCTTCGGCTTGCCATCCTCCCGATGGGCTTTATAATAGTCTGCGCTCTGCTTGGCGGTACTGTGATGCCGGGGTGTCTCCTCCTTCCCATCCTCGGCATCCATGCACCGTTCTTCGTCGGTTTCCTTTTCCGCAGTTTCATTTGCCGAATCTTCCTGCTCCGGCTTTTCTGCTGCGGTTGCGGACTTCTGTTCCCCGGTGCGGAGGTTTTCATCCACCAGACCATCCTTGGTCATTTTCTGGACGATTTTATCTCTGCCCCGAAACTTTTTGTCTGCTATGGAAATCACCTCCTTCCGGCTGGAGCCGTCATGCGAGCAGGGCTGCGTGGGTTTCCCACTTATCAAGCACCTGCTCCAGCTTCCGGGCAAAGGCGATCAGACGGGCATTCACTTCCTCACGGTCAAGATAACCGTGGGCTTCCATGTGAAAGCCGTCAGTCAGTTCATCGGCCAGTGTACCAACGGCGTAAAAGTCCTCCAGCACCGTATGCACCACCGATTCCCCATCGTGGAAGTTCAGCATTTCCACCTCCTGATAAGGCGGGCTGGAATCGCCATCGTATTTTGCCGTCTCAGCACGG